>Ga0210378_10000477_pt1 | contig 20240 bp, 21 predicted proteins | sample PLM1_60_b1redo_FD_155465 | JGI IMG/M metagenome (GOLD analysis project Ga0210378, IMG submission 155465) | Groundwater sediment microbial communities from an aquifer in East River, Colorado, USA - PLM1_60_b1 redo | ecosystem: Environmental > Terrestrial > Soil > Riparian zone | place: USA: East...
CGCGTCGACGTCCCGATCCCCACCACCGTGGACGAGCTGCCGGACACCCCGACGGGCAGGGTGTTCAAGTCGGTGGCCACGGGCGAGCTCCCCCCGTTTCGGGTGCGCTATCCAGGCACGCCCGCTGCCGGGTGCTAGGCTCGGTCCATGCCCCGCACCCTGGTCCTTGATCGCCCACGCCACCTGCGGCTGTCCGAGCAGGCCTCCCGTCCGCTACGGGCGGGCGAGGTCCGCCTGCGTGCGCTGCTGAGCGGGATCAGCCACGGCACGGAGCTGAGCCTGTACCGCGGCACCTCGGCGTTCGTCGACAAGGTGTTCGACCGGGGCCTGCGTGCCTTCGTCGTCCCGCCCGCCGGCAGCGTCGCCGCCTACCCGGTGACGCTCGGCTACGAGATGGTCGCCGAGGTCGTGGAGGTCGCACCCGACGTGTCCGAGATCCGGGTCGGGGACCTGGTGCACACCGGCACCCCCCATCAGGAGGAGACGGTGCTGGACATGGCGTCCTCGCTGGCGGCCACCTACCCGCTGGTGCGGCTGCCCACGGCCGAGCGCCTGGAGCGGGCGCTGTTCGTCAGCCTGGCCACGGTCGCGCTGCAGGCGGTCCACGACGCCGAGATCAAGCTGGGGGACGCGGTGAGCGTGCACGGGCTGGGCGCGCTCGGCCTGCTGACGGTGCAGATGTGCCGGTTGGAGGGGATCCAGAACATCTTCGGGGTCGACCCGGACCCGCGCAGGCGGGAGCTGGCCGTGGGCCTGGGCGCCACCCACGTGCTCGACCCGGCCGACGACACGCCGGTGGGCCTGCAGATCCGTGAGCGCAACATGGGTCATGGCGTGGACGTCGCCATCGAGGTGTCCGGTCTCGACCGGGGGCTGCAGGGCGCGCTGGCGGCAGCGGGGCTCGGCGGCACGGTGGTGGCGGCCGGCTTCTACCAGGGCGGCGCGGCCAACGTCCGCCTCGGTGAGGAGTTCCACCACAACCGGCTGTCGCTGATCGCCTCCGTCGGGGCGTGGGGGGCGCCCAGCCGCCACGCACCGCTGTGGGATCGGCCCCGGATGCTGGGCACCGCCACGCGCCTGCTGTACACCGACCGCGTCGTGGTCGACGGCCTGCTCGGCCGCACCTTTCAGTTCGACGAGGCCCCCGCGGCCTACCGTTGGCTCGACGAGCATCCCCTGGACGCCGTCAAGGTCGCCCTCGCCTACAGCGACGACGCCTCCACGGCCGCGACCTCGTCGCCGTAGCGCGGGGCGATGCTGGCGATCAGCGGCAGGAACCGTTCGCGGACCACCGCGAACGAGAAGTGCCGCCGCCCCACCTCGAAGTTCCGCTCCGCCGAGGCATGCCACCGGTTCGGGTCCTCCAGCAGCTCGGCGACCCGGTCGACGGCGTTGGCCGGCAGCCCACCGTCGATCTCGAGGCAGTCCACCCCGGTGGGGGCGATGTCGCGGGCGTACACCGGGTAGCGGTTCACCAGCACCGGCTGGCGGTAGTAGAACGCCTCCAGCAGCGCGTTGCCGAACCCCTCGTAGCGGCTCGGATAGCAGACCAGGTCCGCCGCGGCGTAGGCGTCGGCCAGGGCCGGCAATCGGGGGTCGTGGTCGAGCTCGGCCCGGACCGGCGCGAACCGGAGATCCACGCCGAGCCGCTCGGCCTCCGCCCGCAGCCGCCGGCCGTAGGCGAACCCCTCGTCGCCGTCGGCGTGGGTGACGACGACCCTGAGGTGGTCGTCGGCGAGCTGGTGGGCCAGCCGCAGGGTGGTCTCGATGCCCTTGCGGGGCACCACCCTGGTGGGTTGCAGCAGCACCACGTCGTCGTCGGCCAGCCCGGCCGCGGCCCGGTAGGCGGCCCCGTCACCCGGTTCCGGCTCGCGTTCGAAGTCCATCACGTTGGGCAGCACGGTCGAAGCGACCCCTCGGCGGCGCTGCAGCTCGTCGCGGGCGGCCGACTGGATCACCACGTGCCACAGCCGAGGCAGCGCCGGCGGGAACACCGAGCGCAGCATCATAGGGAGCCGGGGCCGCCGGAACCGCTCGCGTTCCCACGAGAAGTCGTGGTGGTGGGCAACGGCCGGCAGCCCGGTCTCGGCCAGCAGCTCCGCGAGCGCCACCCCCAGCGGGACGTTCATCGGCAGGCACAGCGCGTTCTGGACGACCAGCGCGTCGACCTCGAAGTCGCGCAGGAACCGGTGCAGGGCGGCCTTGAGCTCCCCGGTCCGGTCCCGCAGCTCCTCGCTGGTCGTGGGTGCGAGCGGTGCGGTGCCGAACAGCTCGGCCTGCAGCCGGTGCACGTCGGGGTGGGAGAAGTGGGCCGGCGGATGGGTCACGCCGGGCCGGAAGCGGTCGCCGAGCTCGCCGGCGAACCACACGACGGAATGGCCGTCGTCCTCCAGGACGGTGGCCAGCTTGGCCGCCTCCAGGCTCACCCCGTCCAGGCCCGCGAAGCGTGTACCGACCATCCCGATGATCACGCCCTGCCTCCCCCTTGCGCTCGATTCCGATGGCGCCGAGCCGGGGCCGGCTCGGCGGGACCGCCCTGTGCGCTTTCTTCCTCGTGCCGCGCGGTCCGCGGCTTGAGCGGGATCCTCACAGGCAATCCCGGCCGCGACCAGCCGCCCAGGTGATCGACCGGCCCCGGGCGGGCGCCGTAGTCTTCGCGGTGGCTCGGTTGCGTTGCCCTGGCGCCCGAGGCGAGAGGTAGCGATGGACGAGGTTCCGGTTGCGGCGCTGGCGCCGCTGGTGGCGCTGGTGCTCGGCTGGGTCGCCTGGTGCTGGTGGGACATCGCCCGCCGCCCGGTCCGCTACCTGCCCAAGTGGGCCTGGGCGCTGATCTGCGTCGTCTCCGTCCCCCTCGGTGGCGTCGTCTACCTGCTGGTCGGTCGAGCGCCGCGGTGACCGCGGCGGCCATCTCGACCAGCGGGCTGCGCAAGCGGTACGGGCCGCAGGCAGCACTGGACGGCGTCGACCTGAAGGTGCCCGAGGGCAGCGTGTACGGGCTGGTGGGCCCCAACGGGGCCGGCAAGACCACCCTGCTGGCGATCCTGGCCGGGCTGCGCCGTGCTGCTGTCCACCCACATCCTCGCCGACGTGGAGGAGGTCTGCGACACCGTCGGGGTGCTGCGCGCCGGGCGGCTGCTGTACCAGGGGCCACTGGACGAGTTGCTGGTCGGCCGGGCGGCGCCGGCCTGGACGGTCCGTTGCCGGCCGCCCCTGGAGCCGGTGGAGGCAGCGCTGACCCGGCAGCCATGGGTGACCACCGTGGAGCGCACCGGCGCCGAGGAGCTGCTGGTTGTCGCCGCCTCGCGCGAGGCGGCCGAGGCCGGCCTGGTCGGTGCGCTCGCCGAGGCCGGCGCGCAGGTCGTCCGCCTGGAACCACGCGCCGCCGACCTGGAGCGCGTCTTCCTGGAGCTGACCAGATGAGCCTCTGGCGGCTGGAGTGGCTGCGGCTGGTGCGCACCCACCGCCTGACCGGGCTGCTGGCCGTGTTCCTGCTGTTCGGGTTCACCGGCCCGCTGACCGCCCGCTACTTCGAGGACCTCCTGCGGCGCTTCGGCGGTGGGGTGGAGGTCCGCTTGCCCGACCCGGTGCCAGCCGACGGCATGGCCGCCTACGTCGACAACGGCCAGCAGCTCGGCCTGCTGGTGGTGGTGCTGGTCGCCGCCGCGGCGTTGGCGTTCGACGCCCAGCGCGAGAGCGCCGCGTTCCTGCGCACCCGCGTGCGCAGCATGTGGCAGCTCGTCCTGCCCAAGGTGGCGGTGAACGCGCTCGCCGCGGCCGGCGCCTTCGCCATCGGCGCGCTTGCAGCCTGGTACGAGACCGCGGTGCTGCTGGGCGGCCTGCCCGCCGCCGCGACCCTCGCCGGGATCGCCTACGTCGCCGCCTACCTCGCATTCGCGGTCAGCCTCACCGCCCTTGCCGCCGCCCTGCTGCGCGGCGTGGTCGGCACCGCCCTCGCCGCCCTCGCCGCCCTGCTCCTGCTCGGCCTGGTCGGGTCGCTGGGCGTGCTGGCCGACTGGCTGCCCAGCCACCTGGCGGCTCGCCCGCCGCGACGTGTGAGGACGCGCGGTATGTTCCCGTCCGTCGGACGGCATGCCAGGGAGCAGGGATGGGTGACGGCGGTGGCGCGGTCGGGGTGGGGCTGGTCGGCTACGGCCTGGCCGGGTCGGGCCTCCACGCGCCGCTGATCGGCGCGGAGCCGCGCCTGCGCCTGCGCGCGGTCGCCTCGCGGCATCCCGAGAAGGTCCACAGGGACATCCCGGCGGCGCGGGTGGTGGCGACGCCGGCCGAGCTGCTGGAGGACCCCGCCGTCGAGCTGGTGGTGGTCGCCGCGCCCAACACCCTCCACCACGAGCTGGCCGGCGCGGCGCTGCGTGCCGGCAGGCACGTGGTGGTCGACAAGCCGTTCGTGACCAGCTCGTCGGAGGCCGACGAGCTGATCGGCCTCGCCGAGCGCCAGGGCCGCCTGCTCAGCGTGTTCCACAACCGGCGCTGGGACAACGACTACCTGACCGTCGGGCACTGCGTCCGGGCCGGCCTGCTCGGGCGTGTGTCCACCTACATCGCCCGCTACGACCGGTTCTCCCCGCACCCGGCCGGCGGCTGGCGGGAGCGGCAAGAGCTCGGGTCCGGCGTCCTGTACGACCTCGGCGCCCATCTGATCGACCAGGCGCTGCTGCTGTTCGGGCTGCCGGCGAGGGTCATGGCCGACGTCGGCGCACAGCGCCCGGGCGCGCTCACCGACGACTACTTCCACGTGGTGCTCGGCTACCAGGAGCTGCGGGTGATCCTGCACGCCGGCTCGCTGGTGCGGGCTCCCGGTCCGCGCTTCGAGGTCCACGGCGACGAGGGGTCGTTCGTCAAGCACGGCGTGGATCCCCAGGCGCTGGCGCTGGAGTCGGGGGGGCGGCCAGGCGACCCGGGCTGGGGGAGCGACCCCGCGGACCGCTACGGCACCCTCACCACCGAGGTCGCCGGGCTCGAGGTGACCGGCGAGCTGGCGACCCTGCCGGGGTCCTACCAGTCGTTCTACCGGGGGATGGCGGGCGCGATCCTGGGGGAGGGCCCGGTGCCGGTCGCCGCCCAGGAGGCGAGGAACACGATCTGGATCATCGAGTGCGCGCTCCAGAGCAGCCGGGAAGGACGCACGGTCGCCATCCGCTGAGCTTCGTCCCTACAGGTAGGGCGCCAGGAACCGGGAGGTGGCCGGCAGCGCCTCCTCCGGGTCGCCACGCAGCCGGCATTCCAGCGCCAGCCAGTCGTCGTAGCCGACCGTGCGCAGCGCCCCCAGCGCGGCGGCGAAGTCGAGGTGGCCCGTGCCGGGCTGGAGCCTGTTGGAGTCGTCGACGTGCACGTGCGCCAGCCGCCGTCCGGTGTCGGTGATCGCCTTCGCCAGGTCGTCCTCCTCGATGTTCATGTGGAACAGGTCCGCGCACACCCGGATCGAGTCCAACCCCAGCTGCTGTTCCACCTCCTCGGCGAGGCTGACGGCCTGGTCGAGCCGGTTGATCATGTAGTCCTCGTAGCGGTTGATCGGTTCCAGGGCCAGCCAGACGCCTTCGCGGGCGGCGTGCTCGGCCAGCGCCGCCAGCGCCTCCAGCAGCACCTCGCGGTCCTCGCGCTCCGAGCGTGGCGCGGTGAACGGCGGCAGCCGCAGACTGAACATCCCCCAGCTCGCCGGGGTGAGGACCCCCATGCCGCCGAGGTCGGCGATGACGCTGAGCTGCGAGCGCAGCTGCGCGACCGCGTCGCGGCGCCTGTCGGCGTCGAAGTCGCCGATGAAGTGGTCGGTCTCCGGGCACACCGTCTGCATGACCACGCCGGCGCGCGCGGCGGCGCGCAGCTCCGGCAGGCGGGCGGCGAACTGGCCGTCGCCGCGGGCGCGCAGCTCGATGCCGGCGAACCCGGCGCGGCTGGCGAAGTCGAACTTGGCCTGCAGGCTGTCGCCCGGCAGCAGCTGTTCCTGGCACGAGAGTCTCATGAGCACGACCTTCTACGGCCCCAGCGTCTCCATCTCCTGGCTGTAGCGGCCGAACCTGGCGGCGCCGTTCAGCCTGGCGCGGTGGAGAAAGGCCCGCTGGGCCGCCGGCCCGTTGGCGGCCTCGCCCTTCCAGGCCTTGAGCGCCGGGGCCTGCAACGCGCGCCCGTAGGAGAAGCTGAGCTGCCACGGTTGCGGGCCGAGCCGGTTCATCGCGTCCAGGTGCGCCGTGGCGGCCTCGTCGGTCTGGCCGCCCGACAGGAACACGATGCCCGGCACCGAGGCTGGCACGCTGTCGCGCAGGCAGCGGATGGTTGCCTCGGCGACCTGCTGCACGCCCGCCTGCTCCGGGCAGTCCTTGCCGGACAGCACCATGTTGGGCTTGAGCAGCATGCCGTCGAGCCGGACGCGGTGGCTCCGCAGCGCGGCGAACACCGCGCCGAGGGTGTCGGCCGTCACGTCGTGACAGCGCTGGATCGTGTGGGTGCCGTCCATCAGCACCTCGGGCTCGACGATCGGCACCAGCCCGGCCGCCTGCGACAGGGCGGCGAAGCGGGCGAGCGCCTCGGCGTTGGCGTCGACGCAGGTGCGGGTCGGGATGTCGTCGCCGATGGCGATGACCGCCCGCCACTTGGTGAACCTCGCGCCGAGGTCGCGGTACTGGTTCAGCCGGCCGCGGAGGCCGTCGAGGCCCTCGGTGATCTTCTCGCCGGGGAAGCCGGGCATCGCCGTCGTGCCCTTGTCGACCTTGATCCCGGGGATGATGCCCTGACGGTCCAGTACCTCGGGGAACGGGACGCCGTCGGCTGCCCGCTGCCTGATGGTCTCGTCGAACAGGATCACGCCGCTGATGAGCTCGCCGGCGCCGTCGGTGGTCAACAGCAGCTCCCGGTAGGCCCGGCGGTGCTCCTCGGTCGATTCGACCTCGATGGACCGGAACCGCTTCTCGATCGTCCCCGAGCTCTCGTCGGCCGCGAGGATGCCCTTGCCAGGGGCGACGATCGCCCTGGCGACGTGGGGAAGGTCCCGTGGGTGCATGTGCCCATTCTCCCGTCGCGGACCCGCTCTGCCAACCAGCGTCGATGCCTCGACGGTCACCGCGCCGGCCGTCATCATGTCCCGTACCAGGCTGTTCATGGTCCTCCCGCCCAGCCCTCGCCGGCCCGGGGCGCCGTGGCCAGACTGGCCGAGGCGTCGCGAGGAGGTCGCCGATGCGGGTCAGTGAGGTGATGTCGAGTCCGGTGGTCACGGTGGCGCCGGGCACGCCGAGCCCCTACCGGGTCTCGGTGCGCGAGGGCGTGGTAGAGCTGACCGGCGCCCCCGACCCGACCATCCGCCGGCTGGCGACCCTCCTGGTCCGCGGCGTGCCAGGGGTCGTCGACGTCCGCTTCGCCGAGGAGTGATCCAGATGCCCTACCCAAGGCACCGCGAGGCCGACGTCGTCCTGCGGGACGGCTCCACCATCCACGTGCGGCCGATCCGGGCTGACGACGCGACCGCCGTGCACGCCTTCTTCGAGGGGCTCTCGCCGGAGTCGATCGCGCTGCGATTCTTCTCCGGCTTCCCGAACCTGGACAGCGCCGTCCGCTGGGCGACCGAGGTGGACTACGAGCGGCGCTACGGCCTGGTCGCCACCAGCGGCGACGGCGGCCGGGTCGTCGCCCACGCCGGCTGGGAACGCCAGCCGGACCAGCCCGACCGGGCCGAGGTCGCCTTCGCGATCGCCGACGCCATGCAGGGCCAGGGGCTCGGCACGATCCTGCTCGGCCAGCTCGCCGAGGCGGCCGACCAGGCAGGCGTGGGCGTGCTCAGCGCCGAGGTGCTGCCCCAGAACCACCGGATGGTGAGGGTGTTCCGCGACAGCGGCTTCCCGGTCACGACCCAGTCGGTCCCCGGTGTGCTGCTGGTGGAGCTGCCGACGTCGCTCTCGCCGGAGGCCCTGGAGCGCTTCGAGCAGCGCGAGCAGACCGCCGCCGCGGCCGCCATGCGCGCCTTCCTGGCCCCCCGCTCGGTGGCGGTCGTCGGGGCCTCTCGCCGGCGTGGCACGGTCGCCGGGGAGCTGTTCCACAACCTGCTCGCCGGCGGCTTCAGCGGTCCGGTGTACCCGGTCAACCCCAACACGGCGGTGGTGCAGTCGGTGCTCGCCTACAAGACGATCGGCGAGGTGCCCGGACCCGTCGACCTGGCCGCGCTGGTCGTGCCCGCGCCCGCGGTGGTCCGGGCCGCCCGGGAATGCGCGGCCAAGGGCGTCCGCGCCCTGGTGGTGATCTCCGCCGGCTTCGCCGAGACCGGGCCGGAGGGGGCAGAGCGGCAGGCGCAGCTCCTGCGGGTGTGCCGTGACGCCGGCATGCGCCTCATCGGCCCGAACTGCCTCGGCATCCTCAACACCGACCCGGACGTGAGCCTGGACGCGACCTTCGGACCGACTGTCCCGCTTCCCGGCCGGGTGGGGTTCATGTCGCAGAGCGGCGCGCTCGGCCTGGCTATCGTCGACTACGCCAACGCGCTGGGGCTGGGGCTGTCGTCGTTCGTGTCGGTCGGGAACAAGGCGGATATCTCGGGCAACGACCTGCTGAACTACTGGGAGCAGGACGACCGGACCAGCCTGGTGCTGCTGTACCTGGAGTCGTTCGGGAATCCGCGTAAGTTCGCGCGGATCGCCCGGCGGGTCGCGCGGTCCAAGCCGGTGCTCGCGGTCAAGAGCGGCCGCTCGGCCGCCGGGGCGCGGGCGACCTCCTCCCACACCGGCGCGCTGCTGGCCGCCTCCGACGTGACCGTCGACGCGCTGTTCCGGCAGGCCGGGGTGATCCGCACCGACACCCTGGCCGAGCTGTTCGACGTCGCCTCCCTGCTCGCCAACCAGCCGGCATCGAAAGGCCGGCGTGTCGGGATCGTCACCAACGCCGGCGGCCCCGGCATCATGTGCGCCGACGCCTGCGAGGCCGGAGGGCTGGAGGTCGTCGAGCTCTCCCCGGAGCTGCGGACGAAGCTGGCCGAGGGCCTGCCGGCGGCGGCGTCGGTCACCAACCCGGTCGACATGCTGGCCTCGGCGCCGGCCGAGCACTACCGGCGGACGGTGGAGCTGGTGGTCGCCTCCGGAGAGGTCGACGCGGCGATCGTCATCTTCATCCCGCCGCTGCTCACCGAACCGGCCGAGGTCGCCAGCGCGGTCCGCGCCGCGGCCGCCGCCGGGACCGTCCCGGTGCTGACCGTCATCATGTCCGCCGACCGGCTGCCGCACGAGCCGGACGAGGCCGGTGGGCGCCTGCCTGTCTACCGCTTTCCCGAGGAGGCGGCCCGCGCGCTGGCGCGCGCGGCCGAGTACGGGAGTTGGCGGGAGCGCCCGGAGGGCCGCCTCCCCGAGCTGCCGGGCCTGCGCCGCGACGAGGCCGCCGGCCTGCTGGCCGCCGCCCTGGCGGGGGGTCCGGGGGGCTCAAGCGTAGCCCCCCGGTGGACGGGGGGTCCGGGGGGCTCAAGCGTAGCCCCCCGGTGGACGGGGGGTCCGGGGGGCTCAAGCGTAGCCCCCCGGTGGACGGGGGGTCCGGGGGAGTCGCAGCCCCGCTGGCTGGCGCCGGACGAGGTCGCCTCGCTGCTCGACTGCTACGGTCTGCCGCTGGCCGAGTGGCGGCTCGCGGGCACGCCGGAGGAGGCCGGGGCGGCCGCCGAGGAGCTGGGCGGGCCGGTCGCCCTCAAGGCGGTCGCGCCGCTGCTGTTGCACAAGACCGAGGCGCGCGGGGTGCGACTGGGGCTCTCCGGCGCCGAGCAGGTCCGGGCGGCCGCGCAGGAGATGGCCGCGGCGGTCGCCGCCGCCGGCCACACGGTCGAGCGGTTCCTGGTGCAGCGGATGGTCGGCGGCGGGGTCGAGCTGCTGGTCGGCGTCGTCAACGACGCCTCGTTCGGCCCGGTGGTCGCCTGCGGCGCCGGCGGGACCGCGGTGGAGCTGCTCAAGGACGTGGCCGTGCGGATCACGCCACTGACCGACCGCGACGCGGCCGAGATGGTCCGCTCGCTGGCCACCTTCCCGCTGCTGGACGGCTACCGGGGCGCCCCCAAGGCCGACGTGCAGGCACTGGAGGACCTGCTGCTGCGGGTGAGCGCGCTGGTGGAGGCGCATCCGCAGGTCGCCGAGCTGGACTGCAACCCCGTGAAGGTGCTGCCCGACGGGGCGGTGGTCGTCGACGCCCGGGTCCGGGTGGAGACGGCGACCCCCGCGCTGCCGCTGGCCGCGCGCCGCCGGTAGAGTGCCCATGCCCGAGCACGAGAGCGAGGTGGTCCGAGTGACCGATGAGATCGTCGTCGTCAACCTGCGGCCCGCGTCGATGGCGCGGATGGTCCTTGATCGGGTCGCGGCCACGCCGGACCGGGAGGCGTTCCGCCATCCCGTCGGCGACCGGTGGGAGTCGCTGGACTGGCGGGAGGTGGGCGACCGGGTGCGCGCCATCGCCGCCGGGCTGCTCGCGCTCGGCATGCGGCCCGAGGACCGGGTCGCGATCGCCGCCGCGACCCGGCTGGAGTGGGTCCTCGCCGACTTCGGGGTCCTCTGCGCGGGAGCCGCCACCACCACGGTCTACCCCACCACGCCCGCCGCCGACGTTGCCTACATCCTCGGTGACTCGGGCAGCCGCGTCGTCTTCGCCGAGGACGACGAGCAGATCGCCAAGCTGCGCGCCAACCGCACCGAGCTGCCCGAGCTGCTGAAGGTGGTGACGTTCGACGGCACCCCCGACGGCGACTGGGTCATCGGTCTCGCCGAGCTCGAGCGGCTGGGCCACGAGCACCTCGTCGCCCAACCCACGGCCGTGGACGACGCGGTCGCCGCGGTCGGGCCGGAGAGCCTGGCCACCCTCATCTACACCTCCGGCACGACCGGCCGACCCAAGGGGGTCCGGCTGGTCCACGACAACTGGACCTACGAAGGCAGGGCGATCCAGGCGCTGGAGCTCCTGTCGCCCGACGACGTGCAGTACCTGTGGCTGCCGCTGTCGCACTCGTTCGGCAAGGTGCTGCTGTCGGCCCAGCTCGCCGTCGGGTTCGCCTCGGCCGTCGACGGGCGCATCCCCAAGCTGGTCGACAACCTCGCGGTGATCCGGCCGACCTTCATGGCCGGCGCGCCGCGCATCTTCGAGAAGGTCCGGCACCGGGTCATCGAGATGGCCGGCGGCGGCGTCAAGCGGCGCGTCTTCGACCGGTCCATGGACGTGGGCCGGCGCGTGGCCGAGCTGCGCAGGCGCGGCGGGGCACCGACCGGCCTGCTCAAGGCCGAGCACGCCGTCGCGGACCGCCTGGTGTTCGGCAAGCTGCGCGAGCGGTTCGGCGGTCGGTTGCGCTTCTTCGTGTCCGGCAGCGCGGCGCTCTCAGCAGAGGTGGCGGAGTTCTTCCACGCCGCCGGCGTGCTCATCCTGGAGGGCTACGGCCTCACCGAGACCTCGGCGGCCAGCTTCGTGAACACACCCGACCGCGTCCGCTTCGGCACCGTCGGCCACCCGCTGCCCGGCACCCAGGTGCGCATCGCCGACGACGGAGAGGTCCTGATCCGCGGCCCGGGCGTCATGCGCGGCTACCACAACCTGCCCGACGAGACCGCCGCGACGCTCGACGCGGACGGCTGGCTGCACACCGGCGACATCGGCGAGCTGGACGACGAGGGGTTCCTGCGGATCACCGACCGGAAGAAGGACCTGATCAAGACCTCCGGCGGCAAGTACGTCGCCCCCCAGTCGATCGAGATCGCGTTCAAGGCGGTCTGCGCCTACGCCAGCGAGATCGTCGTCTACGGCGAAGGCCGCCCCTACTGCACCGCGCTGGTCGCGCTCGACCCGGAGGCCATCGCCTCGTGGGCGCGGGACAACGGCCTTGGGCACCTCTCCTTCGCCGAGCTCGCCGCCCACGAGCAGGTACGGGCGCTCATCGCCGGTGACATCGAGAAGGCGAACCGCCGGCTGGCACGATGGGAGACGATCAAGCGGTTCGCGGTCCTGCCACGCGAGCTCACGGTGGAGGAGGGCGACATCACGCCGAGCATGAAGCTCAGGCGCCGGGTCGTCATCGCCAGGCACCGCGACCTGCTGGAGTCCCTCTACGACGAGCCCTCGCCCGCCGCGCTGTCGTGATCCCGGGGTAGCTGTCTACACCGGGACGTTGAGGGTGGCGGTCATACCGTCGTTGGCGTTTCCGGTCACCGTGGCCAATTGCAGTGAGTAGCCATCGCTGAAGACGTTGTCGGTGTCCAGCGAGGTCTGCGCCATGGTCTGCAGGCTCTGGCTGTAGCCGTCGGTCGCGTAGACCAGCTTGCACGCCTCCTCCGGAAGCGCCAGCGCTGGGAGGTCCGCAGCTTGCTGCCGGCGGTGGTGGCGGCCTCCAGGCTCGGGTAGACCTCGAAGTGGATGTGCGGCCAGCGTCCGGAGTAGGCCGCCGGGTAGATGCTGGTGAACGTCACCGATCCGTCGTCGCCGGTCTCCTGGACCCCGCGCAGATAGTTCTCCTGAGTGACTCCCTCGGAGTACAGCGAGTACCTGCCGTCGATGTTGCAGTGCCACAGATAGACGGCGGCTCCCTGCAGCCCGACGGAACCATTGCTGGTGTCGAGGACCTTGAGCTTGATGGTCAGCGGCACGCCCTGCGCGACCCCGGACGCCGAGCCGAAGCTCCTGGTGATGTCGCTGCGCACGATGCCGCTCTCGGTGAGGACGTTGACGCCGTTGGAGCCGTCGCCGGGGTAGGGCCCCGCGGTCTCCTCGGGGATCTCTGTTTCGGCGGCTGCCGTGCCCGCCGCCGAGCTCGTGGTGGCGGCGCCGCAGCCCGCGAGGGCGGCGGCGAGCCCGGCCCCGCCGAGCAGCGTCAGGGCGCGCCGGCGGCTCAGCAGGGTTGGCAGGTCATGGGACAAGCCTCGGTCGTGGTCGTGTACCTCCTGGTCGGCTATGAAGCGGCCGCGCCACCGTCACCTGGTCAGGGGACCAGGCCGAAGACCGTGGCTGGTGAGCCGGAGCCGTCGCGGTTGCGGGGCCCGCCGGCCACGACCCAGGCTCCCTTGGGGGGGAGTTGCCCGAGGCCGGTGAGGTTCTCCAGGTCGATCCGGTGGCGGTGGAGGACCAGCGAGCTCTCGCGGAACTGCTCGTCGCTGCTGGGGTCGGGGCCGAAGGTGTCGGTGCCCAGCGCGCCCCGGCGGCCGAGGACGCCGCGGTCGATCAACCAGCGCACCGCCGCAAGCGAGAACCCGGGCTGGTGCAGCCCCGGGAGGCCGCTGCCGCAGTTGTAGTAGTTGCGGCCGGTCTGGCTGGCGCTCCAGAAGCGGTCGCAGCCGGTCCAGGCGATCACCGCCGCACCGGCCGGCATGCGGCCGTAACGCGCCTCCCAGGCCTTCAGGTCGGCGATGGTGACCTGGTAGTCGACATCGCGGCGGACCTCGGCGCGGACGTCGACCACCACCGCGGGACGCACCATGTCGGCGGGGTCGAGCTGGTCGGCGCACCGCTCGTCGGTGTGGAAGTGGCATGGCGCAGCCCAATGGGTGCCGGTGTGCTCGCCCTCGGTGACCTTCTGGAGGTAGAAGCCGTCGGCGGGGACGGTGAAGGCGGTCTCCAGCGTGAACGCGGGGTCGCCGGGGAAGCCGGGGGTGGTGGCGGGGTCGTTGACGTGGCTGAGGAACACGACCTTGCGGAAGCCGGGCAAGGTCGGGGCTGCCGCGGACACCCCGCCGTTGGGGGCTGCGGCGGTGGAGGCCGAAAGGGCGGTCAGCACCGCCAGAGCGGCCAGAAGTACGGCGGCTAGGCCCAGCCGCCGGCGGTTTGGTGGCATGCGCGGTTCCTCCGATTGTCGTGGGCCCGTGGCGACCCGGAGCATAACCGCCGAACGCCCAGCCGGCAGCCTGTCGAAACGCGCCGCGCAGGCCGATACAAGAGTGCAGTAGAGTCGGGCCCGTTCGGATCGCGACGTGTGCCCCGCTCAAGCCTCAGCAGGAGGGGTCGGATGCGCAGTCCCGAGCCGGTGGCCCAGCCGAGCGGCCCTCGTGTGCTGCTCGTCGACGACGAGCCGAGGTTCCGCGCGCAGCTCCGCGAGGTGCTCACCGACTACGGGATCGTGGTGGTCGCCGAGGCGGGCACAGGCCATCAAGCCGTGGAGCTGGCCGGCCGGCTGCGCCCAGACGTGGTGCTGATGGACCTGCGCATGCCGGAGATGGACGGGATCACCGCCACACGCCTGCTGGCCGAGGCCCTGCCGTCGTGCCCGGTGATCATCATCTCCGCCTACGACGATCCGGCGTTGACCGAAGAGGCGCGCCGGGCGGGCGCCTACAGCTACCTGGTCAAGGGCTGCCCGGCACGCCTGATCGCGGACGTGATCGAGAAGGCGGCCGCCGAGGAGGGCTGGCATGGCTAGCGCACCGCCGGCGTCGCCGGACACCGACAGCGAGGTCCAAGAGGCGGCACGCCGGATCGGCCGCTCGCGGGCCTGGTGGACCTACCTGGTCGCCAGCGGCCTGGTCGCCGTCGCCTACTACCTGATCCCGGCCGCCGGGCTGGTACCCCGCTGGGCCGCCAAGATCGGGCTGTACAACGGGCTGGCGCTGTCGGCGGTCGTCGCGATCCTCATCGGCGTGATCCGCTACCGGCCAGAGCGACCGCTGGCGTGGTACCTGTTCGCGGTCGGGCTGCTGTCGTACGTCATCGCCGACATCATCTTCTACACCTACCAGGACATCCTCCATCGAGATGTGTTCCCCTCGCTGGCCGACGTCTTCTACCTGGCCGCCTATCCGTTCCTGATGGCCGGGCTGCTTCGGCTCATCCGCCACCGCAGCCCCGGCGCCGACCAGACCAGCCTGCTGGACGCCCTGGTCGTCACCGTCGGGGTGGGGGTGGTGTCGTGGGTGTACCTGATCGTGCCGTTCGCCCGCGCGCCCGGTCTGACCCTGCTCGAGCGGCTGGTCTCCATGGCCTACCCGATCATGGACGTGCTGCTGCTGGCGACCGCGGTTCGGCTGCTGGTCGACCGCGGTCCCCGCCCACCCGCCTTCCGGGTGCTGCTCATCGGCGTCGGCGCCCTGCTGGTCACCGACACCCTGTACAGCATCATCCAGCTCGGCGGGGGCTACCACACCGGCAGCCCCATCGACGTCGGCTGGATGACCTGGTACGCCTGCTGGGGCGCGGCCGCGCTGCACCCGACCATGCGCGCCCTGGCCGATCCGGCACCACCCCGGGAGGTCCGCCTCACCCGCCTGCGGCTGGGGCTGCTGGCCGGCGCGTCGCTGCTGGCACCCGTCATCCAGGGCGTGCAGCTGGTCCGCGGCCATGAGCAGCAGGCCCCCGTGATCGTGGCCGCCTCGATGGTGCTGTTCGTGCTGGTGCTGGCCCGCCTGCACGGCCTGGCGGAGGAGGTGGCCACCCTGGCCGGCATCCGCAAGCGGTTGCTGGAGCGGGCCGTCCAGGTGCGCGAGGAGGAACGGATCCGGCTGGCCGCCGAACTGCACGACGGGCCGATCCAGCAGCTGGCCGGGGTCGCCTACACCGCCGACCTGAGCCGCCGGCGGGTCGCCCGCGGCGACCTGACTGGCGCGCGGGAGCTGCTGGCCTCGCTGGAGGACGACATCCGCGGGGAGGTCGCCGCGCTGCGGCGGGTGATGACCGAGCTGCGCCCCCCCGCGCTGGACGAATGGGGGCTGGCTGCGGCGCTGGCCGACTACGGCGCCCAGTTCCAGCAGCGCACCGGGATCACCTGCACGGTGGAGACCAGCCTGCCGGTGCGGCTGATCCGAACCCAGGAGACCGTGCTGTACCGGGTCGCGCAGGAGGCGCTGACCAACGTCGCCAAGCATGCCCGCGCCCGCCACGCCCAGGTGTCGTTGCAGGCCGACCAGGGCCGCGTGACGCTCCAGGTCCGCGACGACGGCGCCGGCTTCACCACCCGTTCGGCCGGCTCCCTCGGCGAGCAGCTCGGGCGTGACCACTTCGGCCTGGCCAGCATGCGCCAGCAGATCGAGATGGCCGGCGGGACCTGGCAGGTCCGCTCGCGCCCCCGCCGCGGCACCACCATCACCGCCATCCTCCCCATCGGCGGCGACGAACCCCTACCGCAACGCTTGCCGTTCGCCGCTCCTTGGCGGGGCAGGGCGGGACATTGACTACGCCTCCTGGCGGTGGACCCGTTCGGGGAGGAAGACCGACATGACGTCGCGCACCGAGAGCACGCCGAGCGCGCCGCCCTGCTCCAGCACCACCAGGTGACGGATCCGCCGGTCGTGCATCTCGGCCGCGGCCACGGTCACGTCCCAGTTGGGTGAGGCGGTCACGACCGGGGCGGTCATGTGGTCGCCGACCCGCGCCTGCCCGACGTCGCCGAGCTGCGCGGCCGCGTGCATCACGTCGCGCTCGGTGAGGATGCCGACGACCTGACCTTCCTGCTCCACGACCACCGACCCGATGCCGTGCTCCTGCATGACCTGCGCGGCACGTTGCAGCGACTGGCCGGGGTCGACCGAGACCACCGGACTCCTCATGAGGTTGCGAACCTGCATGGCAAGGGCCTCCTGGACGAAGCCGGGCGAGTGGGCTGCCGCCCACGGCGGCAGCGTCGACCGTACCTTACCGGGACCCCGGAGGTCACCGGGTCCAGGACGAGGAGGAGGTCCAGGATGCTCGCCGGTCTCAGAGGCGTCTTCTGCCCGGTGCGTACCTGCCGGCGACGAGGGAGACGCCGACCGCCGCAAGGGCGACCTGGATGAACAGCTCGATCCAGTCGAAGTCGCGGGTGCTGCCGACGCCGGCGACGGCACCGTGCTGCGCTAGGCTGGGCCGTCATGGACCCTAGGGAAGCCTGCCTGAGGGTGCTCGCCGACGCCGCGCCGGAGACCCTCCACTGGACGGTGGTGCTGGACCGCGCGCTCACCGGGCGCCTGGTTGACCCCTTCACCACGCCGGACGTGCGCGGGGTGGTGGTGAAGACCCTCGCGGCCCTCGCAAAGGAGGGCCGCGTGGTCAAGGTGGGCACCGGCCTGTACCGGGCCGCCGGCGACTAGCCCGGCGGTGTCCGGCTCGGCTTTGGGACGGCGCCGTCGCCGTGGTGGAGCTGGGTCACCTCGGCCTCGTGCTCGCCGGCCGGCGCGGTGGGGCCGGCCGCCTCCGACGGCTCGGCCACCCGCTCCCAGCCCTTCTCGCTGGCCTTGGCGGCCTGCTCCTTCAGCGCCTGCCTGATCTCGGCGCCCCGCTTGGGGGCGGTCAGCCAGCCGGCGACGACCCCGGCGCCGAGCAGCCCGGCCCCGCCGAACAGCAGCCGCCGGCGGCGATTGCGGCTGGCGTGGCGGCGCTGCTTGGCCCGCTCGGGGAACAGCTTGTCGGCCGCCCGCTTGGTCAGGTCGGCGACCTGCTCGGGCTCTGGCAGCACCTCGGCGACCTCGCGGGCGGCCCTGGCTCCGCGCCGGCGCGCCTGCTTGCCCTTGACGGCGGCCTCCTTGCCGAGCTCGGCGCCTTTGCGGCCGGCTGCCGTGGAGGCCTTGGAGATGGCCTCCCTCGCCGCCTCCAGCGCGGTCGCAAGGTCGTCGGTCCGGTCGGCGACCTGGTCGGCGACCGCGTCCCTCGCGCGTCTCGCCCTACCCTTGCGGAAGAACATATGGCCTCCTCCGGCCGGTGGTCTCGTTCGGTTTGCGTTGCTTCACCGTCTGCGTACCCGTCCGGGCCCCCCTCACACCTCGACCGGGATCGCCGACGGGGTGAGCTCGACCAAGGTGCACTCCTTGCGCCAGCGCTCCGCCGCCTGCTCGCCGTCGCGGAGGTTCAGCCGCCGGGGCAGCAGCACGGCCGTGACCCGCGCGAACAGCGGGTCGGTGGGTGCCACCACCCGGGCGCTCGCCTCCACCTCGGCCACCAGCGACTGCAGCTCCTTGGAGCGGGCCACCAGCACCACCCGATCGGCCTCGGCGAGACCCGGGATGTGCTGCTCGGACCCGCCGGTGAGGACGTAGACGCGGCCGTCGAGGGTGCCGTACCAGGCCGGCACCCCTCGGCTACCCGTCCCGCCCTCGCCGGGCACCTCGATCCAGACGACCGTGCTCTTCTTCAGCGCCTCGTCCAGCACGGCGGCGTCCGACCCGGTCGGGTACGGCGGGTCCTCGTCGAGGACCGCCAACGGGACCCGGCTGACCTCGTCGCCACCGACCAGCAGGGCCAGCTCGTGGTCCTGGTCGGAGTCGACGATCACCCCGTGCACCTCGTCGGTGAAGGTGTCGATCTTGTTCGAGCCGCGCAGGGTGATCGCCTGCTCGGCGCTGCGCCAGACGACGTCGCCGTTGGGCGCGAGCAGTGCCATCGCCTCGCGGTACCAGCCGCCGGCACCCGTATAGGAGCGCTGCACCAGGAACGGCGCGACCCGACCCTTGCCGCCACGGCCGACGAACACGGCCATCGCGTCCTCCGGCTGGGCCAGCCCATCGGCGACGAGCTTGGCATCGGCGACGTAGACGTTGCTGAGGCGGACGTCCAACCCGGCTCCTTCCTGGTCCTCTCGCGGCCTTCCTGGCGGCGCGCGATGATCATATGGGAGAACGAGGCTCGACCGGGGAGAGGCCATGCAGCGCATCCAGGCCGGGGTCGCCTGCCGGGTCGCGGAGGCGGAGACCCCAGAGGTGCGCCGCTTCCTGGCCCGGGAGTGGCCGCTGGCCGACCGGCGCCTGTTCGGCGAGGACCTGGACTGGACCAGCCGGCCGGTGGTGGTCGAGGCGCTGGCCGGCCGTGAGCTCGTCGGGGTCGCGGTGGGGGAGACCGTGGCCGGCATGGCGCGCCTGCACGACGTGCTGGTCGTCGAGCCACGCCAGGGCCGCGGCCTCGGCAGCCGCCTGGTCGAGCTGTTCTGCGCCCGCGCCGCCGAGCTGGGCGCCGCCCGCTGCTTCCTGCGCTGCCCCGACACCGACCGCCACCGCCGCTTCTACGAGCGCCTTGGCTTCGTCCAGGTCGCCCGCCTGCCCCGCTACTACCACGGCCGCGACTTCCTCGAGTATGTCCGTGAGCCCGCGAGCGGAGGTCAGGAGGTGCCGGGTGCCAGGTAGGAGGCGGCCTGCAACGTGAACAGGTCGGCGTACAGGCCGCCGAGGGTCATGAGCTGGTCGTGGCTCCCCGACTCGACGACCTTGCCGCCCTCCAGGACGTAGATGCGGTCGGCCGAGCGCACGCTCGAGAACCGGTGCGAGATCAGCAGCACCGACCGGCCCTGGCAGAGGGTCCGGATCCCCTCGAACAGGTCGTGCTCGGCCCTGGCGTCCAGCGCGGCGGTCGGCTCGTCCAGGATGATGAACGGGGCGTCGCGGAAGAACGCCCTGGCCAGGGCCACCCGTTGCCACTGGCCGACCGACAGCTCCTTGCCGCCGTGGAACTCGGGGCCGAGGACCGTGTCGTAGCCCTGCGGCAGCTTGGCCAGGGTGTCGTGGGCGCCGGCCTGGGTGGCTGCCGCCACCACCGCGTCCAGGTCGTCGAGTCGCTGGTGGCGGCCCATGCCGATGTTCTCCCGTGCCGGCAGCGCGTAGTGGAGGAAGCCTGGAAGATGACGGCCACCGAGCGGCGCAGCCCGTCGGGGTCGACGGTGGCGGTGTCGACCCCGTCCCACAGGATGCGACCGGCATGCGGCAGGTACAGCCGGCAGAGCAGCTTGGCCAGGGTGGTCTTGCCGGAGCCGTTCTCGCCGACCAGCGCGACGATCTCACCGGCGCCGATCTCCAGCGACACGCCTTCCAGGGCGGGGTCGGTGGCGCTCGGGTAGGTGAAGCTCACGTCCTCCACGCTCAGGCGCCGGAAGCCCGACGGCGCCGGATGGCGCCGGCGACGGGCCTCGACCTCCGGCCGCAGGGCGACGAACGAGGTGAAGTCCTCGATGAACAGGGACGACTCGTAGAGCTGGCCGGCGCTGCCGACCGCGCTGGTCAGCCGCTCGCCGAGCAGGAACACGGCGGCGGCCGCCGTGCCGGCCTCGGCCAGGCCGATATGGCCGCCGAGGGCGAGGGCCAGCAGGCCGGCGACCGTGCCGGCCAGCACGGTCGAGGCGGCCAGGTTGCCGACGAGGGAGACGCGCAGTCGGCGGCGCGCGACCTTGCGCAGCTCGACAAGGTGCTCGTCGTACAGCCGGTCGAAGCGCTCCCTGAGGAAGCCGGCAAGGCCGAAGGCGCGCAGCTCCTTGGCGGCGTCCTTGCCGCTGAGCAGCATGTAGAGGTAGTTGCGGCGGCGCTCGACCTCGGTCATGCGGTGGTGGAAGCGGAACAGCATCTCTCCGGACCTGGCGGCGGCGA
>Ga0210378_10000478_pt1 | contig 20216 bp, 21 predicted proteins | sample PLM1_60_b1redo_FD_155465 | JGI IMG/M metagenome (GOLD analysis project Ga0210378, IMG submission 155465) | Groundwater sediment microbial communities from an aquifer in East River, Colorado, USA - PLM1_60_b1 redo | ecosystem: Environmental > Terrestrial > Soil > Riparian zone | place: USA: East...
CGCGCCCCGGCGGCGGGGTGGTGGTGGCCGGGGCCGCGCCGCGCCGCGCGGGTCCTTGGCCGGCGGCCAGGGCGATCGCGACCGTCACGACCACGATCGACAGCAGCGCGACCAGGAAGACGACCTGCGGGCGCGACCTGCGGACGCGCACCGGGCGGTCGGCGAGATGCCGGGGGGAGCGGGCGGCCATGATGCGAGATACTCTGCTCGTGCGCCTCGCCGGGCAACACCTGCCGTGGCCGTCCGCCCGCGGCCCGCGGCCCCAGGGCTAGGACGCCGGCGGATCCGGGTCGTCGGGGACCGGGCCGCCGCGCACCTCGCGGGCGACGTGACCAAGCACGCCGTTGACGAACCGGCCGGAGTCTGCGGTCGACAGCAGCTTGGCCAGCTCGATCGCCTGGTCGAGCACGACCGCGGTGGGCACCTCGGGCCTGGCGACCAGCTCGAAGGTGGCCAGGCGGAGCAGGTTGCGGTCGACCAGGGGCATGCGCTCGACCGTCCAGTGCTCGGCCGCATCCCCGATGCGCCCGTCCAGCTCCGGCAGCAGCCGCTCGACGCCACCGACCAGCTCGAGGGTGTAGGCGTCCGGGACGCCGGCCTCGGGGTCGTCGCGGTGGCGGGCCAGCACCTCGGTGATCGGCCGGCCGAGCAGGTCGGCCTCGTAGAGGATGTCGAGGGCGCGGCGGCGGGCGGCGGCGCGCGTCCCGGTCGGCGCCGCGCCTGACCCCGCGGCGCTCACTGCACCCGGGTCAGGTAGGCCCCCGAGCGGGTGTCCACCTTGATGCGGTCGCCGGTCTCCACGAACAGCGGCACCTGCACCACCGTGCCGGTCTCCACGGTGGCCGGCTTGGTCGCCCCCGAGACCCGGTCGCCCTTGACGCCCGGCTCGGTCTCGGTCACCTCGACCTCGACCGCGGCGGGCAGCTCGACCCCGATCGCGGTGCCCTCGTAGAAGGTCACGTAGGGGGTGGCGCCGTCGGTGAGCCAGCTCGCCGCCGACCCGACCGCGTCGGTGTCGACCACCGACTGGTCGTAGGTCTGGGTGTCCATGAAGTGGAAGCCGGTCTCGTCGCGGAACAGGTACTGCATCTCGCGCTTGTCGAGGATCGCGACCTCGACCGGCTCGTCGGCCCGGAAGGTCTTGTCGAGCACCCGGCCGGTGCGGACGTTCTTGAGCCTGGTTCGCACGAAGGCGCCACCCTTGCCGGGCTTGACGTGCTGGAACTCGACGACGTTCATGAGGGTGCCGTCGATGTTGAGGGTCATCCCGTTCTTGAGGTCGTTCGTGGTCGGCATGGAGTCACCCTACCACCGGCGTCCCGGGGCTCCACCGCTCGAGCTCCTCGGCCAGCACGGCAAGCGGAACGCCGCCGCCGCCCAGCACCGTATCGTGGAACGCCTTGAGGTCGAAGCGGCCGCCGAGGCGTTCCCGCGCCCGTTCGCGCAGGCGGTCCAGCTCGATCCGGCCCACCATGTACGCCAGGGCCTGTCCTGGCTCGGCGATGTAGCGGTCGACCTCGTTCTCGATGTTGCTCCGCGTCAGGGCGCTGTTGGCGAGCATGAAGTCGATCGCGCGGGAACGGCTCCAGCCGAGATGGTGCATGCCGGTGTCCACGACCAGGCGGCAGGCGCGCCAGGAATCGAACGACAGCATCCCGAGCCGCTCGAGGTCGCCGGAGTACAGCCCCATCTCGTCCGCGAGCCGTTCGCTGTACAGCGCCCAGCCCTCGCTGAAGGCGGTCACGTACCCGAACCGGCGGAACCGCGGCAGGTCCCGCAGCTCCTGCGCCACCGCGAACTGCAGGTGGTGGCCTGGGACGCTCTCGTGGAACGCGAGCGCCTGGTACTCGTAGCGGGTGCGGGTGCGTGGGGCCCGGGTGTTCAGCCAGTGGATCCCGGGCCGGAGCCCGTCGCCGGAGGGAGGCTGGTAGTAGCCGAGGACGGCGTCCCTGGTCTCGAACGGGGTCATCTCGTCCACGCGGCATGGTGCGGTCGGGACCCGGCCGAAGAAGCCTGGTACCGCCGCGTTCGCGCGGCCCAGCGCCTCCCGCGCGCTGCGGAGGATCTCCTCGGCGGTGTCGAACCGCAGCGCGGGGTCCCCGCGGAGGCGGTCGAAGATCTCGTCGAGGTCGCCGGTGCCGAGCGCCCTCGATCCGAGCGCACGGTACTCGTCGGCCAGGCCGGCGACGAGCTCGTGGCCGAGCCGATGGAGCTCGTCGGGATCGCGCCGTGTGGTCGTGTGCCGGAGGACGGCGTTGCGATAGGTCCGCTCGCCGTCGGGCAGGTAGGCGAGCCCGCAGCGGTCATCGGAGCGCGCGTGCGGGAGCACGTCGTGCTCCAGGTGGTCGCGGTAGCGCCGCATGGCGGGGCGAACGGTGGTGACGACCAGCTCGCGGAGCCGGTCGCGCCAGCCGGCGGGGTCGAGGCCGGCCGGCGGGTCCGGCGTCAGCAGCGGGTCGGCGTCCGCCGGCGCGGCGAGGTACTCGTCCAGCTGCGCGATCGCCGCCCGAACGCCCCGGTCGACCGGTGCCCTGCCGTCGTCGATGCCCTGCCGCAGGCGGTCGCTCGCCTGCCGCAGGTAGCGGTCGAGCCGGCCGCACCGTTCCAGGTACGCCGATGCCTGCTCGGCGGTCCGCAGGGTCACCTTGGGGACGGTGGCGATCACCGCGGTCTGGGCGCCGTTCATGCTGGCGGACACCGTGAAGTCGGGCCAGCGCGCGGCCAGCTCGTCCTGGCGGTCCCGGCAGGCGCCCTGCAGCATCGAACGGGTGACCCGGTCCTGCCCGGACAGCGTCGCCGGGGCGATCTCCTCCAGGCGGCGCTGGATGCCGGCGAGCGAGCCCAGCTGCCGGGCCTCCGCCTCGTCGGACAGGTCCGGGACCTCGGCGTCGAAGCCGCCGATCCCCAGCGCGGTGGCCTCGAACGGGGCCGCCGCCATCGCCAGGTCGAAGTACCGCTCGGCCAGCTCGGCGAGGTCGCGGTTCACAGCTCCAGCAGCTCCTTGGGGGCGGTGGTGAGCACCTCGTGGCCGTCGCGGCGGACCACCGCCAGGTCCTCGATCCGGACCCCACCGAAGCCGGGCAGGTAGACGCCCGGCTCCACGGTCACCGGCGTCCCGGCGTCGATCCGCCCGGAGGCGCCCGGCCGCAGCCGCGGCGCCTCGTGGATCTCGAGCCCGACGCCGTGGCCGCTGGGGTGGCCGAACGCCTCGCCGAGGCCCGCCTCGGCGATCGTGTCCCGGCAGGCGCGGTCGACCTCGGCGGTCGGCACCCCGGCCCGCAGCCGGTCCAGGCCGGCCGCCTGGGCGCGGCGGACGACCTCGTAGACCTCACGCTGACGCTCGGACGCCCGCCCATAGACCACCGTGCGGGTCATGTCGGAGCAGTAGCCGTCGACCCGGGCGCCGAAGTCGAGCTTGATGAAGTCGCCGCGGGCGAGCTGGCGGTCGCCGGGATGGTGGTGCGGCTCGGCGGCGTGCTCGCCGAACGCCACGATCGAGGCGAAGGCGAGGCCGTCGCCGCCGAGCCGGCGCAGGCTCAGCTCCAGGGTGACCGCCACCTCCCGCTCGCTGACACCGGGGCGCAGGCCCTCCAGCAGCTCGGTGAGCGCCTCGCAGCCGAGCCGAGCGGCCTCCCGCATGGCGCCCAGCTCGCGCTCGTCCTTGACCTCGCGGAGGTCCTCGACCAGCGGCGGCGCCGGCACCACCGCGCTGCCGGGCACCGCCGCGCGCAGCCGCTGCCCGTCGCCCCAGGTGAGCCCCGCAGGCTCGAAGCCGAGCCCGTCCCCGGCCGCTCGCAGCACGCCGGCGACGCCGCCGATCAGGTCACCGGGGGCGAGCACCACCTCGGTGCCGGGCACCTCGGCGGCGGCCTGCTGCTCGTAGCGACGGTCGGTGAAGAACAGCGTGCGGTCGTGGAGCAGCAGCAGCGCCCCGTAGCTGCCGGTGAATCCCGTCAGGTAGCGGACGTTGACCGGCTTGGTGACCAGCAGCGCCGACAGGTCGGCGTGGGCGAGCAGGGCGCGCAGCGCGTGACGCCGTGCTTCGGTGTAGGCATGACCGGAGGGCACACGCCTTCCTTTCCCCCGAGGTGCGGTTGCCCACACCCATCTTGCCACTCAGGCGCGGCGAGCCAGCAGGTCGGCGGCCGCGCGCAGGCCGAGGTCGTAGCTGGCCGGCCCGAACCCGGCGACGACGCCGGCGGCGGCGGGGGCGATCGCCAGGTGGTGACGCCAGCGCTCGCGGGCGTGGACGTTGGACAGGTGCACCTCGACGACGGGGATGCCGGCCGCCTCCACGGCGTCTCTGACCGCGTAGGAGGTGTGGGCGAGCGCGCCCGGGTTGAGGACGACGGCCGCCACGCCGCGGCCGCCGGCGGCCAGCAGCGCCTCCACCAGCTCGCCCTCCCGGTCGGACTGGAGCCCCTCGACCCGCAGGCCGAGCTCGGCGGCGAGCTTGGCCAGCCGCTCCATGATCTGGTCGAGGTCGAGGACGCCGTACAGGCCGGGGTCGCGGCGGCCGAGCGCGCCGAGGTTGGGCCCGTGCAGCACCAGCACCAGCGGCCCCTCCCCGGTCGCCGCGAAGGTCCGGGTCACGACGGGTCCTCGGCCAGCGAGCGGATGGCGGCGACCAGCACACCGGGCTCGGGGGCGGCGACGATCTCCGGCCTGCCGAGGTCGCGCAGCAGCACCAGGCGCAGGCCCTTGTGGTGCTTCTTGTCGGTCGCCATCGCCGCCAGCACCGCGTCCGGGTCGAGCTCGACCCCGCCCACCGGCAGCCCGACGGCACGCAGCAGCTCGACGTGCCCGCCGGCCAGTCCGGGCGCGGCCAGCCCGATCGCCTCGGCGACCCTGGCCGCGAACACCATCCCGAGCGCGACCGCCTCGCCATGGCGCAGGCCCCGGTAGCCGGCGAGCCGTTCCAGCGCGTGCCCAAGGGTGTGCCCGTAGTTCAGGACGAGTCGGGTGGCCGGGCCCGGGGCGACGGCCTCGCGCTCGTCGGCGCCGACCACCGCCGCCTTGACCCGCACGGCGGCCTCGACCAGGGGGACCAGCGTGTCGGGGTCGCCGGCCGCCGCCGGGCCCGCGGCGGCGGCCAGGGCGGCGACCAGGCCGGGGTCGGCCACCAGGCCGGCCTTGGCGACCTCGGCCAGGCCGGAGCGGACCTCAACGGGCGGCAGGCCGGCGAGGGCGTCGAGGTCGGCGAGGACCGCCATCGGCTGGTGGAAGGCGCCGACCGTGTTCTTCCCGGTGGGCAGGTCGACGCCGGTCTTGCCGCCGACGGCGGCGTCGACCATGCCGAGCAGGGTGGTGGGGAGGTTGACCAGCGGCACGCCGCGAAGCCAGGTGGCGGCGGCGAACCCGGCCACGTCGGTGGTCGCGCCGCCGCCCACCGCCACCACCGGGTCGGCGCGGTGGGTGGGGATCTGGGCGAGCCGCTCGTACAGGCCGGCCACCACGTCGAGCCGTTTGGCGGCCTCGCCGGCAGGGACCTCCATCGGGTGGACGGCGAGCCCGAGGCGGGCCAGCGCCTGCCCGGCCCGGTCGGCCACGTGGGCGACGGGCGGGGCGAACACGACCGCGGCCGCCTCGGCGCCGGGCGGCGCCGGCAGCAGCTCGTCGAGGCGGCCGACCAGCCCGCGGCCGATCCACACCGGGTAGCCCCCGGCGGCGGTGGGGACGACCACCCTGACGGCGGTCGTGGTCTGGTTGGCGGCGCCGGACGTCAACGGCCGGCCATCGCGCCGACCCGGCGCCGGTACCACTCCAGCACCTCCACCGCCGTCTGCTCCAGGTTGAGCCGGTCGGTGTCGATGGCGACGTCGCCGGCCGTCTCGTAGATGGGGCCGCGAGCGACCAGCAGGTCGCGGATGCGGCCGACCCGGTCGCCGGTGTTGAGCAGCGGCCGGTCGGTGACGCCGGTCAGCCGGCCGGCCAGCGTCTCCGGGGTCGCCCGCAGGTAGACCAGCAGGCCGGCCTGCTTGAGGGCGGTGCGGTTCTCGGCCGACAGGACCGCGCCGCCGCCGACGGCGATGACCCGGCCGGGGACCGCGATGGCCCGGTCGATGGCGGCGATCTCGCGGCGCCGGAAGCTCAGCTCGCCCTCGCGCTGGAACAGCTCCCCGATGGTCATGCGGGTGGCCCGCTCGATCATCTGGTCGGTGTCGACGAGCTCGCGGGCGAGCGCCCGCGCCACCAGCCGGCCAACCGACGTCTTGCCGGCTCCCATGAAGCCGATGACCACGATGGTTGGAAGGATCTGGCGCACGCCCGGAAGCCTAGCAGGAAGTCCTCAGCCGTTCGCGCGACCCTCCTTCCTTCATGAGCAACGCTCAGTTGCCATCGGGCCACGTCCACCGCAACGCCCCAACTCTCGTCCGCCTTCGGCGATATGCTGTGGACAGCATGCTGGACAACAGGCGGCACAAATCCAGAATATGGCTATCAAGCTGGGCAGATGTGTCGCGAGGAGGAGGACATGTCGACTCGTGAATCACGGACATATGAACGGTCACACCCTTGGATCAACTTCCAAGCCAACTTGCGGCGGCTGGGCGCCGACGTGTGGCGACTGCTCGGCGAGGCCGAGTCCAAGTGCCAGCAACTCGCGGGCGTACCGCTTCGGCCTGAGGTCGCGCGGGAGCTCTACAAGGTCTACCTAGCAAAGGGAGCTTTCGCTACCACCAGCATCGAAGGCAATACACTGACTGAGGAAGAGGTGCGGGCACAACTTGAAGGCAAGCTCAAGCTCCCGAAGTCCCGCGAGTACCTCGGCATCGAGGTCAACAATGTCCTCGAAGCCTGCGACGAGATCGATGATGACGTCGTGCGCGGGCGACCGCTCGAGCTGACTCCGGATCGCATCAAGCACTTCAACAAGCTGGTGTTGCAGGGGCTCGACGTTGATGAGTACACCGTGCCGGGTGAATACCGACGCCACTCAGTCGGTGTAATGTTGTACCGTGGGGCTCCCGCGGAGGACATCGAATACCTTGTGGACCGTCTGTGTGACTGGCTAAATGGTCCTGATTTCCGAGCGTCTGACCCAAATATGGTATTCGCTTTCGCTGTCTTCAAGGCCGTCCTTGCTCATCTCTACGTCGCGTGGATCCATCCGTTTGGGGACGGCAACGGGCGCACGGCCCGGCTGATCGAATTCCAGCTCCTCATTCAGTCGGGGCTCGTGCCACTGCCAGCAGGCCAGTTGCTGAGCAACCACTACAATCAAACACGAGGCAGATACTATCGCGAGCTCGATGTCGCCAGCAGGTCCGGTGGGAATGTCGTGCCGTTCATTGCTTATGCAGTCGAGGGCTTCGTCGACGCCCTTCGGGAGCAGGTCGACTATGTCCGCCGACAGCAGCTCGAGGTGACCTGGGAGAATCACGTGCATCGTCAGTTCCGTCACAAGGACACGGCCGCCAGTAGCCGACGCAAGCATCTGATCCTCGACATGCCCGCCGAGCCGATCTCACGGAACGATCTCCGTTCTGTGAGCCCGCGCGTTGCAGCTGCCTATGCGGGTAAGACAGAAAAGACCGTAACTCGTGACATCAACGCCTTGCAGGAGATGGGGCTGCTCCGCGAGTTGACGGGTCGGCGATACATTGCTAACCGAGCCATCATCCGTGCCTTCCTCCGACCCCAGGCCCAGCGGTAGGAGGATCGAGCACACGCCGCATGGGGGAGGCGGCGGTTACCGGGCGCCTGACCGCCTTGACGACCGGGTTCACGAGTGAGGCGATCGATCGAGTGGTTCCAGGGCGGCCAGGTAGGCGTCGAGGTTGCGGCGGACCTCGCCGAGCGAGTCGCCGCCGGTCTTCTCCAGCAGGGCGTCGGCGAGCACCAGCGCGACCACCGCCTCGCCGACCACCGCGGCCGCCGGCACGGCGGTCACGTCGGAGCGCTGCACCACCGCCCTGGCCTTGGCGCCGGTGGCCACGTCGACCGTGTCGAGCGCCCGGACCAGGGTGGAAAGCGGCTTCATGGCGGCCCGGACCCGCAGCACCTCGCCGGTCGACATGCCCCCTTCGATCCCGCCGGCGCGGCCGGTGCGGCGACGCGGACGGCCACCCCCCGGCACGATCGCGTCGTGGGCCCGCGACCCGGGCCGGGCGGCGGCCGCGAAGCCGTCGCCCACCTCCACGCCCTTGATCGCCTGGATGCTCATCAGCGCCCCGGCCAGGCGGGCGTCCAGCTTGCGGTCCCAGTGGACGTAGGAGCCGAGGCCCGGCGGCAGGCCGTGGGCGACCACCTCGAACACGCCGCCGAGGGTGTCACCGGCCGCCTTGGCCGCATCCACCGCCGCCACCATGCGGCCCTCCGCCTCGCCGTCGAGGCAGCGGACCGGCGAGGCGTCGATCTCCTCGAGGTCGGCCGCGGCCGGCACCGCCCGCGAGCGGGTGGCCACCGGCCCCATGCGGACCACGTGGCTGAGCACGGCCACGCCGACCTGGCCGAGCAGGGCGCGGGCGGCGGCCCCCGCCGCCACCCTGGCGGCCGTCTCGCGGGCGCTGGCCCGCTCCAGCACCGGGCGGGCCTCCTCGAAGCCGTACTTCTGCATGCCGGTGAGGTCGGCGTGGCCGGGCCGCGGCCGGGTCAGCGGCGCCCCGCGGCCGCTGCGGGCGGCCTCCGGGTCGTCGACCGGGTCCGGCGCCATCACCTCGGTCCACTTGGGCCATTCGCTGTTGTCGATGCGGACGGCGAGCGGCGAGCCGAGGGTCAGGCCGTGCCGCAGGCCGCCGAGCACCTCCAGCCGGTCCTCCTCGAAGCGCATGCGCTTGCCGCGACCGTAGCCGAGGCGGCGCCTGGCCAGGTCGCGGGCGAGGTCGGCGCTGGTCAGCGGGACGCCGGAGGGCAGGCCCTCGAGCACGGCGACCAGCGCCCGCCCGTGCGACTCCCCGGCGGTCAGGTAGCGCAGCATCCAGCGGATGGTACGTGATTCACCGGGGCACCCCCTCGGGGTTCCCCGGACCCCTCCGGCCGAAGCGCGGGCCGCGGGCCGCTATTTCTGGATCGCCTCGCCCTCGCAGAGGGTGAACCGGCCGGAGCCGGCCTCGAAGACGGCGCAGGTGCCGCCGATGTCGACCACCCGGTAGTCGTTGGCGAAGCGATCTCCCTCGGTGGCCGTGTAGGAGGTGCCGGAGACGGACACCTTCACGTAGCGCGTCCCCGACCGGCTGGAGACGTCCTGGAGGACGACCCTGCGCTCGGCGGCGGTGCCGCTGCCCGACACCGTGGTGGTCCCGACCGTGGTCGCGGTCACGCCGCTCGTCTCGGTGCCACCGGCCGCGACCACCGGACGGAACGGGTCCTTGGCGGTGCCTGTCGGGCCGGCGACGCTGGTCGACGGGCCGGTGAGCTGTGCAACGGTGGTCGGCGTCGCAGCGGCGGTCGCCGGTGGCGCCAGTGGCGCCGCCGACCCGCCCTTCAGCAGGGGCCGAGCGAGCAGCCCGACGAGGAGGAGCAGGAGCACCCCGGCCAGCGCGAGCACGAGCACCCGCTGGCGGGAGCCACCCGCGGTCACCTCTGGTTGGATGGCCATGACGCCGTCACCTCGCGAGCTGGAAGACGGTCAGGGCGATGGTGGCCTGGAGCTGGCCGGCCCCGGCCGACGCGTCGGGGGTGGCGGCCGCCGCATCGCCGGTGCCGGTCACGTTGACCGACTGCACCAGCACCGATCGTGGTGGGACGCGCTTGGGATCGGCCCCCTTGACCAGGTTCTCCACCCGGGACAGGAAGTCCTCGAGCTGGAAGTAGCCGCCCTTGACGTCGACGCCGGTGGCGATCTCGGCCAGCTCCGGCTGGACGGTCGAGGTCTTCGGCGCCGTCGGGGTGATCGAGATCAGGTCCACACCGGCCTCGCCGGCCGCGGTCTCCAGGGCGTCCACCAGCCCCGGCAGGTTGGGCGTCGACGGGAACTCCGCCTTGGCCAGCTTGGCCTCCGCGCGCAGCTCGGCGGCGTCGGCCTTCAGGGCCTCCAGCGCGCGCACCTGGTCCCTGAGGGCCTGGCTCTCGGCGATGGCGTTGTTGCGGTCGGCTCTGGCCTCGGCGACCGCCTGCTGCTTGGGACGAACCAGCAGCAGGGTGCCGACCGCGAGCACCAGGACGATGCCGACCGTGGCGACGAGCAGCTCCATGCGGCGGGTCACGGGGCCACCGTCCCCTGCTGCCCGGCTGCCTGGAACCGGCCCGAGAGGACCGACTTGCTCAGGTCGACCGTGGCGGAGAACGTCACCGTGGTCTCGCCGCCTTCCTCGGCGCTCTTCTGCGACGCCGTGAAATAGGGGTTGAGGTAGACGCGGGAGCCGCGCTTCTTCGGCCCGGCGGCCAACGCCCGCATGAAGCCGCCGACGTCGACGTGCTCGAGGCCGGCGCCGGTGAAGGTGATGCTGGCGACCGGGGAGCCGGCCCCTGGACTGCCTGGGCTGCCTGGGCTGACGGGGCTGGCCGGCGCGGCGGCCTGGGCGCTGGTCTCCTTGATGGCGACGCTCATCTGGGTGAGCCAGACGTCGGCGGGAATGATCGCCGAGATGTCCTGCAGGATGCCGGAGAAGCGGATCTCGCGCGCGTACACCTTGGCGCGGAGCTGGTCGGCGGCGGCGATCTGGCTCTCCAGCGCGGCGTACGGCTGTAGCTCCGCCTTGCGGGCGCGCAGGTCGGCCGCGACCGTCCGTTCCCGGTCGGCCTCCTGCCGTGCCTCGGTCAGCCGCTGCGACTCCCGCAGGTACCAGAGCCCGAGCAGGGCGAGCAGCACGACGAGGGCGACCCCGATGCTGCCGCGCTGCCGCTGCAGCAGCCGGCGTTCCTTGATCTGCTTGGGGAGCAGGTTGACCCGGGGCAGGTTGACCCGCGGGTCGCTCCAGGAGGTTCCCCCGGCCATCTATGCCACCGCCCCGAGCGCCAGGCCCACCGGGGTCGCCATCCTCGGCTCCAGCTCGGCGAGCTGCTGGGCGGGCAGGCCGAGGCGGCCGACCCGCACGGCGGCCAGGGTGCGGCCACGCTCCACCGGCACGTTGCTGGCGGCCTGAAGCCGCTCGACCAGCTGGCCGAGCAGGGAGCCGCCGCCGGAGACCACCACCCTGGCGAGCGGCGTGGCGTCCTGCTGGGCTCGGTAGAAGTCCAGCGAGCCGCGGACCTCCTCGACCAGCGAGTCCAGCCGCTGCTCGACCAGCTCTGTGGCGTCCGGGTTGGCCTCGCTGCCCGCCGACACCGCCAGCTTGGTCCGCTCCGCCGCATCGTGGTCCACCTCGAGGACCCGCTCGAGGGTCGCAGTGGTGTCCTCGCCACCCATCACGAGGATGCGCAGGAAGCGCAAGACGCCGTTGTCGTGGATGACCATGTTGGTGATGCGCGCGCCCACGTCGACGATCGCCTCGGCGCCCTCGGCCAGGCCCGCCGGTGCGGCCAGCGAGCGCAGCAGCGCGATCGGGTTCAGGTCGATCCCGACCGGCTGCAGGCCGGCGGCGGTCACCGCCTGCAGGTGCCCGGCGAGCATCTCCTTCTGGGCCGCGGCCAGCAGCACCCGCAACAGCCGCTGGCCGGCGGCGTTCTCGAACTCGCCGACCACGTGGTAGTCGAGCTCGGCCTCGTCCACCGGGATCGGCAGGTAGTCACCGGCCTGGTAGGCGAGCGAGCGTTGCAGCTCCTGGGGTTGCATCCACGGCAGGTCGACCAGGCGGACGACCACCCGCTGGTTGGCCACCCCGATGATCACCTGCTTGCTGCCGATCCGGGCGTGCCGCCACAGCGCCTTGATCGCGACCGTGACGGCCGCCGGGTCGGCGACCTCGCCGTCGACCACCGCGCCTTGCGGCAGGCCGATCTGCCCGAGCCGGTCGAGCACGACCCGGCCGTGGCGGACCGACAGCTCCGCCGCGCGCACGGCCGTGGTTCCGATGTCGAGACCGACGATCTTCCGGGCCACGTCTCTCGAGCCCCCCTGCGGTTCTTTGCGACGGGCGCCCCGTCCGTGGCCGAGGATGGCCGCTGCCGCCGTGCGGCGGTACGGGGTCGCGCCGGGCCGCCGTCGGCAGCCGTTGAAGTGATCGACCCGGGCAGGTTGGACCTTGAGCGCCCGCGGCCTGTTGCGCTGTCAGGCGCCGAGCAGGGCGCGACCGTACCAGCCGGCGACCTCGCCGCCGACCAGGACGCCGAGCAGCGCGCCGGCGACCAGCCAGGGTCCGAACGGCAGCAGCGACTTGCGGGACAGGCCGAGCGCCACCATGCCGCCCAGCCCCGCCAGGCCGCCGAGCAGGAAGGCGGCGAACACCCCCACGGCCACCGCCCCCCACGACAGCCAGCCGAGGGCCAGGCCGAGCGTGGGCGCGAGCTTCACGTCGCCGAGGCCCATGCCGCGCGGCGAGATCAACGCCAGCAGCAGGAAGAAGGCGCCCACGGCGGCCGCGGCGAGCAGGCCGCGGCCGAGCCGGCCGAGGTCGCCGAGACCAAGGCTGGCGACCAGCAGCAGGCCGGCGACCAGCGGGAAGGCCGGGTAGGTGATGCGGTTGGGCAGCAGCCGGGTGGCGGTGTCGATCATCGCCAGCACCAGGCAGACGAAGACCAGCGCCAGGTAGGCGGGGACCGCCCACACCAGGCCCTCGCCGGCCAGCCGCCCGGCGACCAGGAACCACAGCAGCCCCATCGCCAGCTCGACCAGCGGGTAGCGGGCGGAGATCGCCGACCGGCAGGATCGGCAGCGGCCCCGCAGCAGCAGCCAGCCGAGCAGCGGCAGGTTGTCGCGCCAGGCGACCGGGGTGCCGCAGGCCGGGCAGCGCGACCCGGGCCGGACCACGGATTCGCGCCGCGGCACCCGGTGGATGACCACGTTGGCGAACGAGCCGGCGGCCAGGCCGAGCAGCCCGGCCAGCGCGGCGACCACGATCGGGCTCATGGCCGGGAAGCGTACCCGCCCGGCGCGGACCGGTGGGCGGCCGTCAACAAGGGGGTGTCTGGCCGGCCGGACAGGGGGCCAGCTCCTGCCACGACACCTGCTGGAGCTGGGTGCGGCCGAAGCCAAGCGCGTTGGCGATCCGCGGCGTGTAGTTGATGTTCAGGTTGTTCTTAGCGTCGATCGTGTCGGCGTAGAAGGCGCCGTGGTTGCTGTCGTCGCAGGCGTCGGAGTTGCAGTCGTTCTTCAGCTCAAGGGTTCCGTCCTTGCTGTAGAGCAGCACCGCCAGCTCCGGCGCGAACTCGATCCTGTTGCCGCCGTGGATCGACGGGCAGTTGCCCACCCCGCCGGTGCAGGGGTTGCCCGGGTAGGCGCTGATCACCTGGAAGATCGGACAGGCCGGCGTCCCGGTCGGCGGCGGGTCCTGGATCGAGCAGGCCTGCGCCGCCTCGACCCTGCTGGTGTTGCCGAAGTCGACCGGGACGTTGGTGTAGATCACCGTGTTGCCGGCGATCCGCAGCGTGCCGGTGTCCAGCTGGAGCGCCGGCGGGGTGGTGCCGGCCGCCTGGTAGGCGGTCAGGTCCTGCCAGATCACATAGGTACGGTCCAGGCCCCCGAGCGCGTTCGCGGCCGCGAGCGCGGCGTTGGCGGTGGTCACCGCGGCGGCCGAGGCCGCCCCGTACGGCGGCGGCTGGCCGAAGTAGCTGACGCTGGTGTACAGGTCGGGGTCGAAGGCGTACTCGGGCATCGTGTAGGGAGGCGGGTCGTTGCACGCACGGCCGCCGACGGTCGCGCCGCCCAGGTTGAAGCCCTGCGCCCCGGCGCTCACCGCACCGGCCGGTGCGGGCATGCACGGCGACAGGCTGCCGCCCCCGGCGAGCACGTCACCGTGGATGTCGTTGCTGGTGTCGACCGCCTCGCCCTCGATCGTGGCCGGGCACTCGGCGCTGTTGGCGCCGCTGAACTGGCGGATGACGCCGTGCGCCGAGTAGAGCGACCCCCGCGCCGAGCTGGTGCCGGCGATGGTCGTGTTGTTCTTGAAGAAGACGTCGCCCTGCGCGTAGACGCCGCCGACGATGCAGGCGTTCTGCTCCAGGGTGAGGCTCGAGTCGGCGTAGAGGGCGTAGGTGAAGCTGGCCGCCGGGCCGATCACGACCCGGACCGTGCGGGTCGGGCTGCTCGTCAGGGCGCCCTGGCCGGTCGAGAAGATCGTGTAGTAGCCGAGCTTGCTCGGGTTGGTCGGGGTGCCCCTGCGCACGGTCACCGTGGACGTCCCGGTGCCGCCGCTGCCGTCGGCGACCGGGACGGCGCGGTTGGTGACGACCGCGGTTGCCGGGTTGGCGTCGAGTGCGGCGATCGCCCAGCTGACCCCCGCCTCGGCCACGCCCAGCGCCCGCGACCGCCTGGCGCCGACGGTGGAGGCGGTGTTGTTGTGCAGGGCCTGGGCGAGCACCACCACCAGCAGCAGCGTCAGGATGGTGATGACGGTGACGGTCACCACCATGGCGTAGCCGTCCTCGCCCCTGGCGGGCATCGTCCACCGGTGTGGCTGGCGGGTCATCGTCGCTCCTGTCTGGTCATGCCGGCTGCGGGATCTGCAGGTTGCGGAGCTGGACCTGGGTCTGGGTCGAGTACGTCGCGCCCGGGTCGACCAGGTCGACGGTGACCGTGACGGTGACCTGCCACGGCACCGGGCTTCCGGTGACCGCGTCGGAGCCCTGCAGCACGTCGCAGTAGAACAGGTCGGGCACGCCGGCCCCGGGCGGGGTGACGCCCTGGAGCACGGCGAGCGTGCCGGCGCTGGTCCCGTCGGGCCGCCACTCCTGCCGGCTCAAGGTCGCCCCCGACACCCACCAGCGCACGCGGACCGGGGTGTCGGGGCTGGCCACCGTGTAGGTCAGGAAGTCGAGGTCGTGGCCGGTCCAGGAGCCGGAGCCGGAGACCGTGAAGGTGGTGTTGAAGCGGGTGACCTGGCGCAGGTCCTTGGTGAGCCGGTCGATGGCGAGCCGTACGTCGTCCTGGGTCTGGCCCCGCCGGCTGGAGAAGCCGGTCGCCCGCATTCCGGCGACCAGCACCGCCATGGTCGCGGTGACGATCAGCAGCAGGATCGCCGAGGTCACCATCAGCTCGACGATGGTAAACCCGGCCTCCCCGCCGTCCCGGCGCCGCGAGCTGGCCATGTCAGCTCGGCGTCCCCGTGTAGTGGTTGGACTCCGGGCTGCTCTCGTTGCCCGCCCGGTCGACCGCCGTGACCCAGTAGGTGTAGGCCTGCCCGTTGGTGAGCCCGCTGTTGTGATGGTGGGTGCCGGTCACCACGGCGATCGGGGTGGTGGTCCCCTGGTCCAGCCGGTAGACGCGGTAGTTGGCGATCCCGGAGGCGCTCGCCCCCGGGTCGGTGACCGCGCTCCAGCTCAGGTCGATCTGCTTGTTGCCGGGCGTCCCGGTCAGGGTGGGCGCCGGCGGGCGGGTCTCGTCGAGCACGATCGTGTCGCTGATCACGGCCGAGCTGACGTTGCCGTTGCAGTCGGTGAACCGCGCCCACACCTGCTTGGTGCCGTCGCCGGCCGGGACCGGCCAGCCGCTGTAGAGGGCGCCGTAGGCGGCGGCCAGGCTCGGCTGCCAGGGCCCGGTCGACCCGGTGTTCGAGAACTGCATGGTGGCCATGCCGGACGCGCCCGACCCGTTCGGCAGGTCGCTCACCGAGTTGTTGATCGCCACGCTGGTCTGGTTGGTGTAGCCGGCCCCGCCCGACAGCGCGATCGAGCCGGCCGGACCCTCGGTGTCGCCCGCCTGGGGCGTGCAGCCGGCAGGCAGGGTGGTGGTCGTCGGCCCAGGAATGGTGGTCGTCGTCGAGGTGGAGGTGCTGGCCGAGGTGGAGGTGCTCGGGGAGGCCGGCGCCGGGACGTAGCCGAGGCTGAACAGCGACGAGGACCGCACCAGCCGGGAGATGCCGCCGGTCGGGGACGGGAACCGCACCATCACGGTCACCCGCTTGTAGTAGACGTTGCTGACGCCGTCGACCGGCGCCCAGGTCACGAACACCCAGCCGGCGTAGGTGACCGCCGGGGTCCCGGGCGCGACGTGGTCGTTCGCCCCGCCCGCATGGACCAGGTGGAAGTCGTTGTTGACGGTCTGGGTGGCGCAGGTGGTCGCCGCGCTCGGCGGCGTGTACCAGTCCGCCACCACCAGCCGCTCCCAGGCCGGGCTCGCCGCCGTCCCGGTGTTGAGCTCCAGGCAGTTGCTGGCGCTGCGGCGCAGCAGCAGGTCGGGGTTGTCGGTGTCACCGGCGGGGACCGCGGCGATTGCCGCGTCGATCGCCGCGCCGGTGCTCGACAGGCCGATGGCGTCGTAGTTCTGGTTGCGGGCCAGCTCCATCAGGTGATCGGCCCAGGCGGTGGCGGCCGCGCGCTGCCTGGCGCTCGCCTGCAGCCGCAGGCCGCCGTAGAGGGCCGTGAACACCGCGGTGGCGACGACCAGCAGCAGGAACGAGGCGACCATCACCTCGATGATGGTCAGGCCGTCCTGTGCGCGGTGGTGGCGGACTCCGATGATGGCCATGCCTTCCTTGGCGAGTGGTGGTTCGTCACGGGCTGATATCGGCCGGATCGACCTCGACCTGAGCAGCGCCCGGCCGAGCCGCTCTACTGCCAGCCGGTCGCCGTGAACGCGCCGGTCGGGGCGCTCGGCTGGTCGCAGTCGATGTTCCTCAGGTAGGTCGTACCGCTGGTGGCGGTGTCGCGGACGTAGAAGCAGGTCCCCGTGGCGCTCCGGGTCGCCAGCGTCACCGTGGTCCCGCTGGCCGCGTAGGCGACGCTGCCGGTGGTGGGTGCCTGGTCGGCGGCGGCGTCGAAGGTGAGCGACGGCTCGATCGCGGCGAGCTCGGCCCCGACCTGGGTGTAGGCCTGCCGGTCGGCGAAGTGGGTCTTCTCGGCGCTGAGCGCGTTGCGCACGTCGGCCTGGGCGGCGCGGTCCTGGGCGCGGCCGCGGGCCGCGGGGAAGGTCGCCATCGCGAGCGTGATCAGGATCGCGATGATCAGCACCACGATCATCAGCTCGACGAGCGTGAAGCCCTCCTCCCGCCGACCCTCGATCGCCTTCGGCAACGGCTGACGACCCTCCTTCACAGAAGGGGACCCGGGCGATCGCCCGGGTCCCCGATCGGCCAGCTGGCTAGGTCCAGGCCGGGTTGGCCGCGCCGATTGCATCGGTGCCCGAGCAGGCCGCCCCTGTGGGGTCCTGCCCGTACGTGGTGCCGGACGCGACGTTCTCCTTGATCCAGTAGCAGGTTCCGCTGGCCGACAGGGCCGCCGCTGCGAAGATACCGGCGGCGCCGCTGACCGAGACGTTGTTCTGGCCGGTGGAGTCGACGCCCGCGGCCGCGTAGGTCAGGCTCGGCTCGACGGCCAGCATCGCCGCCGCGGTCGCGCTGGTGTAGGTCTGGCTGTCGGTGTAGATCGTCTTGGCCGCCGTCAGGGCGTTGCGGAGGCTGGACTGGACGGCCCGGTTCTGGGCCCGCTGCCTGGCGCCCAGGAAGGTCGGGATGGCGATCGCGATCAGGATGGCGATGATGAGCACGACCACCATCAGCTCGATCAGCGTGAAGCCGCCCTCCCGCTGCTCCCCCTGGAGCCGGCGCCGCATAAGCTGCAGCACGTGCGTTTCCTCCTTCTCGAAGCCGTCAGTGCGGTTCTCACCCCTGTAGATCGGCCGCAGAAAGACAGTCTTGAGAGGTAGTTGGACCCACCTGACCGCCGTGGGCATCCTCGCGGAGTTGTCCACAACTCTCTGACAACCTCGAACATGCATTCGATCGTCGGGATAGACTAGCCCAGTCGATGTGCCCGTCACCGGAGACTCGAAAAGATGTGGGAGCGCGCGAAGGCACCAACGACGAGCTGGGGAACCTGCGCGCATTGCGAGCGACTGTTCGATCAGAGGGCTCACCGCGGCAGAGCGCGCCGCTACTGCTCTGATGGGTGCAGGGAAGCCGCTTATCGAGCGAGGCGAGCTGCGGAGCGGCCCACCTTCGGCTCGTGCGAGGTCGAGACCTGCGAGACGCCTCGCAGGTCGAGGAATGCTCGCTGGTGCGAGATGCACTATATGCGTTGGTATCGTAATAATCCTGTTGAGGATGGCCGTTTGCGGGGCGGTACCTGCCACCATTGCGGAAAGCCAACGGATAGCAGACGACGCTACTACTGCTCGACGCTCTGTCGTACGCGAACCCGAATAGATGCCCCGTACGAGCCACACCGAGAGTGTGTTGTCTGTGGAATCTCGATCGAATTTGACGAGCGATACAACAGAACAGGCTGCTGCTCAACACAGTGCTCCGACACAGCCCGCCTAATGGCCTCGTACGGGATGACTGCCGACCAGTACCGATCGATGCACCAAGCTCAAGGTGGAGCATGCGCACTGTGTCACAGGCGTACGAAGAAGCTCAACATAGACCATCACCATGGAGGTGGTCTCGTCAGGGGCTTGTTGTGCAATCAGTGCAACCTCGGGCTAGGCTTGTTTCAAGATGACTCGGCAGTATTGCGCCGCGCCGCCGAGTATCTCGACCGGAGGCCGGGATGAGCGCCCAATTTCCTGCGATCTATGAATTCGTCATTTGACCAAATTGATGATATTAAAGAGCGGCATATACAGAGCGATCACCATTCCGCCGACGGCGGCGCCCATGACGGCGATCAGGATGGGCTCGATCAGGCTGGTCAGCGAGGCGACGGCCGCCTCGACCTCCTGGTCGTAGAAGTCGGCCACCTTGGCGAGCATGACCTCAAGGGCACCGGTCTCCTCTCCCACGGCCATCATCTGCACGACCATGGGTGGGAAGGTGGCGTGCTTGGACAGCGGCGTGGCCAGGCTCTCGCCCTCGCGCACCGCGTCCTGCACGTCGTGGACCGCGCGGGAGATCACCGCGTTGTTGACCGTCTCGCCGACGATCTCCAGCGCCTGCAGGATCGGCACGCCCGAGCGGATGAGGGTGGAGAGGGTGCGGGAGAAGCGCGACAGGGCGCTCTTGTGGAACAGCGGGCCGAACACCTTCACCTTGAGCTTGAACTTGTCGAGCGCGTAGCGGCCCCGCGTGGTCGCCTTCCAGCGCCGGAGCCCGAACACCAGCAGGACCACCGCGACGACCACCAGCGGGAAGAAGCGGCGCAGCCCGTTGGAGGCGCCCATCAGCACCCGGGTCGGGAGCGGCAGGGTGCCGCCGAGCGACTCGTAGAGGCTCTCGAAGGTGGGGACGATGAACAGCAGCATCGCGGAGACGATCATCAGCACCATCGCGAACACGACCACCGGGTAGGTCATGGCCGACTTGATCTTGCCCCGCAGGGCGACCTCCTTCTCGAAGGTCTCGGCGACCTTGACCAACACCTGGTCCAGGAAGCCGCCGACCTCGCCGGCGCGGACCATGGAGACGTAGAGGCGGTTGAACGCCTTGGGGTGCTTGGCCATGGCGGCCGACAGCGACGTGCCCTTCTCGACCTCCGCCCGGACCAGGATGATGATCTGGGCGAGGCGCTTGTTCGTGGTCTGCTCCCCGAGGATGGTCAGCGCCCGCAGCAGCGACAGGCCCGAGTTGATCATGGTCGCGAACTGGCGCGAGAAGACCGCCAGGTCCTTGAGCTTGACGCGGCCGCTGCCGGGCAGGCGGACCTCGACCTTCAGGCCAGCGCCCTTCTCGGCCTCGATGGAGACGGGCGCGTAGCCGAGCTGGCGCAGCTTGGCGACGACCGCCTGCTCGTCGTCGGCCTCGAGGGTGCCGCCGAGCAGCTTCCCCTGGCGGTCGCGGACGCGGTACGCGTAGGTGGTTGGCATCGTGTCGGGCCTCCGCTACACCGGCCGCCCGCAGAGGCGGTTGAAGTCGTCGGGATGGTGGCAGCGCTCCAGGCCCAGCTCGTGGGAGACGGCGCCTCGCTGGACGAGGGTGGCCAGGGACTGGTCCATGGTCTGCATGCCGAAGCGGCCGCCGGCCTGCATGGCCGAGTAGATCTGGTAGGTCTTGCCCTCGCGGATGAGGTTGCGGATGGCGGGCGTGGCCACCATCACCTCGCAGGCCGCCACCCGGCCCTTGCCGTCGGCGGTGGGCACCAGCTGCTGGCAGACGACCCCCTGGAGGGCGCCGGCGAGCATGACCCTAACCTGCTCCTGCTGGTTGGTCGGGAACACGTCGATGACGCGGTCGACGGTCTGGGGGGCGTCCTGGGTGTGGAGGGTGGCGAAGACCAGGTGACCGGTCTCGGCGGCGGTCAGGGCGATCGAGATCGTCTCCAGGTCGCGCAGCTCGCCGACCAGGATGATGTCGGGGTCCTGGCGG
>Ga0210378_10000479_pt1 | contig 20197 bp, 16 predicted proteins | sample PLM1_60_b1redo_FD_155465 | JGI IMG/M metagenome (GOLD analysis project Ga0210378, IMG submission 155465) | Groundwater sediment microbial communities from an aquifer in East River, Colorado, USA - PLM1_60_b1 redo | ecosystem: Environmental > Terrestrial > Soil > Riparian zone | place: USA: East...
GTCCGATCAGCCACTCGATCCACGAGCCCCTGGCGAGGCCGTACCGCTCTTCCCACCAGCGCTGCGCCAGGGCGAACGGGAGGTCGACCGCCCAGAGGACCATCAGCATCACCATGCCGACGATCAGTCCGGCGCCGATCGGCCCGAGCCCCGTGTTGCGGGCGAGCCGCGGGGCACGGCGAACGAGGACGAGCAGGGCTGCGATCGAGGCGACCAGCGAGAGGATCAGGTCGATGCGGACGAAGCGCTCGTAACGCGCCGTTCGAGTCAGGTCGGCCGCGCTGAAGTAGTCCCGGGGATCGAGCTTCGGCAGGCTGAGATCGTCGGGCACCGTCGTTCTCCAGAGCAGGGCCGCGCCGACGATCCAGACCACTGCGGCGAGCACGGTTATCGTTGCCGCGCGCGAGGACAGGCCCTTGCGAGTCGCTGTCATCTCCGACATCCACGCGAACTTACACGCGCTCGAGTCCGTCCTCGAGGCGATCGACGCCGACCCGCCGGACCGAACGTGGTGCCTCGGCGACCTGGTCGGCTACGGGCCGCGCCCGAACGAGGTGGTCGAGATCGTCCGGGAGCGAGCCGATCTCTGCCTCGTCGGGAACCACGATCTCGCGGCGCTCGATCGCATCGACCTCGACGACTTCGCGCTCGACGCGGCCGTCAGCGCCCGCTGGACGCAGGCGGTGCTGCTCGATGAGAACCGCGAGTTCCTCGCCGGCCTCTCATCTACGGCCGAGGTCGACGGCGCGCAGCTCTTCCACGCGAGCCCACGCGATCCAGTCTGGGAATACGTGATCACGGAGGAGGCCGCCCGCGATGCGCTCGAGCGCACCGAGGCGCCCGTCGTCTTCGTCGGCCACAGCCACCTGGCAATAGCGATCGCGCTTCTCGACGGAGAGCTCGACGGCGGGCTCGCGCCCGCCGGCTCGGAGGCGGACGTCAGCGAGGGCCGCTGGCTGCTGAACCCCGGCTCGGTCGGCCAGCCGCGCGACAGCGATCCACGTGCCGCCTGGGTCGACCTCGACCTCGAGGCGCGCAAGGCTCAGTTCCGACGCGTCACCTATCCCGTCGAGCGCACGCAGGCCGAGATCCGGGAGCGAGAGCTGCCCGAGGCACTGGCGGAGCGCCTCGCGCACGGCGTTTAGAGAGAGGTGAGGATCCTCGGCGGAGAGTGGAGCGGCTGCTCTTCGCCGAACGTGATGCCCTCGCGGGCCAGGGCGATCTGCACGTCTTCTCGCGCCCTGTAGATGCGCCATTTGACCGTGGCGAGCGTGATCTCGAGCGCGTCCGCGATCTCCGTGTAGGAAAGACCGACGACGTCACGCAGGAGCAGAGCCATCTTCAGGTCGACGTTCAGGTCTCCGACCGAGCGCCAGATCGCATCCATCGCCTCGACGCGCTCGAACGGCGCGTCCACGACCTCGAGCGGTGGAACGTCGTCGAGTGCGACCGACAGCCGCGGGCGGCGCTCGTTCGCGCGCAGCTCGTCGAGCACGCGGTTCTTCGTCACCTGGAAGAGCCAGGTCGTGAACTTCGAGCGCAGCGAGAACTTGGGGAGGCCCTGGAAGACCCGCAGGAAGACCTCTTGCGTCAGGTCCTCCGCCTGGGAGCGGTCGCCGACGAGCCGGAGCACGTAGTTGAAGACGGGCCCCTCATAGGCGCGCACGATCAGGGTGAAAGCCCGCTCGTCACCTCGCTGGGCCTTCCGCAGGACGCCAAAGTCAGGTTGCTGGAGGGGCATCGAGAAGGTGGCCGAGTATAGCCCGCTATTCGCTCTCCACAATCAGATTATGGCCCGACATCTGTAAAGGTTTTGCAAGGCCTAGCAGGGAAATCGTAGTGGGCACGAGGTCGCTCAGTTCCCCGCCGTCCAGTAGCGAAACGTCGTTGTCCGTGATCACGAGAGGGACTGGGTTCGACGTATGTGCGGTATGTGGCTTGCCGTCTTCGTCGAGCATTTGCTCGGCGTTCCCGTGATCCGCGGTCACGAGCGCGACGCCTCCCTCCCGCTGCACCGCCTCGAGGATCCTGCCGAGAGCAGCGTCGGTGGCCTCGACCGCCTTCACCGCGGCCGGGATCGAGCCCGTATGTCCGACCATGTCCGGGTTTGCGAGGTTGACGATCGCGAAGCCGTACCCGTCCTCGGCGAGCGCGCGGTCGACCTCCTCCGCGACCTGCGCAGCCGACATCTCGGGCTTGTGGTCGTAGCTCGGCACGTCGCGCGGCGAGGGAACGAGGATGCGCCGCTCGCCTGCCCACTCGTCTTCGCGCCCGCCGTTGAAGAAGTAGGTGACGTGGGCGTACTTCTCGGTCTCGGCCACGTGCAGCTGGCGAATGCCGTTCTCGGCGCAGACCTCGGCCATCGTCTCGTGCACCTCCTGTTGCTCGAAGGCGATCGGGCAGTCGAAGTCGTCGCGGTAGCGCGTCATCGTCGTCAAGTCGAATCGTGACGCCAAGAGGCGCTCGGTCAACTGCCTGGCGCGGTCGGGGCGGAAGTTGAAGAAGATCGCGGAGTCGTCTGGCCCGAGCCGGTGGCGCCCTTCGATGACGACGGGCTCGATGAACTCGTCGGTGACATCTTTGTCATAACTGCGGCGCACAGCCGCAACAGGATCGTCACACGTTTGATCGGGGTCAGACCCCAGGATGGCGGCCAGGGCCTTGTCCGTTCGTTCCCAGCGGCCGTCTCGGTCCATCGCGTAGTAGCGGCCGCTGACCGTGGCGATCCTGCCGGTCGGGAGCTCGGCGAGGTCCTCGACCGCCGAGTGCGGGGAGACGTCCCGCCCATCCGTGAACGCGTGGATCCAGGTCTCGTCCTCTCGTCCCTGCCGGCGCGAGAGCTCCAGCAGCGCGCGCAGGTGGTCGATGTGCGAATGCACGCCGCCGTAGGAGACGAGCCCGAGTAGATGGACGTTCTCGCCTCGCTCGAACGCGCTCACGAGCGCAGGGTTTTCGAAGAAGGAGCCGTCCTCGATCGACCGATTGACCCGAATCAGATCCTGGAGGAGCACGCGCCCGGACCCGATCGTCAAGTGCCCGACCTCGGAGTTGCCCATCTGGCCCGGCGGGAGGCCGACGGCTTCGCCCGACGCTTTCAGAGTCGCGTGCGGATAGGTCGTCCAGAGTCGGTCGAAGACCGGAGTCTTCGCGAGCTCGACCGCGTTGCCGGGGCCGGGCGGCGCGAGCCCCCAGCCGTCGAGGATGACGATCGCTACGAGCGGGTACCGCCTCACGTCCCTGGCCGGCGTCGGCTCCCGCCGGGCCAAGGGAGCGGGAGTTCATCTCCCGCGACCGCTCTCTTGCTTCCGCGGCTCCGCCGCCGCCTGACGCCGCTGGCGGCAGGATGCTCCGCGCGCGGCGCTTGTCCGTACCTAACCGTACTGTCCTGCGCGCCGCGCGCTCGCCTCCTTTGCCAGCGGCGCCCCAGGAACGCGAGGGACGTCATCCTTCGGCTGTCGCCATCAGACAAATCGCCGCGAACGATTCCACGTCGAGTGAGGCGCCGCCGACCAGGGCGCCGTCCACGTCCGGGAGCTCCAGCAGCTCGCCCGCGTTCTCCGGCTTCACCGAGCCGCCATAGAGGACGGGAACGTCGAGCAGGCCCTTGATGAACGCGTGCGCCTCCTGCGCCAGCTCGGGCGTCGCCGTCTTGCCAGTCCCGATCGCCCACACGGGCTCGTAGGCGACGACGAGGTTGTCCTCGCCCTCGAGCACCGAGACCTGCCGGCGGAGAACGTCCTCGGTCTCGCCTGCCTCTCGTTGGGTCTCGGTCTCGCCGACGCAAGCGATCACCGACAACCCAGCCTCGAGCGCCGCTTTCGCGCGTTTCGCGACCGTCTCGTCGGTCTCGCCGAAGTACTGGCGACGCTCGGAATGGCCGACGATCGCGCCGTAGACCCCGAGCTCGCGCAGCATCGGCGCCGAGACTTCGCCGGTGAAGGCGCCCTCGCGCTCCCAGTGGACGTTCTGCGCTGCGACGGCGATCTCCGTCCCCGCCAGGATCTGCACCGCGACGGCGAGCGACGTGAACGGCGGGCAGACGGCGATGTCGACTTCACCGAGGTCGTCAAGCCGCCGCTTGAGCTCGATGCAGAACTCGGCCGTCTCGGCCGGGCCTTTGTACATCTTCCAGTTGCCTGCGATGAGCAAGTCAGTCCTCCGGGATTGCGGCGACCCCTGGCAATTCTTTCCCTTCCAGCAGCTCGAGCGCGGCTCCTCCGCCGGTCGAGGCCCAATCCACCTCGTCGACGAGGCCCAGCTCGGTCAGCGCGCGGACCGAGTCGGCGCCGCCGACGACCGTGTGCGCGTCGGCGCGGGCGACGGCTTCGGCGACCGCTTTCGTGCCTTCGGCAAAGCGCGACCACTCGAAGACGCCCATCGGCCCGTTCCAGAAGACGGTCTTCGCCTGCACGATCTCGCCCGCGAACGCCTCGCGCGTCTCGGGGCCGATGTCGAGGCCCAGCCAGCCTTCCGGCAGCTCGTCGTACGGCACGACCTTCGCTTCCGCGTCTGCTGCGAATTCCGAGGCGGCAACGATGTCGGTGGGGAGCTCGACCGCGAAGTCAAGCGGATTCTCGTCTCGGAGCTGCTCGGCCATCTTGCCTCCGATCAGCACCTCGTCGGCCCGACCGCCCAGGTTTCTCAAGACGCCGAGCTTGTCCTCGACCTTCACGCCGCCGGAGATGAGGACGAAAGGGCGCTCGACCTCGCCGAGGAGCTTGCCGAGCGCCTCGAGCTCGCGCTCCAGCAGCAGGCCCGCATAGGCCGGCAGCAGGTGCGCGACAGCTTCGGTGGACGCGTGCGCGCGGTGAGCCGAGCCGAAAGCGTCGTTCACGTAGAGGTCGCGCCCCTCGGCCAGCTCGCGTGCGAAGCCCTCGTCGTTCTTCGTCTCTCCGGGGTTGAAGCGGGTGTTCTCGAGCACCTGGATTCGCTCGTCGGGAAGCAGCTCGCGCAAACATGCCTCGACCGGCTTCATCGTGAGAGCCGGGTCTTCGCCCTTCGGCCGCCCCAGATGCGAGCAGACGACGACCTGGGCCGCGCCGCGTTCGAGCAACAGCTCCAGCGTCGGCAGCGACGCCCGGATCCGGGTGTCGTCGGCCACCTTCCCGTCCTCCAGCGGCACGTTCAAGTCGGAGCGGACTAGGACGCACTTGCCGGCCACTTCGGCCTCGCGAACCGACCGCGGTTGTCTCACTTAGGCATCGCTTACGATGCCGCCTTCAGGACGCTCGGGATCCGGACGGCCACGCCGGCAAAAGCCGGCACGGCCTCCAAACGGCATCGCGAGCGATGCCTCGCCGGGCGTCCGTCTGAAATGACCGGTCGACCCGCCTGGATCAACCACTACCGCCTATAAGAGCCGATCGATCACGTCGACCAGCCGGCACGAGTAGCCCCACTCGTTGTCGTACCAGCCGATGACCTTGACCTGGTTCCCGTGCGCCATCGTCGAGAGCCCGTCGATGATGCAGGAGGCGGGGTTGCCGACGATGTCGGAAGAGACGATCGGGTCCTCCGTGTACTCGAGGATGCCGTCCCAACCGTCGCTGTCGGCGGCCGAGCGGTACGCCTCGTTCACCTCCTCGACCGTCGCTTCCCGCGAGAGCACGACAACGAGGTCGGTCACGCTCCCGTCGGGCACCGGCACGCGCATCGCCATGCCGTCGAGCTTCCCCTTCAGCTCCGGGATCACCTCTCCGATCGCTTTCGCCGCGCCGGTCGAGGCGGGGACGATGTTGACCGCGGCCGAGCGCATGCGCCGCAGATCGGGCTTGCCCTTGCGGGTGAGCGCGATCTGATCCTGCAGCTGCTGCTCGGTCGTATATGCGTGGATCGTGGTCATGAACCCGGACTCGATCCCGAACGTGTCGAGGAGGATCTTCGCCATCGGGCCGACGGAGTTCGTCGTGCAAGAGGCGTTGGAGATGATGTGGTGCTGTTCGGGGTCGTACTTGTCGTCGTTGACGCCGAGGACGAGCGTGATGTCCGGGTCGGTCGCCGGGGCGGAGATGACGACCTTCTTGGCACCGGCCTCAAGATGTTGTGACGCGCCCGCGCGATCGGTGAAGAGCCCCGTCGACTCGACGACGACCTCGACGCCCATCTCCTTCCACGGCAAGGCTGTCGGATCCCGCTCGGAGAGGACCTTGAACGGGCTCCCGTCGACCGAAATCTCGTCCTCGGACGACTCGATCTCGGCGTCGAGCACGCCGTGCGAGGAGTCGTACTTGAGCACGTGCGCCAGGACGTCGGGGTCGGCGAGGTCGTTCACGGCCACGAGCTCGAAGCCCGGGCGCTTGTGGAGGTACGCGCGGTAGAAGTTTCGCCCGATCCGGCCGAAGCCGTTGATCCCGACCTTGGTCGCCATCGTCGGTCGAGTCTAACCGCCCACTTGGGGGATGGGCCTGGCCTCTGAGGCGCCGAAGTCAGGGAAAGCAGATGAAGCGGCTTGCCGTCACCCTTGCGCTTACCTGCGCCTGTCTTGCCCTGGCGGCTCCGGCCCGGGCAGGCGTCAGCGTGGGCGTCGCGGGCGATCAGCCCGTCGGTACTGCCGACGACGGCGCAGCTTTCTTCGCGGTGCTGAACGACATCGGCCTTCGCGAGGCGCGCCTGACCGTCAACTGGGATCCGACGCAGCCGGGAACGATCGCGAATCAGGCGCAGATCGAGAGCCTGCTGCCGGTCGCAACGCTGCGCGGGATCCGGGTCACCTTCTCCGTCATGCCCACCAAGGCTCGGTCCGTGACCTCCTCTCCCGAGGCTGCGGCGGGATTCGTCGACTTCCTGCAACTCGTGGCCCGGACCTTTCCCACGGTCAGGGACGTCGTCGTCGGCAACGAGCCGAACCAGCCGCGCTTCTGGCAGCCGCAGTTCGACGCCCGCGGCCGGGGAGTCTCGGCCGCCGCGTACGAGGCGCTACTCGCCCGCAGCTACGACGCGCTGAAGGAGGTCGACCCGTCGATCAACGTGATCGGCGTAGCCCTCTCGCCGCGCGGCAACGACAATCCCTCCGCCGGGGGGAATATCTCCACCTCGCCGGTGAAGTTCCTCCAGGGGCTCGGCGCCGCCTACCGGGCGAGTCGGCGAAGAGCGCCGCTCATGGACGAGCTCGCCTTCCACCCGTATCCGAAGAAGGACACGGATGCGCTGCTGCTGGGCTACGACTGGCCGAATGCCGGGGTCGCGAACCTCGACCGGGTGAAGCAGGCGTTCTGGGATGCCTTTCGCGGTACGGCCCAGAAGACGTTCGAGCAGGGGCTGCGTATGAAACTCGACGAGGTCGGCTGGCAGGTTGCGGTCAACCCTGACGCCCTCGGCGCCTACTTCGGCGTAGAGAGCGTCGTCCCGACCAGCGAGTGGGCACAGGCTTCGATCTACTCGGGCCTGATTCGCTATGTCGCGTGCGATCCGGGCGTCGAGTCCATCCTCTTCTTCGGGCTTCAGGACGAGCCGAACCTCGACCGCTGGCAGGCAGGGCTCATGCGCGCGGACGGTTCGAGCCGGCCATCGTACGAGGCGGTCAAGGCGACGATCGCGCAGACGGGTGGGAACTGCATCGGGAGGACGCGTTCCTGGCGCCATTCGCGCACGGTGGACGGGGCAAAGGCGACCTTCCCGAAGGAGCGTCGACTTCCGGCCCGCGTCGACGCTTGGAGCTTCCTGGCCTCGGCCGACGAGGACGCCGTCTTCGACGCGGGCATCTATCGCCTGGCGGGCGGGCGGCGCGCCCGCCGCGCGCTGACGGAGTCCGGGAAGCTCCAAGCACACCTCACCCGTTTCGTCCGCTTCCCAGCCCGACGCCTTCGTCCCGGGCGCTACGTGTACTCGATCCGCATCAGAGCCGCAGCCAACCACGTTCGCGTGCGCCAAGTAACGAGCCGCCCGTTCGTGATCTTCCGCCCGCGGTAGCTGAAGCCGCCATGTCTGGTGCCTGGCACCGGACGTGACACGATTGGGCTTGCCCCCTTGTCCGGAATCCTGTTCCGACCTGGTCTTTCCGCAAAGAAGACGTGGCCGTAAGAGCCATGTCGGGTGCCAGGCACCGGACATGTCCTTCGGAATTCGCGATCGACCGGCACGAGTAGCCGTACTTCGCGCTCGTGACTTCCATTGCTGCGGGTCGCACTAGAGGCGGTGCGGGCTTTCCCCGCGCCGCCGTCTTAAGCCCGACCGACCCCCCGCGCTTCGTGCCGAGGGTCGCGTCGTCGCCGCTCGCGGCGACGACATTGGAGGCCGTGCGGGCTCTGCCCGTACGGCCGTCTTAATCCGACCGACCGCCGCGCTTCGCGCCGCGGGTCGCGTCGTCGCCGCTCGCGGCGACGACATTGGAGGCCGTGCGGGCTCTGCCCGTACGGCCGTCTTAATCCCGACCGACCGCCGCGCTTCGCGCGGCGGGTCGGAGGGGAAGCTCCGAGGACGACCTCCCCCTCCCGTTGAACCGCGCTCCGGACCTTGGCGGCGGACGGGGTCTGCATCCACCGCCGGACGAGCACAGACCCGCCGCAAAGCCAAGTATTGCGCACTCACGGCTCGCGCTACAACCCGGCGAGCCGGACCAGGCTCGCAAGGCGCCGTTGCGCCGCCGACTTCGTCGTCGGCGGGCTGCACTTGAGCGCAAGCTCGCGGAGCGAAAGCGACGGATGGCGAAGCCGCAGAACCGCGATCTCGCGCACCCTCGGCGGCAGCTCCTCCAGTCCGCGGCGCTCGAGCCGCTTGACGGCGCGGATCTGCACCTGCGCTGCCCGACTGGTGCGAACGAGGTTTGCGTGGTCCGCATTCGCGAGCCGGTTCGCCCGCGCCTTGGTCGCACCCATCACCCCTTGCTCCTCGAGGGCCAGCACGGCGTCACTTGCTCCGGCGGCGGCGAGAGCATCGGCGATCGGCCCCGAGCCCTTCGCATAGGCGATCGCGTGCCGGGCTCGCTCGAGGACGCGCATCCTCACGCCGGCCCGGCCCGCGACCGAGGCCAGGAACTCCGCGCCCGTGCGCGTCGCACTCCGCACCTCCAGATGAGGAGACCGAGGGCCGGAGAGCGTCCCGCTCCCGAGCAGGGCGCCGCGTAGATAGGCCCCTCGGCAGCATGCGCGGGCAACCACGCGCTGCGGTGGTCGCTCCAGCGGCGCAAGCCCAGTGCTGACGAGCCCAGCCTCGTGCAGCACCTGAAGGGCGCGATCCTCGCCGGCGACGTGGAGCTGGTAGCGCGTCTCACGTCCGAAAGCGTGGCGCTGATACGTGCGGATCTGAGAGCTCACGCCCAACCCGCGCAGCAGGCTGAACGCGCGTCGGGCCGCGGCCGGGCTCGAGAGGTCGAGTTGGAGCGCGATCTCACCGCGCCCCCGCAGGCGGAGGCTGCCGGCGGCGTGAGCGAGCCCGGAGAGCTCGGCAAGGCGATCACACTCCTTCCGCGGCGCGATTCCCGCCAGCTCGTTGCGCAGGTCCTCAGACAGAGACACCCTCGAGCTCCAGCAGGCGCCGCTTGTACTCGACGCCAAGCGAGCCGAATGAGCCGATGCCGTCGGCAGCGACGACTCGATGGCAGGGAACGACGATCGCGAACCGGTTCCGTGCGCAGAAGGTCCCGGCGGCACGCTGTGCGTTCGGTCGTCCCGCAAGAGCGGCAAGCTCGCCGTACGTGACGGTTTCGCCGGGAGCCACGTGCCGCAACGCAGCGGTGACCGCGCGCTCAAAGGGGGTCGCGCCGTCGAGGTCGAGCTCGACGTCGAGGAAGTCATCACGGCCGCCCCGGAAATATCCGGCGACCCGCGCCGCGAGCGCATGAGCCGCGCCGTCACCGGTCGCCGCGGGGCGAGGCAGCTCGTGTAGCAGGAGGCGCTCGCCGTCGAGCCACATCTCCCCCACGCCCCAACCGTCGACTTCGTAGCTCACCCGAGTGGAAGACACTGCCGGAATCGTAGAATCAATGCCGTGAGCGGTCCCGGCATCTTCCGTCCGCCGAAGCCGGCGAACGAGCCGGTCAAGGACTATGCACCCGGCTCAGCCGAGCGAGCGGAGGTCCGCCGCCGGCTCGACCAGATGCAGAACGAGCGGATCGAGGCCCCGCTCGTCATCGGCGGCGACGACGTGACGACCGGCGAAACCGCCGAGGCAGTCATGCCACACCGCAAGAGCCACGTGCTCGCGGACGTGCACCAGGGCGGGCCGAAGGAGGTCGAGCGCGCGATCGACGCCGCCGGCGAGGCGTGGCACGACTGGTCTCGCATGCCCTGGGAGGAGCGCGCTTCCGTCTTCCTCCGCGCGGCAGAGCTGCTTGCCGGCCCGCGGAGAGCGACCCTGAACGCGGCGACGATGCTCGGCCAGTCGAAGACCGTCCACCAGGCGGAGATCGACGCTGCCTGCGAGCTCACCGACTTCTACCGCTTCAACGTCGAGTTCATGACGCGGATCTACGAGGAGCAGCCCATCTCCTCGCAGGGCATGTGGAACCGGCTGGAGTACCGGCCGCTCGAGGGATTCGTCTTCGCGGTGACGCCTTTCAACTTCACCGCCATCGCCGGCAACCTGCCCGCAAGCGCCGCGCTGATGGGAAACACCGTCGTCTGGAAACCGGCGGGCACCGCCGCCTATTCGGCGCATTTCCTGATGCGGCTGCTCCAGGAAGCAGGCCTGCCACCGGGGGTGATCAACCTCGTCCACGGCCCCGGCAAGACGATCGGCGACGCCGCGCTGGCAAGCCCCGACCTCGCCGGAGTCCACTTCACCGGCTCGACCGCCGTCTTCCAGAGCATGTGGAAGACGATCGGCCAGAACATCGCGAACTACCGCAGCTACCCACGGATCGTCGGCGAGACCGGCGGCAAGGACTTCATCGTCGCCCACCCGTCGGCAGACGTCGACGCCGTCGCGACCGCGATCGTGCGCGGCTCGTTCGAGTACCAGGGCCAGAAGTGCTCAGCTGCTTCACGTGTCTACGCGCCGGCGAACCTCTGGCCCGAGCTACGGGAGCGGCTTGCCGACCAGGTCGCCGGGATCAAGATGGGCGACGTCGCCGATTTCGAGAATTTCATGGGCGCCGTCATCGACCGCAACTCCTTCAAGACACAGGAGGAGGCGATCGAGGAAGCACGGTCACACAAGGAGACGGACGTGCTCGTCGGAGGCGGGGTCCGCGACGACGAGGGTTACTTCGTCGAGCCGACCGTGATCGAGACGAAGGACCCGGATTTCCGTCTGCTCCGTGACGAGCTCTTCGGCCCGGTCGTCACCGCCTACGTCTATCCCGAGGACAAGTGGAGCGAAACGCTCGAACTCGTCGACAAGACAGCGCCCTACGGCCTTACCGGAGCGGTCTTCGCCGACGACCGCAGCGCGCTCATCGAGGCCGACGAGGCGCTGCGCTACGCGGCGGGCAACTTCTACGTGAACGACAAGCCGACAGGCGCCGTCGTCGGCCAGCAGCCCTTCGGTGGCGCGCGCGCCTCCGGCACGAACGACAAGGCCGGGTCGATGTGGAATCTCATCCGCTGGGTCAGCCCACGGACGATCAAGGAGACCTTCGTTCCGCCGACCGACTACCGCTATCCGTTCATGGCGCCGGACGGAGACGGGAGCGGCCCTCGGAACCGCGATTCGTGAGATTCTGCTGGCTGCTCGCGACGGGCAGCGTCGCGCTCGTTCTGGCGGCCCCGTCCGGCGCACGGCGCATCGTCGGGACATCGGGCCCCGATCTGCTGCTGGGGACTCCGCGCGCTGATCACATCGCGGCTCGCGGCGGCGCCGACCGGATCGACGTCGCCGGCGCGGGAAGAGATTTCGTCTCGTGCGGGTCCGGGGTCGATCTGGTCGCCGCCGATCTGGCCGACCGACTCGCCCGCAACTGCGAGCTGGTCGCCCGCCGCGTTTCGAGCGATGTGCGTCGCGGCGGCGGCGCGCTCCATGCGACCGAGGCCGAGCCGGACAGCTTTTCCTGGGGCGCTACGGTCCTAGCCGCCTTCCAGGTCGGCCGCTTCGCTTCCGGCGGCGCGCAGAACATCGGCTTCGCGGCCTCCACTGACACCGGCCGGACCTGGCGGCGAGGCCTCCTGCCCGGCCTGACCATCGCCTCGCGGCCGACGGGCTCATTCGCGCGCGTCAGCGACCCCGCCGTCGCCTACGACGATGCGCACGGGCGCTGGCTGATCAGCTCACTCGTCTTCGACGAGCAGGAGAGCGCGCTCGTGATCAGCCGCTCGAGCGACGGCGTCCACTGGAGCTCTCCGGCCACGGCCGTCCGCAAGCCGAACGGGCCGAACGGGATCGTGCTCGACAAAGAATGGATCGCCTGCGACAACGGCGGCGCGAGCCCGTTCCACGGCCACTGCTATCTGAGCTACAGCGACATCGAGAACCTGCGGCTTTCGACGCAGCATTCGACGGACGGTGGAGCGACCTGGTCGGGGGCGGTGGGCTCGCCCGGCACTGGCCCAGGTGGGATCGGTCCCCAGCCGCTTGTCCTCCCGGACGGGGCTGTCGTCGTCCCCCTCTACGACGCCGGTCGGCTGGTGGCCGTGCGCTCGACGGACGGCGGCGCAAGCTTCTCGCCGGCGATCACGATCGCACCGTCCAGCTTCGCCCGTTCCATGGCGCTCCGCTCCGCGCCGTTGCCGAGCGCCGAGATCGGCGCCGATGGGACAATCGTCCTCGTGTGGCCCGACTGCGGTGCCCGCACAGGCTGCAACCAAAACGACCTCGTCTTCTCGAAGTCCGTCGACGGGCTGTCATGGACACCGCCGGCGGTGATCCCGCTTGGGGCGGGCAACCACGTCTTGCCGGGCATCGCCGTGGACTCGTCGCGGCCCGGGCGGCTCGCGCTCACGTACTACACCGATTCGGGCCGGAAGCTCGACGTCGGCTTCGTCTCATCACGCGACGGCGGCGCGACGTGGACTCGGCCCGTGCGACTTTCGCCCGAAGCGATGCCTTTCAGACGGATCGCCCGGAGCGGCGGCGCGATGGTCGGCGACTACATCTCGACCTCGTTCGCGAACGGTCGCGCAGTGCCGGTCTTCACGCTCGCGCAGTCCCCGCTTCACGGTCTGCTGCGCCAGGCCACGTACGCGAGCTCGCTCGCAGTCCCGTGACGGACAGCTCGCCCTGATACACGCAATTTGGCACGCGACGGAAGTCTTCCGCGACCGGCTCACGGAGCTCGGGTGGGGCGCGCTCATGCTCGGCATCGCCTGCCACGTCCTTCGGCTGCTCGCGGTCAGCCGGGCTTGGCGCAACATCATCAAGGGCGCATACCCCAAAGCCGTTGTCCGCTGGCGCACGATCGTCGGCGCCGTCTTCGCAGGTGTCGGTGTGAATGCGATCGTGCCGGCCCGGAGCGGCGACTTCGTCCGTGTCTTCCTGGCGAAGCGAAGCATCGAGGGCAGCACGTACACGACGCTTGCCTCGACTGTCGTCCTGCTGAGCCTGTTCGACTTCGTGGTCGCCAGCGCGCTCGTAACCTGGGCTGCGTTCGCCGGCCTCCTTCCCGGTGCGGGCGCACTGGGCCCGTCGTTCGACTTCCGGTGGGCAGTCGACCATCCCGGCACAGCCCTGAAAGCCGTCGGGCTCGTGCTCGTGATCCTGCTCGTCATTCTGCTCTGGTTCGCGGAGCAGATCGTCGACTTTCGCCGGCGCATCGCCCAGGGCTTCGCAATCCTGGCCGACAAGCGCGTCTATCTGCGCCGGGTCGCGCTCTGGCAGGCGACCGACTGGTTGCTGCGCCTGGTCGCGGTCATGCTCTTCCTCTCGGCGTTCGGGCTCCCGGCGACGCTGCACAATGCCCTCCTCGTGCAGGTCTCGGCGGGGCTCGCTTCCCTCCTCCCCATCAGCCCGTCGGGAATCGGGACCGAGCAGGCGCTCCTGCTCTCCATCTTCCGGGGGCAGGTCTCGAAGGCCGCGCTACTCGGCTTCAGCGTCGGGATGCGGATAACGCTGATCGTCGTGAACCTCATGCTCGGCTTCGTCACGCTGCTCGTGACGCTGGGCACCGTGCGTTGGCAGGAGCACCCGGACTACGTTGGGCGCTCAGGCGGTTAAATCGGCCTGAATGAAGGCGGCACTCGTCACCGGTGCGAGCAGACGCGCAGGGATCGCAGCCGCAGTGGGGCACGCGCTCGCCGCCGACGGCTGGCGCCTCGCCCTCACGGGCTTTCCGCCACACGACGCAAGCGAGGGTTGGACCTCCGAGCCGGCGGAGCTCGCCGCCGAGCTCGGGGCGACCTGGCACGAGGTTGACCTCGCCGACTCGGATGCGCCGACTCGGACCTTCGATCTCGCAGGCGACGTCAGCGCGCTCGTCAACGTGCATGCTCACTCTGAGACTGGGGGCTTGCTGGAGGCGACACAGGAGCAGCTCGATCGTCACTTCGCGGTAAATGCACGCGGAACGGCTCTCCTCTGTGCGGAGTTCGCACGCCGGTTCAATGGCGAGCGCGGCCAAGGCCGGATCGTCAACTTCACGAGCGGCCCTCCCCTCGCGGGAGAGCTCGCCTACGCCGCGAGCAAGGGCGCAATCGAGTGGATCACGCTGTCAGCAGCCGCCGAGCTCGCTCATCGAGGAATCACAGTCAACGCGGTCGATCCGGGCCCGACGGACACGGGCTGGATGTCACCCGAGCTGCGCGAGCGCATCGAATCCGAGATGCCGCTCGGCCGACTCGGCCGCCCGCAGGACTCGGCCGCCCTTGTGGCCTTCCTCTGCTCTCCGGCGGGCGGGTGGATCACCGGCCAGGTGATTCGCAGCGACGGCGGCTGGAGCTCGGCGCGCACGCTCCGCCTCGGTCGTGAGCCGCGGTAGCGGGCCCCGGCGGATCGAGCACGATCGCGCAGAGGTTCCGCGCGCGCGTGAATGCGGCCCGGCTTCGGAACTCTCCTGGTCACCCTGCGAACCGGTCGCCGGCGTGAGTCGCATCAGCCTTGAGAAAGGCGAGTAGAGCCTCCGAGAGCGGGCCGATCCGCTCGAGCGCGACGCTGTAGAGGACGTAGTAGCCCTCCCGCCGAGTCGTCACGAGGCCCGCGGCGGCCAGTTGCTGCAGGTGCTTGGAGAGGCCGGCTTCGCTGATTCCGACGAGGCGCGCGAGCTCCTGCGTCGAGCGGGGACGCTCGGCGATCAGCCGCAGGGCGTGGAGCCGCGTCGGGTTGCCGAGCGCGTTGAGGACGCCGACGAGCTCGGCCGAGGGAATGCGCGGCCGCGCATCCTCGATCACGAACGACGCCGGGTAGATCACACTGAGCGGCCAGGGCAGGTCGCAGCTCACGCGCACATGGGGCCAGACGAAAGCGCTCGGGACGAGCACGAGCCGGCGGTCCTCCGTCACCTCCACGTAGTGATCGTGCGGGATGTCGATCCCGAACTCTTCGCGCCCGGGATCGACGCGCAGGCGCGGAGAGAGGCCTTGAAGGAAGGAGTAGATGCCGCCGACCGCGATTTCCCGGCCTGCCTCCGAGACCGCGCCGGTGAGGCGCGACTCGAGTCGCTCCCATTCGCCCCCGAAAGCCGTGTCCCAGTAGTCGGTCAACAGCTGGGCGAAGAGGCGGCCGAGCTCGGCGGGGTCCTCGAAGATCAGCGAGACGAGCTCTCCGCTCGCGCCGACTGCTCTGCCCCGCTCGAGTGCAAGCCGCCGGACCGTCTCATCCTCGAGGAGCGCCGGGTCACGTCTCCCCTCGTGGTCGTACAGCGGTCTGAGGAACTCGATCGCGAGGGTGCCGGCGTCATGCTGGGCGAAGAGACGCAGGTCCTGCGCGAAGTCTGTGAAATCCGCCTCGGCCGAGGGTGAGACGAAGTCGGGGATCGACCACCGGTACGCAAAGCCGAAGTCCGCGATCCGCCGTTTCAGCGAAGGCGGAAGCAGACGCATGCGCCGCACCCACTCGTGCTGGAGCGGGTGGTGCTTCGGCGCAATCAGGACGTGCAGGCTGAGCACTGCTTCCAGCAGCGGTGAGTACGCAAACGCGAGGCGCTCGGGCGTATCGGCCGGAATGGCGAAGCGGATTGCCACTGATTCTCTTTCCGGCTAAGAAGTTGACCACATCGGCAGGAGGTAGGCAACCTTCGATGCGGTGCCCAGCTTGATCTGCCTCTTCACGAGCTCCGTCGCGGCGGCCGCCCTCGCCACCGGCGCGTCCGCCGGACCGGCGGCGAACCCCGTGCTGATCGCGACGGTCGGGACGAACGACGGCTTCGACATCGGGCTTGCCGACGCGACCGGAGCACGGGTGGCACGCATCCCACCCGGCACGTACGACTTCCTCGTTCGCGACCGCTCGCGCCTGCACAACTTCCACCTCGCGAGCAACGAGGACCCGACCGTCGACTTCCGCACGGAGCTTGAGTTCGTCGGCGAGCAGACCTTCACCGCGACGCTTCGGGACGAGACCGAGTATGCGTACGCCTGCGAGCCCCACTGGCGGGTGATGAACGGCTCGTTCGTCGTCTCCTCGCGGCCGTTGCCGCCGCCTCCACCCGAGCCCCCTCCCCCGCCGCCGATCCTGCGCGCGGGCGTGACCGCGTCGGGAAGGCCGTTCCTCGCCAAGCGCATCGTCGCGGCGGGCCGTTATCGACTCGACGTGCGCGACCGCTCGCGCCGAGGCAACTTCCATATCGCCGGGCGCGGCGTGAATCGGCGCACCGGGATTCGATTCACCGGCGGCAAGACATGGACGATCAAGCTTGCGCGCGGCGCGTATCGCTTCGGCAGCGATCCGAAGCCGCTCACAGGCTTGCTCAAGGTTCGCTGAGCCGCCGGCTGCGGGCTCCGATCGCCACGGCCGCACCGAGCGCAGGCAGGGCCAGCACGACGCCGGCAGTTCGCACGCCGGCCGCAGACGCGATCGCGCCGTCGACGAGGCTCGCCAGCCGGCGCACGCCGAGGAAGGCGATCCCCCAGAGCGCCATGATGCGGCCCCGCTGCGATTCCGTCACCTCGAGTTGGAGACGGCTCGTGGCAGACGTGTTCGAGGCGAGGTAGCCGAAGCCGGCGATCACGAGGAGGACGAGCGCGACCGGGAACCACGGCGTGATCGAGAAGAGCACGATGCCGCAGCCGAGCAGGGTGAGGGTCGAGATCATCCGTCGCCGCGAGCCTGCGACCCGGCCCGCGACCAGCACGGCGGCGATCACCGCTCCCGCCCCAAAGGCACCCAGCAGATAGCCGCCGACGGACTCCTCGCGGCCGAAGGCGCGGGCGAAGGCCGGAGCGAGCGCGTTCACCGGGTCGGAGGCGAAGCCCACGACCGCCACGACGACGAGATACGCGGCGAGCCGCGGCTGGGCGCGCAGCAAACGCAGGCTCTCCAGCAGACGCGACGACTCGGCCCGCTCCTGTTCTCGCGGCCGGGTGATCAGGACCGCGGCCGCGAGCACGAGATACGACCCGGAGTTGATCGCGAAAGCGGTCGCAACCCCCAAGCTGTCGATGACGAGCGCTGCGAGGCTCGGCCCGACGGCGCGGGCGAGGTTGTATGTCATCGAGTTGAGGGCGACTGCCGACGGCAAGTCGTCCCGCTCGACGAGCGATGCGATGAGCGCCTGCTGGGCCGGTAACGCGAACGCCGTCAGGACGCCGAGCGCGAAGGCGAAACCGAGCACGACCTGCTCGGTGGCGAGCCCGCCGAAAGCGAGCCCGGCCAACGCAGCCGTCAGCGTCGTCTGTGCAGCTTGCGTCGTCAGCAGCAGGCGGCGGCGGTCGAAACGGTCGGCCGCGCTCCCCGTCCACGGCGCGAGCAGCAGGATCGGCCCGAACTGCGCGAACTGGAGGACGCCGAGCAGGAGCGCCGAGTGTGTCAGCCGGTAGATGAGGACGGCGGCGGCGAGGTTCTGGAACCACGCGCCGCTCGCGGAGACCGCGTTGCCGACGAAGTAGGGGCCGAAATTGCGCTGCTGCAGGAGTCGAAGTACCGAAGCCGGCCCCTCCTTCGCGCCCACTGGGGCCAAGCCTAGTCAGGACGCGTCGGGGGGTCAGACCCCGATCAACGTTGTGACACGGGAATCGTGGACTAGGCTCGGCCGGCTTTGTGTAGCTGGGCGTAGATGGAGCGCGCCGTCTTGGCCGGCATCCCGGGCACGCCTTCGAGCTCCTCCTGGGTTGCGGCCAGGAAGCGTTCAGCCGAGCCGAAATGCTGAAGAAGGGCACGGCGCCGGACCGGGCCCACCCCCGGCAGCGTGTCGAAGATCGACTCCTTCGCCTTCGTCTCGCGCCGCTGGCGGTGGAAGCCGAGCGCGAAGCGGTGGGCCTCGTCCCGGACCCGCTGCAGGAGCTGCAGGCCCGGCGAGTGGCGCTCGAGCACGATCGGCTCCGGTCGGTCGGGGACGAAGACCTCCTCGGCCCGCTTCGCGAGCGAGATCACCGCCACCCGCGGGAGGTCGTAGGCCTGCATCGCCGCGAGCACGGCCGAGAGCTGCCCCTTGCCACCGTCGACGACAACGAGGTTCGGCGTGGCCGAAAAACCCTCGTCGTACTCCGCGTCGGCCACATCGCGCATTCGCGCGAAGCGCCGCGAGACGACCTCGGCGAGCGCCGCGTAGTCATCCTGCCCCGCCGCGCCCTTGATGCCGAACTTCCGGTAGTGCGCCTTCTTCGGCACCGCATCCTGGAAGACGACCATCGAGCCGACAGGTGACTCCTCCTGGATGTTCGAGACGTCGTAGCACTCGATCCGAAGCGGCAGGCTCTCGAGGTTGAGCGCCTCGCGCAGCTCCTCGAGCGCCTCGACGCGGCGGAGGCGGGTCTGCTCGACGGCCGCGTGCTCGGACTCGAGTGCGAGCCGCGCGTTCTGGGTCGCGAGCTCTTGCAGCCGGCGCTTCTCGCCGCGCTCGGGGGCCCGCACCTCGACGCGCGAGCCCCGCCGCTCGGTCAGGAACTCGGCGAGCACGGAGGTCTCACCGACCTCGCGCGGCACCACGATTTGGGGCGGGACGCTCGGCGCCGAGCCGTAGTACTCGAGCACGAAGGCCTCGAGCATCGTCGCCGTGTCCTGTCCCTCGACGTTCTCGAGGTGAAAGCCGTACCGGTCGATGAGCTTGCCGTCCCGGAGCGGGAAGACCTGGACGGCTGCGCGGTCGCCCGCACCGGCGATTCCGATCACGTCCACCGTGCCCACGGCCCGCTTGTCGGCTCCCTGCCGCTCGGCGAGGTGGCGAACGGCGAACAGCCGGTTGCGATAGCGGGCCGCCTCCTCGAACCGCTCATCATCCGCAGCCCGCTTCATCTTCGCTTCGAGCTCGCGGACGATCGGTCGAGTGTCTCCCGAGAGGAACTCGACGACGCTGTCGATGACCTTCCGGTAGTCCTCCTTGGACACGTAGCCGACACAGGGCGCCAGGCAGCGCTCGATGTGGTAGTCGAGGCACGGTATCCCCGAGTGCCGCCCCGGCTTCGGGCCTTCGCAGGGCCGGTAGGGGAAGACACGGTTGAGCACGTCGAGCGTCTCGCGGACCTTCTTCGCATTCGCGTAGGGCCCGAAGTACACGACGCCGCGGCGATGGCGCTCTCGCGTGAACATGACCCGCGGGTATTCGTCCTCGACGGTGACCGCGATGTACGGAAACGACTTGTCGTCGCGAAGCCGGACGTTGAACGGAGGGCGATGGCGCTTGACGAGGTTCTGCTCCAGGTGGAGTGCCTCGACCTCCGTATCTGTGACGATCACCTCGAGATCGGCCACCCGGCCGGGCAGCTGTGCGATCGCGGCGCGCGACTCGCCCTTCTGGAAGTAGCTGCGCACCCGCGGTCGCAACGACTTCGCCTTGCCGATGTACAGGACCTCGCCGCGGGCATCGCGGAAGAGGTAAACGCCCGGCTTGGTCGGGAGCGCCTTCAGCTTCTCCTGGACGTTTGAGATCTGTCCGGACACGGCAATCTAGGGTAGTGGCCGTGACCAGGGTTCTGCTCGCCGCGGGGCTCGCGGCCGCTGCCTTCGGAGCTTGGTTCTTCTTCGTCCGCTCGTCCGACGACCCGCACGCGCTCTGGGTCGGCGCGCTCGAGGACTCCGTCAAGCTGCCCGAGCCCGACCTCGCCGATCAGAGGGTTCAGCTCGCGAAGCGCGCCGGGTTCGACACGCTCAACATCACGACCCCCTGGGCGCCAGGTCAGACGGCGCCGGAGGAGACCGAGCTCGGCATCCTGCGCAATGTCGAGCGCGCGACGAAGCGACAGGGCATTCGGCTGCTCGTCACCGTGTACCACCTGCGGAATAGCGATACGCCGGACACGGC
>Ga0210378_10000480_pt1 | contig 20185 bp, 16 predicted proteins | sample PLM1_60_b1redo_FD_155465 | JGI IMG/M metagenome (GOLD analysis project Ga0210378, IMG submission 155465) | Groundwater sediment microbial communities from an aquifer in East River, Colorado, USA - PLM1_60_b1 redo | ecosystem: Environmental > Terrestrial > Soil > Riparian zone | place: USA: East...
AGCCGGCGCAAGATCGCCGTTAAAGAAGGATTCGCTCAGTCGCAGCCCAATAGGAATTGAGTGCGCGCAAAAAGGGGAAGCGTTCAGCCTTCGCATGACCGTATTGGAGCAGGGGATGTCCGAGACTATTTTCAATCGCATTGCGTATCAGGCTGAGAATAGTCCTCACGCAATCGCGATTGAAGCGACAGGACGCCAGCCACTTTCCTACTCTCGTTTGCGGGATCATCTCCGGTTCGTGATCGAAAAACTTAACGCAATGGGCATCGGTAGAAATGACCGGGTGGCGATTGTCCTTCCCAATGGCCCTGAGATGGCGACCGCGTTTATTGCTGTGGCGGCCTGTGCGACGGCCGCACCCCTAAATCCTCAGTATAAGACCGCAGAGTTCGAATTTTTCTTCTCTAGCCTTGGCGCAAAGCTGTTGCTTACCCAAGCGGGTCTGCAATCTCCCGCTAGAGCAGCCGCTCAGGCAGCGGGCGTTCCCGTTGTCGAACTGAAAGCAGCGGAAAATTCCCAAGCGGGTCTGTTCCAGTTGTTTTCTGAAACCGTGCCTTCCGAGGCAAAGCTAAGCGGCTTAGCACAATCCGATGATGTGGCTCTCGTGTTGCATACTTCCGGTACGACGTCGCGACCAAAAACGGTGCCGTTAACCCAGCGCAATCTATGGACCTCGGTGTGCAATTTGACCAAATCGCTGCAGCTTGGCACAGACGACCGCTGTCTGCATATGCTGCCGCAGTTTCACATCGGCGGTTTGATCGATTTGCTCGCCGCACCTTTATCCGTCGGCGGCAGTGTTATCTGTACGCCGGGTTTTTCGATTCCTGAGTTTTTCACCTGTCTGAAACGCTTTCGGCCGACTTGGTCGCAGGCAGTGCCGACTATGCTTCAGGAAATTAATGCGTATGCTGAAGAGAACCGGAATATCATCGAGCACAGCTCGCTGCGATTTATGCGCTCGGTATCCGCCCCTCTACCGGCGACGGTCATGCAAGAATTTGAGCGCCTCTTTAAGACTCCGGTAATCGAAATTTTCGGTATGACCGAGGCAGCCGGGCTGATCGCAAGCAATCCCTTGCCGCCGGGTGAGCGAAAGCCGGGTTCGGTCGGTATTTCTGCCGGACCCGAAGTAGCAACCATGGATGAGACGGGCACGCTGCTCGGGCCGCAGCAAGTCGGAGAAATCGTCGTCCGGGGTGAAAACCTCATGCGCGGTTACGAAGCTGCTCCGGTCGAAAACGTCGGGGCGTTTTTCGGATCCTGGTTTCGCACCGGAGATCTAGGGTACCTTGATGAAGACAGATATCTCTTCGTCACGGGTCGCGTAAAAGAAATCATCAACCGCGGCGGCGAGAAGATCTCGCCGCGTGAAGTTGACGAGGTGCTAATTACCCATCCGAGCGTAGCTGAGGCGGCGACTTTCGCCGTGCCGCATCCGTCTTTGGGAGAGGATGTTGCGGCGGCGGTGGTGGTGAAAAGAGGAACAGAACTCGGCAAACAAGAATTGATCGCCTTCCTGGCAGAACGGCTCGCCTACTATAAGGTGCCACGCATCGTGCACTTCCTCGATCAAATACCAAAAGGCGCCAGCGGTAAGCTGCAGCGGGTTGAATTGGCGCAGAAGCTGGGCTTGCCGGATTTGGACACTGCTGTGTTTGCGAAGCCGTTTACGCCAGCCAAAACTCCGGTAGCGAAAATACTTGCAGAAATGTGGTCAAGAGTTCTGAACGTAGCCGACATCGGCACCCACGATGACTTCTTCGACCTTGGAGGCGACTCGCTTAAGGGCGCGAGCTTCATCAATGAACTGCAACGGAATTGGGGAGATACCGTTTACGTTTCGGCTGTCTTTGATGCACCGACCATTGCGAAATTTGAAACCTATCTGCAAGAGCACTACCCGGAGCTAACAGCGAAAATATTGGGAAAGTCCGTCAGCCCGGGAGACTGGCTTGACGGGAGTAAGCTCGACCCAAGCAGCGTGGCGCAGATGCGCCGGTCCATCGCCAGGGTGGCAAGTTTTCAAGAAACGCCGAGAGAGAAAAACCCGCCGGCAATCTTTATCCTCTGTCCGCCGAGGTCTGGCTCGACTCTCTTACGGGTTATGCTCGGCGGAAACTCCAAGCTGTTCGCGCCGCCTGAACTGTATTTGCTCTCATTCGATAATCTGGCGGATCGAAAATCGTGGTTTTCAGGTTCCCAGAGATTTCAGCTCGAAGGCAACATCCGCGCTTTGATGCAAATCAAGAACAGTGGTCTGGAGGACGCTCAAAGTCTGATGCAACAGCTTGAAGAGCAGAAAATACCGACACACGAGTACTATCGCATGATCCAGAACTGGTTGGGCGAGCGGATCTTGGTCGACAAGACCCCATCCTATGCGGTCCACGCCGAAACGCTCGAACGCGCCGAACGGTATTTTAACAACCCAATCTACATCCATCTTTTACGACATCCTTACGGCATGATTCGCTCGTTCGAGGAGGCAAAACTCGAACAGCTTTGGTACCCGCGTCTCGTCGGCACCGATGAAGCGCATCGGACACCCTGTCCCTATCGACGGCGCGAGCTCGCTGAAATGATCTGGCTGATCCTGCATCAGAATATTTTGGAATTCCTTGACGGCGTTCCGCGGCAGCGTCAGTATCGTGTTAAATTCGAAGACCTAGTCGGAGACCCAAAGCGGACCATGAATGAATTGTGCGGGTTTCTGAATCTCGATTTCGAGCCTGAGATGCTGCAGCCGCGATCGAATAAGCGGGAGCGCATGACAGACGGCGTTCATCCAGTGTCGCGAATGATTGGCGATATGAAGTTTGATCAACATGAGGATATTGATCGGGAAGCCGCCGATCTTTGGAAGCAGCACTACGAAAACGATTTTCTATCGGATGAAACTTGGGAGTTCGCGGCATTGCTTGGTTACGACCAGACTCTCGCTCGGGTGAAAAACCGGAAGGAATTCGAGATATGAGCTCCCTCAGCGAATTGCTGGCCAATCTCGCCAGCAAGGATATCAAAATTTGGGCGGACGGCGGCAAGCTCCGCTGCAGCGGTCCGGACCACTTCATGACCCCGGAGCTGCAGTTCGAGCTGGGCGCGCGCAAAACCGAGCTGTTGGCGTTTCTAAATGAGGTGAATAGTCCGCAAGGCTCAAAGCGCATAGCTTCAGCGCCGGTGCCGAGAGGCTGGGATATTCCCCGGTCCGATGGCCAGGAACGCAAATTGTCCTTGGCAGATATGGGGCGCGTAGCGAGCGCATACAATGAATCTCCGATCTTGGGTGAAACGTCGGTGATAGACCGCGAGATCGATAGTTCCGTCGCTTGGAAAGGGACGGAATTGCCGCCAGACGCGGGCTTCGTGCCGATCCCGGCGGACTGCTCCGCCGAGATCGCCCGCCTTGCGGCCGACCTGGAGGCGAACCCGTTGCCGCTGGCGGCGCTGCGCCCGGCTGACTTCGATTTGCCCGCCTGCCGCGCGCTGATGAACGCAGTGAGGCAAGAGCTCGATCATGGCCTTGGTTTCGCCGTCGTCGACCGCCTCGACATGGCCGCCATGAATCGGGATGTAGCCGTGGCTGTTTATTGGCTGCTGGCCTCGATGGTGGCGCGGCCGGTGGCGCAGAAGTGGGACGGCACGATGACCTACGAGGTATGCGACTTGGGTAAGAAAAGTACGCGAGCTGTCGACACCAACGACGAGATGAATTATCACACCGACAACAGCTTCAACCTCTGCCCACCGCGCTATGTCGGCTTGCTCTGCCTGCAGAAGGCGAAGGATGGCGGCGTGAGCAAGATCGTCAACTTTTCCGCCGCACATGATGAGATGCACCGGCGTTATCCCGAACTGCTTCGACGTCTTTACCGCCCCTATGTGTTCGACCGCCAGCGGGAGCACGCGTTGGGCGATGCCATGACCGTTCGCCACCCGATGTTTGAGAACCACGACGGCCGGTTGATGGCGCGCCTGTCTCGCTTCCACGTCAGAATGGGCCACGCCCTCGCTGGCGAACCGCTCGATTCCGAAGGGGGGGCGGCAATGGAGGCGCTGGAGGCGATCATGAACGAGACAGGTATGGGCCAAGAGTTCTGGTTCGAGCCGGGCCAGATCCAGATCATTGACAACCGGCGAGTCGGTCACAAGCGTAGCAGCTTTACCGACTGGCCAGAACCGGATCGCAAGCGCAAGCTGGTGCGCCTGTGGCTACGCGATTCCGGGCGGCCGTTTTACAACGGCTAAAGGAGCTGGGCCGCAACGCGCAGGCGTCCGGATAACGGCCGGCTGCGGATGAACAGCGAGCCGCATAGAACAATTTATTATGGACTCCGTTGAACAGGAACTCGAAATTCAAGCTATGAGATCCATCAGTGAATTGCTGGCAGATCTCGCCAGCAAGGATATCAAAATTTGGGCGGATGGCGGCAAGCTGCGCTGCAGCGGTCCGGACCAGTTCATGACCCCCGAACTGCAATCCGAATTGGGCGCGCGCAAAGCCGAGCTACTGGCGTTTCTAGATCAGGTCAATAGGCCGGAAGGCTCAAAGCATTTAGCTTTGGCGCCGGTGCCGAGAAACGGGAATATTCCACTGTCCCATGGTCAGGAGCGCATCTGGTCATTGGTCGAAATGCAGCCTCAAAGCAGTATCTATAATATCTCCACAGCCTTTCGGCTCCTGGGTCCCCTCAATGTGCCCGCCCTCGAGCGGAGCTTGAACGAGCTTCAGTGCCGTCATGAAATTCTTAGAACGATCTTTCCCGCCGACCACGGTAAGCCGAGGCAGCTGATCTATCCGGCGGCTCCGTTGATTTTGCCCCTAACAGATGTTGCCCAAGATCTTCGCATGCTTCCCGCAGACCGGCGAGAATTGGAGATCCGAAGGCTGTTGGAGTCGGAGGTTCAAAGGCCGTTTGATTTAAAAACGGGTCCACTGTGGAGATCTCGGCTGCTGCGGCTTGGTGACAGAGAGCATGTTCTTTCGTTCACCATGCACCACATCATCTTCGACGGCAGATCGAAGTATGCGTTTCTCACGGAGATTGGATTGTTTTACAGCGCATTTTCAGCGGGCGAGATTCCAGAGATTTCTGAGTTACCGATCCAGTATGCCGACTTCGCGTCCTGGCAGCGCGAGTGGTTTCAGGGTGAAATCATCGAGCGACAACTCGCTTACTGGAAGAAACAGCTGGGAGGATTGGTTTGCGAGTTACGGCTTCCGACGGATCACTTAAGGTCGCCCGCGGCGATCTTTCGCGGAGGCAATCTGGCCTTCGAACTGCCTGACGCTCTGGCACAGGCTCTCGCGGGACTGAGCCGGCGGGAGCAAGCCAGCCTGTTCATCACCTTATTAGCTGCCTTTTGTGGGCTGCTGTACCGATATACGGAGCAAGAGGACCTCCTCGTCTGCTCTCCCTTTGCTTCGCGCGATCGAGCCGAGCTCGAAGGTTTAATCGGATATTTTAACAACATCGTTGTGATGCGGGCTAATTTATCTAACAACCCGAGTTTTCGTGAGTTGATCGGTCGAGTTCGAAGAGTTGCTCTGGAGGCCTCTGAAAACCAAAATCTACCTCTTCAGAAGCTGGCGGAACTACCAAACCTAGTCCGTACGCCATTGACTCGAGCGATGTTCTCTTTCCAGGAAATATCAAGCCGGACGCTGAATTTGCCAGGTGTCAGCGCCAGTTCAATCGAAATGCGAAAAGAAGCCGCGGATTTTGACCTGGCGATGTACATGGAAAGCACAGACGGGAAATTGTCCGGAGTGCTGGAGTTCAACGCCGATCTCTTCGGTGACCAGTCGATCGCTCAAATGCTGCGGCACTTTCAAACTGTGCTCGAAGCGGTTGCAGCGAACCCAGATGGACAACTGTCTCAACTGCCGCGATTTGGAAAGGATCTGAGAGAGATCGAGGCTTTGTTGGCCAACCATCCTCAGATCGACGAAGCGGTTGTCGTGCGCGCGCAAAATCATCCGGGTTCGGTGGCTTATCTCGTTCTCAATGAATATGACGTTCCAAGCTTGGAGGAGATTCGCGAGTTCGCCAGAGCCGAGTTACCGGATTATCTCGTGCCGATGGCATTTGTTCCGCTGGACGAAATGCCACTGGCGGCCGACGGTAGCGTCGACCGGTCTGCGTTGCCCCCGGCTGCCATCGGCAGGGGACGCGCTGAACAGTATTATGTTGCGCCGCGCACGGCGCTCGAGCGTAAGCTGGCGGAGATCTGGAAAAAGGTGCTCTGGCTGGATCACGATGTCGGCATTCATGACCGCTTCTTCGACCTCGGCGGGCATTCGCTGCTCTCGGTGCAGTTGGCACTCGAACTGGAAAAGGAATTGCACCGGACATTGCCGGTAAATGCGCTGTCCCAGTTGAGTACCATCGCGGAATTGGCCGGTATCCTGGAGGGGGAACATGACGCGCCGCCGCAACCGCGCCGAAACGGCGTGGACGGAACGAGGCTGCTACCGGCTCAGCTTTCGCCGGAAATCTATCGCGGACTACGAACTTATGCAGCGGCGTGGCAGGGTCAACGCGCGACGCCGGAATCCTTGATGGTCGGTCTCAATACGAACGGTTCTAAACAAGCGCTGTTCTGGTGTCTGCAGAGGTACAAAGCGTTGACGCAACTGGCGAAGTATCTTGGTCCGGACCAACCAATTTATGGTATGCGTTCCGGTCACCAAGTCATGGTGAAAACTCAAGAGAATATTAACGCTTTAGCCGCACACTACGTGGGCGAAATCCTCGCGGTGCAGCCGCAAGGCCCATTTCTCGTGGCAGGAAATTGCCAGGCGGCAAAAATCGCTATTCAAATCGCCAAGCAACTTACGGATCTGGGGCACGAAATCACGCTACTATTGGTTCAGGAAAAATTCGTCCCCGAATGGTATCCAGGCCGGGTCGCGCTGATCTTCGGCTCGGAGAGCGAAGTCAATCCTTACTTTTGCTTCCGTCACCCGGAGTTCGGATGGAAAAAATATTACACCGGGGAGTTTTCCGTGGATTTGGTTTCAGGAAAACACGGTCAGTTCCATCGCGAGCCCAATATTCAGGTCCTTGTGGATGCGGTTCGGCGACGGATTGAGGAAGCGCAAAAAAAACCCTCGTGGCGCGGGCAGGACCGGCCGGTGGAAAATTTTCAGTGGCTGCCTGAGGCAGCTTATCGGGCGGAGCTGACAGCTCAAGAATCGTGGACTTGCGCGCCCGGCCAAGAGGTCAGTATTCCAGTCGTGATAAAAAACGTGAGCTCGGAGACCTGGCGATCCAGCGAAAAAAGTGGGATTGGCGTCGCCAATCGTTGGCTGAATGCGAAGGGAAACGTCATCGATTCACTCGATGGCAGGGCCCCGCTGGTCGGCGATCTGGAGTCGGGTTCGGCCAAAGAAATCAACTTGACCGTCAAGACTCCGATGAAAAGCGGCCAATACTTTCTGGAATTGGATCTCGTCGAAGAAGGGATAACTTGGTTCAAGGATCAGGGATCTACGGTGACTCAATTACAAGTGACGGTAGAGCGGAGTTCGGGAATCTGGCACCGAATATGGTCGAAAAAAAGTCGGGCGGTTCAAAAATTAGGACTCACGCGTCATGATTAACGTCGCAAATCCGACGCCGTTTTATCAGAGACTCGACGAAGCGATCAGAGAGTTGGGCGGCATGTTCAACGCTCATCTTCATCTCGACCGTGCCGGGACACTCGATGAGGTGTATATGGAGGGAGCGGGGCACCGCATCCTAGACACTTCTTACGTCTCGCTGCATGAGAAGCATGGTCTCATAACCGAACTGCACAAGGGACGCGCTTACGAGTCCAAGGATCTCAATGAACGGGTCAATGCCTATCTGGACATCATGATTTCCGTAAATACCGTGCGGGCCGATACCCTCGTGGATGTGACGGCGGATGGAATTGATCTATCTGCATTGCGGGCGATGCTCAAAATCAAGCGCTCGCGCGCGAAGGACATCGATTTGCAGGTTGGCGCTTACTCGCCGCTCGGATTCACCGATGCTGAACCACAGCGATGGGATTTACTGGTAAAGGGTGCCGAGCAGGCAGACTTTATCGGCTCTTTGCCCGAGGCCGACGACATTCGAGAATATCCATTCAACATCGGATTTTATGAGCACTGCAGGCGAGTACTCTTGCTTTCTAAAAAATTAAATAAGCTGGTTCACGTCCACGTCGACCAGCGCAATGAGCCCACCGAATGTGGCACGGAGCAGCTCATTCAAGCGGTGCAAGAATTTGGCGCCCCGCAATCGGCTTCGGGAGAGCCGATGGTGTGGGCGATTCATCTCATTTCGCCGTCGGCGTACGACGAGGCGCGATTCAAAAAATTGGTAGACGGTTTGGTGCAGTGCAATATCGGCGTGATCACTTGCCCCTCGGCGGCGCTGGGGATGCGTCAATTGAGGCCGCTGCAGACGCCTACGTATAATTCCATACCGAGGGTTTTAGAGATGATCGCGGCAGGTGTTCACGTGAGACTCGGGTCGGACAATATCGCTGATATTTGTTCGCCCAGTACGACAGCGAATCTAATCGATGAAGTGTTCATCTTGTCGGCCGCGTTGCGCTATTATCATCCCGGCATCCTCGCGAAGCTCGCGGCCGGTCAAAAGCTCAACAGTGATGAAAGAGAATTCGTGAAAGACCATTTGCGCAGGAACGATCTGGAAATCGAGAAGTTCTTGCGTCACGAGAAACACTGACGAAACTGATTCCTACTAATACTTCGGCTTTCCAGTCCGTCGCGGATCCGTGAATGACGGCCGGCAGGTTCTCGATCTGCAACCTCCTCCCAGTTTGATCTTTAGCCCTGATTCGTTAAGCATGATTCAGCATGAGTGAATTGACGATCAAAAGCGCCTTGATCTTGCCAATGACGGAGACACACAAGTGTTTCGAGGGCTATGTGCGCATCAAAGATGGACTCATCGAGAATGTAACTGAAGGCGCACCGCTCGACGATGATAAAAACGAAGAGAGCATCGACGCCGCAGGCTGCGTGCTTATGCCTGGGCTCGTCAACGCCCACACTCATCTCTATCAAGTCTTGCTGCGCGCGGTGTGGGAAGATCTCGAGCTGATGCCATGGTTGCGGCGTATCTACGGCTCGGCCCAGGTGCTTCGTCCGGAGCATTTTTACGCCGGCAGCTTGCTCGGATGCGTCGAGGCGATCCGCAGCGGCGTGACCACGGTGTGCGAGCATAATTTTCTCAATCCGAGCGCGGAGTGTGCTTTTGAAACTCTGCGCGCGATTCAAGGTTCCGGTTTGCGTGCGGTATTTGCGCGCACGATCATGGACAGCGGTGAGATCGTGCCCGAATGCGTCAAGGAAAAGCCGGATGCGGCCTTCCGCCACATCGAAAATATCTTGGCTAAACATGATCGCAGCGCCGATCTTAGCTTTATGACCGGTCCGAACACTCCGCCGATCAATACGACGCCGTCGCTGCTTCGCGAGATTCGCCGCTTCGCCGACGATAAGTCTCTTGGCATCAGTGCCCATGTCGCCGAATCAAAATCGGTGGTCGAGTGCGTGCAGCGGGAGCATGGCAAAAACGGCGTCGTGGAATTTTTGCAGGAGTTCGGGATTCCAGGGCCCAATTCGATCTTCGCCCATTCGGTGCACATCTCATCGGATGAAATTGTTCTGCTGAAACAGTCTGGGACATCCGTGTCGCACAATCCGGTCAGCAACATGATGCTCGGCGACGGTGTCGCGCCGGTGGTGGAAATGCTCCGCCAGGGCGTCAACGTAGCGCTCGGCACCGACGGCGCGGCGAGCAACCATTCGCAGGATCTCTTCGATACGATGAAAGCCGCATCGCTGTTGCAAAAAGTTCATCATCAGGACGCGGGGGTCATCGATCCGTATTCCGTGCTCCACATGGCAACCATCGGCGGCGCCAAGGCGTTAGGACTGGCTTCAATCTGCGGTACGATCGAAGTCGGTAAAAGGGCGGACTTGATCCTCGTCGATATAGAAACGGTTCACAGCCAACCGATCAACGATATTTTCAGCCAGATCGTCCACTGCGCCAAGGCGAGCGACATTCGAACCGTCATGGTGAACGGTGAGATACTGATGCGGGATCGGAAGCTGACACGGCACGACGAAAAGCAAATTCTCGGCGATGCGCGACAAGTCCATCGCGATCTCATGACGCGACTGACAAGCCTGTCGTTTTGAGCTGCCGAGTGAACGGTTATCGGAGCGTTCTTGCTGTGCGCCGCTAGTAGTGAACGGTCGCACCTACTTCAAGGTCGCGCTCACTTTCTGTACGATGCTAAAATCGAAAACTTGCTCCGGTGGCACCGGCTGCTTGGGTTTGACTCGCACCGAGGCGTCCGCGATCATCTGCCGTTGAATCTCTTCGCTGACCAAGCCGTTCTCTAAGAAATCAGGGCCTGCTACGTCGTACACCCGCGCGGCGATCTTGTCGGCATTTTTGCCGAGGTCGACCCAGGGTCCCTTGAGAAAATCTATGGCGAATTTTTTGTCCGATTTGATCAGGCGCGTCGCGCGCAGCATGGCGCGCACGACTTTTGTAACCAGTTCGGGCTGCTCGGCCAGCATTGTTTTGGTGGTTGCAAGGCCACCCTGAACCGCTTGATAGAATTCTCCCGCGGCCGCGAGTTTGCGGAAGCCTTCATCCTGGGCTGTGAAGGTGAGGGGCATTTGCAGCGGCGCGGCGTCGATGACCTTGGCTTTCAGTGACAAGTAGGTGATGTGGCTCGGCCCTGTGGCGAGGATGGATACTTCCTCAGGGCGCACGTTGTGAGCGATCAAGATCCGGCGTGCCAAAATTTCCGCCAACGAACCGACACCGCCGGTGCCGATCTTCTTGCCGCGTAGTTGTTGAATGCTGGTGATATTCGGTTGCGCGATCAGATCGAACGACGGCCGGTCCGTGACGGCAAAGATCACTTTGATATCCGCGCCCTGAACGGCGGAGCTCACCGCCGATCCCGTAGCGGACGCGAATTGAGTGCTGTTTCCCATGGTCGCCTGAATTGTTTGGATCGCTTGCATCACGATCAGCTCGACGTCCAGCCCTTCCTCGCGGAAAAAGCCGCGCTCCTTGGCGACAAAAAAGGGCATGGACGTGGTGCTCCGGGCCGCCAGTCCCATGCGCACGCGCGTCAATTCTTTCGGTTGGTCGGCGGGGAACGCCGTTTCAGCCGTGAGACTCAACAGCGTGAATGAGACCGCGAATAAAGTGGTGATGCAGCTTTTCATATTCGTCCAAGTCTCCTTGCGACCAATCGGATAAGCGAATTCATTGACTGGGGTGGGGTAATAATATCTTGCTCGGTTCCGGACGTAAATTTGAGCAATTGATCCAATTTCGGCAGATCATCTTATTGATCCGTTACGTCTATGAAATTCCCATCCGGATCGGCCAGCTGATGTCGGCCGTAACGACAAGCCGAGAGCAATCGCAGCACGACATCGTGCTCTGCAGCCAAATTAGGAGCTTTCGGAGTCATCCACTCAGGATCCACGCTGGTCAAAACATCGAAATCTTTTCTAAACATCTCCATGCTTTCCACTTTGAACCCGACGTGGTCGAGTCCCGGGCCCCTGTGTTCGGCGCCGTGATAGTCCTCGATTTTCCACGGTGTCAGGATCAACGTGAGTTTGCCGTCGGTGAGATAAAAATTCGGGTCTTCCAACGCTTTTTCTTCTTCTCTCAATTCGAAGACGTCCACGTAAAAGCGCGCTAGAGCAGCCGGATTGATGGCGCGTATCGTCAGGTGCTTAATGTAGCGACCCTGCTCCCGATCGGACTCGGCCCACACGCCTCTAACGTTATCCAAACCTGGTTGGCTCAAGTCGAAGAGATGGCCCTCGGGATCGTGTGAGCTGAAGGATGCAAAGGGCCGGTTGGATGGCCTCTTCACAAACCCCACAGCAGGATACTTTTCCTTGTAGCGGCTGAAAACGCCGTCCAGATCATCGACCTCGATGCCGAAGTGATCTATGCCCGCCGGATAACCCGGCCGCCTGCGCAGGAACGCAACCCCAACGTTACCATCACCGGCAATTACTGTGGCGTCGTAGGGCTTGGCGACGCGTTTGGTCGACAAAAGTGGATTGCCGAATCGCTTGGCAAACTCTTCCTCCGATGACGGGGAGGTGTCTGCCCGCGCTCGTGTTAGGCCGAATAAGCACTCATAAAATCGGCAGAGCCGGGGCGCGTTGTGGCTCATGAACGCGACGTGTTTGATCTTTGCTACCATTTGAAAAACTCCTTTCTAATTTAGTACGCTCGCAAACTCCGCTCGCACCTCAAAATATTACGGTTGCCAAGATGTTGTCTATCTCTGCGTGTATTCTTTTTGCAACTTGTTAAAGAAGCCTTCTCTTTCCAGTTCATCGATCAGGCTTTCCTCGATAAGCCGGGTCAAATTTATTTCCTCTTTTGGGCGCCCCATCTGCTGCAGAACGACGTCGGCGACGCCTTTAACACCTTTACGGCCGACCCGCGGCGGTAAAGAAAATACGTTGTGGTACAGATCATAAGTCTCTTCCGCGACTTTGCGATCCACTTTTAGGTGTCTGGTAATGACGGGTAAGATTTTTTCGCGCTGGGTGCTGACCTGATAAATCGACTCGCTGAGCGCTTGAAGAAAACGCTTGATGGTATCGCGCTCCCTGTCAAGAAACGAACGGCGTGTAACGATCAGTCTGTCGGGAAATTCCGGTACGATGTCGGCCAGGTCGCCCAAGATAGTCATTCCCTTTTGCGCGGCGATAAGGGCATGGTCATAGGAAATGACCGTGGCATCCAAGCCGCGCGCATCCATAGCCGTTAATCGCGTAGCGCTGCCGCCGGCAGGAATGATATTGATGGCTTCGCGTGGGATGCCCCATTCTCGCAGCGCGAGAAGAACGCCGAATTCGTTTGACCCGCCGAAATTGGCAATGCCGATCTTCTTCCCTCGAAGATCCCCAGGCTTGGTGATGGTCTTTTGCGCGATGAACTTTAGCAAATTCTTGTTCAGAAACCCGCCGACGATGACAACGTCTCCCCCGGCGAGAGCCGTACGGATGGGAACCATGGCCGCCATATTTGCAGAATGAGTGCTTCCGCCGAGCAGCGCTTGCATTCCGCGTGCTCCTCCCAGGATCAGAACACTTTCGAGATCCAGTTGATATTTGCGAAATGTTCCCAAGTCCTTGCCGGCCCACAGGGGAATCTGTGGACCCCCGACACCCGCGCTGCTATGAAGGTGACGTTGTTGCGCGGAAAGACTGAACAGGGGGATTAGAGAAAATAATACGAAAAGCGATCGTATGATGGGATGTCGCATCTAAAGTATTGATGTCGTTCTAATCCGCACACATGATTTTTAGTTTTCACCACTGGAGAATTAATTTCAGCTCCATCGCCGTGCTATCAAAATCCAACGCGGCGGTCGATCACAAAGGCCTTGCTCGATCGAAGCCACTTCGATCGGAATTTGCCGATGGATATATTACTCCGCGGTTGATTCAGACGGTGGTTTCAACACATGCTCGATCAACCGCCGCAATTCTTCGTAGGGCTGCGCCCCGACCATTTGATATTTTCCAGCCAGAAAGGTCGGCACGGCGTTGACGCCGAAGGCGGCGCAGCGGCGCCAATCCTCGTCGACGGCATCCTTAAATTTCCGGCTCAGCAAGACGTCGGTGGCTTCGTCCGCCGGCAAGCCGTTTTCCTCGGCGATTTTGGACAGTACTTCGGCCTTGCCGATGTTCTTCACATCGACGAAATAGGCGCGGAAGAGAGCGTTAGTGATTTCCTCTGCCTTGCCCTTCGTTTCTCCCCATTTTGCTAATTCCTGGGCCAGCCGGCTGTTGTAAGACATGTTGCGCTCGGCATTGAAAGGCAAACCCTCGCGCTCCATGTTCACCTTCATGCGTTGATTGCGCGCGATGATCTCCGGGCCTCTGACATTACCTTCCTCTGGAGTTTCGGGATGGAGCGGAAATTGCGTGAACTTGATCTCAAGACCGTAATTCTCTTTGAGTTTCTCGACACGCCCGGTGACGAGGTAGCACCAGGGTCAAACAAAATCGGAAAAGACTTCAAGAACGAGCGGCTCAGCCATGTTTCGTCTCCTTTCTCGGTTCAGAATCGATTCTACGTGCGACCGGTGAGGTAAGTCAAAAGGTTTCGGCTGGCGCGCGGCAATCGTTGCTTCTCTACGATTGATAGCCTGCGTTTGACTAGGAAAATTCGCGCTGGTAAATTCGTTGCAAAGTGAACGTTTACTACTTACCAAAGCCTAGTGAACCGCCATCGCGATAGTGCCAAGGAAAAGGGTTGAATGAGTGCTTAGGCATCAGGGAGGAAACCGTGATTAAGATCGATGTTTTTCCGCATATCTTACCAAAACCCTATTTCGATAAGATGCTCGCGATGAGCGATCGAAGCGCCTACATGCAAAAGCGTGTGCGCGATATCCCGGTCATGTACGATCTCGACGTTCGGTTTCGCATCATGGAGCAGTATCAGGACTACGCCCAGGTGCTGACCCTCAATCTGCCGCCCATCGAAGTCGTCGCAGGCCCCAAGGAAAGTCCGGATTTGGCAAAGCTTGCCAACGACAGCATGGCGGAGCTTGTGGTCAAGTATCCCAAGCATTTTCCGGCGTTCGTCGCCTCACTTCCGCTAAACAATCCGGACGCCACATTGCGAGAAGCTGAGCGCGCGGTGAAAGAGCTTGGCGCGCGCGGCGTGCAGATCGGTTCCAACGTCAACGGCCGGCCGCTGGATGAGCCGGAATTTCGCCCGCTGTTTTCTCTCATGACTCTGCTAGGCTACCCGATCTGGCTCCATCCGACGCGGTCGCCGGACTTCGCGGATTACAAGAACGAATCCCGCTCGAAATATGACCTATGGTGGGCGTTTGGCTGGCCGTATGAGACCAGCGTGGCTATGGGTCGACTCGCTCTTTCTGGAGTTTTTGACGAGAATCCTGAGCTCAAAATTATCACGCACCATATGGGGGCGATGATTCCTTACTTCGAGGGGCGTATCGGCGGCGGGCTGGATCAACTCGGCAGACGTTCCGACGACGAGCATGACGTCGGCACGCTTGCTCGTCTGAAGAAGCGACCGTTCGATTATTTTCGAATGTTTTACGCCGATACGGCTCTATTCGGAGCCTTGGCGGCGACCGAATGTGGTCTGACTTTCTTCGGTTCGGATCACGTGTTATTCGGTACCGACATGCCGTTCGATCCGGAAAAAGGCACCGGCTTCATTCGCGAAACCATCCGCGTCATCGATAACATCACGGCGTCGATTGAAGACAAGAAAAAGATCTACGAGGAGAATGCGCGAAAACTTCTCAAGCTCGGTTGAAATGATGGAGCGGTTTTCGCTAGGATGCGGACCGAATAACGCCACTTAGCGTTTGGTCGGCCATGCGAAAGATTAGTCCAGCTGCACTAAATTCGTCCTCGAGCACCGCTAGTGCTACGATCTCCGCTCGATCGTTTAAGGCGCGAGACGCGATGCGAGGAATCGCCCAAAAGTCAGATCGGGCCCGACGCGACGACCGATCCGGGCCCGACACAAGTACGTGGGAAATCAAAGACTTTCTCACCTTTCGGATTAATCTGCTTTATCGGCTGCTCGATCGCCAACTCAAAAAGATGCTCGCCGAGCATCATGACCTGTCCATCGCCGAGTGGCGCGTGCTGGGCCAACTGGCGACCAATTCGCCGACGACGGTTCGAGAAATCGCGGCAAAAACGTATATGGCCAAATCCCAGATCAGCCGTGCCGCCGCGGCGCTCGTGCGCGCCGGGTTTTCAATTCGCAGCAAAGACGCGGATGACGAACGCAGCGCCGTTTTCGCAATCACTAAGGAAGGGCAAAAAAAATACGATATCGTCATGCGGATGAATCGCGAACGCCAGCGGCGCTTGATCGCCCAACTTGACCCCGACGAGCGCAGGGTCATGTTCGACGCGGTGGGACGGCTTATCAGTTATGTCCGTGAGAATCTCTAGCAGGCTACTTTCCGTCGAGGATTGAAGACAGAGGATTGATGATTGCGATTTCCGATGTTCCTTCCCGGTCCTTGGTCTACGATTATTTCAGCTAAGGAACAGTGAATATGGCCTTTGCTGCAATTGGTAATAACGTTCTTCACTACGTTTCGACGGGCGCAAAGAACAAGCCTGCGCTTGTGCTCGCTAATTCCCTGGGCAGCGATCTGCATATCTGGGACGACGTCGCTGAACAGTTGAGTGAATATTTTAGAATCGTTCGTTACGATAAGAGGGGACACGGCTTGAGCGAAGCCTCGCCACCGCCGTATTCCGCACGCGATCTCTCGGAAGATGTCGTCGCGCTGTTGGATCTTCTCGAGATTAGCCAAGCGGTAATTTGCGGCGTGTCAGTGGGCGGAATCATCGCCCAGAGTTTGGCGTTGGATCATCCCGAGCGCGTACGGGCGTTGGTCTTGAGCGATACCGGTGCCCGGATCGGCTCAGTCGAATCCTGGCAGCAGCGTATCGCAACGGTTCGCGAGAGCGGCCTGCAAGCACTCAAAGAGCCGACGATGGAAAGGTGGTTTTCACAACAATTTCGTCAAGGCCACGCCGCGGCTGTTCGTGGCTACTCGACGATGCTAATGAAAACCGCGCCGGAAGGATATCTCGGCATCTGCTGCGCTCTTGGGGATGCGGATTTTCGCCCGACGGTATCACAAATTAAATTGCCGACGCTCGTGCTGTGCGGAGATGAGGACATCGCCACACCGCCGGAACTGGGCCGAGAACTGGCAAGTCTGATTGCAGGATCAAAATTCTCATTGATTGAGGGTTCGGGTCACCTGCCATGTATCGAAAATCCTGTAGAGGTGGCTGAGCGTATGCTGAAATTCTTTCGGGAGGTGCAAATTGTCTGACAATCCATTCGATAAGGGTATGGCTGTGCGCAAATTGGTCCTCGGCGCTGAATATGTAGCGCGCGCTGAAGCCAACAAGACGGACTTCGACGCCGACTTTCAACGCTACGTGACCGAAAACGCGTGGGGTGCAGTCTGGACGCGCCCTGGACTGGAAAAAAATATCCGCAGCATGCTTACCATCGCCATGCTGGCGTCGTTGGGTAGAAACGAAGAGCTCGGCGCACATATCCGTGCCACGCGAAATACCGGCGTGACGCGCGAGCAGGTGAAAGAAGTTCTTCTTCAAGTGGCGGTTTACGCCGGCGCGCCGGCTGCGAACTCGGCGTTCGCGGTCGCCAAACGTACCTACAAGGAGATGGAAAGCGAAAACAAATAAATTCAGAGGTAAGCGCATCATGAAGATCCCCAAATACAAACCACGTGATTGGAAGTCCCATCCGCCGTACGTTTTCAAAGCGTACGGTTCGTCGGTGAAACGCGGACCGCTAAAAAAGCTCGTGCCTATCAAGCAAACGTTGTCGGAAATCACCGGCCCGCTCTTCAGCGACATCAAGTTGGAGCCCGGGGAAAACGATCTGACGCGGACCGCCGATACCAACAAAGAGGCGCTAGGCGAGCGAATTGTTGTCGTTGGCCGCGTGTTGGATGAAAACGAACGGCCGGTGCCTAATACGCTCATCGAGATTTGGCAAGCGAACGCGGCAGGACGCTATCACCATCCAGTCGACCAGCATAATGCGCCGCTGGATCCGAACTTCACCGGCGCGGGACGCTGTGTGACGAACGGGAAAGGGGAGTATCGTTATCTCACGATCAAGCCCGGCGCCTATCCTTGGCTCAATCATACCAACGCCTGGCGGCCCGCGCATATTCATCTTTCCTTGTTCGGCCCGAGCTTCGTGACCCGGCTCGTCACTCAGATGTTTTTCCCCAATGATCCATTGTTACCGTTGGATCCGATTCTGAGATCAGTTCCGAGCAAGAGCGGGCGTGAAAGATTGATTTCATCCTACGCTCATGACGTCACTGAGCCCGAATTCGCTTTGGGTTATCGCTTCGATATCGTGCTGCGCGGACAACGCGCTACGCCATTCGAGGAAAAGAAGCGATGAAACAGACACCGGCGCAGACCGTCGGGCCGTTTTACGCCATCGGCCTTACAAGCAAGACGATGAACGTGCTTGCAACCGACTCGATACAAGGCCAGCGGATCCGCATCGAAGGCCGAGTCTTCGACGGCGATGGTAAACCGATACCCGATGCAATGGTGGAAATCTGGCAGGCGAACGCGTACGGCCGCTATAACCACCCGGACGACAAGCAGGAAAAACCGTTCGATTCGAGTTTTACGGGTTGGGGCCGCTCGGGTACCGATGAAAATTGCTTTTACAGTTTTGAAACGATCAAACCTGGACCGGTTCCGGGGCCGGGCGATTCCGTGCAAGCGCCGCACGTCAACGTCGTTGTTTTCGCGCGCGGCATGCTCGTGCACGCGTTCACTCGAATCTATTTCGCCGACGAGCCGGCAAATGAGAACGATCCGGTCTTGAAAGCGATCAAGAACAAAGCGCGTCGCCCGACGTTGATCGCCGCGCGAACGGAGCGCGGCGGCAAGCCGGTGTATCACTTTGACATCCGGCTCCAGGGCAAGGACGAGACGGTTTTTTTTGATATGTGAACGAAGAGAGAAATGGAGTGGTGGAGTACGCGAGTGATGGAGTATTGGTGTGAAGCGATGACCTTCGACCAAAACAATTCCTAACAATGGCAACCGTACTCGATTCAGCAATCTTTGCCCCGCTGTTTTCGGACGCGGAAGTTTCGGCACTGTTTACCGACGAGGCGTTGGTGCGCGCGCTGGTGGAAGTGGAAATCGCTCTGGCCCGAGCGGAAGCGCGCGTCGGCGTGATTGAAACGAGCGCCGCGGAGCTGATTGCCAAGGCGAGCGCGGAGAAGATCGACGTCGCGGCGTTGACCAAAGGGACGGTCGCTTCCGGTTTTCCAATCATCGCGCTCGTGCAGGGGTTGCGCAAGCAGGTCGGTTCGGAAGCCGCGCCCTTTGTTCATTGGGGCGCGACCACGCAGGACATCATGGACACCGCTTGCGTGTTGCAGCTGCGCGCGGCCAGCAAATTATTCAAGACAAGAATCGGCGAAATCGTGCGCCATCTGAGCGCGCTGGCTGATCGCCATCGCGCCACGATTTTGGCCGGGCGCACCCACGGGCAGCAAGCGCTGCCGATCAGTTTCGGAGCGAAAGTCGCGGGCTGGCTTGCGCCGCTGCTGCGTCATTTGGAGCGGCTGGAAGAAATTTCACCGCGCTTGTTGGTGATTCAGTTCGGCGGCGCTGCGGGGACTTTGGCTGCACTGGGTGACAAGGGCCTCGCCGTAGCCGACGCCCTTGCGCAGGACCTTAAACTCGCATCGCCAGCGCTGTCCTGGCACGCGCAGCGCGACAGCTTCGTCGAGTTTGCCGGCTGGTTGAGTTTAGTCACGGGAAGTCTCGGCAAGATGGCCCAGGATATAATTCTTTTGGCGCAAACCGAAGTCGGTGAGGTCGGCGAGTCGGTGGAAGAACATCGCGGCGGCAGCAGCACCATGCCGCAGAAGAGCAATCCGATTACGAGCGAGCTGATCGTCGCGGCGGCACGAACCAACGCGTCGCTCCTCTCGGCGTTGCATCAGGCACAGATTCAGGAGCACGAGCGAGCAACTCACGGCTGGCAAGTGGAGTGGCTGACGCTACCGCAGATGATCCTACTTACCGGCGGCGCGCTAAAACATGCACTTTACTTGGCGAAGAATTTACAGGTGGACGCGGCGGCGATGCGGGCGAATATCAAGCGCGCCAACGACGTGATCCTCGCTGAGGCGGCGGTGTTTGGATTGGCCATGGCGATGCCGCGACCAAAGGCGGAAGAACTGGTCAAACGAGCGTGCCGACAGGCCATCGCAGAAAATAGACCGCTGGTCGAGATCGTCAAGCGATTGGCTCAGAACGAAGGCGTCGACGGCGCGGTCGACTGGCAGGCGCTCAGCAAACCGGAAAACTACGTCGGGGAGTCAAATAAAATTATTGATCGAGTGCTCGAACGGGCAAACAAACTCTCAGCTTGAAAGATTCTCACTTCATAAGATGAACGATACAGCAAAAACAGACAAGCTTGTCTCCATGCGGGAAGCAATCGCCGCTCACGTGAGCGACGGCTCTTCAGTGGCCATCGAGGGGTTCACCGGATTCATTTGTTTC
>Ga0210378_10000481_pt1 | contig 20173 bp, 17 predicted proteins | sample PLM1_60_b1redo_FD_155465 | JGI IMG/M metagenome (GOLD analysis project Ga0210378, IMG submission 155465) | Groundwater sediment microbial communities from an aquifer in East River, Colorado, USA - PLM1_60_b1 redo | ecosystem: Environmental > Terrestrial > Soil > Riparian zone | place: USA: East...
CCCTGGAGTTCGAGGTCGGCCCGGACCGGTACCGTGTAACGCGGTCGACCCCGGCTAAGGGTGGCACCAAGATCCTTCTGGAGGGCCTTGTAGGGGGCCAATGGCGCCAGGCAGGCGAGGGCGCCGACCGCGTGCGTGAGGCCGAACAGATGATCGTCCGGATCGTCGGACTGACCTACGACGGCTTCACCCGCTCCGTGCTTCTCCCCCAGGGTAGGTTCGCCGAGTTCATGACGGGCGACCCCAAGAAGCGCCGCGACATCCTGACCGAGCTGCTCGGCCTGTCGTTGTTCCGGCGGATGGGCGAGCGCGCCGGTGGGATCGCCAGGGAATCATCGGTTCGTGCCCAGACCATGGCCGAGATGCTCGAGCGCGAATACGCGGGCGTGGACGCGAGTTCGCTGGCAGTGGCGCGAGAGGAGGCGGAAGGTGCCCGCAAGCGCGAGGCAAGGTTCGCCAAGGCCTCGCGAGAGCTGTTCGCCCTCGCCAAAAGCTGGGAGCGCGAGCGGGGAGCCCTCGAAGAGCTGCACGGACTCGTGGGGGAGGTCCAGGCGATGCGCGAGCAGGCCGAGAGCCTCGCACTCGAGCTGGGAGATCTGGCCCTCCGCGCCAAGGCTGTCGGCATCGAGCTTCGGCATGCGAGTGCCGCGGCTAGGAAGTCGACTGACGTGGAGGTGCGGGCCATCAAAGCGAGGGAGGAGGCCGAAGGAGCCTGGGGGCCGCTTGATGTCCTCATTCAGGCCAGGACGAAGGCCGAGGGGCTCTCGGCCGCGCAGCGCGCTGCCGACGCGCTCCGCGCACGCCTCGCTCAGGCAAGGGAGTGTGCGCCCGAGCTGGTGGTGACGCTCGAGGCCGCCCGGACGGCCCTGCGGCAATCCCGAGGCCGCCTCCAGCAGGCGGAACGGGGGGTTGCCCGGCGCGAGGATGCCCTGGAGCGTGCCCAGGCGGACGACCATGCAGCGGCCCTGCTTGCCGGGAGGAAGGCGGGAGACCCGTGCCCTGTGTGTGGGGTACCCCTGGGCCGACTGCCGAAGAGAACGGCCACTGGTGTGGTAGCGAGGGCTCGTACGGGGCTCGAGGCCGCAAGACTCACCTTGCAAGCCGCCAACGAGGATCTCGTCGGGAAGGAGAAGGCTGTTCAGGCCGCCGAGATGGATGTAGAGGCCGCCCTGGCTCAGGAACGGCGGCTCGCGAGCGAAGTCGAAGAGCGAGAGCGGGACCTCGCGGAGCTGGTTGCCGAGCTCCAGCCCGTCCTTGGCACGCCGTCGCCCCTCGATCCCATGGGCGAGCTCTCCTCCAGGGTCGCACGGCTGCGAACTCTCCTGGACGCCGAGGTGAACGCTGCCGACATTCGAGAGCGTGCCGACAAGGACCTGGCCAGGGCCGAGCACGAGCGTGACCGCATCGGCTCCGCCGCCGCGGAGCTCCGGGCTCGCCTGGCGACCGACCCGGGGCCTCTCCTTAAGCGCGCGGAGAGAGCGGGTGGTGAGGCGTTCGTCTCCCCAAGCATGCCCCGGCTCCCCCGGACAATCGACCCTGGCTCCATTGGCGCATTCGCGGCAGACCTGGCGAAGGCCATGGGCCTGATGGCCGATTCGCTCCAGGATGCGGTATCGGCGCGAGGGACTTCCGGGACTCGCCTCTTCGAGAGAGCTAGCGCTCTCGTCCCGGAACCGGTCCCGGACGCCGGCGGGCTCGAGGAGTTGGTCGAGGCGGTCGGGGCCGCGGTGCGAGCGGCGACCGCCGAGGCAGCCGAAGCGACACAAAGGGCCGCGAACCTGGCGGAGAAGATCGAACGCCGGCGCGAATTGGAGGGCGAGGCCGCCGAGGCCGCCCGCAGAGCCACGCGGTTCCGGGCGCTCGCGGCGGAGTTCCGGGCCGATCGGCTCATTGCCTTCTTGCAGGCCGAAGCTCTCCACGTACTTGCGGCCGTCGGCTCCCAGAGGCTCCAGACGCTGTCCGAGGGCCGCTACCGCCTCGCCTGCCGAGACGACGAGTTCCTGGTTGTCGATACATGGAACGGCGACGACGAAAGAAGCGTACGTACCCTATCCGGTGGCGAGACCTTCCTGGCCTCGCTAGCCCTCGCCCTGGCACTCTCCGAGCAGGTCAGGTCGCTCTCAGTTACCGATCGGGCGGGCCTGGAAAGCCTCTTCCTGGACGAAGGCTTCGGGACGCTCGATTCCGAGGCCCTGGTCGTGGTTGTGGACGCGATCGAACAGCTCGGAGGCGACGGGCGGCTGGTCGGAGTGATAACCCATGTGGGAGAGCTGGCGGAGCAGTTCCCGCGCGTGGAGGTCGAGAAGTCGCCCCGCGGAAGCCGCCTGAAGCTGGTCGCAACCTGAGGGCTAGCTGGCGAAGACGTCGCGGCCGCGCGAGACGGTCAGGATCGGACGCAGAGTACGGACGTCCTCTGTGGTGAACGGATCCTGTTCGTAGGCGGCGAAATCGGCCTGGAAGCCCGGTCGGAGCTGCCCCTTCTTGTCCTCGAGATGAGCCAGTCGCGCGCTTCCGATCGTGAAGAGCCGGATGGCCTCCTCCCGGCTCATCCGCTGGGTGGGGTCGTGGTGCGTCTCGAGCGACCACAGCCCGCGCATGGGATCGATGGGCGTGATCGGTGAGTCGGACCCTGCCCCGACCTCCAGCCCCCTGGCTAAGAGCGTGGCGAAGGGGTTCATCCCAAAGGCCCGGTCGGGGCCCAGCCGCTGCTCGTAGAGGGCGCCTGGATGCCCCCATTCGGCGTCGAATGCCGGCTGGACGGAGAGGGCCAGGCCAAGCGCCGCCGCACGCTCGATCTGTTGTGCGGTGGGCAGCTCGAAGTGCTCGATGCGATGGCGCCTGGCCCTGAAGTGTCGCCGCTCACGTGAGCCCAGAGCCCCATACACCCGTTCCCACACCCTGAGCGCCTGCTCGATGGCCGCGTCGCCGATCGCATGCAACGCGACCTGCAGACCGGCCAGATGGCCGTTGTGGAACAGCTCCGCCAGCTCATCGTCCTGTTCGTAGAGGATGCCGCTCTCCTCGCTGCCGGCGTATGGAACCGACACCGCTGCGGTGCGCGCACCGATCGACCCGTCGAGCGACAGGTCACCCCCCAGCGTCTCCAGTCCCAGATCCATCACCCACGGGATGTCCTTCTCTGCCACGTAGACGACTACCTCGACGGGTAGCTGCCGGCGGTGCTCCAGGAGGACCTCCACCTCCCTGCGCCCGTGGGAGCTGGGGATAGCCATCTCGTGCACGCACGTAACACCTCGGGACGCGGCCGTGGCGCATGCCTGGAGCTGCAGCTCGCGGAGCTCGTGGTCGGTGAGGGCCAGGTGGAACCAGCGCTGCAAGCGCCGGTTCGCCTGGCGTCTGACCACCCCGGTCATCCCTCCGGCGGCGTCCCTCTCGACCCCTTCCTCGGCTGTGGCCTCGGAACGCTCGATCGCCGCAGTGTTCGCCAACGAGACGTGCCCATCGGCGCGGATCAGGATCAGAGGCACCTCACCGAGATCGTCCAGCTGGGAGAGTGTCGGTAGCTCAGGCGAGTCCCAACGGCTCTCGTCGAAACCGTGCGCAAGGATCTTCGTTGGGGCATGAGTGATCTCCTCCGCGACCAGGCCCAGCAGCTCGGCCGCCGAGCGGGCGCGTTCGATGGGGATGCCGATCGCCGACAGAGTTGTGCCCGTCAAGTGGACATGGGTGTCAATGAAGCCAGGGATGATCGTTGCTCCCGGAAGGTCGACGGTGCGGTCTGCATCGGGGGTGTCGCCGCTGCCTACCCGCTCGACGTGTCGGCCGTCAACCAGAAGCCACTCCCCCACCGCCGGGTGGCTGAGCGTGTGGACGCGGCTGGCTCGGTAGAGCGTCTTCACGGCGCTGATGCTACGTCGTGGAGACGAGCTCCCGGGCGTGCTCGCGCCACCACTTCTGGCCGGACTCAGGGAGAGTGTAGATCGGGTCGTAGTACGGGTGCGGTCTGGTCAGCGCATCAGGGTCGTCGTACTCGATGCCCGTCCGGTAGTTCTTGGTCCAGTACGATATGCCCTTGTCCCTGTCGTAGCTCTCCACCTGGTGGACCCAGCGCTTCCCGACGAACGGTACGTCGCAGACGATCCGGGGGGTGGCGAACCCCGGCAGATAGCCCATGATCGCGTGCTGCAGATCCTGGGCCTCCCATACGGCGGTGCGCCAATGTTCCGCGTTCGGGATCATGTCGCACATGTAGAAGTAGTAAGGCATGATGCCGCAGCGATCCAGCAGCGTGAAGCACAACTCCAGCAGGTCCCTGGGATTGGTGTTGACGCCCCTTAGCAGCACGCCCTGGTTGCGCACGTCGCGAAAGCCCCAGTCGAAAAACTGCTGAGTGGCTCGGGCAACGAGTGGCGTGAGTGAGTTCGCGTGGTTCACATGAACGTGAACGGCTATGGAGACCCCACGCTCGCGAGCCGTGCGACCGAGCGGTTCCAGCCCCTCCTGCACGGGCGGCTGCAGGAAGTGCTGGGGTAGCCCCATGAGCCCCTTGGTGGCCAGGCGGATGTCACGGATGTTCTCGATCTCGAGCAGCCCCGATACGAACTCCTCCAGGTGCTTGATCGGGACGTTGGCGATGTCACCTCCCGACACGACGACGTCGCGGACCGAAGGGGTCTTTCGCAAGTAGTCCAGCATCAGCCGGTGCCGGTCGGGCTGCTTGATCTCGAACTTGTATTTGGCGATGAGAGGCGTGCTGTTCCCCACCAGGTCCATCCGGGTGCAGTGGCCACAGTACTGCGGGCATGTCGAGAGCAGCTCGGCAAGGACCTTGGTCGGGTAACGATGTGTGAGGCCCTCGACAGCCCACATGTCGGCCTCGTGAAGGCTGTCTCTGGCCGCATAGGGGTGGCTGGGCCATTCGACCTCGCGCTCCGAAAAAGCGGGGGCCATGTAACGCCTGATGGGATCCCCCATGAGGTCTCCCTCGTTCATCGTGTTGATCATCTGCGGGGGGATGAGCATCGACATGGTGGCGCGCTCCAGCATGTCCCGCTGGATGTCCGTCGCCAGCTCGTCGGCTAGATGCGGGCCCAGGGCCTCCTTGAACTCCTTGAGGTTCTTGACGGTGTGGGCGCGCTGCCATTGGGCGCTCTCCCACTGGGAGACGGTTACGTCTCGGTAGCCGGGCAGGCGTGTCCAGTCCGGCTCCGCGAACTCTCGCGCGAACGGGTAGTGGAAGGGCTGCTCGGAGGCATGCGCCCTGGCCTCCCGCGGCCCGGGTCGGCTCTTGTTCCGCGGGACCGATGCCTCCACCTGTTCCTGCTCCACGTCTCGCCTCCGCCCCTGGGAACAGATCGCTACTGGTAGCGTAACTCAGCCGTCGTATCTGCGGCAACAAGGCTCGTTTGCCGCTAATTCTTCGGGATTCGCTCTGCCCCGTCGATTATGATGTCGGCATGCTGGACGAGCGGGATGAGGCGATCTTGGCGGCGTTGCAAAGGGACGCCAGAGCTACTTTCGCCGAGATCGGCAAGCAGGTGGGGTTGTCTCCTTCAAGCGTGCACGAGCGCGTCCGAAAGCTCGAGCAGGCGAAGGTGATCTTGAGATACCGGGCGGAAGTCGACCCCGGGGCGCTCGGACTGCTCGTGACCGCTCTCGTTTCAGTGATGCCTCTGGATCCCAGGCAGCCCGACGACCTCGGGGATCGCGTGCAGTCGTTCGCCGAGGTAGAAGACTGCTACTCGGTCGCGGGCGACGAGAACTACATCCTGAAGGTCAGGACCCGGACGACGTCCGATCTGGAGGAGCTGCTTAGACGGCTTCGCGAGAAGGTCGGCGTTCAGACGCGCACCACCGTGGTCCTGTCGACGCCGTTCGAGCACCGTCCGACCTCTCCGTAAAAGAGGGAGTGTCGTAGGGGCAGGCTACATTCCCAGCCATGGGGCGACGCCTCTACATCTGTTTGCTCGCGCTGTCGGCGGCCTCGGCATGCTCCCCTCATGGCCGCGCTCCTCCCGGAGTCCTCGCCATGGTGACGAAGGTCACGGACGGGGACACCTTCCATGCGACGTACCTTGGAGAGGACGAACGGATCCGCCTGATCGGCGTCGATACCCCGGAAGTGTCCTGGTACGGGGGCCAGGGGGGATGTTACGGCGAGGAGGCCGGTCTCTACGCCCGCGGCCGGCTGACCGGGGCGTTGGTCCGGCTCGAATTCGATCAGGACCAGAGAGACCGGTACGGCAGGCTACTGGCCTACGTCTATCTGGGCGATGAGCTGATCAATCTGACTCTCCTGAAGCTCGGGTATGCAACCGCGGACCCGGTACCTCCAGACACGCGCATGGCGCCGGATTTCGAGGCGGCGCAGGGGGAGGCGAAAGAGTCCAACTTAGGACTATGGTCGGCATGCTCGGGCTAATCTTGTAACGAATTGAATGAACGAGTGCTGCTGGTCGAGGACGACGCCTCGATACGGGAGATCGCCGCTCTCGGTCTCGAGCAGGCCGGCTATAAGGTGACTACGGCCGCCGACGGCAGGGAGGGCCTGATGAGGGCGCGCCGGGACCCGTTCGACGCGGTGATCCTGGACGTGATGCTCCCCTCGCTCGACGGGTTCGAGGTCTGCCGCGAGATCCGCCGTGACAGCCGGGTCCCCATCCTGATGTTGACCGCCAGGACCGACACGATAGACGTCGTCGTCGGCCTCGAGTCCGGCGCGGACGACTACGTCACCAAGCCCTTCGAGATGCCCGAGCTCGTCGCCAGGGTTCGGGCCGTGCTTCGCCGCGCGGGGGCTGCACCCGAAGAAGCCAGTCTCCAGATCGGCGACCTGGAGATCGACCCCTCCAGTTACTCGGTTCGAAAGGCCGGTCGGGAGATATCTCTCACCGCGACTGAGTTCCGGCTGATCTTAGAGATGGCCCGCCGCCCCGGCCAGGTTTTCACCCGCGACCTGCTTCTTCAGCGCGTGTGGAACTACGACTACCTGGGGGATTCTCGCCTGGTCGACGTCGCCGTCCAGCGACTTCGATCCAAGGTCGAAGACGACGCCGCGCACCCGAGGCTGATAACCACCGTGCGGGGAGTCGGGTACCGGCTCGAGCGAGGCTGAGGCTCGCGGATGCCTCGCCGAGGAGTTCGGACGGGGAGTCTCCGTCGCCGCCTCGCCTTCGCCTTCGTGCTGGTCGCCGGGCTCTCGGCAGGCGCCCTGGCGGCGGGTTCGTTCTTCCTGGTGCGCGAGGCCAGGCTCCAGGACTCGCTCTCCCGGGCCAAGGTCGAGGCGATCGTCGACCTCTCGCTGGCCGGCAACAGCAGGTTCCTGCTGGACCAGCCCCCACCTGAGGACTTCAACGTTGTGCAGTACGAGGAGCGAGGGGTACACGCGATCCTGATCGTGGGCGCCGGGGCCTTCCCCTCCGACCCTCGGTTCGATCCTTTGATACCGCAGGGCGTCCGGGACCTGGTGGCCGAAGGAAAGCTCGCCTACCAGCGGGTCTCGATCCTGGGTCAGCCATTCTTGCTGGTCGGGGGCCATGCCCCGAACTCAGATGGCGATCTGTACCTGCTCTTCTCCGAGCAGTCGCTCGAGGGGGACCTCGACCAACTCCGGAACGTCCTCTTAGTGGGATGGCTGGCGGTAGTATTGGTGGCCGGGTTGGTCGGACGCCTGCTTGCCCGAAGGACCCTTGAACCTGTGGCTCGGGCGAGCCGGGCGGCTCGCTCGATGGCGGAGGGGCTGCTGGAGACCCGGCTGCCGGTCGGGGCCGCCGACGAGTTCGGGGCCTGGGCAGCCTCCTTCAACGAGATGGCCGACGCGCTCGAGGCGAAGATCACTGCCCTCTCGGAGGCGCAGGCGCGCGAGCGCCGCTTCACCTCCGATGTGGCTCACGAGCTCCGGACGCCCCTGGCGGCCCTGGTCGGGGAGGCATCGCTCCTTCGGGAGCACGTCGAACGAATGCCCGAGGAGGCTCGCCGGCCGGCCGAGCTCCTGATCCAGGACGTGGGCCGTCTTCGCCGATTGGTGGACGAGCTCATGGAGATCTCGCGCCTGGACGCGGGTAGGGAGAACGTCCAGGTCGAGGAGTTCGGCCTGCTTGCCCTGGCCGGAGCGGCCGTTCGCGCTCGCGGCTGGGATTCCAGGGTAGATCTGGGAGGCGAGGAGGTCGTTCTGCTTTCTGATCGTCGGCGTCTCGAGAGGATCGTCTCGAACCTGACGGGCAATGCGCTCGAGCATGGGGGCCGGGGCGTTCGCGTCCGGGTCGGGCGTGATGGGCCGCGCGCCTTCGTCGAGGTGACGGACGGAGGTCCTGGGATCCCGCTGGAGCATCTCTCCCATCTGTTCGAGCGCTTCTACAAGGCTGACGCGTCCAGGACGGGCACCGGTAGCGGTCTCGGTCTGGCGATAGCTCGTGAGAACGCCAGGCTGCTCGGAGGTGACATCGATGTATGGAGCGAGATTGGCGTGGGATCCAGGTTCACGCTCCGGCTACCTGTGACCGGACAGTTACCCGGTGGTGAAGAGCGTGTTTCTACCGACGCCGACCATGAGTCGCAGTATCCGACCGAAGGAGGTTCGAGATGAAGCGACTCATGCTGCTGATCCTTTCCCTGGCCCTCTTGGCCGCGGCCTGCGGGTCCAAAGGTGCCTCGTCCCTGGGAACGGCTCCACCCGGGACCCCGGGCAGCCCCACTCCCACGACCACGCCCCCCACGACGTCACCCTCGCCAACGAAGACCCCCACATCGGCGCCCCCACCTACCTCCTCTGGCCAAACGTTCACATTCGAGGTTTGGTTCGACTATGACAGCAAGCTATTCGTCACCCAGCGGACGAAGCCTTTCACTGCGGCGGTCGGCCAGGCCGCGCTCGACGAGGTCTTTGCAGGTCCGAGCTCGATCGAGCGGGACGCAGCCGTGAGCACCTCGATCCCAGATGGTCTCAGGGGGGACATCACGGCTCTCGTCAAAGGTATCGCCACGGTCGACATCCACCCGGACTTCTACGAAGGGTCGGTGGCATCGGTGCGCCTCAGGGAAGCCCAGGTCGTCTACACGTTGACGCAGTATTCGACGATCGAATCGGTCCAGCTCACGCAAGCCGACGCCAACGTCCTTGCAAACCCGGTCGGCCGCGGTGACTTCGAGGATCTACTGCCGCCGATACTGGTCGAGAGTCCGATCGTGGGCGAGCAGGTGTCGAACCCCGTCACGATCTCGGGCACGGCCAATGTGTTCGAGGCAACGGTCAGCGTCCGGATCCTCGACGAGAACGGAAACGAGATCGCTCGGACCTTCACCACCGCCACGTGCGGCAGCGGATGCTGGGGCGACTACTCCGTCTCGGTCGCGTATACCGTGGACCACCAGCAGATGGGTTCCATCGAGGTCCTCGACTACTCGGCTAAGGACGGCTCACAGGAGAACGTCATCTCCATCCCCGTGATCCTGACGCCGTAACGAGTCATGGTGATCGGCCGGCCAGATGCCGGCCGATCACCACTCTCTGCACCTGGTTCGTACCTTCCACGATCTGCAAGGCCTTGGCTTCTCGCATGTACCGTTCAACCGGATATTCCTGCATGTAGCCGTAGCCACCGTGAACCTGCACCGCATCGGTCGTCACGCGCATGGCGGTGTCGGAGGCGAAGAGCTTGGACATCGATGCGGCCACCGAATAATCCTCGCCGGCGTCGCGGAACCGCGCGGCCTCCCGGTAAAGGCGCCTGGCGGCCTCGATCTGTGTGGCCATGTCGGCCAACAGGAACTGCAGGCCTTGAAATTCGACCACGGGCCGGCCGAACTGCCGCCGCTCGCGGGCGAAGGCGACGGCGGCATCAAATGAGGCTTGCGCAAGCCCCACCGAGCAGGCCGCGATCCCTAGCCGGCCCGAGTCCAGGCCGGCCAGGGCAGCGGTGAGCCCCTCGCCCTCCTCCCCCACCAGGTTCTCCGCGGGCACTGCGCAGGCCTCGAACACCAGCTCGCGCATGGGTGAGGCATGCCAGCCCATCTTCTCTTCGCGCTTGCCGAACTTGAAGCCGGGCCAGCCCCGCTCGACCGCGAACGCGGAGATCCCCTTGGGCCCTTCCTCGCCCGTCCTGGCCATGACCAGGTAGAACTCCGCCTCCCCCGCAGAACTGATGAACCTCTTGGATCCGGTGAGGCGGTACACGTCGTCCACGCGCTCGGCCCTCGTTCGGAGGCCGGCCGCGTCCGAGCCGCTTGACGCTTCGGAGAGCGCATACGCTCCCAGCCAATCCCCGGAGAGCAGCCTTGGCAGGTACTTGGCCTTAAGCGCCTCCGATCCGAAACGATGGAGTCCGAACGCGGAGAGATGATGCACGGACAGGGTTATGGCCAGGGACAAGAACCCTGTCGCGATCTCTTCGAGAACCGCGAGATAGCTCACGAAGGATTGTCCGCCGCCTCCGAAGCGCTCCTCGTACGGGATCCCGCAGAGTCCCATGGCGCCGAGCTGGGAAAACAGGTCGCGAGGGAACTCGTTCATCTCCTCGTATCCAGCGGCCGCCGGCGCCGCGCGCTCCGCCACGAATGCCCGGACCGCGCCTAACAGCTCTCGCTGGTCCTCGGAGAGGCCGAAGTCCCGATGCACGGCCCCGAAGCCTAGCATCCGCCCCGGTATCCTTCTCTGGATCATGAAGCTGTACAACTCGCTCAGCCGGCAAGTGGAGGAGCTCAGGCCGGTCGATGGCCGGACGGTGAAGATCTACTCGTGCGGCCCTACCGTCTACCGATACATCCACATCGGCAACTTCAGGTCGTTCATGCTGGGCGACCTGATCCGTCGCGTTGCCCGGCTCGAGGGGATGGATGCCTTCCTGGTCATGAACATCACCGACGTGGGTCACATGACCGACGAGGTGAGCGACACGGGCCGAGACAGGATGGAGGTCGCAGAGGCGGACGAGGGTCTCTCCGCGCGGGAGATCGCCGACAAGTACACGCAGGCGTTCCTGGAGGACGGGGACCTCTTGAACATCCGGCGGGCGGATCTGTACCCGAGGGCAACCGACCACATCCCCGAGATGATCGAGCTTATCGAGACCTTGATCGAGAAGGGCCATGCGTACGAGGTGAACGGCACCGTCTACTTCGACGTCCGCTCGTTTCCCCAGTACGGGAAGCTCTCTGGCAACACGCTCGAGGCGCTGCGCGCGGGCCACAGGCAGGACCTAGAGGTGGACCCCGGTAAGCGCAACCCTGAAGACTTCGCCCTCTGGAAGAAGGCAGGCCCCGGACGAGCGCTCAAATGGCCCAGCCCATGGGGCGAGGGTTTCCCCGGATGGCACATCGAATGCTCGGCCATGTCGATCAAGCACCTCGGCGAGCGATTCGATGTGCATACGGGCGGCAACGACAACAAGTTCCCGCACCACGAGGACGAGATCGCACAGTCCGAAGGCGCGATGGGTCATCCGGTGGTCTCGATATGGGTCCATGGCGGATTCCTGCAGATGGGCGGGCAGAAGATGGCCAAGTCCGCGAAGAACATCAGGCGGGTACCGGATCTCGCAGACAGGGGCCTGGATCCGTTGGCTTATCGGCTCCTGGTGTTCGGGATCCGCTACCGAAGCGAGATGAATTTCAGCTGGGAGGCGCTGGAGGGAACGAACCGCAGGCTGGCGGAGGTCCGGCAGCGCATGGCCGACTGGGCGACAGAGGCCGGGACGAAGGTCCAGACATGGTCCGAGCAGCGCCGGGAGCTGGACAGGCGTTTCCGGGAAGCTGTGGGGACCGACCTCGACATGCCTCAGGCTCTGGTGGTGCTCAACGAAGCCGTTGCCTCGCATGACCTGCCGCCCGGGGAGAAGTATTCGCTGCTGGAGTCCTGGGACGAGGTCCTTGGGCTCGACCTGACCAGGCTTTCGGGCCGTGACTGGCAACCAGGTGAGAAGGTGAAGGAGCTGATCCGCCGCCGCGACGAGGCCCGCAGGGAAAAGGACTTCGCCACATCGGACGAGATCCGCGATCAGCTTCTGGCGATGGGCCTCGAGGTGATGGATACCGCGGAGGGCACCAAGGTCCGCGCCCGACCCTGAGTCGGAGTCGTACTCAGTCGGTGCGTCTGCCCCTCAACACGGGGTAGACGATGCCCGTTTGATGGCTGAAGCAATAGGGCGAGGAGTTGTAGCGGGAAAGCCTCGCTCCGCAGTCGCGACAGAGGCGACCGAGCCGGTATTGGGCGGGCGGCTTTCCATCGAGGATCTCTACGCGCCGGCTGGTGATTCGTGGAGCTGCCATCCCCACGAGTGTGTACGCGGCAGATGGCGCCGACTACGGCCGACCGACCGAATGCAGACCTAAGTCGAATGCAGCGCGGGCCTTCTAAAGCCCGAGGGTCTTTGCCACATTCGTTCGAAGGATCTCGCTGGTCCCTTCGTAAAGCCGCATCGCTCGCACGTCCCGGTACCAGGGCTCGAGACCGAGCTCGGTCATGAACCCGTTCCCGCCGTGGACCTGTATGGCCCGATCGGCGACGCGACCGACCATCTCGGTGGCCACCAGCTTGGCGAGGGCTGCGTGGCGCCGACCATCGGCCCCCTCGTCGATCTCCAGCGCGCACTGATAGACGAGAAGGCGCGCCTGTTCCAGCTCGGCGTGGGAGTCGACCAGCATCCCTTGGACGAACTGGTTCTTCCCGATCGGCTGTTCGAAGGCGACCCGGTTCTTGGCGTAGTCGAGCGATCGGTCGAGGAGGTTCTGGGCGATCCCAAGAGCAGACGCCGCGATCTGCAGCCGAGCGCCGTTGATCCCCTTCACGGCAGAGTAGAACCCGAACCCTTCCCGCCCGAGGATCTGTGAGTCGGGCACCTCGACATCTTCGAAGGTGATCTCCACGGGGTTCTGGTAAGGGGACATCGTGCGCTGGACCCGGGTGACCGAATAGCCCGGCGCGTCGGCGTCTACCAGGAACGCGGTGATACCACCCTGCGCCCGCTTGCCGGGGTCGGTCACCGCGAAGACCAGCGCGAAGTCGGCCGATTGCCCGCCGGTGATGAAATGCTTGCGCCCGTTGATCACCCATGACCCGCCCTGGGCCTTCACGGCCTTGGTTTGGATCCGCGTGGCATCGGAACCGGCGCCGGGCTCGGTCAGGGCGAAACAGGTCACCTTATCGGCCGCCATGAGCGGGTAAAGGTACTTGTCCCGCTGCGGCTCAGTGCAATCCACGTAGACGGGCGTTGGACCCGTTACGACCGGGAAGATCGATTCGAAGTGAGCCAGAAGCAGTCCGTGACGACTGGCCTCCTCGTGGAGCAGGACCTGACCCAGGTAGGAGAGCCCCCCACCTCCTACCTCCTCCGGCATGTGCAGAGTCCAGAATCCGAGCTCGGCTGAGCGCTTGCGCAGCTTCAGGCGTTCGTCCTTGTACGTGTCGAAGGTCCCCGTCTCCTGGATCTCCCTCCTGTGGGTCTCCTCCAGAGGGCGCACCTCACGATCTATGAACTGGCGGAGGGAGGACCGGAGTTCCACGAGTTCATCTGGGATGCTTTGCAACGGCACGGGAGGCCTCCTTCACCAGACGCTAACCTACCGAAGCGTAGGTTAGCGCATTTCGATGCTCAGTCGATCACCGTCAGCTCGCGGGGAGCGTCGTTCAGACGTACCGCGCCGTCTTCGGTCACGGCCACGATGTCCTCGATCCGGACACCGAACCTGCCCTCCAAAGTAGATCCCGGGCTCGATCGAAAAGCACATCCCGGGCTCGAGCGGCGCGGTGTTCCCCTCCACGATGTACGGGTCCTCGTGCTCTTCAAGTCCGATCCCATGCCCCGTCCTGTGGAAGAACCGATCTCCGTGCCCCGCTCTCGAGATGACTCCGCGGGCGATCCGATCGATCTCCTGGGCCGAAACGCCCGGACTCACGGCGCGGAAGGCGGCCTCCTGCGCCTCGGCCACAATCGCGTGGATCTCGCGGGCCTCCGTCCCCGGCTCCCCCACCCACGGTCCTGGTCATGTCGGAGCAGTACCCGCCCACGCGACCGCCGAAGTCCAACACGACCGTATCGCCGTCGCGGGCGATCCTGTCGCTGGGGTCATGGTGGGGCGAAGCCCCGTTCGGGCCCGAGCCCACGATCGTGAAGGCGACCGAATCCAGACCGGCCTCCAGCAGATGCCCGGCGAGCAACCCGGCCACCTGCCTTTCGGTACGATCCCTCCGCCCCTCGCCGAGGATTCGGCCAAAGGCTTCATCCGTGCCGAGCCCAGCCTTCGCGAGGAGTTCGACTTCGCCGTCGTCCTTCCGCGCTCGAAGGCGTGACATCGTAGCGCCCGCCGGGTGGAACGAGGTGCCTGGTAGTGCCTTCTCCAGCGCGAGCAGGTGCGAGGCCCACATGCGGTCGGTCGCCTCCAGCGATCCGCTGCCGGACACCAGGCCGCGGATCAATTCATACGGGTCCTGGCCGTCATCCCAGGTCTCGATCTGGACCAGCGTCCCGGCCGGTGAGGCCGCCGCACGAGGCCGCTCGAGCTGCGGCACGAGGAGTACCGGGTCGTTCTGGCGAGCCGGCCGGTGTAATCGTGCCCCATCGGGCCGGCTGTCATATGACCGGCTCCACGCCGGTATACGAGACCACGCTCCGATTGACGGCTTCGTATGCGGCGCGAGATAACGACGCCGCCTCGGGCCCTGCCGCCTCCTCGATCTGGCGCAGGAGGTCCAGCAGCTGCTTGCAGTTCCTGACGAAGTCTCCAGCAGGAAGACCCGACTCCTGAAGGACGTCCTCCAGCGGCTTGCCCTCGGCCCACGCGAAGACCGTGGGTGCGAATCCAGTGTCCAGCTCGCGGCATAGCTCCACCTGGTGTGAGTCCTCGACTCGCCGAACCGCCGCCCAAATGGCGGCCAGAGCGCGCATCCGCTCGCCGAGCCGCCGTGTGGGGATCTCCGCGTGGCCGGGGTTTCGCTCCCTGGATTCGTAGACGATCGAGGAAACGAGCCCGGCCACCTCAGATTGCGAGAGGCCGTCGAAGAGGCCATCGACGAGGGCCTCCACAACCAAGATGTCGCCTTCGGCGTAGATCCTCCTCAGCCTATCGCCCTTGTCCGTGAGCGAGAACCCGTGGACGTACCCGAGTTCCTCCAGCACCGAGATGACGCGATCGAACTGGCGTCCAAGTGTCTCGGTTCGCGATCGGATCCTGTGCTCGAGCCCGGCGATGTCGCGTTCAAGCTTGGAGGACCGCGCGGCCCAGCGCTCGTGGTCCGAGCGATCGGGGCAGACATGGCACGGGTGCAGCGATAACTGGCGCTCCAGCTCTGCGGCCTTGGCTTCGGCCTCCGGATCACGCCGCGGTCGGTCGCGCCCGGGAGGCCGGACGCGGAGCGCCACCAGCTGGGCGGCGAGGTCACGGCGGAACCTTGCACTCCGAGCGCTTCCCGACCGAGGAATGTCGATCCTCGCGACACGCCGGGGCGCGGGCATCCCATCGAAGTCCGTGGCCGACAGCCTGAAGGAACGCCGATCCTGCGTCAGCACGGTCGGCCGGCCCTCGCGAGCAGCGATGACGACTGCCAGTCCGCGCCTTCTGACGGATGGCACGAAGATGACGTCCCCCGGCCGCAGTCCGGAGAGCGCCGCCCTCGTCTCCTCCTCGCGGTTCCGCTCACCCATGCGGTGGGCGTCCTCCCGGATCTTCTGGACCCGCTCGCGGAGCGCCCAGTACTCGTGGAAGTCCCCGCGGTCACACGCAACACGGGCCCGGTAGCCGTCCAGGTATGCCCTGTCCCTTTCGAGCTGCCGCTCCAACGTCACGACGCTCCTGTCCGCCAGGAACTGGGCGAATGAGGAGTTCAGAAGGTGCCGCGCCTCCTCCCTGGTGTAGTTGCGAACCAGGTTGACGGCCATGTTGTAAGAGGGCCTGAAGGAGGAGCGAAGCTCGTACGTCCTCGTCGAGGCCAGGCCGGCCACTCGCTCGAAGGGGACCTGCCTCTGATAGAGGACGACCGCGTTGCCAATGTCGTCGATCCCACGCCTTCCTGCCCGCCCGGTGAGCTGGGTGTACTCGCCCGGCGTGAGCAGCTCGTGCCGTTCCCCGGAGAACTTCCACAGGTCCTCGATCACCACGGTCCTGGCCGGCATGTTGATGCCGAGTGACAGGGTCTCGGTGGCGAACACGACCTTGACCAGCCCGGACTGGAATAGGTTCTCGACCGTCTCCTTGAATACCGGCAGCATCCCCGCGTGGTGAGCCGCGATTCCCGCGGCGAGTGCCTCGCGGAGGTCGAAGTACCCAAGAGCGGCAAGGTCCTCGTCATCGATCCAAGCGGCTCGGGTATCGGCGATCTCCCGGATACGATCCGCCTCCTCGCGAGAGGTCAGCTTAAGCCCGGACTCCATCAGGTAGCGGACGCTTGCGTCGCATCCTGCGCGACTGAAGACGAAATAGATGGCCGGCAGCATGCCCTCTTCGTACAGGCGCTGCACGACCTCCTCGCGCCGTGGGACGTAGACGCGTCGATGGCCCTCACGGGGGCGTTCGATCCTCTCTGTCAGGCTCCGGCCGTACTTCGCGCCGGCGCGGGGAGGCCAGGCCTTGACCCGAAGCTCGCGCTGGCTGAGCGAGACCAGGTACGGGTTGGGAAGGGGACGCCCCTCGTGTTGCACGTGCATCTCGTGCAGCTCGCGGCCAACCATGTAGAGATTGCGCAGGGGGACGGGACGCCGCTCCTCGATCACGACACGCGTCGGGCCGCGCAGCGCGCCGATCCATTCCCCGAACTCCTCGGCGTTGGAAACGGTCGCCGAAAGGCACATCACCGCCACCGAGAGCGGCAGGTGGATGAGGATCTCTTCCCACACCGCGCCCCTGTACGGGTCCTGGAGGTAGTGAACCTCGTCGAGGATCACCGTCTCCAGCCCCTCGAGCGAGCGGCTGTCTTCGTAGAGCATGTTCCGGAGGACCTCGGTCGTCATGACCACCACCGGCGCATCGGCGTTGATGGAGTTGTCTCCGGTAAGGAGGCCAACTCGGCCCGATCCGTACGACCTAGAGAAGTCGCCGAACTTCTGGTTCGAAAGGGCCTTGAGAGGCGTCGTGTAGAAGGCCTTCCGATGGTGCGCAAGGGCTCGTTCGATCGCGAACTCGGCGACGAGGGTCTTCCCGGAGCCGGTCGGGGCCGCGACCAGCACGGACTCACCCGCCTCCAGCGCCTGGATGGATTTCTTCTGGAAGTCGTCCAGAGGGAACGGACAGCGTTCCTGGAAGCGCTCGAGGCTGGTCATACCGTCACCAGTCTAGGGTGGCAGTCAGGGGCGGACGGGCAGGACCCGAATCTGTCAGAGACGAATGCCGCTCGCCTCGAGGTGCTCTCGGAGCAAGCGGTTGAATGCCTCCGGCGATTCCAGGTTCGACAGATGCCCGGCTCCGTCGATCACCTCGAGGCGAGCTCCCGGGATCTGCTGGGCCATAGGTGAGGTGGCCGCAGGTGGGATGAGGGTATCGCCTGTCGACGTGATGACCAGCGTCGGCACGTCGATCCCGGCGAGATCCCCTGTCGAGTCGGCTCGCTCCGCCATTCCGAGCGATGCGGCTGCGATGGCCTCCGGCGGCTGGACTCTGATCATGTCCTTGATCCTCTGCCACAGTTCGGCCGGCGCGTCGGCCGACAGCAGAGGCGGCGGGTCGTCGGCGATGAATGAGCTCCCCTCCGCCCTGAGGCGCTCGGCGAGAGCCCGTCGCCGGTCCCTGGCGGCATCGTCGTCGGCCCCGGCGCGGGTGTTGGCAAGGGCCAGGCCCGCCACGAGTGCGCGATGACGGCGCCAGAGCGCCAGGGCCACATAACCACCCATCGAAAGGCCGCAGACGATCGCCCGATCGATCCCGGTCGCCGCGCATGCCTCCGCAGCCGTGTCGGCCGCTTGATCCATCGTCATCACCGGACCCGCCAGCGGCGCGCCGCCGAACCCAGGGAAGTTCGGGGCGACGACCGTGGCCGACCTACTCAGATCGTCGACCTGGGCGCTCCACATGGAAGCATCCACGGGAAAGGCATGCAACAAGAGGAGCCCATCGGTCATGCGGGCTCAACCACCTTCAGCGCGCCAGGCACGACCGAGAGCGTAGCGGGAAGCGACCCCATGTGCTCGCCATCCCCGAAGAGCTGGAATGGCCGATCGGCGGCGATCTCGATCTCCTTGGCGCGCAGCATCGTCACCGCCGGATGGTCTACGTGCCGGCCCTTGAATACCTTGGGGAAGGTCTTCACGAACTCGAACTTGGACAGCTTGCCGAGGACACACACATCGAGGATGCCATCCTCTAGGCTCGCGTCCGGACAGACCCGCATGCCGCCACCGTAGGACGACCCGTTCCCCACGGTGACCATCATGGCTGACAGGACCATCTCCTGGCCGTCGAGGCGAATGCGAAACTCCCCGGCATCGAACCTGACGAGGGTGGCGAACACCGAGTAGACGTACTTGGCCGTCCCCTTGACGAACCGCGTCCGGTTCGCCAGCACGTTGACTTCGGAATCGAACCCGGCGCCCGCGACATTCACGAAGTATCGCTCGCGTTCCGGGGTGCGGACCCTGACCAGGTCGATCGCCTTCGTGGACGGTCTCGCGAGCAGGCGCGCCGCCGCCAGGGGGTCCTTCGGGTCCAGGCCGAGATGTTTGGCGAAATCGTTGCCCGAGCCTGCCGGGATGACCGCCAGTGCAGTATCTGACCCGATCAGCCCGTTGACGCACAGCCCCACCTGACCGTCGCCCCCCAGCGCGGCGACGATCTGGTTCCCGCGTTCCGCGGCCTTACGAGCAAGGCGCTCCGATTCCTCAGGGCCCCCGGTGATCTCCATGGTGTGCTCCACATCCATTGAGCGGAGCAACGCGCCGACCCTGGGTATGAGTTTCCCGCCCTTGCCCCGCCCCGACGTGGGGTTGGCGATTACGGCGATGCTCACGCAGACGGCGAAGCCGAACGTTCGGTAGCGGTCGGCGTCGGTTCGGTCGTCGCCGTCGGGGCAGGGGTCGGCGAGGATGGCGGGTTGGTCTCAGTTGGGGCGGGCGGGACGGTGATCGAGATCCCGAGGTCCTTGGCCAGGTGCACGACCTTCGCATACCCCGTGTCGAAGAGATTGCCCGCCTGCTGGGTCAGCTCCTGGGCCTGTTCGATCACGGCCTCCAGCTTGGCCTTGTCTATGGGCCCGGCCGCGATCTGGACCAGATTGCCCACGCGCTCGTAGATCGTGATCGCTTGTGTCATGAGGTATTGGGCATCGGTGAGGTCATCCTGCACGTCGGAGAACTCGTCCGGGATGGTTGCGGTGATGTCGATCGCGTTGAGGGCATCGACCGAGGCGGTCGCCTCGCCGGTGATGTCGGAGCCTCGCTTCGAGGCGGCGCTGCCCTTGATGTCCTCGCCGATCTTGGGCAGGTCGTCGGTGACGGACGGGAAGATCACGACGAGGTCGGGTGGAACGGCGCTCCGGTCCTTGGGGAGCGCGTCCCTAACCAGATTCACGTATTCCTGGACGGCCAGCACCTCTCGGCTCTTCCTGGCCTTGGCATCTCTAGAGTGGAGGATCGAGAAGACCCCGAACCCGATTGCCCCCAGGACCAGGAGCCCCGCCACCACGCGCACCCACTGCCTGCGCCACAGGGCCGGCTTTCGCACCACCAATGCGGGCCTGGGTGGGGCCGCGATCACCCTGCGGCTTCGCGCCTTACCCTTTCCCTTGATCGCCATGCCAACAACCCCTGCCTACTTCTTGAGGATCCGGGCCACCAGGATGGATAACTCGTAGAAGATTAGCAGGGGCACCATCATCGCCGACATCGTGAACCAGTCCTGGCTGGGGGTGATGACCGCGGCGAAAACAGCGATAGAGAGCACCGCGTAGCGGCGCCAGTCCCGAAGCTTGCGGCTCGAGAGCACCCCGATCAGGGTGAGGGAGATGAGGAGGAGCGGGAACTCGAAGGAGGCGCCAAAGGCCAGGATCAACAGGATCACGAAGCCCAGATACTTGGCGATCGAAAGCACGGCGAAGACGCGGGCCGTGCCGGCGAATCCCAGCAAGAAGGACAGGCCCTTCGGCAGCGTGAGGAGTGCGAACCAGCCCCCGAGCGCAAACAGGACGATCGAGGAGACCACGAAGGGGACGGCATACCTGCGCTCTCTCTCCGTGAGTCCCGGTGTGACGAACATCCAGAGCTCGTAGAGCACCACGGGAAGAGCCAGGACAAGCCCTATG
>Ga0210378_10000482_pt1 | contig 20171 bp, 17 predicted proteins | sample PLM1_60_b1redo_FD_155465 | JGI IMG/M metagenome (GOLD analysis project Ga0210378, IMG submission 155465) | Groundwater sediment microbial communities from an aquifer in East River, Colorado, USA - PLM1_60_b1 redo | ecosystem: Environmental > Terrestrial > Soil > Riparian zone | place: USA: East...
TCGAAGCGAGGTCGGAGGATCCTGCTCGCGGTCTTCGCGGTCGCAGTGTTCATCGTCGGCCCCGAGGCGTGGGGTCCGTTCGGGCCCCTGCTTCTCGTTGGGACGATCCTGACCGCCGTCGAGCGGGTCGTCGTCGGGATCCGGCGGCTCGCCTGATGCCCATCGACGGGGCGCCGGCGATCCTCGTGATCGGGTCGGCGGCCGGGCTCGCCGGCGCCAGCGCCTGGGCGGTCTTTCGGCGGCTCCGGCCACGACCGGGCCTGTCCGGGCGCACAGCGCTCCAGCGCGCAGCCAGCTACGCGGCATTGGCGCTGACCCTCGCCCTCGCCGTCAAGGCCGGCACCCCCGGCATCGCGGTTCTCGTCGGCGCGCTGGGTGCGATCGGCCTCCTCGAGTGGTCGCACCTCATGGACCTGCCGATCCACCACCGCATCGCGCTCCAAGTCGCGAACGCGGTGATCGTCGCTGGGGTTGCGACGCTCGGCACCGCGGCCGCCGAATGGCTCATCGGCGGTCTCGTGCTCGTCGGGATCGCCTGGCCGGTCGTTCGCGCCGACACCGGCCGCGCGCTGCGGGATCTGGGCTCCGCGGCGGTCGGCCTCGTGATCATCACGGTGCTCCTCGCGCACGCGGTGCTGCTCGCGGTCGAGCGGGGAGAATTCGGCATCACGCTGTTCGCCGCCCTCGCCGTTGCCAGCGCCGGTTCCGACATCGGTGCGTTCATCGTCGGCCGGCGGTTCGGTCGCACCCCGCTCGCGCCGCGACTGTCGCCGAACAAGACCCGCGAGGGCGTCGTCGGCAACCTCCTCGGCGCGGCCGTCGGTCTCGCCCCGTTCGCCGGCCTCCTCGGTCCGTACTTCGCCCCGACGGCGTGGGTCGTCCTCGTCTTTCTCGTTGCCGTCGGATCGCTCTGGGGCGACCTCCTCGAGTCCGCCGTCAAGCGCGAGGCGGGCGTGAAGGACGCGGCAACGTGGCTGCCGGGGTTCGGCGGCATCCTCGATCGGATCGACTCGCTGCTGCTCGTCGTCCCGCTCGTCTACTGGGCGTTGCGGATCGCGGACCTCCTTCGCTGATGGACGAGCCCGCGCCAAACGCGCTGGAGCGAGTTGGGCTCTTCGCGCGTCGACCTGCCGCCGCCCTGACGATGGGCATCTGGGCGGCGGCCGAGGCCATGGTCCTGCCGATCGTCCCGGACGTCGGCCTCTGCCTGCTGGTCCTTGCCGCCCCGCGGCGCACGCTCATCCTCTTCGCGGCGGTCGTGATCGGGGCGATCGCCGGCACGCTCGTGATGGCCGCCTTTGCCCTGCAGGCGCCGGATGCCGCACGGGCTCTGCTCCTCGCCATTCCCGCCATCGATCCCGCGCTGCTCGCTTCGGCCGACCAGGCGTTGGCGCGGGACGGTGTCGCCGGATTCGCGCAGCTCGGCCCGGGCGCGCCGTTGAAGGTCTACACGGTCGAATGGCTGGCACAGGGCGGCGACATCGCCGGCCTCCTGGTCGGCACGGTTCTCAACCGCATCACCCGGATCGGGCCCGCGCTCATCGTCGCCGCGGTGATCGGTCAGTTCGCCGGCTCGTGGTTGAGACGGCACTCGCGGCTCACGCTCGTCGCCTACGCCGGGTTCTGGGTCCTCGTCTACGTCGGGTACTTCACCGGATTAGTGTGAGGTTGTCCGGCGCAGCAGGTCGACGCGGCCGTAGAGGGCCGTCCGTTCCTGCTGGACGAGGGTCGCCGTCAGCGGGTCGAGCGCGAAGGCCGGGTGGGGCGGCAGTCCGCCGTCGGGCAGGATGCTCCGAACGAGCACCCGACCGCCAGGCCGCACCGCCCGGCTCATCGCCTCGGCCAGTCTCATCGTTCCGGCCGGATCGAGCCAGTCGGGAACGTTCGAGACGGTGACGGCATCGAAGCTCGCCCGTGGCGATTCGGCAAGGACCTCGGTTAGGTCACCTTGAACCAGGCGGATGGCCCCGGCCGACTCCGCCACGGCGGCAGTCACCTCGGGGTCCAACCAGGCCGCGCCGTCGCCCGCGTCCGCGACGCGCCCGCTGAACGCCGGCCGCCACCAGGGGTGCCGCCGCACCAGCGTTCGGCCTAGGACGCCGTCGATCCGATCGGCAATCGCGTAGGAGTAACCGCCCTCCCGCATCCGCCGCAGCTCGTGACGGTTCGGGGCGAGCGGCGCGAATGCCGGCGTGTGGCGGGCGAGCCAGTGGCTCACCGGACCGAACAGCCGTGGCCGGACATGCGATCGCCACCAGGCCTGCTGATCGGCCGGATCGTCGGATGCCTCGATCCGGCGGGCGAGACTGGGCACGAGCAGCCGGGCGAGGCGCCCGAGTCGCGCGAACGAGCGCTCGACGCCGGCATGCCGATGGAAATCGACCTCGAACAGGCCAATGTGCCGGTCCCAGAACTCCGCGGCCTCCGGTTCCAGCCGCGGACGCATGACCTCGCGAAAGCGACGGGCCGGATCCGCCACCCGACCGACTTCGAACCAGCGATAGCGTTCGTTGGCGTCGAGGCTGGCCGCGGCGATCTTGAGGGCCGTGAGCCGGAGCTGGGCGACATTGAGATCGACCGCGACGACCTCGGCCGCGCCGGAGGCCGCGATCGCGAGCGGGACGTCGCCCGCGGCGGCCACGGCCAGCACCCGCTCGCCGGGACGAATCGCCAGGGCTGCGAGGTCGAGGCGGTCGTCCTCCCAGGCCCTGGTGAAGACGATGCCGCTCATCAGAAGGCGCGGAAAACGGTGGCGCGCTTGCCGCCGGGCGGACGCTCGATCGCGTCGACGGCCCGAACGCGAACCTCAAGGCCGCTGCCGGCAAGCTCGCGCTGGAGGGACTCGGCCATGACGCCCTCGGCCGATGGGTCGAAATCGGGGCCGGGGACGAACTCGAAGTCGGCCTGGGCCGGGCTGATCTGGACGAATCGATAGGCACTCGCGACGCCCTCGCCCGCGGCGATCAAGGCTCGGTAGCAGGCGTCGAGAAGGAATCCAGGCGCGAGTCGGCGGCCGTCGGCGAGCGCAAATCCATCGTTGCTGCGACCGGAGAGGTCGACGAGCAGGCGCGTGTGACGGCCGCAGCTGCATTGCTCGTCGACGATGCGGGCGAGGTCGCCCTGGCGGTAACGGACGAACGGCATGGTCCGGTTGTGGAGCTCCGTTCCGACGACCTCGCCCGTGCCGTCGGTCGGTCGCCCGTCCGGATCGAGGATCTCGATGTGGACGACGTCCTCGTGGAGGTGGTAACGACCGTCCGGGCACTGGGAGGCGATCCGGCCCAGTTCCTCGGAGCTGTACTCGTCGCGGACGCGGCAGCCGAGCGCTGCCTCCCAGCCGTCACGCTCCTCCTGGGTCGAGAGCTCCGAGCCGACCGACACGCCACGCAAGCCCAGCAGGCTCATCCGCTCGGCGTCGAGCGCCACGAGATCGCGGAGCACGGACGGGTAGGTGTGGAGGAGTTGGGGCTTGTATCGCTCGAGCTTCGCGAGGATCGCGTCCGGCTCGGATGCCGTGGGAATGAACTGGAGCGGGTACAGGCCGGGCACGCGGAGGAGCGGATATTCCGAGGTGTAGACGTACGCCTGTCGCCACCAGAACGGGTAGGTGCCGCCGGCCGCCCAGCGGAGCATTCGCTGGCCCGACAACAGGTACGGCCAGAAGCGATCGGCCCGATGGGGGACCGTCATCATCCGGCCGCTCGAGCCGGAGCTGGTAGAGAGGAGGCATCGACTGAGGTCGGCGCCGCGGGCAACCGACCGATCGGGATAGCCCTCGACGATCGTCGCCTTGTCCATCAGCGGCAAGCGTCGAACGTCGTCCCAGGTCCGGATAGCTCCAGGGTCAACGCCCGCGTCCCGGTAGCGTTCCGAGTAGACGGGGACGGTGCGGCCGGCGTGAACCGCCATCTCGCGGGTTCGCTTGAGCGCAAACGCGTCGAGCTGCTCGCGATTCGCCCATTCACGCCGCGCGTAGACCGGCCAGGAGGCCATCGTCATCGCCAGGTTGATCGCGTATTCGCGCGCCGTCAGGCGTCGCAGCGCCATCGTCCCTCCCCCTACCGAACGGCCACGATAGCGGGCCGCCGTCTGCCCTTAGTCGCTTTGGGCAGGCGTCGCGTTGCAATTTGGGGGACGGCCCCGCGAAGATCCGCCGTCGGCCCGGGATCAGCGGCGGATGAGGCCCCCGAAACGGCTGGTCCTCTTGGGCGCCGGCGCCTCGGGTACCGTGAGGCGCTCGTTGCCGAATGCGGCCGCCGCGAGCTTCTCGAAGCGCTCGGCGGGGATGGAGCGTGGTGCGCCCAGCACGATCGGAACGCCCTCATTGACCGCCTTGAGATAGAGGAAGGGGTCGTAGGGCAGCTCCGTCGCGACCTGGGTCCCGAGCGCGCTTTCGACGTCGCGAAGCCTGAGGATTTCCCGCGCGAACTGGTTGTTCAGCACGAACGTCGACTTCGCGGCGACCGTACCGGCCTCGTTCAGGTAGTCGAGCAGGCCGTGCAACGCCTTGAGCGCGCCGATCTCCGGACAGACGGGGAAGATCACGGTCTCGGCGTGCTCGAAGACGGTCATCGTCCGCTCGTCCAGCCACGATCCGGCATCGATCACGACGAAGTCGTACGTCTCGAGCAGCGTCGTCAGGATCCGATCCACGTGTTGCGAGGTGACGAGTTCGGCAAGTTCGGGCGAGATCGGGGCCGCCAGGACATGGAGCCCGCTGTCGTGTCGGGTCGCATAGGTCCGGAGAAGCTCCGGCTCGCGCATCGCGGCCTCGTCCCGGGCGACGTCGGCGATTGACTGCTTGACGTCGAGATTGAGGTGGGTCGCGACCTGGCCGAACTGAAGGTGGAGATCCACGATGACGACGCGGTCCGGCTTCTGGCGGGCCATCACCATCGCGAGGTTCGTCGCAATCGTCGTCGTACCGACGCCGCCCCGCGGGCTGTGAACCGCGACCGTTCGCTGCTGCTTGGTCATGGTGATGCCGTCCGACGAGACGACAGAGATGTCCTTCGATCGCTGGAAGCGGAGGAGGAGAGCCTCTACTCGGGCCTCCAGCTCGCGGGCATCGAAGGGCTTCGCCATGACGTCGTCGGCACCCGCCTCGAGGAACCGGATCCGGTCCTCGACATCGTCGGTCTGGCCCACGCACAGGACGGGGATTCGGGCGAGGGCGGGCGTCCCCCGGATCTCGCGGCAGATATCGAAGGCCGACTTCGACCCCGACACGACGTCCACGATCGCCAGCTGATGCTCGATGACACGCGGGAACGCCTCGTCCGCGTCGGCGATGGTCGTTACCGTGTAGCCGACTTTCGACAGGACGCCGCTGATGAGCTCACCGGAAGCCGGGTCGGCTTCGATGAGCAGGATGGTGCTGGCGGGCAAAGGTCCTCCCCGGGTCTTCGCAGGATGATGAGGATGCAGAATACCCGGCCGAGACCGCAGCCGTGCTAGACTGCGCCCCGTTTCCTTTCGGCTCCGCGCCGGCACTCGCCGTCAGCGGGGCAGATCCCATTGGAAGGAGTGTCCTGGCGCATGCGCCGATACGAACTCATGCTCATCCTGCGACCCGATGTCGCCGATGACAAAGCCCAGGCGGTCATCGACCGCACCACCCGCCAATTGACCGCGGGCGGCGGGCAGATCGTCAAGGTTGCCCCGTGGGGCCGCCGACGCCTTGCCTACCAGATCGATCGGTACCGCGAGGGCTCGTACCACATCGTGCTCTTCGAGGCGCCGTCCGACGCGCTCGCCGAGCTGGAGCGGGGACTCCAGATCACCGAGGAAGTCCTCCGGCACCTCGTCACCCGCGTCGAGCGACCGGCGAAGGCCGGCCGACCCGACGGATCGGAGGACGAGATCCTTGTCGACGACACCGACCTGCCGTCCGCCGAGGACGAGGAGGAGGACTTCGACATCCCCGAACGGATCGACGAATCAGAGAGCGAGGCGGCTCCGGCCGCCATCGATTGAGGCGACGATGGCACTCTGCAAGGTCATGATCATCGGCAACCTCGGCGCGGACCCTGAGATGCGGTACACGCCGAATGGCCGGCCGGTCACCCAGTTCAACGTCGCGGTCAACCAGAGCACGAAGAACCAGCAGACCGGCGAATGGGTCGAGGCGACCGACTGGTTCCGAGTCAGCGTCTGGGGCGATCGCGCGGAGCGGACCGCCGAAACGCTCCGGAAGGGCAACAAGGTCTTCGTCGAGGGTCGCTTCAAGACCCGCGAGTTCGAGGGCCGCGACGGGAAGGCCCGGACGTCGCTCGAGATCACCGCCGACAGCGTCGTCAACCTGGAGAAGCGGCCCCGCGAGGATAGCGAGGGCCAGTTCGCAGCCCCAGCCGACGGCGGCGGGCCGTCGACTTCACCTCCGGGCGGTCCATCGGCGGGTCAGCCGCGCGGTGGCGGTGGCGGCGTGGACGACACCGAGTTCGACGACCTGCCGTTCTGAGTTCTGACACTACCGACCACTGACGCGCCGCCGGCCATTGCCGGACGGCGCCCGAGGAGACCAACAGCATGCCCCCTGCCCGTTCGAAGAAGCGAGACGACTACTACCGGGATCGACGCCGCCGGAAGGTCTGTGCGTTCTGCGCGGACAAGACGGTCCAGATCGACTACAAGGAAGTGAACCGGCTCCGGCGTTATCTCTCGGAGCGCGCGAAGATCGAGCCGCGCCGCAAGACCGGCACGTGTGCCGCGCACCAGCGCGAGCTCGCCGTCGCCCTCAAGCGGGCACGCATCGTGGCCCTCCTGCCGTACGCTCCCCAGCACCTCCGCCCCTAGTCGGCCGCTCCGTGCCACGGAGTGACGAGCAGGAAGAGCGAACGGGGAGCCAACACCCGGCCCTCAGAGGTCGGAGGCTGAGCTCCGCGAAGCCATCCGCCCGATGATTGATGGGCTGATTCTTATCGTGGGGGGAATGGCGGCCGGGCTCTTCGGGTCGCTCCTTGGGCTCGGCGGCGGGCTCCTGATCGTCCCGCTCCTCACGCTTGTCTTCAACCTGCCGCTGCTCACCGCGGTCGGTGTGAGTCTCGTCTGCGTGATCGTGACGAGCGGTGCTTCAGCCGGGGTGTATCTCGAGCGCCGAGTCGCCAACCTTCGCCTCGGGATGGTCCTCGAGCTCTTCACCGCAATCGGAGCACTCGCCGGGGGCCTAGCTGCGTTCATCCTCCCAGAGAACGTCCTCGAGCTCCTCTTCGCCGCACTCCTCGTTTACGTCGCCGTCACGATGCTCCGGGGCCGCGACCCCGAGCCGGAGGTCGGCGAAGCGGAGGCCGACGCAATGGCCGCCGACATCGCCGCCGACAATTCCTTCAGGGCGTCGCTGTCGGGACCCGGCTACCGCGTCCGACACCTGGGCTTTGGCGCCGTCGGGAGCGTTGTCGCCGGAGTCACGTCGGCGCTCCTGGGGATCGGTGGCGGGCTTGTGAAGGTGCCCGTGATGCACGTTGTCATGGGCGTGCCGCTGCGCGTCGCGACGGCGACGAGCAACCTGATGATCGGCATCACGGCGTCGGCCAGCGCGATCATCTACCTGCTCCGAGGGGGCATCGATCCGTACGTCGCGTCACCGACCGCCGTCGGCGTGTTCTTCGGCGCCAGCCTCGGTTCGCGGATCGCGCACCGGATCGATGTCAGGATCCTGCGCGGGCTCTTCGTCGCGATCCTGCTTTACACTTCCTGGCAGATGCTCCAACGAGCCTTTGCTTGACAGCTGACCCCCAGCGCGGCCTGCCCGCCGACCTCGATCACGCGATTGCCCGCCTGCTGACGTTCGGTACGTACGTCTCGGTTGCGCTGCTCGGGGTCGGGGCCGTCCTCATGTTCGCGAGGCGGATCGCGCCGCTCGCCGGTGGGCCGCCATTCCAGCCCGAGCTCGCGCTGGACGACGTCGTCCATCTCCGCGCTGCCGGCTTCATGTGGCTGGGCCTCCTCGCCGCAATTGCGACGCCGGCCGCCCGCGTCGCCGCTGCCCTGGTCGGATTCCTGCGGCGGGGTGAACGGACGATGGCCATCGTGGCGGTGCTGATCCTCGCCGTAATCAGCCTCAGCGTGGTGCTGGCCCAAGGGCTCAAGGCCTGATCATTGGACATCATCATCCTCGTCGTCGCGTTCGTCGTGATCCTGATCGGCGCCGAGCTGTTCACGAACGGGATCGAGTGGTTCGGGCGGAAGCTCGAGCTTGCCGAGGGGGCGGTCGGGTCGGTCCTTGCGGCCGTCGGCACAGCCCTGCCGGAGACGATGATCCCGATCATCGCGATCCTGACCGGCGGCGGCTCTGCAGCGTCGCACGCGGTTGGCGTCGGGGCGATCCTCGGGGCGCCGTTCATGTTGTCGACGCTTGCGATGTTCGTGACCGGCGTCGCGGTCATCATCGTTGCGCGCCGGCGTCCCGCCGGAGACGTCATGCCCGTCGACACCGTAGTCCTCGCTCACGACATGCGGTACTTCGCGGTCGCCTATGCGCTGGCGATCGGAGCCGCGTTCCTGCCGCTCGAACCGACCTGGCTGAAGTGGATCGTGGCCGCCGTCCTGATCGGCATTTACGTCTGGTACGTGAAGGGCCATTTCGAAGCTGACCCGAGCGTCGACATGGAGGACTTGGCGCCGCTCCGGTTCCGTCATCTCGATCCGGGCCACATCGAGGATCAGGCCGCGCCGCCCCGCCTGCGGATCGTCAACGTCCAGGTTCTCGCGGCGCTCGGACTGATCATCGTCGGCGCCTACTTCTTCGTCGGTGCCGTCGAGCACCTGGCGACCTCATTCGGACTGGACGAGGCGCTGCTTGCCCTGGTCATCGCCCCGATCGCCACAGAGCTGCCCGAAAAATTCAACTCGGTGATCTGGGTTCGGCAGGGGAAGGACACGCTCGCGATGGGCAACATCACGGGGGCCATGGTGTTCCAGTCGACGATCCCGACGGTCGTAGCGCTCCTGTTCGCGGCCGACGCCTGGCACTTCACCGACGGCAGCCGGCTGGCCTTCGCCTCAGCCGGGATCGCCTTCATTTCGTCGGCGCTGATTTTCATCCCGATGGCCCGAGCGGGCCGCCTGACGGGCCGCCGGCTCCTCGTCGGCGGTGCGTTCTACCTCGTGTACCTCGTGACCGTCATCGCCGCGCTGATGGGGATCATCTAGGCGGTTCGCTGCGCTGCCTCGGCCCTTGTCCCGCCAAGCGTGACAAGCAGCGAACCGGGCCGCCCCCTCGGCCCACTCCTCCGCCCGTTGTGCCGCCAGGCGTGACAAATGGCGAAGGAGCCAGCCCCGACCCCCCGTTCTGAACTTCCGGTTCGCCCGTTGTCTCGCCAGCCGTGACAAATGGCGCTGGCTGATGTGTTCGGGCTGGCCCGCCGGTCGCTCGCCCAGCGTTCCTACCGGCGAACAACCACGGCCGATAACGCACTCGTTCGCTCGTGAGCACGCCCAGCGTTCCAATTGGCGGAGGAACGACCCAGATAAGGGGTCGATTGCCGCTTCGTTCGCTGGTAGGAACGGCTAGCGTTCCAGGCGCCAATGCGCGCGGGACCAACCGACGCTTGGCCCGCCGGACGAACCAAGGGGCCACCTCCATAGCCGCTGATATACTCGGCCGAACGTCCGACGACCCTTCCACGGCGTCTCGAACCGCCGATCCACGCAGGAGCGCCGTTCGCATGCTGACCCACAAGACGCCCCAGGCGCAGGCTCCGACGAAGGCGCCCGCCGCGGCCGCATCGGCTGCGCCGGACCTCGAGAGCCTGATCTGCTACTTCGAGGGCGACTTCGTTCCGATGCGCGACGCGAAGGTCAGCATCATGACCCATGCGTTCATGTATGGAACGGCGACGTTCGAGGGGATCCGCGCCTACTGGAACCAGGAGCAGGGGAAGCTTTACGGGCTGAAGCTCCGCGAGCACGTCGAGCGGCTCCGCCAGTCATGTCGGATCCTCATGATGAAAGACGTGCCCTCGGTCGACGAACTGACCGGGCTCATCGTCGAGACGCTCCGCCGGAACGGCTTCCGGGAGGACGTCTACGTCCGCCCGTCGTTCTACAAGTCGACCAAGGCGATCGGCGTTCGGCTGCACCACCTCGAGAACGAGCTCTACATCATCACGATTCCGTTCGGAAACTACATCGACACCGAGAAGGGTGTCCGGGTGATGTCGTCGTCGTGGCGGCGCAACGCCGACGAGGCGCTGCCTGCCCGGGGCAAGATCGTCGGTGGCTACGTGAACATGGCGTTCCAGAAGTCGGAGGCCGAGCTCAACGGCTTCGACGAGGCCATCGTCCTCACGGCCGACGGGCACGTCAACGAGGCGTCAGCCGCCAACCTGTTCATGATCCGGGACGGCGTCGCGATCACGCCGCCGGTGACCGACGACATCCTCGAGGGCGTCACCCGCAAGGCGATCGTCGAGCTGCTGCGCAACGAGAAGGTCCCCGTCGAGATCCGCTCGATCGACCGCTCGGAGCTCTACATCGCCGACGAGATGTTCCTGTGTGGCACCGGGGTCCAGATCTCACCCGTCGTCGAGATCGACCACCGACCGGTCGGGTCGGGCGAGGTCGGACCGATCGGCCGGCTCGTCCGCGAGCGCTACTTCGATGCCGTCCGCGGTCGGCTCCCGGAGTACAGCCACTGGCTGACGGAGATCGACGCAGGTTAAGGCGCCGCCGGTGGGATGAGGTCGGCTGTCGACTTGGCGGTCGTGATGACGATGTCGACGCGGGCCGCCGGATCGGTTTCGAGGACCACCTTCGTCTTGAACAGGGCCTCGAGGAACTCTACGGTTGAGGTGAGGTCCGCCTCGGCGCCGTTGTAGACGACGATGCGAGTCGCCGGCGGGACCGCTGGCGGGTTCTGAGCCGGGGCCGACGCGCTGAGTCCGTAATACTCCAGATACGCGGCGACGTTGGTCGCCTGCCCCTGCCTTCCAGAACCGTTCAGGACCCAGACCGAGGCACCTTCCTCGCTGAGCGCCTCGCGCCGCGCCTCGAGCTGAGGATCGACCTCGAAGGCGCTGGCGACCGCGGCGCGGATCTTCTTCACGTCGGGGAAGTACTTGTATGTGCCGACCGTCTGTTGCGTTCCGTAGCGCGGGTACGAGAAGACGTACGAGCGGATGTTCCGGGTGTCGACGTCCCCCGCCAGGCCCGCCAGCTTGCCGAGTTCCTCCTGCGGGATGTCGGTCCGGACGGTCGCCTTGAGCGCGGCCGTGAGCTCCGGGATCCGGGGGATGAGGTTCGCGATGTCGGCCTGCTCGCGGAGCGACGTCAGCACCCGCTGCTGGCGGGCGCCGCGGTCGAAGTCGCCCGCACCGCTGTGGCGTGACCGAGCGTAGATGAGCGCCTCCGCACCGGTCATGTGCTGGAGGCCGGAGGGGATGTAGACGCGCGACACTCGGCCGGTGTCCGACGGGTACTCCTCGTCGAGGACGGGAAACTGGACGTTGATCGTGACCCCGCCCATGGCGTCGACGACCTGCTTGAAGCCGTCGAAATTGACCTCGACGAAGTACTTGATGTCGAGGTTGTATAGCCCGCCCAGGACGAGCTTGAGCCCGTTGTAGCCGCGCGTGCGGTCTGTTCCAGGGACGAGGTCGGAGCGGTTGCGGACGGCCGTGAAGAACGCGTTGATCTTCTGCTGGTAGGTCGATCCGAAGGCATTCCGGAGCGGCCCGGACGGCATCGGGATGCCCCACGAGTCGCGCGGCAGGCTGAACATTGCGACCTGCTTCGTCGTCGGGTCGATCGAGACGACGATCAGGGTGTCGGTGTTGTATGTGCCCTCCTTCGGCCGCTGGTCGGTCCCGATGAGGAGGATGTTCAGCCGCTCCTTGCCGTCCCACGGCGGGATGGTGACGTTCGGCAGGGCGGAGCCCTGGATCGGTGGTTCGGTGACGGTCGGTTCGGGGGTGCCGCTCTCCGTTGGGGGATCCGTGTCGGTGGGGGAGCCGGACGGTGTCGGCTCGACGCACACCTCGTCGCTTGTGATGAAGATGCAGCTGCGCAGCAGGTCGAGCGCCGCGAGGTCGTAGCGGGCGACCACGATGTGTCCGCCCGACATGATGAGGATGACGGCCAGGAGGCCGGCCATCGACAGCGGGTTGAAGACGATCCGCGGCCGCCCGAGCCGCCCGCCGCCGCTCAGCGCGACCGCGTTGAGGAAGACCGTCACCCGGTAGGCGTCGATGATCGCCAGCAGGCGGTAGAGCAGCGCGATGAGGTTGAAGACGAAGACGCTGGGCAACACCCACGGCGCGAGGAGCAGTCCGAAGAGCTCGGCCTGGTTCGCTCGGAGGACGAAACCGGCGAGCAGCGCGAACAGGAGAATCGGCGGCGCGGCGAACCCCAGGGCGCGATGGTAGGCGCCGGCGTAGGCATGACCGAGACCCGGAAAGAACAGAGATAGGACAGCCGCGACAAACGGCGAGCGCGCACGCCGGCGCGCCTCCTGCGGAGATTGCATCGCGGGTAGGATACTCGGACGCCCGTTCCCGGTGGCCTTCCCACCCCGTCGCAGCCGAGGCCAGATGTTCCGACCCGTCAGCGCGAAGCCCGACCTCGTCACCCAGGAGCACGAGATTCTGGCCCAGTGGGAGCAGCGCCGGACGTTCGCCCGCCTCCGCGCCCAGAACGCGGACGGTCCCCGCTGGAGCTTCCTCGACGGGCCGATCACCGCCAACAACCCGATGGGCGTCCACCACGCCTGGGGCCGGACCTACAAGGACGTCTTCCAGCGGTTCCACGCGATGCTCGGCGAGAACGAGCGCTATCAGAACGGCTTCGATTGCCAGGGCCTCTGGGTCGAGGTCAACGTCGAGCGCGATCTCGGCTTCACGAGCAAGCGCGACATCGAGGCCTACGGCATCGCCGAGTTCGTCAGCCAGTGCAAGCAGCGCGTCCTGACCTACGCCGCTCGCCAGACCGAGCAGTCGGTCCGGCTCGGCATGTGGATGGACTGGAACGACCCTCACGAGCTTCGCCGGCTGCGCGACATGCTCGCGGCCGACCCGAGCCAGGTCGCGACGATCGAAGGACCCGACGGCCCGGTGACCGACACCGTCGAGATGCTCGTCGGGCGGCTCGGGATGAAGGACGTCGGCGGCAGCTATTTCACGTTCAGCAACGAGAACAACGACCTCATCTGGGGCTTCCTGGCCGAGTGCCACCGGCGGGGCCTCATCTACAAGGGCCACGACACGATGCCGTGGTGTGCGCGGTGCGGAACCGGGCTCTCAGAGATGGAGATGAACGAGGGCTACCGCGACCGCGAGGACCCTGGGCTGACGGTCAGGCTCCCGCTCGTCGACCGACCCGGCGAGTCGCTGCTTGTCTGGACGACGACGCCGTGGACGCTCACGGCGAACGTGGCCGCGGCGGTGGGGGAGGACCTCGCCTACGTCCTCGTCCGCCAGGGCGACGCGCTCACGTGGCTGGCCAAGGGTACGCTCAAGACCGCGCTCGAGGGCCCATTCCAGGTCGTCGAGGAGCGCCGCGGGGCGGACCTCGTCGGCTGGCGCTACGAGGGCCCGTTCGACGACCTATCGGCGGTCCGCGAGGCGTTCGCGAAGGGCACGCGGGACCAGCCGGATCGGCCGTACGAACATCGCGTCGTCGCCTGGACCGAGGTCGGCGAGGACGAGGGCACAGGCATCGTCCACATCGCACCGGGCTGCGGCTCGGAGGACTTCGCGCTGGGCAAGGAGCTCGGGTTGCCGGTCGTCGCCCCGATCGACGAGAGCGGCATCTTCGTCGAGGGCTTCGGATCGCTGACCGGGCGCGACGTTCGTGACTCCGTCGAGCCGATCGTCGAGCATCTCAAGCGCGAGGGCCGCTTCTACCGACTCGAGGCGTACGTCCACCGCTACCCGCATTGCTGGCGGTGTGGGACGCCGCTCGTCTTCCGCCTCGTCGATGAGTGGTTCATCAGCATGGGCCCGGTCTACGACAAGCCCCGCTCCGAGCTCACGAAGGAGGAGGTCGAGGCGAGCCTCCGCTACCGGATCATGGAGATCGTCGACGAGATCCGCTGGATCCCGGGGTTCGGGTACGAACGGGAGCTCGACTGGCTCCTGAACATGCACGACTGGATGATCAGCAAGAAGCGCTACTGGGGACTGGCGCTGCCGATCTACGACTGTCGGGCGTGCGGCACGGTCGACGTCGTCGGCGGCCGCGACGAGCTTCGCCAGCGCGCCGTCGAGGGCTGGGAGGCGTTCGAGGGCCATACGCCCCATCGCCCATTCGTCGACGCGGTGAAGATCGCCTGCTCCAACTGCGGCGAACCCATCGAGCGGATCAAGGACGTCGGCAACCCGTGGCTCGACGCGGGCATCGTGCCGTTCTCGACGGTCCACTTTCGGGAGGACCCGGAGTACTGGGCGCAGTGGTATCCCGCCGACTTCATCACCGAGAGCTTCCCGGGCCAGTTCCGCAACTGGTTCTACTCGATGCTCGCGATGGGCACGGTCCTCCGACGCGAGCCGCCGTTCAAGACGATCTTCGGCTTCGCGACGCTGTTCGGCGAAGACGGCCGGCCGATGCACAAGAGCGCCGGCAACGCGATCGACTTCGACGAGGCCGCCGAGCGGATGGGCGTCGACGTCATGCGCTGGCTCTTCGCGACCGCTCGCCCGGAGGAAAACATCCGATTCGGTTGGCACGCGGCCGATGACGCGCGGCGCGAGCTGTTCATCCTCTGGAACGCCTACCGGTTCTTCGTCAGCCTCGCCCCGCTGGCCGGCTGGACACCGGCGCGAGGTGGGCCGCCGCCCGCGGAGCGGTCGCCGATGGATCGCTGGATCCTGTCCCGGGCGGCAGGCCTTGCCGAGGAAGCCGGCACACGCTTGGCGGATTTCGACGCGCTCGGGGCGACCCGGCGCATCTCGACGTTCATCGAGGACCTCTCGACCTGGTACGTGCGCCTTTCGCGAAAGCGGTTCTCGGGACACAACGAGGATCGGGCGGACGCGGACGCGGCCTTCGCGACGCTCCACGAGGCGCTCATGACGACTGCCAAGGTCATTGCCCCACTCCTGCCGTTCCTCGCGGAATCGTTCTACGGCAATCTCGTGTCGAACTTCGAACCGGACGGCCCCGACTCCGTCCACCTGACCCGCTGGCCCGCCGAGGAGCTGGCCGGCGTGCGGGACCGCCGTCTCGAGGAGGCGATGGACACGACCCGGCGGGCAGTCGACCTGGCCCGGACGCTGCGTGGCGCTGCCGGGCTCAAGGTCCGCCAGCCGCTCGCCCGGCTCTGGCTCGCGCTGCCCGGCGGCAACTTGCCGGAGCGCGAAGCGCTCATCGAGCTGATCCGGGAAGAGGTCAACGTCAAGTCGGTCGAGCTCATCGGCGACGAGTCGCAGCTCGTAGAGCGCCGCATCAAGCCGCTGCTGCCGAAGATCGGGAAGAAGCTCGGGTCGGCGATCCCGGCGGTCATGGCGGCGGCTCGCGACGGCGCCGCCGAGATCCACCCGGACGGCTCCGTGACACTGGCGGGGGTCACGCTCGCTGCCGACGAGGTCGAGATCCTCGCGACGCCGCGACCGGGAACGGCGGTCGCCCACGACGAGGGCCTCGTCGTCGTCATCGACACGGAGCTGACGCCGGAGCTCCGCGCGGAGGGCGACGCCCGCGAGCTCCAGCGGGCGATCCAGGACCTCCGCAAGGAGGCCGGCCTCGAGCTCGACGACCGGATCGACGTGTGGGTCGAGGGAGTCACGCCGGCGGTCGCCGCGCACCTCGACACCGTCGCCGAGGAAGTGCTCGCGGACTCGATCGCGGTCGGCCGGCCCGACGATGGCGCGGCGACGACGACTGGTTCGATCGACCTCACCGATGGGCCGGCGGCGATGGCACTCCGCCGGCGAGACACCTGATGACCGGCCGTCCGATCTGGCCGATCTTTCTGGGCCTCGCCGCGACGATCATCGTCGCCGACCAGCTCACGAAGGCCTGGATCGCCTCGTCGATCCCGCCTGGCGAATCGATGTCGGTCGTTGGCGACTATCTCCGGCTCGTGCACAGCCAGAACACGGGAGCCCTCTTCGGCCTGTTTCGCGAGAGCGCGATTCTGTTCGGGCTCGCCTCGATGCTCGTCATCGGGCTGATCGTCGCCTACCACGCTCGATCCGGCCGTTCGAGGTACATGTCGATCGCCCTGGGGCTGCTCCTGGGCGGGGCGATCGGCAACCTCATCGACCGGCTCCGACTCGGTTATGTCGTCGACTTCGTGGATGCCGGGATCGGCAGCGTTCGCTGGTACACGTTCAACGTGGCCGACGCGGCGATCAGCTTCGCGATCCTGTTCCTCATCGCGGCTGCCATCTGGCCGTCGCTCGCCGGCCAGCGGCAGGATGGGGGGCAGACACCCGACCAGGAGCCGGGGCGCGAACCTGGCCCGAACCCGGCCGCGCAGGATGTCGATGTCTGATCTCGGCGTCCCGGTGCCTGCCGCGGTCGGACCCGCGGCGCCGGGGACGCGGGTCCTGAGAGTGCCCGACGATGCCGGATCGCAGCGGGTCGACCGGTTTCTCGCGGACGTCACCGGGCTGTCGCGGAGCCACGTCCAGAAGCTCATCTCGGCCGGCCACCTGACATCCGACGGGGTGGCGCTCAAGGCGAACAGCGTGATCGGGCCGGGGACGGCGCTCCGGCTCGTCGTCCCGGAAGCCGAACGACTCGATATGGCGCCGGCCCCCGAGATCGACCTGCGGATCGTCTACGAAGACGCCGACCTCCTCATCGTCGACAAGCCGGCGGGGCTCGTCGTCCACCCCTCGCCCGGACACGCGGGCGGCACCCTCGTCAACGCGCTTCTCGCCCGCGGCGAGGCCAGCGACTTCGGCGGGATCGCGGGCGTCCAGCGTCCCGGCATCGTCCATCGCCTGGATCGCGACACGAGCGGGCTGCTCATGGTCGCGAAGCACGATGCCGCGCAGCACTCGCTGATGGCGCAGCTCAAGGCGCGGCGGGTGAAGAAGACGTACCTCGCCCTCGTCCAGGGGGAGGTGGCGGCCGCCCTCGGCCGTATCGAAGCCCCGATCGGTCGCGACCCGAAGCATCGGACGAAGATGGCCGTGGTCGCCGACGGTCGGGCATCCACCACCGGGTACCGCGTTCGCGAGCGTTTCGCCGGCTGGACGCTCCTCGAGCTGGACCTCGTTACCGGTCGGACGCACCAGATCCGGGTTCACCTCGACGCGATCGGGCATCCCGTCGCGGGCGATCCCGTCTACGGCAGCGGGACGTCACGACGTGGTCCGGACGTCGCGGGCGGACTGCACCGGCTATTCCTTCATGCCTGGCGCCTCGAGCTGACATCGCCCTCGTCCGGAGCGCTGATCCGGGCCGAGGCACCGCTGCCGGAGGAGCTCGAGGACGTCGTCGCCGGGCTCCGGGAGCAGGCGGCCAATCCACGATGAGCGACGAGACGCTCCAGCCGCCCGTCGATATCGCGGAGGACCCCGGTCGTCCGGACTTTGTCATCGACGGCGCGCCGGGAGCGATGCTCATCATCATCTCCGGGCCATCGGGCGTCGGCAAGGACACGATCATCGACGCACTCCGGCGCCGGGAGCGCGAGGCCGGGCGCGAGGGAGATCGCCACTATGTCGTCACCTGCACGACGCGCCTGCCACGCAATGGCGAGGTGGATGGCGTGGACTACAACTTCCTGAGTCGTGGCGAGTTCCTCCGCATGCGCGCGGCGAGGGGCTTTCTAGAGGCGAACGAGGTCCACGGCAACTGGTACGGCTCGCCGCGCGATCAGGTCCGGAAGGCGCTGATGGCCGGCCGCGACGTGATCCTGAAGATCGACGTCCAGGGCGCACGAGTCGTCAAGGATCAGGTGTCCGAGGCGCTGCTGATCTTCGTGATCCCGCCGTCGCTCGAGGAGCTGTTCCAGCGCCTCCGAGACCGCGCGACGGAGAGCGCAGATGAACTCGAGATTCGCCAGGCGAACGCAGCCATCGAGCTGGCGCGGGACAAGGACTACGACCACGTGGTGACGAACGAGACCGGCCAGGTCGAGCGCACCGCGGAGCGAATCGACGAGATCATCGCGGACGAGCATCACCGCCACCCGGACCGCCGCGTCCGGGTCTGAACCGCGCGGGAAGGTGCCCTGCGACAATCAGCGCGTGGTGGTCGAGCAGGAAGGAATGCTGGGCGGGCCGCTGACTGCGGTCGCGGTTGGCGAGCGGCGAAGTGTCGAGGTCGCGATCGACGCCGCGGGCGGTGGGGGCGCGCGAACCTACACGTACGCGGTACCGCCGAGTCTCGCCGACCTCGCGAGGGGCGAGGCGGTCCTCGTCGAGTTCGGTCGCCGGCAGGCGCTCGGGGTCGTGCTCGGCGACACTGATGCGCCCGACGGGATTTCGCTCAAGCCGATCGCCGCGCGCGTCCGAACCGACGGACCGCTCCTGCCGCCGCTCTCGCTCGACCTCGCCCGATGGATCGCTGCCCACTACCTCGCCCCGCCGGCCATCGTCATCCGGGCGATGCTGCCGCCGGGCCTCCTCGAACGCCTCGATCTCGTGGCGGAGCGGCGACCCGGCGCCCCGCCCGACAACCTCGGCGCCGCGGACCGCGATCTGCTCGAACAGATCGATCGGGGCCCGCGGGCGGTCCGAGACCTCGTCGCCCCGGAGGGGAGGGCGGGCCTGATCCGGCGGCTCCGCGCCCTCGAGGGGAGCGGCCTCCTGACACTCGACTGGACGCTGTCGGTCGCCGGGGCCGGGCCCCGGTTCGAACGATGGATCCGCCTCACCGACGACGGCCGAGCCGCGGCGAGGATCCTCGCGAGTGGCGAGCGGGCGGCGGGAAGGCCGCTCGGACCACGCCAGGCCGCTGCGCTCGCGGAACTGGCCACGACTCCCGACGCCGACGCCGACGGCGTCCCCGCCGCAGGCCCGTCTGAGCGTCATGGCCACGGCGCGATCGCCGGCCTCGTCCGTCGCGGCCTTGTCGACGTCGACGTCAGGGAGCGGCCGCGACTGCCGCTCGCGACGCGGCCGGTCGGGCTACGTGGGGGGCGACCGAAGGGCGCGGCCCTGACCGTGGAGCAGGCAGCGGCCGTCGCCGCGGCGAACGAGGCGATCCAGGCCCGCGACCCGACGCCGCTCCTCCTCGACGGCGTGACCGGCGGCGGCAAGACCGCGATCTATATCGAGGCGATCGCGACGTCGCTCGGCGCCGGTCGGCCGGCCCTCGTCCTCGTCCCGGAGATCGCCCTCGCGATGCCGCTGGTCGACCGGCTCCGGGCGGATCTCGAGGCCCGCGTCGCGGTGCTCCATTCGGGGCTAGGAGAGGGCGAACGCGCCGACGAGTGGCGCCGGATCCGGTCCGGCGACGTCGACATCGTCGTCGGAACGCGCCTGGCGGTCCTCGCGCCCGTAGCCGACGTAGGCGTGGTGATCGTCGACGAGGAGCACGAGGGGACGTACAAGAGCGACCGGACGCCGCGCCTCCAGGCCCGCGACACCGCCCTTCGGCTCGCCGAGCTGGCCGGAGCCGCGGCGATCCTCGGCAGCGCAACCCCCGCCGTCGACAGCGTCGGGCGAGCCAGGGACGGAGCGTACCGGCGTGTCGTCCTGCCCTCGCGCCCGAGCGGCAGCCGGCCGCGGATCGAGGTCGTCGATCTCCGGGAGGAGCTCCGCGAGGGCAACCGCGGGCTGCTGTCGGGCACCCTGGCAGCGGCTCTCACCGGCCTCGACCTGGGGGAGGGCGATCAGGCGATCCTCGTGATCAACCGGCGGGGCACTGCGTCGGTCGTGCTGTGTCGCGACTGCGGCCACGTCCAGGCATGCCCGGAGTGCGAGCGGCCGCTCGTCTACCACCACGCCGGCACGACGCTTCGCTGCCACCACTGCGGGCGAGCATCGCCGCTCGCCAGCCGATGCCCCGCCTGCGGGTCGGCCCGGATCCGCTACCTCGGGGGCGGGACGGAACGCGTCGAACGCGAGGTCCGGGACCGCTTCCCGGCATTGCGGGTGGGCCGACTCGACCGGGACGTCGTCGAGCGCCGCGGGGCCGCCGAGCGGGTCCTCGACGCCTTCGCCGAGCACCGGCTCGACGTCCTCGTCGGGACGAGCCTCGTGGCCAAGGGGATCGACGTCCCGAACGTCACGCTGGTCGGCGTCGTCTCGGCGGACGTCGCCCTCAACCTGCCCGAC
>Ga0210378_10000483_pt1 | contig 20168 bp, 19 predicted proteins | sample PLM1_60_b1redo_FD_155465 | JGI IMG/M metagenome (GOLD analysis project Ga0210378, IMG submission 155465) | Groundwater sediment microbial communities from an aquifer in East River, Colorado, USA - PLM1_60_b1 redo | ecosystem: Environmental > Terrestrial > Soil > Riparian zone | place: USA: East...
AGGTGAGGATCTCGAACGGCTCCATGTTCGCTTCCCTGAGGGGGACCTGGTCGAGATCGAGGTCCGCACCCAGGCGCCTTCGGGCTGCGGTCTCGGAGACGGCGCAGGTGAGGCCCGCCCCCCCCAGGTCCTGAAGGCCTACCAGCAGCCCGCGCTCGTTCAGCTCGAGGCAGGCCTCTATCAGCAGCTTCTCGGCGAAAGGGTCGCCGATCTGCACGCTGGGACGGGATGCTTGGGAATCCTCATCCAGGCTCCGGGAGGCAAGGACAGAGACCCCGCCGATACCGTCGCGGCCGGTACTGGCGCCGATGAGGACCAGCACATCTCCGGCCCCGCCGCCTCGGCTCTCCAGGAGCCTCTCGGCCGGCGCGAAGCCGATGCACATCACGTTCACCGTCGGGTTGGAGCTGTGGCAGGGAGCAAACTTGACCTCGCCTCCCACCGTGGGGACCCCGATCGAGTTGCCGTACTGGCTGATCCCGGCCACGACGCCGCCGAAGAGATATCGGTTCCGGCCGTCGTCGAGCGGCCCGAACCGGAGCGGATCCAGCAGTGCCACCGGCCTGGCTCCCATCGACAGGACGTCGCGCACGATCCCGCCGACCCCTGTGGCCGCGCCCTGCACCGGTTCGATCGCAGAGGGGTGTGAATGCGACTCCATCTTGAACACGCACGCGAGCCCGTCTCCGAGGTCGATTGCGCCGGCGTCCAGACCCGGCCCGACCAGTACCTGGGGGCCGTCCGTCGGGAGGGTCCGCAGATGGACCTTGCTGGACTTGTAGGAGCAGTGCTCCGACCACATGGCCGCGAACATGGTGAGCTCCGTCGGGTTCGGTTCTCTGCCGAGCTTCGCCACGATCATCGCGAACTCGTCGTCGGTGAGCGCGAGGCGCCGGTGGAGGGGTTCTTCGGTACGGACGTTCATACCGGGACGCGCTCCTGGGCGGCAGTCAACAGCCACTGGAACACATGATGGCCGCCCGTCGGGCCCAGGTCGGCGTCGACCGCGTGCTCAGGATGGGGCATCAACCCGAGCACGCTCCGGGATTCGTTCCACAGGCCGGCGATGCCGTGGGAGGCGCCGTTGGGGTTGAAGGCTTCGTCCAGGGTCCCGTCGGGGGAGCAATAGCGGAAGGCCACACGGCCCTCGGATTCGATCCTGGCGAGCTGTTCTTCCGAGGCGACGAACCGACCCTCTCCATGCTTGATCGGAATCTGGAGCACCTCATTCGTCCCCTCGACCCGGACGTTGACCCACCTGCACACGAACGAGAGGCCGCGGTTGCGGATCAGCGCCCCGGGGAGCATCCCGGCCTCGCACAGGATCTGGAAGCCATTGCATACGCCCAGAACCGGGCCGCCCGACTCGGCGAAGGTCCGTACGGCCGCCATGACGGGCGCAAACCGGGCGATCGCTCCCGTGCGCAGGTAGTCGCCGTAGGAGAAGCCGCCCGGGAGGATGACGGCATCGGCGCCTTGCAGGTCGTGCGCGGCGTGCCAGACCGAAATGGGCTCTCCACCCATAAGAGCGACGGCCCGAAGGGCGTCCCTGTCATCCAGGGAGCCGGGGAAGGTGATGACGGCCACGCGAGGCCTCATTCGGCCCCTTCCGCCTGCAGGACCCGGAAGTCCTCTATGACGGGGTTGGACAGGAACCTCCGAGCCATCTCCTCGACCTGAGCCCTGGCCTCGGGCTCGCCGTCCGCCTCCACGACCAGGTCGATGTGCTTGCCGATCCGCACATCCGACACGTTCGCCCAACCTAGCGAGGGGAGGGCGTCCTGCACGGTCTTGCCCTGCGGATCGAGCAGCCCTTCCTTGAGCGACACCAGGACCTCGAACCGGTACTTCATGTCGCTTGCATCCGTGACAGGTACCTATCGAAGGACTCGCCGGTGATCCGCTCGTAGGCCTCCCGGTATCGCACGGCCGTCTGTTCGATCACGTCCTGCGGCAGGTCGGGCGGCGGGGGCTCGTGGTCCCAGCCGGTCGCGCCCAGCCAGTCCCTGACGAATTGCTTGTCGAAGGACGGCTGTGTGCCGCCCGGAGCGTAGAGGTCCGCCGGCCAGAACCGGGAGGAGTCTGGAGTTAGGACCTCGTCGATCAGGATCAGCTCGCCGTCCGCGAACCCGAACTCGAACTTCGTGTCTGCGAGCACGATCCCGCGCTCCAGGGCGTGGGCCGCGGCGAACTCGTATAGGGACAAAGTCAGCTCCTGCAGGCGCTCAGCCAGCCCCAGACCGACCAGTTCCGCCATCTCCGCGAGCGAGATGTTGATGTCGTGTCCCGTCGCCTCCTTGGTGGCGGGGGTGAAGATGGGCTCGGGGAGCCGGTCGGACTCGACCAGGCCCTCCGGGAGGTCGATCCCGCAGATCCGGCCCGTAGTCCTGTACTCCTTCCAGCCCGAGCCGGCGAGGTAACCGCGGGCGACGCACTCGACCGGCACGACCTTCGCCCTGCGGACCAGCATCGCTCGCCCGGCGAGGCTTGTGTCGCCGGTGAACGGAGCCGGGAACGCGGTTGCGTCGGCCGTGATCAGATGGTTGGCAACGAGGTCCTGGGTCCTTTCGAACCAATAGAGCGACATGCCGGTTAGGACATGGCCCTTGGCAGGGATCGGCTGGGGCAACACCACGTCGAACGCCGAGATTCGGTCGGTCGCCACAATCATGAGGTCGGCCCCAGCCTCGAAGACGTCGCGGACCTTGCCGCGCGCATGCAGGTCCGCGATCGTCATTCGGCCTCCCATGGCGGTCGCATCCGTTTCACCTCGGCCTGGCCGGTAGCGTCGCTTGCCACCTCCAGCTTCTCGAGCCGGTCGAAGACCTTGTCCAGGTGCTCGACGAATGGCCTCAAGACGAACAAAGCCCAGAAGTCGTCCTTCGAAAGGACCTCCATGCTCTCGATCTCCTCCCACATCCGCTCCCGGAAGGGCAGGCCTCGGTCCCACGAGTCGGCGGCCGCCCTCTGGACGGCCCGGTACGCCTGGTCGCGCTCCATCCCCCGTTCGACCATTCCGGACAGGACGCGCTGAGAGAAGAAGAGGCCACCTGTCGAGTCCATGTTCGCCCGCATTCGCGCAGGGTCCACGAGGAGGCCGTCCACCAGCCGAGCGCCGATGTGGAGCAGGTAGTGAACGGCGATGGCGGCGTCGGGAAGGATTATCCGCTCGACCGAGGAGTGGGAGATGTCGCGCTCGTGCCAGAGGGCGACGTCCTCCAGGGCAGCCTGGAGGCTCGCCCGAACCACACGGGCGAGCCCGCAGATACGCTCGGACATGATCGGATTGCGCTTGTGCGGCATGGCGCTGGAGCCTTTCTGGCCGGCGGCGAATGGCTCCTGCACCTCCCGGACCTCGGTGCGGGCAAGGTGGCGGATCTCGGTGGCGATCTTCTCCAGAGTCGCCGCCGTGGCCGCAAGTGCCCACACGAACTCCGCGTGCACATCGCGCTGGATGACCTGGCTGGCCGCCTCAGCTGCCCGCAAGCCGAGCTGGGCGCAGACGTACTCCTCCACGGCGGGGTCGATCTGCGAATAGGTGCCGACCACGCCCGACAACTTCCCCACGGAGACGGCTTCTCGCGCTCGCCTGATGCGTTCGCGATCCCGGTCCAGCTCGAACGCCCACAACGCGAGCTTGTGCCCGAACGTGGTCGGCTCTGCGTGCACGCCGTGCGTGCGCCCTATGCAGATCGTGTACTCGTGCTCGAAGGCCCGGCGCCGGACGATGGCGAGTAGATCCTCGACCCCTGTCAGGATCAGGTCCGCCGCATCGCGAAGTTGGAGGGCAAGACCCGTGTCGAGCACGTCGCTCGAGGTCAGACCGAAGTGAACCCACCTCCCGGCAGGGCCGACCTGCTCGGCCAGCGCCTGGACGAAGGCGGCGACGTCGTGGTTCGTCACGAGCTCGATCTCGGCCACGCGATCTGCCGATGGCACCGCCGCCCGAGCCTTGATCTGAGCTACGTCGTCCTGAGGGATCCGCCCGAGCCTCGCCCACGCCTCGCATGCGTGTATCTCGATCCGCGTCCAGTGTGTGAGCTTGGCCTCCTCCGACCACACGGCTGCCATCTCCGGCAGCGTGTACCGGGGAATCACGGGCGGAAACCTTCTGCCAGCGATTCCTTGAATTCGTAGATCTTGGCTCGCACGCTCGGGTCGCGGACGCCGAGGATCTGAGCGGCCAGGATCGCGGCGTTCACAGCGCCGTCGATAGCTACGGTGGCCACGGGGACGCCGCGGGGCATCTGGACCGTCGAGTAGAGCGCATCCATCCCGCCGAGGTGCTTGCCGGCGAGCGGCACGCCGATCACCGGGAGCGCCGTCCGAGCGGCGACCGCACCCGCCAGGTGATTGGCCATTCCGGCGCCGCAGATCAGACAGATCATCCCGCGCTCCTCGGCCGTACGCGCGTACTCGTCCACCAGGTCCGGGTTCCGGTGGGCCGAGATGACCTGGATCTCGTGTGGGATCCCGAACCGCTCCAGGATGGCCGTGGCCTGCTGCATGACCGGCACGTCCGTCATCGATCCGACCAGGACCCCCACGAGAGGACCGCCCTCCGATGCCTCTGCGTTCACCCGCCCCACCTCGCTCCCGCGATGTCGCGCCGGTAATGCATGCCTTCGAACTCGATGACCGAGCAGGCCTCGTAGGCGCGGTGGCGCGCTTCCTCCAGATCCGAGCCGAGAGCGGTCACCGTCAACACCCTTCCACCCGACGAGACCACTCTACCGTCCCGCAGGCCGGTGGCCGCGTGGAACACCTGCACGCCATCCATCTTGGCGGCCTCTTCCAACCCGAGGACCTCCTTCCCGATCTGGGCGCTTCCCGGATAGCCTCCGGAAGCCAGTACGACACCGGCGCAGGCCTCTTCGGTCCATGTCGGCCGGCTTCCGGACAGGTCGCCCTGGGCACACGCCAGCAGCAGCTCCATGAGGCTCGAATCCAGCCGCTGCAGGACGACCTGCGCCTCGGGGTCTCCGAAACGGCAATTGAACTCAAGGACCTTGGGACCGTCCCTGGTCATCATCAGCCCCGCATACAGCACGCCCCGGTAGTCGATACCCTCGGCCAGAAGAGCCGCGAGGGTCCGCTCCAGGATGTCATGGGCGATCTGAGCTTCGTCGTCGGGCCCCACGGACGCCACCGGGCTATACGCTCCCATGCCGCCGGTGTTCGGCCCCATGTCTCCGTCGAAGGCCCTCTTGTGATCCCGGGCCAAGGCAAGCGGGACGATCGAGCGCCCGTCCGTCAGCGCCATGGCCGAGATTTCGGTGCCCTCCAGGAACTCCTCCACCAGGACCCTCCGCCCCGCCTCGCCGAAGGCTCCCTCCACGATGCAACTCTCCAAGGCCCTTCTCGCCGAGCTTTCATCCTCCGCTATGGTCACGCCCTTGCCGGCGGCGAGCCCATCGGCCTTTATGACGTAGGGCGGCGAGAGATCAGCCACGAAGCCCATCGCCTCCTCCACCTCCTCGAACTCCCTGGAGATGGGCGCCGGTATACCGTGAGCGTCGCATAGTCGTCGCGCCCAGACCTTGGAGGCCTCGATTCGGGCCGCGTCGCGGGTCGGCCCGAACACCTCGATTCCAATCCTACGGAGTTCGTCGGCCAGGCCAGCAACAAGAGGAGCCTCCGGACCCACTACGACCAGATCAATGGACTCGCGGTGGGCGAACTCGCACAAGCCCGGCAGGTCGCCGGCCGAGATGGGCTCGGAGGCCGCCAGCGCGGAGATGCCGGCGTTCCCTGGAGCCGCGTACAGTCGCTCGACATGCGGTTCGGCCGCCAGACGCCAGCAGAGAACGTGCTCCCGTCCACCCCCTCCGACGACCAGTACCTTCACGATGCCTCTACCGCGAGCGTCTGCTGACGATCCGGGCCGACGGACAGGTGGCGCACGGGGACTCCGCCCAGCTCCGAGATCCTCATCACGTACTTCCTTGCGCCGGCCGGGAGGTCGTCGAAGTGGACCATCCCAGCCAGCTCCTCCGGCCACCCTTCGAGCTCCTCGTAAACCGCCTTCGCCCCGTGGAAGATCGACTGGTGCGGCGGAAAGTCCTCGTAGAGCCTCCCCTCGTATCTGTACGCGGTGCAGATGCGGAGCTCGGTAAGGCCAGACAGAACGTCGAGCTTGGTCATGAACAGCTCGGTCAGGCCATTTACCCTTACGGCATAGCGCAGCAGCACCGCGTCGAACCACCCGCACCGCCTCGCGCGCCCGGTGGTTGTCCCGAACTCATTGCCCTTCTCCCCCAGGTGAGCTCCGCCCGGCCCCAGGTCCTCGGTCGGGAACGGGCCCGAGCCGACTCGGGTTACATACGCCTTGGTCACACCGATGACGGCCTCCACCTCCTTCGGGCCCAGGCCCGCGCTGGCCAGCGCGCCGCCGGCGACGGGGTTCGAGGAGGTCACGAACGGATACGTCCCATGATCGAGGTCGAGCAGGGTCCCCTGAGCGCCCTCCAGGAGGACACGCTTGCCATCCCGGAGAGCTCGATACAGGAGGCCGCTCGTGTCGGCGATGTGCGGCCCGAGGCGCTCCCCCATGGCGAGGTACTGGTCCGCCATCCTGGTTGCATCGAGCGGGAGCCGGTTGTAGACCTTGGTGAGTACGAGGTTCTTCTCCTTCAGCACCACGTCGAGTTTCTCCCGGAAGATCTTCTCGTCTGTCAGGTCCTGGACCCGCAGTCCTATGCGGGCGGCCTTGTCCGCGTATGCCGGGCCAATCCCTCGCTTCGTCGTGCCCAGCCTGTGCTTGCCAAGGAAGCGCTCCGTGACTCTGTCCAACTCCAGGTGGTAGGGCATGATCAGATGGGCGTTGCCGGAGATGACCAGGCGCGATGTGTCGATCCGCTGGGCCTCGAGCGCGTCCATCTCCTGCAGGAGGACTCCCGGATCCACCACGACTCCGTCGGCGATGACGGTGGTCACATGCGAATACAGGATGCCCGATGGGATCAGGTGCAGCTTGAGGAGCTGCCCGCCGGCGAGCACGGTGTGCCCGGCATTGTTCCCGCCCTGGTAGCGGACCACGAAGTCGGTCTGCCGGGCAAGGAGATCAGTTGCCTTCCCCTTGCCCTCGTCGCCCCACTGAGTCCCTACCAGGATCGTCGCAGGCACTGGCCGGATTCTATCGGCCCGGACGCTTCGCCTCTTTCGCTCCGGGCATGGCCGCCGTGGTGGGTGGGCGCGCCGGCCGAGCCTAGCGCTCTATCCGGAACCGGATCCTGACGTGCGTGTGGTACTCCTTGATCTTGTCGCCGTCCACGGTGGCGGAGGTCTCGAGAATCTCCATGCCCTCTATGCCTCGTAGGGTCTTGCCGGCCTCGGCGAGGGCCTGGGCGGCGGCGTCCCGCCACGATTCCGTCGACACGCCGACCAGATCGATCGTCTTGATGACAGACATTGGCCCTCCCTCTGGAGAACTTGGTCGCCTCGGCCCCCAAACAGGCAGGCCGAACTCTAGCGGGTTTCGATCGGCGTCGTGAATTCGCCCGCCCTACGAGGCCGAGCCGTAGACCTCGATCATTCGCCGGTAGTTCTCCGAGATCGTCTTGGCTGCGGCCGCGCGGTCGGTTCCGCCGTCAAGGAATGCCTTGAGCGGGTCCCACCAGATCGTCCGGCCGATGGCGAACCCCCTGTAGCCCGGCACTCCCGCGCCCTGTCGAAGCCAGTGTATGACGGCGTCCTCGTTGGCCCCGCGCCCCAGCACAACGCACGCCACGTCGTCGCGCCCGCCCGAGCGGACCTGCTCGGAGATCCGCTCGCAGTCCTCGCGCAGGTCGATGCCCTCGATCTTCCAGATGTCCGGTTCGATCCCGGCGTCCTGCAGCTCCTTGATGGAGCTCACCATGAGGCCGGGACGGACCTCCTTGTCATAGCGATCCGCGTCGCCCCCGACCTTCTCCAGCTGGTGCGGCTCGGCCGCAACCAGGAGTTCGAACAGGAACTTCCGCCCGTTCGCTTGCAGCCAGTCCGACAGCCTCTTCAACCTGGCGGCCTGCCGGGAATTCATATCCTCGTCGCCCTCGGTGTTGTAACGCACGAGCACCTTGGTGAACGTGGGATCGAAAGCCAGGATGTGTTCGCCGAACTGCTCGCCGTACTCGAATTCGAACTCGTCCTGGCCGCTCTTCTCGACCGGCATGGCGAACGTATAGCCCTCGGCCTTCGCACTGCGGGCCAGGTCGCCGCCGAACTGCTCGTCCACCAGCATGCCCGAAGCCTCCTTCGGGGCTCCGTCCGCCAGGGCCTGCTGGAAACCCTCGAAGATCACGCGCTTGGCGTCGGAGATGCGGACAGCATCCTCGGGTGTGGGCGCGCCGGGGATGCCGAGCATCTTCTTCTGGAACGATCCTCGGTGGTCAAAGGCCAGGATGTACAAGCGCTTGGTGTATCCGAGGCTCATAGCTCTCTCCTCCGTGCGTGGGCTCGTCCGGTCGCGACATTCTTCCAAGTTGGCCCGGATCGAACAATCAGGGCTGCTCGAACGGGTTCTGTGGAGTGAGGGTCTGGACCCTGACCGGGTCGGCGAGCCTCGCGAAGCGGTCGGCCTCCGACGGCGAGCCGACGACGAAGCCGTAGTGCATGGGCACGGCCACCCGCGGCTCAATCACCTTTGCCATGCCGGCAGCCTCCGCGGCGTCCATCGTGTAGGTCCCACCGATCGGCAGGAAGGCGACGTCCGAGCGGACCTCGTTGAGCTCGGGGGCGTGATCGGTGTCGCCCGCGTGGTAGTAGGTGTTGGAACCGAGACTCAAGACGTAACCGACCCAGCCGTTCCTCTTCGGATGCATCTCCAGCCGCTCCTCCATCAAGTTGTAGGCCGGCACTGCCTGAATCTTGATACCCACCACGTCGAGGGAGTCTCCGGGCCGTACCGCCGTGACGTTTCCCGTCAGCTCGCTCGCCACGTTCGTGGGCGCGAGGATCCTCGTCTTAGGCGTGCGCAGCCGCTCGATCTCCTCAGGCTGGAAATGGTCGAAGTGCGCGTGGGTGATGAAGATCGCATCCGCCGGATCGTCGGTGGTCACGCCCCATGGGTCGATGTAGATGGCCAGGCCTTCTTCCCGCCACAGATAGGCCGACTGCTTGAACCAGGTGAAGTTCTCGAGCATCGCTCCTCCTCGCTGGCTCGCGGCAGCCAGCCTAACCCACCGTCCGGAATGGCGGCGGGTGCCTGCTAGGCTCGGCGCCGGCCATGGACTCGTCCGAGACTCCTGCCGCTCGCCGGCTGCTCCGGAGGAGCGCCATCCTCTCCCTCCTCGCGCGAAACCGGGACTTCCGCCTCCTTTTCGTCGCAAGCGTCATCTCCTTCTCCGGTGACTGGTTCCTGTTCGTCGCACTGGCCGGGTTGGTCTTCCAACTGACGCACTCCCCCGGTCTGGTCGCGGCGATCTATCCGGCGATGACGGTGCCATTCGCCATTGGAACATTCGTAGGTGGCCCGCTCGCCGACCGCGTGAACCGCCAGTACATGATGATCGCGGCGGACCTTTGCAGGGGAATCCTTGCCCTCGGCTTCTTCCTGATCCATCACAGGTCGCAGGTCTGGCTGATCTTCCTGCTATCCGGGTTGCTTTCCCTGCTGCAGGCCGGCTTTGAGCCCGCGGCCAATGCAGCCATCCCGAACCTGGTCGACCGCGAGGATCTTGCGACGGCGAACATCATGGGGGCTGCCACCTGGGGGACGATGCTCGCCATCGGCTCGGCGATCGGAGGCTTGGTCGTGGCCTTGTTCGGCAGAGAAGCCGGCTACATCGGGGACTCCGCTTCGTTCTTCGTCTCCGCAGCCCTGGTGTCCCGGATCCGCCGGCGGTTCTCGGAGGCCCGCGAAGAGAGACAGGAGCACCCGGGACTCCTGACAGCCAGCCGGGAGACATTCAGCTACGCGCGCAAGGACCACCGGGTCCTGTCGCTCCTCGCGGTGAAAGCAGGCTTCGGGCTCGCCGGGGGCGTTATCGCCCTTCTTCCGATCCTGGCCTTCCAGGTCTACAGCGCCGGCGACCAGGGGACCGGCATCCTCTACGGGTTCCGCGGAGCCGGCATCGTGCTCGGGCCGTTCTTGATACGGCCATTCATCAAGGACGAGGATCTCCGCACTCTGTTCTGGGGTATCTCGATGGCCTTCACGATCTTCGCGGCCAGCTACTCGGTCGTGGCCTTCATGCCGAGCATCTATCTCGCGGGCCTCTTCGTATTCGCTGGGCACCTCGGAGGCGGGGCGCAATGGACGCTCTCGTCCTACGGCCTGCAGTTGATCGTGCCAGACAGGATCCGGGGGCGGATCTTCGCATTCGACGAGGCGCTCATCAGCGGAACGATCGCCGCCTCGGCAGCCGTCTCGGGCTGGTTCACCGAGGTCTTCGACGTTCGCGCCGTCATGCTCGGGCTGGCTTGTGTCTCGGGTGCCTACGCGGTTGTCTGGACCCTCGTCACCAGGAACGTCCGCCGCTCTCTCGCGCCGGACCAAGCGTCGGCCTGACCCGCGGCGTCGCTATGGAGCCGGGGGCGTGCCGGCTTCACCCGGCTGGGGCGCAGCGGGCGGGGGCGAGCCGCCACCGACTACCGGGCCTCTGGAACCGAAGTCGACCCTGGGGGACTCGCCGACGACCGCGCGCTCTGCCTGGGGGATCTCGAAGAACTCCTCCTCCTTGAAACCGAACATCCGGGCAACGAACACTGACGGAAAGGCCTGTATCCGCCGGTTGTAACCCTGAACGTTCGCGTTATAGAAGCGACGCGAGGACTGGATCCGGTCCTCCGTGTTCGACAGCTCGGCCTGGAGCGCAAGGAAGTTCTGGTTCGCTTTCAGCTCGGGGTAGTTCTCGGCGACCGCGAACAGCCGGCCAAGGGCCGCCACAAAGGGCCCCTCGGCGGCGGCCTGGGTCGCGGGCGACTGGCCTGAGGTCCCGGCGGCGGCGGAACGCGTCCGAGCCACCTCTTCGAAGACCTCGCGCTCGTGCGCCGCATAGCCCTTGACCGTCTCCACCAGGTTGGGGATCAGGTCATACCTACGCTTCAGCTCGGTGTCGATATTGGCGAACGCGTTCCGGATCAGGTTCCTCTGCGAGACGAAACGGTTATAGGACAAAGCCAGGCCCAGGCCCAGCAGGACGACTATCCCAATGACGATCCAAAGCGGTGTCACGATGTGCTCCTCTCCTTCTCTGTGCCGAACTCGTTCCATACGAGTTCCGGGATGTGGTCCCGGAACGACTTTGCCGTGCCGAACAACGGAGTCAGGTCCATCGGCCTGCGGCGCTTGCAATACGCCAGGAGGAACGGACCGTTCGCTTCGAACCCAAACGTTCCTCCGGTCGCCAGCAGCCACTGGATCATGCGCGAATCGACCAACTTAAAGGCGAACTCCTTGTCCTTGGCCTTCACCTGGAACCCGCGATTGAAGTCCTCGGATTCGAACTCGATGTCGTGGAAACCCAGGTGATCGGCGAGCTTCGTGAACAGGCTTTCCTTCTGGATGGTGATCGGTGGGATGGTCAGCGCGAGGTCGGCGACCACCACCGACATGTGGGTGTAGGACTTCGAGGTGTGACCCTGCGAGTCGGTCGACTCCGTGTAGTACCAGTAGTCGGCCTCCTTCACCGGCATGCCCTCCCACTCGCCGGAGAGGATGTTCTCGCATCCGCGCCCGTCGCCCAGCGTGAACAGATGGAAGGGGTATGAGGTGAGGTGGAACGGATCCACTCGCGAATACTCCAATCGAAACTGGTTCGCGAACGTGAACAGAGCCTCTCGACGCTTCTGCTTCGCTCGATACCCGAACCATGCGATCAGCCCGATCGCGGCCGCGATGAGTAAGAAGACCAGCCATTCCACGCGCCAAGTATGCCCCTTCGAGCGTCAACGGTGTGGACAGGCTCAGTGCGGGACCCAGGCCTCGGGATCGCTCGCCAGCGCCTGGACCTCTTTGGGGAGGTTACCCTTCGCCAGGTCCTCCAGGGACACGGACTCGAGCACCGCTCGCAGGTTGGCTCGAACGGCGATCCACACCTGCTGCAGGGCCTCTGCGGGCCCCTTGTAGGAGATCTCCTCCGGCCTCACTTCGTGGACGTTGGCGAGTGGCCCCTCCATCGCGCGGATCACGTCGGCCAGCATGATCTTGCTTGCGGGGCGCGCCAGCTCGTATCCTCCCTCGGCTCCTCGGTGGCTCCTGACGATCCCGGCATGTTTCAGCTCGGTGAGGATGTTCAGCAGGAACCGTACGGGGATGGCTTGCGCCCTTGCTATCGCGTCGGCCTTGACCGGCCCGCCGCCGGCCGCGTTCGCCAGCTCCGCGGTGGCCCGCACCGCATAGTCCGCCTTGCTCGAGATCCGCACGGGGTAATTGTGCCTCAGCTCACGGGCGCGGTGGTCCGAAATGCCAACCCATCGCCCTCACGGTCGATCTCCACCGACTCCCCTTCACGAAGTTCGCCCGCGAGAAGCCTCATCGCAAGTGCGTCCTGGACCTCTCGTTGGATGAGCCGTTTCAGGGGCCGAGCTCCATAGGCCGGGTCGAACCCCTTCAGGGCCAGGTATTCCCGGGCTGCCGGGGTCAAGGTGACCGCGAGCTTCCGTTCGGCCAAGCGCCGCCCGAGGAGCCGGATCTGGATTTCCACGATCCCAGCGATCTCGTCCTTGCCGAGCGGGTGGAACACAATGACCTCGTCCACCCGATTGAGGAACTCCGGCCGGAAGGTTGCCCCGACTTCGGCCAGTACCTGCTCCTTCTGCTGGTTTGGGGAGAGCCCCGCCGCGAAGAAGTGGTGCGACCCGATGTTCGAGGTCATCACGACCACGGTGTTGCGGAAGTCGACGGTCCGCCCCTGCCCGTCGGTGAGCCGGCCGTCGTCCAGGAGCTGAAGGAGCACGTTGAACGCGTCCTGATGGGCCTTTTCGATCTCGTCGAGCAGCAGCACCGAGTAGGGCCGGCGCCGAACGGCTTCGGTAAGCTGACCCCCTTCCTCGTATCCCACGTACCCGGGCGGCGCTCCGATCAGACGGGAGACTGTGTGGCGCTCCTGGTACTCGCTCATGTCAATCCGGATCATCGCCCGCTCGTCATCGAATAGGAACTCGGCGAGCGCCCTGGCCAGCTCGGTCTTCCCTACCCCCGTAGGTCCCAGGAAGATGAAGGAGCCGATCGGACGGTTGGGATCCGACAGCCCTGCACGGGCCCGGCGGATGGCGTTGGCCACCGCGGTCACGGCCTCGTCCTGATCGACCATGCGGCCATGGAGCCCATCTTCCATGTGCACCAGCTTGGCGACCTCACCCTCCATCAGCCTAGCCACGGGGATGCCGGTCCATTTCGAAACGACCTCAGCGACGTCCTCCTCGTCGACCTCTTCTTTGAGCATCTTCTGCTCCGCCTGAAGCGCGGCCAGCGCCTGGTTCTCGGCTTCGAGCTGCCTCTCGAGCTCGATCAGGATCCCGTAACGCAGCTCGGCGGCTCGCTCCAGCTCGCCGTCTCGCTCGGCTCGCTCGGCATCCATACGCGCAGCTTCGATGTCCGACTTGAGCTTTCGGATGCGATCGATCCGTTCCTTCTCCTGCTGCCAATGGGCCTTCATGCCGGAGCTGCGCTCCTGGAGGTTCGCCAACTCTTCCTCCAGCTTCTCAAGCCGCTCCTTCGATGCCGGGTCCGTCTCCTTCCGCAGCGCCGCCCGCTCGATCTCCAGCTGCTTGATCCGTCGCTCGACCTCGTCTATCTCCACGGGCATCGAGTCGATCTCGATCCTCAGGCGGCTGGCCGCCTCGTCGATCAGGTCGATCGCCTTGTCGGGGAGGAATCGCCCAGAGACATAGCGATTCGAAAGGATGGCCGCCGCCACGAGCGCCGCGTCTTGGATCCTGACGCCGTGATGGACCTCGTAGCGCTCCTTCAGTCCACGGAGGATGGCGATGGTGTCTTCGAGCGAGGGCTCGCCGACGAGGATCGGCTGGAACCGCCGTTCCAGCGCGGGATCCCTCTCGACATGTTTGCGATATTCGTCCAGGGTCGTGGCGCCTATTGCGCGAAGCTCGCCCCTGGCGAGCATGGGCTTGAGCATGTTCCCGGCATCGACGGCACCCTCAGCCGCCCCTGCTCCGACGACGGTATGCAGCTCGTCGATGAAGGTGATGATCTGTCCCTCGCTCTGGGCGATCTCCTGGAGGACGGCTTTGAACCGTTCCTCGAACTCGCCCCGATATTTCGAACCCGCAACCAGCGCCCCGATGTCCAGGGCTACCACTCGTTTGTCCTTGAGGCCCTCCGGCACATCACCGGCGACGATCCTTTGAGCGAGCCCCTCCACGATCGCGGTCTTGCCTACACCCGGCTCGCCAATCAGGACCGGGTTGTTCTTGGTCCTGCGCGAGAGCACCTGGATCACCCGGCGGATCTCGTCGTCGCGCCCGATGACCGGGTCCAGCTTCCCCTTCCGCGCCAGCTCGGTTAGATCGCGTCCATAACGCTCGAGCGCCTGGTACTTCTCCTCGGGCGTTTGGTCGGTGACTCTCTGGTGTCCGCGGATGTCGACCAACGCCGAGAGAACCAGCTCCCGTGTTACCCCCGCTTCGCGGAGGAGGCGCGACACGTCGGTCGCTCCTTCAAGGAGAGCCAGGAACAGGTGCTCGGTAGAGACGTATTCGTCGGTCAGCGCGGCAGCGTCAGCGAACGCTCGCTCCACCACCCGGCGGGTCGCGTCAGACAGGTACTGCTCCTGCTCGGAGCCGAAGACTTTCGGCACGCGATCGAGAATCTCCTCGAGCTTGTCCCGGAGCAGGCGCGGGGATTGCCCCAGCTTCTGCAGAAGCGGGTAGATCACTCCCTCGCGATCGGACAGCAGTGCGAACAAGAGGTGAGCCGGTTCCACCTGCTGATGGTTACGAGCTCGTGCCAGCTCCTGCGCCACACGCAGGGCCTCCTGGGACTTGAGCGTCAGCTTGTTGGGGTCCATGGGGTCGTCCTGTCCTAGCCTCTTAGGTCACCGGTCCGACCGCGATGGGGCCGCGGCGCTTGGACCCTTCTCCCTCGACTCGAGACACGCGGACGCGAAGCCTTGGAATGTCGGAGCGAGGCACCATCTCCACGCGCCGAGCGCCCTTTCGAAGGCGTTCCAGCTCCTCCTGCATGCGTCGCCGTGCCCGATCGACCTCCCGATCCAGATTCCGCATCCGCTCGCGCATGTGCTGAAGTTCGTCTTCCATTTCCACGATCATCTTCACGCCGGCGAGGTTCAGACCCTGCTCTTGTGTGAGGCGCTGGATCATCTGGAGCCGGGCTATGTCCCGGTCCGAGTATCGCCGCGTGTTTCCGGCTGTGCGAGCCGGCGTCAACAGACCCTTGCGCTCGTAGATACGAAGGGTCTGCGGATGCACGCCCGCGAGCTCGGCCGCGACGCTGATGATGTACACGGCCCGATCGTCTGCCTTGGCCTGCCCACGGCCTTCGGTTCGATCCTTCATCGCTCCAGCCCCAATCGTGCACGAGGGGACTCCCTCTGGGCCAGTTGAAGCTTGCCGATGAGCTCCTTCTCCTCTTTTGACAGCTTCGAGGGAACGTCGACCTTCACCGTTACGAGGAGATCGCCGTTCGCGCCCTTCTTCTTCGGCTTGGGGGCCCCCTTCCCTTTGATCCGGAAGGTCCGGCCGGTCGGAGTCGCTGGCGGGATCTTCAGCCGGACGGCTCCATTCAGGGTCGGCACCTTGAGCTCTGTACCTAGCGCCGCCTCCGCATAGCTGATCGGCAACTCCAGCGTGAGGTCCGAGTCGTTGCGGCCGAAGAAGGGATGCGGTTCGACCTTGACCGCGACGAACAGGTCGCCGGGCCTTCCGCCTGCCGGCCCCGGCTCCCCACGTCCGGAGACCCGGATACGCATACCGTCCTTCGCCCCCGGAGGTATCCGAACGGAGAACTCTCGGGTGGTCCGCACGCTCCCCGATCCCTGGCATCGCTCGCACGGGTCGGTGATGACCCGCCCCGATCCTCCGCACCGCGGACATGCTCGGCTAAGAGAGAAGAATCCCTGGTTCTCCGCCACTGTCCCTGTGCCTTGACATTCGGGGCACACATCCGGATGGGTCCCGGGCTTGGCCCCAGAACCACCACACACAGGGCACGGTGCAGGCCCGTGTATGCGCAGGGGGACGGTGGTCCCGGACATGGCCTCCTCGAAGGAGACGCGAGCCTCCGTCTCCAGATCCGTCCCTCGGGCGGGAACCCGGCCTCGGGATCTGCTGGTGCCACCGGAGAATACGCTGAAGAGGTCGCCAAGGTCGCCCAGGTCTCCCACATCCGCGACCCCAAAGGGAAAACCCTCTACCCGGACACGGCGCCCACCTGACGCCGCTCCCTGGCCGCCACCCGGGAACCCACCGAAACCGGAGGCCGCCATCTCTCGGACCCTGTCGTACTGGGGACGCTTCTCCGGGTCTCCCAGCACGTCGTACGCGGCAGAGATCTCCTTGAAGCGTTCTTCCGCTTCACTGTTGCCGGCGTTGGCGTCCGGATGATGCTTCTGCGCGAGCTTGCGGTATGCCTTCTTGATTTCGGCCGCCGGAGCGTTCTTGGGCACACCCAGCACCTGGTAGTAGTCCTTCTCGAACCACTCTCTGCGTACTTCCCCGTTCATCGCCATCCCATCCGGATCGCGCGTGCCCTCACTTACGAACGACCTTGACACCGGCAGGCCGGAGGACCCGGCCCTTCATCTTGTAGCCCTGGCGGAGCACGTCCGCCACGATCGGTTCTCCCTCCGCCTCGCCCGACTGAAGCAGCGCTTCGTGAAGGGCCGGATCGAATGGCTTGCCCTGGGCCTGAATCGGCTCGAGTCCCTCCGAACGCAGGATCTCGGCCAGCTTCGCGTAGACCAGCTCCACCCCGTGCAGGAACCGGTCGAAGTCCGGCTTCTGCTCCGCCGCCATCAGGGCCAAGTCGAACTCATCCAGCACCTCGAGCAGCCTGCGGAACAGGGGCTCGGCCGCCATCTCCACCGCTCGCGTCTGCTCCTTGAGCACGCGCTTGCGGTAGTTGTCGAACTCGGCCTGGAGTCGCTGGAGGTGGTCCCGATACTCGGCAGCCTCGCGACGCGTCGCGTCGGCGTCCGACTCCGCGGTCGCCGCCGGGGCGCCATTGATCTCCGTGGTCCCATCCGGCTGGGCAGGCTCCGTATCCGATTCTCCGTGAGGCCTAACCCGGCGGCGATCCGTCACCTTGACCTTCGGCCGCTCATCGCCTTCGGCGTGTAATCGGGGATCGGTCACGACGCGCCCCCTTCGTCAACGATCTCACCCTCCACCACATCGGCGTCACCGGAGGGCGGGGCCTCGCTGCCACCGCCCGAGGCGGCGGCAGCCTGCTGGCCGGCGTACATGGCCTGGCCCACGCGCTGGAAGGCTTCCATGAGGGCGTCGGCAGCGGCCTTGATGCGGGCCGTGTCGTCTCCCTTCAGCGCTTCCTGCACCTCTTCGTTTGCCGATCGAACCGCCTCCCGGTCCGGCTCCGGGATCTTGTCGCCGTACTCGGAAAGCGCCTTGCCGACCTGGTAGCTGAGCTGGTCCGCGGTGTTGCGGGCCTCCGCGGCCTCGCGACGGGCGTGATCTTCGGCCGCGAACTTCTCCGCATCCTTGACCATGCGGTCGATCTCGTCCTTGCCCAGCGCTGTGCCTCCGGTGATGGTCATCTGCTGCTCCCGGCCCGTGGCCATATCCTTGGCCGAGACCTGGACTATCCCATTCGCGTCGATGTCAAACGCCACCTCGATCTGAGGCATGCCGCGCGGTGCGGGCGGAATCCCCATCAGCTGGAACTTGCCCAACGACCTCACCGCAGGAGAGAAGACGGTCTCGGCCTCGCCTTGAAGGACGTGAACCTCCACCGTCGTCTGGTTGTCGTCCGCGGTCGTGAAGATCTCTGCCTTGCGAGTTGGGATGGTGGTGTTGCGCTCGATCAGCTTGGTGAAGATGCCACCCTTCGTCTCGACACCCAGCGAGAGCGGCGTCACATCCAGGAGAAGGATGTCCTTCACATCGCCCTTCAACACTCCCGCCTGGATGGCGGCACCGATCGCGACGACCTCGTCGGGGTTAACCCCCTTGTGGGGCTCCTTTCCCCCGGTGAGCTTGCGAACGAGCTCCTGGATCATGGGCATCCGGGTCGACCCGCCAACCAGGATCACGTGGTCGATCGCCGAGACGTCCTTGCCCCAGTCCTTCACCGCCTGCTGGAACGGCCCCTTGCACGACTCGACCAGGTCCTCGGTCATGCGTTCGAAGTCGGCGCGGGTGAGCTTCACCTCCATGTGCATGGGCGACATCGTCCCGTCGTCGCCCTTTGTCGCGGTGACGAACGGCAGATTGATCGTCGTCTCGCTCACCTGGGAGAGTTCGATCTTGGCCTTCTCGGCCGCCTCCTTCAGACGCTGCAGCGCCATGCGATCCTTCGAGAGGTCAACGCCGTTGGAGGCCTTGAACTCCTTGATCAGCCAATCGATGATTCGCTGGTCCCAGTCGTCACCGCCGAGCTGGGTGTTCCCCGCCGTCGACTTCACCTCGAATACGCCCTCACCTATCTCTAGCAAGGACACGTCGAACGTCCCCCCGCCAAGATCGAAGACGAGTATCGTTTGCTCGTGCTGCTTGTCCAGTCCGTAGGCGAGCGACGCCGCGGTGGGTTCGTTGATTATTCGAAGGACCTCGAGCCCGGCGACCCGCCCTGCCTCCTTGGTGGCCTGGCGCTGGGCGTCATCGAAATAAGCCGGCACCGTGATGACGGCCTGAGTCACCTTGTCGCCCAGATAGGACTCCGCGTCCCGCTTCAGCTTGAGAAGGATCTGGGCGGAGATTTCCTGTGGGGTCCACTTCTTGCCGTTCACGTCGAGAGACCAGTCCTTATGTCCCATCTGACGTTTGATGGACCGCACGGTGCGGTCGGGATTGGTGATGGCCTGGCGCTTGGCGACCTCGCCGACGACGATCTCCCCAGATTTGGAGAAGCCGACGACGGACGGCGTTGTCCTGGACCCTTCGGCGTTGGGGATCACGACCGGCTCGCCGCCCTCCAGAACGGCAACGACCGAGTTCGTGGTCCCAAGATCGATCCCTACTGCTCGTGGCATTCGTCCCCTCCTGAGGTTAGGCTTAGTGTATAGCCAGGATAAAGCTTAAGCGTGAGACTGTCAACCTTGGAAAAATGGGGACTCGGCGGCGGCATCGGTCGAATTCCCCACGAAATAGGGATTGAACCATCAAGGCAGGGATGCCGATAATTAAGCACTTCGACCGAGGAAGAGAGGGAGCGGTCCATGAGCAGCGATCCGCCGGAGCTTGGGAAGGGGTTGTTCGGCTACCGGAAGTCGGTGGTGAACCAGATCATCGCCGACCGCGACATCATGCTCCGGCAGGCCGAAGGAAGGGTGCGCGCCGCCGAGTCCAAGGTCGCGGACCTCGAAGTAGAGCTGATCGCGAACAGAGACAGGAGCACGCGGATGGAGGAGCAGCTCGAGCGGCTTCGCGCTCAGTTCGATGCCCTAATGGGCGGGGTAAACCCCCCGTTCGGGGGGTCGTCCACGACCGAGCCTGCAGCCCCACCACCCGCACCGGAGGTCTCGAAGAACGAACAGGTTTTGGCCAACACGTCACCCGGCGAGGAGGATGTCTTCGGCCGCCTGGGCGCCGAACAAGAACCGGAGGAGGAAGCCATCGACAGCTTCGCCGATCAGGCCGAGGAGTATCTGTACGGATCGTCCGAGCTGGTCTACGAGGAGCCCGCTCCTGCTGAGGAGGCGAGTCCGGACCCATCGCCCGAAGTTGAGGAGCCGGCCCCGATCCCGTCTGCGGAGTTAGCTGCACCTCCCGCCGAGCCCGAGCCCGTCCCCGCGAATCCCAACCCCGTCCCAGGGCCCGCGGCCGAGCAGCGAGCAGCACAGGTGAGCGGGGTGACCAGCAGGTTCCTGAACGAGGAGCTGGGCAGCATCCTGAATGCGGCGGAGGAGTCCGCCGCTCGCATCGTCGAGCGCGCTCACGAGAGCACCGAGCATCAGATCACCGAGTCGAACCGACTTTGGCGTGAGGTCCAGGCGGAACTGGCCAGGTTCGTTGCATGGCGCGAGCAGGTCGATCCCCTCATCCACGGGATCCAGACAAGGGTCCACGACGTGCGAGGAACGGTCGAGGAG
>Ga0210378_10000484_pt1 | contig 20147 bp, 16 predicted proteins | sample PLM1_60_b1redo_FD_155465 | JGI IMG/M metagenome (GOLD analysis project Ga0210378, IMG submission 155465) | Groundwater sediment microbial communities from an aquifer in East River, Colorado, USA - PLM1_60_b1 redo | ecosystem: Environmental > Terrestrial > Soil > Riparian zone | place: USA: East...
GTGTAACAGTATGCTGTTTGATGATCGAAGCTGATAAGTTCAATGCAGTTAAGGATGCAACAGTGGCGATAGGTCTTGCCAACAAGGATACAAAAGATGTCATAAGTAGTTTTGGTACAGGTTTTTTCATAGGCGGTGAATACATTGTCAGCTCGGCACATATTTTTAGTCAATGTATTAAATATAATGCTCAGTATAAGGAAAAGAAAAACAGTATGAAAGGAATATATTCCGCATTCAACGTTACCACCAAAGGAGATCGGTTAGAACTTAACACGTATCACATATTAAAGGCGATCAGACTGCCGCCTGTTAAAGAAGTTAGGGGGTTTACAGGATCGCTAGACCTAGATATAGGGATAGGAAAGCTAGATCGTCATTCAGATAATTTCTTACATATCAAGGAACCCGGCCAATTGAAACTTTATGATGAGATTGTAATATGTGGCTACCCGAGTGGAAGAGTATCGCTGGTTCTGTATAGAAATAATCTTGGAGATGGAATGGGAATCCATTTGCGGCCCATAATTCAATTTGGACGTATTGCGGGATTAATGCCCAATGATGACAGTAATAGTAACAATCCATGGGGAATACAAACGGATATCGTTGCCATGGGAGGTTCCAGCGGTTCGCCTATTATAGATCCGAGGAGAGGAGATGTAGTAGGTATGGCACAGCAAGTTATTGCAACGATGACTACCGTAGACAAGGATGGAATGCCATCAAACCTATATGAGTTGACTAAAGGTCCCTTGTATGGAATAGCTCCGATAGGATTAGCTTACGGCGTCACAAATCAGATATTATCGCCACTTCCGAATATCTCCAAAAATTATTTTGAAAAAGGTCATCAGCCCGACTTTTTATTTGAAAATACGGGAACTATAGAACTTTTCTGATTTCATTTAATTTAAAATTCGTCATCTAGATATCCATGGAATATCAAAATAAAATATTTGCTGCCACTATTAAAAACGATTGAAGACCACGCTCTGTTACCTTCTTTAGTCGAATAGGTCTTGACCGGTTCGTCATTTGCGATTAGCGCAATATTATGCTAGTGTTTAAGTTAGTGAAAAAACAGTTATTGTCTCATCAAAATCCATTATTTATGGAATTCAAAACTCTTTTTAATAATATTGGCTAGCTCTGTGATGGTCCTTAACTTAACAGAACCAATATGAGTTACATAAAATATTAAACAATGAATAAATAAATAGTAAATTATGCAAATTGGAGGACATATTAACTATAATTGGCAATCTATCTGATTGGAAACAGCGTCTTTGGATAATCTTTTGATATTAACATGTTTCTTCATGTAGAGTAATCAAATTCTATTACGGCCCATAATGTTATACTTTGGTATGTTACGTTGATATTGTTGGTTAATTAGTATTATTACTGCTTATTTGCAGCCTGCATCCTTCTGACTAGTTTATACATACTGTTATGACATTCACATTCACAAATTCTCGTTCTTGAATTATTGATAATTTCAATTATATCTCCGTCACACAAATCATGCTCTTGTTCAATACACTTTACGGATTTATCCACTAGGTACATTCGCTTTTGCAACAATTAATGTTTTCTATTTTTTTGTTTATGTGGGATTTACCTTGTGTGATTTACATAACAATTTCCGTTAATTTACTTGTTACTGTTGTCCTGGTTTTAAATTAAGAAGTTTTCGTTTATAATTTTAGAATGTGACCTTAAATACTACGGTTAAGGATAAAGCTTAGAGAATTGAAAAACGGGTTAGACATTGTAGAAGGTACCATGAGAGTAGTAACGATTTTTGATGCTGTTATGTCAAAGCGATATGAATGTCATAGATACATAGTACATCTTGCCAACCATTATTACTGCTGTACATGTTGTGGAGGTTTTTTCACATAACTCCTTACCTTGGAATATCAAAAGTAAGATATGACAGGCATCATACCTCCATAGATAGCGCAATTCAGCACCTAATTGACGACGATGGCGTTCAAGAGGGCAAACTCGTTACTCGAAAGGATATAGTGTCAAACTTATTCAGCAGAATTATATGCAAGGTGATAATACCTGGTCCAAACAACATCTGGGACTATGGAGCAGATATTAAAGTAGTTATAATTCATGGTACTGATTATATCAAAACAGACTCAAACCCAATTCCTTGTGATAAGATCGGGAATCTACCAGAATTTTAGAGTGATCATACTATGAAATAACGTGCATGTATCGAACAAATTCATAATATTGGATCAGAACTACACATTTTTCTTAAGGTAGTCTCTGCGACATTCATCCGAACAGAATTCTAGAACTCCCTTTACAGTACTTGTGTATCATACGCCTCTGAGCACGTTGTTAAATTGCTTTCCACATGTAGAACATGAGATATACAAATGTTCATTTTCCATCGCTCGTTCTTTAATAAGTATTATGCTATTACTCAACAACTTATCGTAATTTAGGATGATATACTTAGTCCTAAGTGTAACTCTTTAACTATATATAGAGTGGTATATGCAAATAGGGAAATCATATATTGTACAGTGTATTATATCAAACAAGGAAGGGATTTTAATGGCAACACTTCACGTCTACAAAAGGAATTCAAAGTTTATAGACTTGTACGACATAGTTGAAGAACTTAGTAGTTTGGGACTAACTGATACTCTGCAAAAGTATTACAATAAACCACTTGAAAAGGAAGCCAAGAGCATAGTAGCAGGACCTAGCTTTCTGCAATATTTGAACAGATTATTTCAAATTCAACTTACAACTGGAGATATCATAAACTTAGAATCTGGAAATCATGGTAAATATTATATGCTTTCAGCAACTGGAACATGGGATGAGATAATCAAATTACAATAATGTTTGCCCGTGGAACTGCATAAATTGTAACTATCAGCCGGTTAATTTTAAAATATATCTCCATTAATCACAATCATGATTGCAATCATAAAATCTTCATCAAGCCTGTGAGTCAAATTAATTGTGTCAAACTGGATTCACTGGTCACGCCGAACCCGATGTAAAAATGGTTCCTTTGTGGGGGATTGTAGATGGTCATATAAGATGGAGCATCAGCATAGGTTTATACGGACGTATGCCTCTCTTACCAATATGTACAGAGCTTGCAATTCTTGCTCAAAAGACTTTGATGAACTGCTCCAGGGAGTTCGATATCTAAGCACGACTATTGGACTTTTATTCTTCTGCTCAGATGTTTGCTGCAAAAACTACCTTACCAAGAAGCTCTAGGGCAAACTCAGAATAAAAGACTGAAATAGCATAAATGTAATACATTTGGCAGATTTAATTTTTTTATCCACTTCACTTTATTCATAATTTTCTAATATAATACGAACCTTCAAAAATGATATGCGCATTCTATCTATATATTAGGACAATAACCATCCAATATTACAAATGAGTTACAGTAGAGGCGGCAGTTATGGCAGTGGTAGGGGAAGGAGCTATGGTGGCGATGCTAGTAAGAGTTTCAACAGAGGTAGTCCAACGACAAAACCCGTCGAGGTGGGTAAGGAATATGAGGTAGACATTACGGAAATTAGTAGAAAAGGCGATGGTATTGCTAGGGTTCAAGGTTTTATAGTATTTGTACAAAATGCAAAAGTCGGGAAAAAGACCCGGATAAAGGTTACTGAAGTAGCAGACAGGTTTGCTAAGGCAACAATTGAGGTTTAACCAATACAATTGTTCTAAATGTGATTACTACACAAAATTTATTTAGAATTCTAGACAATATGTTTATCCATACCCCATAAACATTTTAGGTATACAGGTCATCTTCCAATTTGTTCAGTAGTCATTGAATGATTAGTGCATTTATACTTATTAATTATGATTACCATTATCATTATCGTTTAAAAAAGAATATCGAACATCGTTTACTAATTACTAGTATACATTTGAATATAAAGTCGAAATGATATAGTGATTTTTTGCCTTGTTAGCTATCCATCTAGTGAAGTACCAGTACGCCTAATGACGCACGGTGGATTACTTAGCTATCATCTCTACCGAGTTATTTGTTTTGAAGCTCATCAGCTGATTAGTATTAGAAAACATAAGCAAGTATAATTAAGAAAAAAATAGCATTATTCATGTTATCCGTTTCCCACAGGTTTGTCAATACTTGAGCTATGAGATTTAAATTCACAAAGAATAATAGTCGTTATATGGTTTGATTTGTTTAAGGCTTTCTCTTTTGACCTATTTCTAATTAAAGATTTCTCATAAAGTTCCGATTGAATATTCAGTCATATTTCCTGGATCTTTATATTTTAATTTTTATACTTTTCGAATTCGCTTTCTTCGCGGTTAGCCATTCTTGGCGTCAGCATCAAATTTAGCCTTACCTTCTTTGTATATGCATTTCAAACACCACCACCTGCCAATTCTAGTTGGGTCATTTAGAGGAACCAACTGATCGACCGAATCTCCACAGTTATCACATATTTTACCTTCACGATTAATCATTAAATCGACCATGTGGTATGTTAATATTTAAAGATATTTTCCTGAGTGATTCTAATGAGTATATTAGTGTTATAGTGTGGCCACGGGCAATCGCAACAATATGGTTCCCGACGAATCCGAACTTGTTCCGATTGAATATTCAGTCATATCGCCTTGTGCCTAGTTTGTCCTATTTCAAGGTTAACTGACCCCAATTACCAACAAGGTTCAAATCCCACAGGTCACATGCAAAAGTCGATCATTGTCCCATTCATATTTTAAAAAATATCATTGCTAATTTTTCCGAACAAAAAGCCAAATACCAGCTAGTAGAACCATACTACATGAAGGGCACTATTCCCTACGAGTTCAACTTTTTTTCCCTTACACAATCTTCAGCAACGGACCCTAAACACTGTGTTATAAATCTTCAATTTAGAAATTCTTAACCAGTTTATAGTGTTTAAACCAAATAATAATTAATACTCATGCGGTTTAACTGTCAAAAAAAGATGAGATAAATTGGGATATTGGATGCGATAATCCGAGAGTAAGAAAATGAATTGCAAATCCAATTATTGCACCCATAAGTAAGTTATCTGTATACCAATAAATTCCTAAAAATAATCCCAATGCGGGAACAGTAAATAGCAGTGCAAGAATTGCACTTGTACTTATCATCTTAATCATAATGTCTGGCGTAATATTTTCTGATTTTTGACAGGGAAACTGAAATTTTAGACTTGTTCTTGACAATTGACAAAAAATGTTTTTTTGAGACCTGATATATGTATTGATATCTCAAAAATCATGAAAAATATTCTCAGTGCTTGTATAATTTAACTGCATAACAGAGACATTATGAATTTTCTAACAACAGAATAAACAAAAGATCATAAAAAAAATTGTTAAAAACCATCCATCCAAATATTTAAGCATCATCATTCATTTTAGTTAGAGAATTTAATGTAGCCTGTTGTTAAGTATTGAACTGTCCAGGATGTCAAATTAATAAGTTTCAGATAGAAATTGTATATTAGTAGTATTTGTTAGCTTATGAAGATAGAAACTCGCAGGAATCCAAACTCTAGTTGACTGAATAATTCTTAATTGCAATTTACTCGGCTATTTCTTAATCTATTCCAAATAGATATTACATTGATAATCTTTTTGAGATTTTATATGCAAAACCCATAGCAACAAAAAGGGTTATGATTCCTGCAGAAATTGTTATAATCAAATTTGTTTTGATAACATAATGAAATACGACGGTACTGATGATGGCTGGGACTGCTATAACTAGAGCCAATAATGTACCATTTAGAAAAATTTTTAGCGCAGAAATTTTCACATCGTCATTTTCAGAATTTGGATTCAACTTCAAAAATGTTATTTTACTATCATATAAATATAATTCATAATAGATTGCCAAATTGTATTGGTATTTGAGAATCATTTTCCATAACTATCCCTAGTATATCACCTAACCTTCTCTTCTCTATAATTCAGAATATTATCTTGCTCTGCTCAGTATTTTGGTCTTTTCACCTCTAATCGGATTTCATTCTGCAATATCAAGAACAAGTAAGGATGAGTATTGCGCTGATTGTCGAAAATGAAATTGAAACTAATAAGACGTACTAGTTTTTCATTCGTATTAGTTATTATCTAATACTAAATCTAATTTAGAATATTAATTCGTCAATACTCAAAATCCTTCCACAATATTTGCATTTTAAAATGATTTTCTCTTTATCTATAACTTCAATGACAGATTTTATATTCTCGCCAATAGTTACACATCTTAAATTAGGACATTTGAAAATTCCAGTAATATAATCTGGCAATTGTATCTTCCTCTTTTCTGCTAATTTGTAATCTTTGATAATGTTTATAGTGGCATGTGGTGCTATTAATGATAGCTTATTTGTTTCATCAGGTTCCAGATATCTGTTTTCGACTTTAATAATATCCTTTTTTTCATATTTGTTGCTTGGAACATTCAAAGCAACGGTTATGACATTTCCTTCTCTTCCAGTGATATTGAGGGCTCTTAGAACTAAAAATGCCTTGCCAGATTCAATATGATCTATTACAGATCCATTTTTGATTCTCCTTACAATTAACTCAATCGAATTGGACAGATACTTTGCGCCCTTCCATTACTTTATTAACAATACTATAAAAGTATGAAACTTATTCGATCGCATTTAAATAGCAAGTTTGGTATAATTTCGATTCTAGTAGGTCTGTTCGGGATTCTCCTATAAGTGAAAACGTTACGTCATGTAGAAACAAAAGTCTTACATTTCAAATAATATTTTGCATCATCATCTTCTTAAATTCGATATCCGATAGATTCTTTTTTGCTTCTAATATCATTGCGACATCATTACCAACGATATATCTTTGCTTGGGCTCATTATTGCCTAAAACCTGTATTATCACTTTTGCAACATCGATAGGAGACGTAGCATGTTCTTGCATTAATTCAACATTTCTCTGAAATTTATCTAAGGACCGAGAATATGGTGAACTCTTTTTCATTGAATGTTCTGATACAATGCAGTTGCGGAAAAAATTTGTTTTTATTACTCCAGGTTCAATTATAACCACTTTTATCCCATATGGAAGTAGTTCATACATTAAGGATTCACTAAATCCTTCGATAGCAAACTTTGTACTTACGTAAGCAGAAATACCTGGAAAACCTACTTGTCCGGCACCTGAGCTTACATTAATAATTGTACCGCTTTTCTGTAATCGCATTATGGGAATTATCTTTTTCGTAATATTCAGAACACCAAAAAAATTAGTTTCAAATTGATTCCTTATTTCATCCAGAGTCAGGTCTTCAAAAAAACCTACCAGACCATAACCTGCATTGTTTATCAATACATCAATTCGGTTTGCCTCCCTCTTGATGCAATTAATTGTATTTTCTATAGACGTATTATCATTTATATCAAGTTCCCGGATATTTAGATCAAGCCTTTCTTTTCTAATTATTTCTTCAAGAGAATCCGATTTCTTTGTATTTCGCATAGTAGCAAAGGTATGATAGCCATTTCTAGCGAGCATTAGTGCAGTTTCGTAACCTATTCCACTGGAACAACCTGTAATAAGTGCAACTTGATGCATTATGGTAATACCAGTTTATTTTTTATATAAATTTAGATACCAAAATTCAGATAATATCTATCAATTCATCGCACTTTGATAAGAAAGCAATTATACCAACTGGATTACAAAGCGTAACCTATTAAAAGCATTAATTTATTATTGCTATCGAAACGATATCAATTGTCCGACGATGATGAAGAACCGCCTGGAAGGGCAGGGATCACGTCTCATAACCAACTTGTCAGGTCTCTTGGGCTTCTAGATATTCTGATGGTTGGAGTAGCTGCAATGATAGGTGGCTCAATTTTTGTTCTGACTGGACCGGCAATAGGTCTTGCAGGCAGTGCGGTTATTGTTGCGTTTATTATTAACGCGATAATAACGATATTTACCGCTATGGCATATGCCGAGCTTGGATCCGCTATGCCAGAAGCGGGAGGTGGATACCTATGGGTGAGAGAAGGCTTACCTCGACCGAACGCTTTCATAAGTGGATGGATGGCCTGGCTTGCACACATAATCGCTGGATCGTTATATGCTGTAAGTTTTGCTTCATTCCTTACAGGGTTATTGGAGATGGTGAATCTTTCGCACGATCTTGTGCTTTTAAACATTATACCGTTAGATAAGTTTATAGCAGTAGTATCTATTGCCGTTTTTACTTATATCAATATTAAGGGAACATCTGAGACCGGTAAGACGGGTGATGTCGTTACTATAATTCAGCTAGGATTAATATTTATTTTAATTGCAGCCGGCTTGTGGGTCATGAGTGGCAATCCTAACTGGAAGATGAATTTTTCGAATTTTGCGCCAATGGGGATCAGTGGAGTAGTTGCAGCAATGGGTCTGACTTTCATAGCATTCGAAGGATATGAAGTAATCGTTCAAACAGGAGAGGAAGTAAAAAACCCAAGAAGGAATATTCCACGGGCGATATTCATCTCGCTAGGTGCTGTAGTTATTTTGTATTGTTTGATTGCGTTTGTATCTATAGGGGCAATATTTCCAGCTGGCATTGAGTCATGGAAATACATAGGTGGGAGTGGTGAACTTGGAATAATGAAGGCTGCAGAATTGATAGCTCCTTATGGTGCATTTATAGTTTTAGCTGGAGGTTTGATTTCCACTCTAGCTGCCTTAAACGCAACAACATTTTCTTCGGCCAGGGTAGCTTTTGCCATGGGCAGGAATTATAACTTGCCATATCAGCTTAGTGCCATCCACAAAAAGAACAAGACACCTTATGTCGCAATACTAATATCTGGTATCATAATGGCAGTTATGGCTTACGGACTTCCTCTAGCACAGATCGCCGTTGCAGCAGGTGTTATTTTTCTATTACTATTTACTCAAGTAAATATGGCTGTCATCACTATTCGTAGGATTTATGGTGACAAGTTAGAATATGGGTTCAAAACTCCATTCTTTCCAGTAATACCAATAATAGGTATCTTCCTCAAACTTGGGCTAGCTATTTTTCTGCTGTTTACTCAACCTTTGAGCTGGGCGATAACCGTGGTATGGGTGGTGATTGGATTCCTCATATATCGAATGTACACATTTAGGAAGGAAATAGATCATTATGCTCCAATTGTTACTAGTGAAGGTGACTTAGAGAGAAAGGACTATAGGATTCTAATTCCATATACACCCGAAGATCCAGATAGATTATTAAAATATGCAATAAGAGTTGCGAAAGAAAATTTCGGAGAGATTAATATTTTGAGAGTGATTACAGTTCCAAAACAGACCCCGTTATCTGCGGGGACTGGGTATGCTGAAACAGCAAGGAAATCATTTGAACCATTAGACAAGATAATGGACAAGGAGAACATACCAAATCACTATCTTGTGAGAATATCCCATGATACAAGCGAAGCAATATTGGCTACTGTGGATGAACAAAAAATTGATTTACTGATAACAGACTTTGAAACATTCAGGAACAGCAAAAAATTTCAAACAATTTTGACGTGTGATGTACTTGCCATTTTATCAGAAGGAAATGAAGAGTTCACACTTGAACCTACCCGAGCTTCGAGACGGCGCTTTGGTCAAAAAAATTTGGTCGTACTATACGATGGCGGAGATCATTCAGATGTAGTTTTGAAGGCTACGAGTTGGTTAGAACGTTCAGGACAATTCAAAATTAATGTTTTATATGTAAATACCAAAAAAGATGATGAACAGGAAAAAATTGTAAGCAAAACTGATATACTAAAACAAAAGGAATATCTTGAGCAAGTTGGAATCGAATTCAACGAGATTAATCTGTCAGATACTGATATGCGAAATAGTAACGAAGCCGCAGATACAATTTTGTCTTCACTGAGTAATTTTCAACCAGATGTTGTTATAACTGGTGCAAGCATTTCAAAATTTAGCTTATTTAATGATCCTCATTTTCTAAATATGTTGTATGAACTGAAATGTCCAATTATAGTAGCCAGACATTTTGCTATCCCTGGAGTTCACAAGATTAAAACTTTAATCCATAAATTAAGAACTCTAATACTTGAAAAGATCAATGACTTGAAAAAAACTCGACAAATTTGAAGCGATTTCCATTCATGTTGCTCTCCTTGCAAAGATAATAGCTTACTCTGTATTATGAAAGACAAATATGGAATCGTATGATATTTGATACGGCGATTAATTAGCGGCGATTAATTAGGAGTTGATTTGAGATTATCAAGATTTATATTGCATTAATTGAGTTAGGTAAGCCTAATTGTTTTATGTCCCTGAAAAAAGTTATTCCTTCAAAGCCTGATATGAGGTAGAAAAAATGAATGAAAATTTTCTATGGGATAGTAAATAAGAAAAAAATTCCATTATACATGTGGATTGTTTTCCTTACTCCCATTCTCTTGTTTAATTCCACATACGGCGCGCAGAATATTGGAATTAGTTCTAACGACCTAATTTTAGTGACAGTTAACCTACAAAGAATCTTAGAACAAATGAATTTGGTTCAGGCAAGTCTTTCGAAAGGAGAAAGCACAAGTGCTTTTGAACATGCATATATCTCACACTCAATTATTTTTCCTTCATTTAAGGACAAACTAAGAGAAATTGATAAGAATTCATCTGAAAGATTAGAATCATTATTAATTGACTTACCAATAATGGTAAAATCTACTCCATCATCGGAAACAGAAAGTAAGATAGTTCAAATTGTGGATTTATTGAATACTACTACCTCAAATATTTTATCACCAAATAATTTGGATCACAATTCAATCATAGCATCAACTATTATGGTACTGTTAAATGATAGTTCTAAATTCTATCACACATCTAATTTTGGTAATACTAAGGATCCCAATAATAAAATTGATTATGAAAATGCAATAGGGATGGTAGATATCTCACATAAATTATACAAAAATATTTCTAATTCCTTTGGTGATTCCAAAAAGCTAGAAATTGAGTCCTTTTTTGGGGACCTGAAGGATTCCTTATCTCAAAAATCTGATCCGCAAAGCATCTTAAAGTTGATAACAGCTATCCAAACGAAATTAAATGAAAATGAATCAAATTTTCAATCCAATGATTCTTTAACTATTTATTTTGGAAATATAAAAAATTTATTGTCAAAAATCAGTGGTGCCATAAGGAGCAATTCTGATTATTCTTCTGCCGAGAAGTACGCAACTGCTGCATATTTGGACAATTTCGAATATCTCGAACCACCACTTGAAAAAGTTGATCCGAATCTTAAGAATAGTTTAGAATTAATGATGAGAGAAGAACTTCGGGAATTAATAAAAAACAAACAGCAATCAGAAACAATTGTTCTTTTAACCAGTATCACTAACAATCTTTCAAAGGCTGCGAACCTCTTGAATGTAAATTATGAAAACCTTATTGTAAATGAAAACTCACAGTCTTCAGTTCCTATTATAGAGAATACTCAACTTAACAATTTAAGTGATATTAAAGAATTGAGTAAAGGCTTTGGTACATATTCTGGAATTAAAAAAGGCTTTGGCGAGAGCACAGACCCAGAAAAGATGGGTGTAAGAACCGACATCGATAATATAAGAATCAAGTTAGTTGATCTTCTTCAACAGTATAAGGACGGAAAATATGATAAGGCATTTGCCACATCCAGATCAGCTTACCTGGACAGTTATGAAGGAATAGAAATTCCGCTTAGACCCATAAATCCGGACTTTACTCTTGATATGGAAATAAAATTTGCAGAGCTCCGCAATATGATACAGCAACATCAACAATATGCAAAAATTGAAGCAAAGGTCGTAGAAATTAGAAGTGGATTAGATGAATCTGAAAGATTAGTTACCGGCACCGGTGTAATAGCTCCTACGCTAGCATTTTCGACTTCATTTTCAATTATATTCAGAGAAGGACTTGAATCTGCACTTATAATTGGTGCCATCCTTACTTATCTGGAAGCATCACGTAACAGTCAATATAAGAAACATGTTTACCTAGGAATTTTGATAGCTATTATTGCATCAGTTATTACATGGTTTGTTGCCCACTTTGTTATAGATATAACGGGCGCAAGTAAAGAACTGATTGAAGCAATTGCGGGAATATCTGCTGTTGTAGTATTATTCTGGGTAAGTTTCTGGATATTAAATAAGGTTGAGACAAAAAAATGGATTGAATTTGTAAAGGCAAAAGTATGGCAGGCAACAACAACCGGAAGCGTAATGGTCTTTGCAATGCTGTCATTTTTTACAGTTTATAGAGAGGGATTTGAAACTGTTTTGTTTTACCAGGCTATGTTTTCATTTGCAGAAAATATGGAAAGTTTTGTACTCCTAGGGCTAGTCATAGGATTGGCTGTAATAATTAGTATTGTATTTGTGATTAGAAAATTGGGCAAGAAGCTGCCACTCCGTGTATTATTTGGTCTAACAATGGGAATTGGAGCTTACATGTCTATAGCATTCATAGGTAACGCAGTCAGAGAGTTCCAAGAAATAGGATATATCTCAACAACACACCTTTTTGGAATCATCCCACGTTTAGAGATAAATTTGGCAACAATGACTGGTATTCATCCCACACTTGAAACAACAGTTGCCCAAATAATATTATTATCAATATATTCTGTAGGGGCTCTTTATATATTAATATTACAACCACGCAGAAAGAAGTTGGCTGAATCATCCAGAAAATCTATGGCACATCTGAAGGATGGGGAAAAACATTGATTTGGTTAATATCTAATTTTGGGAACGAAATTGCCAGTATTCAAAATTTGGTAAGGAAGCGACATAAATAATGAAATTTGTTGAACGGAAAATTAATAATTATATTGAGATTAAAAATATATCTAAGGCTTGGGACCATTAGCAATGAGATCTGATGAAGAACTTTACCTAGGAACGGCTGAATCTGAACATGTTGAAATGTATCTTAAGGCTATTTGGCACATACGTGAACGAAAGGAAAAAGTAAAAGTTAGTTCTATTGCTAAAATTCTAAATGTGAGACAACCCTCAGTTGTTCAAATGCTTCACAAACTAAATGATGCAAATCTTGTTAAATACGTGAAAGGTAACGCTGTAATGAAATTAACAACTGAAGGTGAAAAAATAGGAGAACAAATGATAAGGAATACAAGACTTTTAGAAGTAATGATGAAAGAGGCCTTAAAAATTGAAATTGATGAAGAGATGGTATGCGGCATAGAACATCACATGAAAGAGATATTTACTGACGCGTTATGTACATTATTAAAGCACCCTAGGTCATGCCCACATGGTTATGATATTCCTTTGGGGAACTGCTGCAAAGTATAAATTTATGAATTAGTATAAATTTCCAATTTTGAAGATTGTGGACAATTTCTTATTATTTGAGAGGGAGAGATTAGTGTATGTCACCTGAATATAACGAATCTTGGACTATGTTTAGAGGAAATATAAAGAGAACGGGTTCAATAAAAACAAAACCCTTAATTAAACCGTTACTTTACTGGACCATAGAGCTAGGTCCGGTGATATCTTCTCCGGTTTTTGAAGGAAGTTTTCTGTACGTTGCTACATTAACTGGACGTATATTCTGTTTGGATATACCAAAACGAGAGATAAAATGGCATCACAATATTGGCAGTCCTATTGTTTCATCTCCGTTAATTTTGGATGAAATGGTAATATGTGCTACGTTTGATTCTTGGGTAAATAATGACAATTCTGAAAATAACTCAATTTTTTCACTTGATAAAAATGATGGCAGTATGATCTGGAAGCTTCAGACTACCTCAGATATTTTTTCATCACCATGTCCTATAGGAAAAAATTTAGTTTTGGGATCAATGGATCATAGTTTGTACTTTCTCGGCCAAAACGGAGATATAAATTGGAAATATGAAACCAGCGGTCAAATTTGGTCTTCTCCATCATGCTTTGATAATGTATTATACTTTGGATCAGATGATGGTTTCATTTACTCGGTCGATTCAGACGGTTCTCTAAGATGGAAATCAAAGTTGAATGGTAAAGTACGTTCATCGTCACCATGTCTATCAGATGATTTAATTTTTATTGGTACACATGAGGGTGGAATATATTGCTTAAGCAGTATTGACGGTACTATAAAATGGAACAAAACTGTTTTAAAGCCGGTTTTATCATCTCCACTCTTGGTAAGAGATAGAATCATATTTGGTACTTCAGATTGTCGACTTTATTGTTTCAACCTAGCAGGTTCTAAAACATGGCAATTTGAAACGGCTGGAAAAATTTGGTCATCCCCTTCAACCAGCGAATATGATAGGCTACTGTTTTTTGGAAGTTTAGATTCTTTTATCTATGGCATAAATTTTTCCACGGGAAAGCAGGAGTGGAAGTTTCCTACAATGGGGAGCATTGATTCTTCTCCATGTTTGTCAGATGGAATGTTATTTGTTGGTTCCAGAGACGGTATTTTATATTGTTTTGAAAGGTATAGAGAACCTGCTTATATTCGTTAAAATATAAAACAACTTTATCGGCCAAATTCAAAAATAAATTCCCATTTTAATTAATATTATTCTTTGTACTTATCTTGAATATTGTACCATCACGTTTATAGTTAGACAGAACATACAAGTTGCCATCAGGATCCACTTGAAGATCCGTAATTACTCCAAAATTTCTGCCGAAAATTACGCTGTTTGTTTCATTATTGGTATTGGTATTGGCTTGCTTATCTGACAACGGACCAGAGAGTACTAGGTGTGTCCTTGTCTTGTCCAACGGAAAATTAAAAATAGTGCCATTTTTTACACTGCCTACTAATAGCGTGTCTTTATATTTTGGTCCAAGATTGTCTGTATGTAAAAATAGGACTGAAGTAGGGGCTACAGTATCTCTCCATACAAATTCTGGATCCCTGTATGTACCCTTTCCTCCAAAATCTTCCAAGTTTTCCTTATTAAACCCCGGCGTGTCTTTAGAGAAACCGATTACCTCCTTCCATCCACCATTAAATCCTGGTAACGCAATATTAATTTCATCATCGGTGCTGCGACCATTTTCTGTTTCCCAGAGATTACCTGTCAGTGGATCAAATCCTATGCCAAAACTGTTTCGTATACCGTACGCATAATACTTGTTCAATGGATCCTCGTCTCCAAGTAATCCCTTATTACCAACAACTCCGCCATCAAAAGTAATTCTAAGTACGCCACCTCTACCATCTGGAGGAGGACCATTTTTATTATTCTGAGCTTTAGTAATATAGGATTGATTTTGCACATAATTTAAGTTACCAATAACGAGGTACACACTTTTTTTATCAGGTCCTATCTTTAACACTCCTCCATTATGAGAAGGTCCAGGTATTGTGGGAAGATCCAAGAGTAATTTTGGATTTATCAACCTGCCGTTATCATATTCATATCTATAGAGGCGATTTCCCAAAACTTTACCTCCGTCAACATTCTCAGTTTCAGTGTAGAACAAAAATACATATTTCGGCTTATCTGAAATTGCAATGCCCAACAATCCTCTTTCACTTACATTTGCAACGTTGACATCCAAAACGGTTCCACTAATCGTACCATTTTTAACTTCCTTTACTTTTCCTGTATTTTTTTCAATAACCAAGATGTCATCAGGTCCGAGAAAACCCATTCCAGTTGGAAACTTTAATCCAGGAGGAGCAGATACCTGAACCTGCAAAGCCGTATCATTTACTTGAGGCACTTGAGAATTTTTACCGGTTTGACCAAATACGTTGGTATTTTGACCAATTAGAAATAATGATATGAAGCCAATTAGTATTGTAATGGAAATTATGCACTTGTAGTGCAGAGACGAGATTTGCAAGTGAAGATTACAGAAATTAACTGTTTTAAATTATTTATTAACTTTTACTATAGAAATAAACTACACTCGATCGCATACTAATACTTTAGATTAAATTATAACACACAAATAATAAATGTTAAATTTACGGCGTAATTGTAAAAAGTTGCTTCTTGTCAATATTTTCTCAACTGAAAGGAAATGAATTCTTAGTCTTGGCATACATGGGATAGCCTAAACCCAGATGCATCCATTATCGGTGATGATGTATATTGACAAGCTTGTCAATAAAAGTTGAAGTGATTCAAATTTTCCTGAGTAATCTCGCACTAAATTCAGTTAAAGACATTTATTTATAACCCTCTCGTGATTCCTGTGTTACGATATTCCCCGTGTATCTGGAACAAGAAATTTTATTATTGAATCCATAAGTGCCATTTTAAGTAACTTTCTTATTTAATTAGCGTATTGAATAATTTTAAAAAATTCATATTAATTATCTATTATGAATTACTGTTGTATGAAAATTAAAAGCAATTTCAAATTTATTTTACTATTTGGGATATTTTTAATATCAAGTATAGTATGGAATCCAGTCCTGGCACAAATCCCTCCAGAGACAGGATTATCTATAAACATAAACACTCCTGCTGAATCAGCTAGTGTCCCTTCTGGCGATTTGACTATTTACGGTACATCTTCAGATGATGGTACCAAGAACTGTCAGGTTTATGCTGACTGGAATGACCTGAAACCAATGCAAAATGTTACCCCCGATGGTCCTAAAGGGAATGCAGATTATTCAAAATGGAGTTATACGTATACTGGTAGTTATCATAATATAGTTAAAGGTTCGAATGAACTTACATCAAAAATAACATGCTTTGATCTAGGTCAAAATGCATCATCACAGTTTTATTCTATTAATGTTACTGGAACGAAAGACGGGAGTGAAATTACAAACAATACCGCTCAACAATCCAACGAAACTACAAATACAAATAAAGAAGCTGCCAATAAATTACCTGTAAAGGATACCAAAAGCGGCAATACAAACAATACCGCTCAACAATCCAACGAAACTACAAATACAAATAAAGAAGCTGCCAATAAATTACCTGTAAAGGATACCCAAAAAAGCGGAACATATAAAATTCTTCCACTATATTCGGAATCTAATGAAAAAGTAACTAATCCCGCTTCATCGAAAGAGGGTGATAAAACAGAAGTAACTACTACTGATACAAGTGAATCTCACGATACTCAAGATTCAGTGAAAACAGATAGCACTGATGCGAAGACTCTAAGCTCAGAACCGCAGCAAGAATCTCAAGCTAGTACTGATACAAGTGAATCTCACGATACTCAAGATTCAGTGAAAACAGATAGCACTGATGCGAAGACTCTAAGCTCAGAACCGCAGCAAGAATCTGTGGGAACAACTGCTTACGATACGAGTAAATCCCACGTTACTAAAAACACAGATAAAGAACTCAGTACAGATACCAATAAGTATTTTACATTTGAACCAAACCTGCATGAAGATCAAAAAATAAGTGAGAATGACAACAATCCAATGAACAACTATCCGGATTCTGATAGTTCACTTCCTAATCATTATAACGAAGGTGATTCAGTATTCGGACTAAAAATGAAAGGTCTTGGTGAGGATACTAAAAATCAACTAGATAATAAAGTACAAAAATTAGAGGAAAGACCACCTGATCACATGCATGCGTTTGGTCCAATTGGATAGTATTTTAAATTCAACAATCAATTGTTCGCCATCGCAGCTTGGAATCTATCAATTAGTGAGCACGCTATTTATGTTAAACTATAAAACCAGTAACGAATTTGATTCTAACGTCTGATTTTAAGTATCTAACAATTGATAACGTTCTTATCAGATATATTGATAAAAACCAAAGGGGATTTCCACTTTTTCTTATTCATGGTCTAGGAGGCTCAGTAGAAAGTTGGACTAATAATATTGAATTTTTATCAAATAAATTCAGGATCATTGCTTTAGATCTTCCAGGATTTGGATTGAGTGATAAACCTAAAGTTAGTTATACCATAAATTTTTACGTGAATTTTCTAGAGAAATTCATTAAAAAATTTAAGATAAACCATCTTTTCCTAATTGGCTCCTCCCTGGGTGGTCATATCGCTGTAGAGTTTACCATAAAAAATAGGAAAATAGTTGATAAACTCATTCTCATTAGTCCTGCTGGTTCCCTGCCCAAATCCTTCAAAGGCACTGTAGCGTTAAAAAGGTACTTCAAAATAGTGGAAGCTAAATCTTCAAACGATATTTACAGAATATTAACCTCAATTGATAACGCCATGGCGGACCGTTCTTATGCAAATTTTATATACAAAAGATTATCAATGCCGGGTGCGAAGGATGCATTTATTTCTGCGCTAAAAGGTAGTGCAAAGGCTCCAAGATACAATAGTAAACTTGCAAAAATTGATACAAATATGTTACTTATTTGGGGGAAAGTAGATAAAATGATCCCATTAAAATATATCAGTCCTTTTATGGAACTTGGAAACTCAAGGATCATCATAATTGAAAATTGTGGGCATAGACCTCATGTTGAAAATCCAAAATTGTTTAATAAAGTAGTAAAGGATTTCTTAATGGAGTAAAATGTATTCTAATTTGTGAGAGTGTTTCATAAGATTATACAATTGATCCACTGTGTTATTTTATAAGTAAAAAAAAAAGTACTTAATTAAAGTAAAATAATACTGTTATTTCTAAGTGAGGATATGCTGACAATACTTATAATAATTAAATTAAATAACATTTTGTGAACTACTATTTACTAATAATATTCCTAATATCAAATTTTATCCTATTCTCTATTTTTAATCTTAGCACATACGGTTACGAAGTTGCAAAGGTAAATTACTTGAATGAATTCAAAAACATCGCTTTCATTCCTATTAAAGATAAAATTTTGCCACAGTATGATGAATCTACCCCGCAATCAATAACTGAAGTTAAATCACAAAAAGACTCGAAGGCAAATGATATTAATAAATCAAATGATTCAACAAAATCTGATGAATCTACCCCGCAATCAATAACTGAAGTTAAATCACAAAAAGACTCGAAGGCAAATGATATAAATAAATCAAATGATTCAACAAAATCTGATGAATCTACCCCGCAATCAATAACTGAAGTTAAATCACAAAAAGACTCGAAGGCAAATGATATAAATAAATCAAATGATTCAGAAAATGTAGTAGTAACGATAGTATCATCTGATGGATCTACCCCGCAATCAATAACTGAAGTTAAATCACAAAAAGACTCGAAGGCAAATGATATTAATAAATCAAATAATTCAGAAAAAACTGTTCCTCCCTCAATAGGGATAAAAATATTGTCACCAGTCAGCGGAAAGGAAATTCCTGATGGGAATCTTACAATTTTTGGTATTTCAACCGATAATGAGAAATCAAATTGTAGTGTATCCGTAGATTGGAATAATCAAAAACCGTTCCAGAAAGCTAAAGCGGCAGGTCCATACGGAAACGATGATTATTCATCTTGGACATTCACGTACTCTCCCTCGTATCACACAATTGAAAATGGAATAAATGATCTAACATCAAAACTTGAATGTATAGAAAATTCCAAAGTAACTACAAAATGGCATAGTATTAATGTAACAGGAGAGATCACAAAAGATGCGATACCAACCTCAGACCTAGTATATCATGATCCTCTTGGAATCCTCCCACAACTAAAACCCCTATCTACAATTCCATCAGCTAATACTACTGGCATAACTAGTAATGAAACAACGATAGCTCCTACAAAACTTTCGGCCCTTTTAGTGTTACCTAAAGATCAGATATTTCCAGGAGAACATCAAAACTTCGCGGTAAAAATTTCAGATCCAAAAACCTTACAAGGGGTTGCAGGAGCCAAATTAGCCATTAAAGTCGTTCAAGGTTCGGTCTTGCTGGACGAATATAATGGAACGTCAGATGCGTCTGGTGAGTATTCTTGGAATCTAAATTCTGATACTCCGTCTGGTAAATCTGATGTACTGGTTTCAGCATCTGCTAATGGTTATGAACCGGCTTCAATTACAGGAAGTTTCCAAGTTCAAAAACAATTATTAGTTGAAGCAAGTCTATTAAAAGATCTTGTTGTTCCTGGTGACAACCAAACTATTGACGTAAAGGTTATGGACGCCAATACTAAAGAAATAGTATCTGGTGCAAATGTTATGG
>Ga0210378_10000485_pt1 | contig 20139 bp, 21 predicted proteins | sample PLM1_60_b1redo_FD_155465 | JGI IMG/M metagenome (GOLD analysis project Ga0210378, IMG submission 155465) | Groundwater sediment microbial communities from an aquifer in East River, Colorado, USA - PLM1_60_b1 redo | ecosystem: Environmental > Terrestrial > Soil > Riparian zone | place: USA: East...
CAGTCGAGGGCACTCGGCCACTCGTTGAAGGGCAACAGCTCCCGCACCGTTGCCAGCTTGTCTCGACCGAGCACTACTTCCGTGTCGATGTTGGCGGGGTCGATCGTGATCGAGGATCAGCGGTAAGTTTCCCGACCTCGCTCCGTCGATGTCTGTGTCCTGCGTTGCCGCAGTCGCTGTTGGTCGCGCGCCTACGACAGGAGATGGAGGTCAAACGTGGTCTCAGTACGTGTGGAAGTCCTCATCGACGCTCGACCGGATCAGGTGTGGCGGCGATAGCCGACGTCGGCGCAGTGCACGAGCGCCTGTTGCCCGGCCGCGTGGCAGACGTCCGCATGGACGGTGACACCCGAATCCTCACCATGCCCGACGGCGCCGAGATCCGTGAACTCGTCGTTGCGGTCGACCACCAGACCCGCCGGATGGCATACGCGGTCCAGGGTGGCCAACGCATGGCGCTGTCACACCACCACGCCTCGTTCCAGGTCTTCGACGACAGCGAACGTGACCGTAGCCGGCTCGTGTGGGTCACCGACGTCTTGCCGCACGCCTTGGAAGCGGAGGTTCGCGCACGAGTCGAACGAGGCGTGGTCGAAATGAAAGAGGCCATCGAAGCCAACCTGGGCCTGGGCGGCGCGTAGTTCCGGTCAGTCAAAGTCAATGCGGGCGCAGCACCTGCGTCTCGTCAAGTGATCTGGCCCCACTTGTCGTCATGAATCTTGGCTCCAGTGTCTCGGCAGAGTTGAAGGCCGGGGTGATAGTCGGCGGCATGGACCGGCTAGTTGACCTTGATGCTGTGGCGGCGGAGCTGACACGAGGTCTCTCGGCTCCGGGACATCACCAGCGCATGTGAGGATGCTTAGGTGCCACCTCGCGCGGATGCCGTCGATCCTACCCGGCTTGCTCAGTGGTGCATGGAGCATCTCGGCAGCCCGCCGGCGGATGAGCTCTTCAGATCCGGGTACCTCTCCGCTGTCATAGGGCTCCGGCTGGCTGATGACCGCGAGGTCGTGGTCAAGGTTCGTCCGGACTCGCCGCGTGTAGCGGCATGCGTTGAGGTCCAGCGCCGCATGTTCCAGGCCGGTTATCCGTGCCCCCAGCCGCTCGCCGGCGCCGCCCCTTTCGGCGGCGACGTCGCAACCGCGGAGGCCTACGTCCCCGGCGGCGCCGTGCTCCCGAGCGCGGACCACGCGGCCCGGGCTTTCGCTGAAGCGTTCGCGCGGCTGATCCGGCTAGCGCCCCGGCCGGCCGAGGTGCCCGCGCTTGACCCGGCGCCGTCGTGGGCGGCCTGGTACCACTCCGGGGACGGACTGTGGCCGTGTCCTGAAGACCCTGACGTCAACCTCAACGAGGTGGCCGGTCCGGAGTGGATCAACGATGCCGGGCGCCGTGCCCGTGACCGGCTGCGAGCCAGCGAGTCCGAAGCCGTGATCGGCCACTGCGACTGGCTTGCCGGCAACCTGCGCTGGAGCGGAGACGCGCTACTGGTGGTGCACGACTGGGACAGCACGACCGCTGATAGCGAAGCCGTCCTCGTCGGCTTCGCTGCCGCGCTGTATTCGACCGTCAGCCCGGACAAGCCAGCCACCATCGAGGACACTGAGCGGTTCCTGGTCGCGTATTGCCATGCACGTGGCCGGGAGCTCAGCGCCGACGAACTCGAACGGTCGTGGGCGGCTGGCGTCTGGACCAGGGCCTACGACGCCAAGTATCAGCACACGGCCGGCCAACCCGTAACCTCACTCTCGGAGGATGAGGCCCGCGAGCGCCTCCGTCGTACTGGCACCGGCTCGCAGAGGCGATAAGCGGCCCGCTGCGGAGCCAACGGGCGAGGCCCAGTCCCCCCGCTTGTGAGCGGTCAATAGTCGGCGTCAACCTTCCCAGGGTTAGCTGGCTTGCGGCTGCGGGTCTTGCTGGTGGCGAGCCGGTAGGACTGGGTGCCGGTTTCGATGATGTGGGCGTTGAAGGTGACGCGGTCGACGATCGCGGCGACGAGGCGGGGGTCGGGGAACACGGTTCCCCATTCGCTGAACGGCAGGTTGGTGCCGATGGCGATGGAGGCTCGTTCTTCTCGTTCGGTGATGATCTGGAAGAGCAGTTCGGCGCCGCGGGGGTCGAGCTGGACGTAACCCAGCTCCGTCCAGTAGCAGGAGATCCAGGCGGCCGTAGCGGCCCACGACGCGGGACAGCTGCCGCTGGTCGGCGGCTTCGGCGAGTTCGTTGACCAGCTGGGCGGTGGTGGCGTAGCGGACCCGGCGGCCTTGCTCGCAGGCGGCCAGGCCCAGGCCTATCAGCAGATGGGTCTTGCCGGTGCCCGAGTCCCCGAGCAAAACGACTGGCTCGCCGGCGTCGATCCTCGCTCGGCGAGTCGCCGATCGGGTGTCCTGTGTGGCCCCAGATCCGCACGGTCCCGTCGTCGCCGGTACACCTAGCGTGTCGGCGCACGGAGCGCAATACGAAGTCTTGCCACTGTCTTGGCTGATCGGCTCCGGTGAAGGTGGTGCTGCCACCGGAGACGGACTCCACGGTCCAGGTCGACCGGTGGCGTCATCGCTACCGGAGGGAACCCATGACGGCGTTGCTCAGGATAAATCGGGTCGCGGCGGCGATCGTCGCGACCGTTCTTTGCTCGGTGCTGATCGCCGTGCCGTCGCCCGCACAGGCGTTCAGTGGCGCGTTCTTCCCGACCCAGAGCTCCGGTAACCGGGGCGTCGATGTGGCGGCCCTGCAGTATCTGTTGCAGCAGCGCGGCTTCGCCGTGCCGGCGGACGGCGTGTTCGGCACCACGACCGAGGCGGCGGTGAAGGCGGTCCAGGCCGCCCAGGGGCTCGGTGCCGACGGTGTCGCCGGCCCGGCGACCTGGACGGCGCTGGTAGTCACGTTGCGGCAGGGCGCCACCGGTCCGGCGGTGCGCGCGCTGCAGCGGCTGCTGGTGGAGAAGAGCGACGCGTGGATTGCGGTCAGCGGCTCGCGCTGCTGGTGTTGCTCGTCGCCACGGTGCTCGCGGTGTACAAGCCGCGCGGCAGGACCCGCTACGGACAGCGCAAGCACCGCGAGCAGCGTGCCGAGCGAGCTGAGCAGCGTACGGCGTCGGTGCCGTAGACACAGCCGCCCCTCCCGGCTCACCGGCTACAGGGCCGAGGCATCAGCAGGCTCCGGATGATCGTCGGAGTTCATCGCGGTGGTTCGTACAGCTGCAGGGCGAAGAGCCGGCGCTCGAACTCCTCCGCGTCGATCTCACCGCGGGCGAGGCGCTCCTTGAGTAGCCCGATCGCGGGATGCTCCACCGCCTGGACCGCGACGGGGCGCGACCGACCGGCGAGCACGGCCACGATCACCGTCAGCACGACTGCTGCGAAGACCCCGCTCACGAGGGCGAACCCGTAGGCCGCCTGACCACCGAAGCCGGTCATCATCGCGGCGCACATGGCTTCTCCTCTCCGTTTACATGCCGGGCAGCGAACACGCCTGTAGGTAGGGCAGGAGCAACGCGGCCGGCAGCGCGACGCCGATCAGCGGAGCTGCGGCCACGACCGCGAGCGCCGCTGTCCAGCGCAGCAGCGCCTCGGCGACGGTGCGTCGCCCGTGCCTGCGCGCCGCGGTGTCGTCGGCGAGGACCTCGACCAGGCGCGCGGTCTCCGCGGCCGCGAGGTCGAAGAAACCGACCACGGGGAAGGCGCGGGACAGTGCCCGGGCAAGGACCAGCACGAGGTGGTGGCGCCCGGCCAGGTGCGCGTGCTCGTGGGCGAGCGCCGCCCGCAACTGCTCGTTCGGGAGGACGTCTCGCGCGCCGCTGGTGACCACGATCGTGTGTGGCCGCCCGGCCAGGCAGTAGATCGCGGGCACGTCGCTGTCGACGATGGTCGCGCCCAGCGCCGGGTCAGTGCGGCCGACGATCCGCACCGCCTGGGCGTGTTCGCGGCGGCGGCGACCCTCGTCCCGAGCGACCGCGGCCACGTTGTAGGCCAGCCGCGCGAGTACCGCGCCGGCGACCGTCAGCCCGAGCACCGGGTTCGGCAGCAGCACTCCTATCAGCACCCAGGACGCCACCACCGACACCGACGCGACCTGCCAGGCGAGCAGCGCAAGCAGGGGCGTCCCGGCGGCGTCCGGCAGCACCCGCCGCGCCCGGGTACCGTGAACGCCATCAGGCCGGCGGCCGCGAGGACACACACCGTGCCGCTCACCGCGGCGCCTCCCCGTCGAGGCGCGCCAGCGCGTCCCGCAGCGCAGCGGATTCGGCCGGGTCCATCCGGGCGAGGAAATGGACCAGCGTCGAGGTCGTGTTCTCGCTTGCTTCCAGCGCCTGGCGCATGAGCCCCGCGCTGTACTCCTCCCGGCTGGCGGTCGCCTCATACCGGTACGCCCGCCCGTCCCGTTCCCGGCGCAGCCAGCCCTTGCGGTGCAGGTTGTCCATCACCGTCATGACCGTGGTGTAGGCGATCTCGCGGTGCCCGCGGAGATGCTCGACGACGTCGCGGACGGTCGCCGAACGGTCCCACCGCCACAGCACGTCCATGATCACCGCCTCCAGCTCACCGAAGCCGCGCATCCCGCTCCCCACCGTCCTCAGCTACGAACCTGCCTAGTACACGCACTCTAACCCCGGACCACGCGCCTCGACCGGACCCGGCCTCGGTGCCATGGGCCACCAACCGACTGGGTCACGAGGTGCGCGGGTCGAGGTTCTCGATGTCGAACCAGCCAAGCGGGCCCCAGTCGAGGTTGCGGAGCACGGTGGTGAACACCACGAAGAACACCGCGTAGCCGATCCACACTGGCCTCGACAGCCGCAGCGCCGGCAGTTGGATGCCGAAGCGGCCGAGCGTCCAGCGCAGCCACAGGTACGCCAGGACCGGCACCGCCAGCAGTGCCGGCAGATGGTGCCGGGCCGCCTCGACCAGGTTGCCGTGGAGGACGTAGTAGAACATCCGGGTGCCGCCACAGCCGGGCCCGTTGATCCCGGTGACCGCATGCCACAGGCAGGGCCCGGTCGGGTCAACGGTGCGGTCGGTGGGGTTGAACCGCAGCACGAACCATGCGGCTGCGGCGAACGGGCTGAGTGAAAGCAGGGGTGCGATCAGGCGCGGTCGCTGCCAGAGACGTGTGAACGGGTTCCGACTCGGCGCCGTTGCCGGCGCGGCCGGCGGAGCAGAAGGTCCGTTCCCGATCTGCGCCGGATCCGGCTGGATCGGCAGCGGCGGACCCGGATCGCTCAGGGCCGGGCCCTCGGACCTCGACGACATCTGCGCAACCTCTCTACTCCGCGGCCCTACCCGCAAAGACTAACCTGCTTAGTAGAACAAGGAAACGAGACTCGCGGACCAATCAGCCACACGACTGGCCTTGCTGAGAATGCGAGCCAGCGTGACTGCACGCACACGGCAGTCATCTGGCTGTCCGACGAGCGGGGTTCAGGCGAGTGGGCGTGCGCGGGCGCCACATGGGTGGTGTCCTTCGTGGACTCGAGGGGCTTGCGCGCGGCGAGCCGTTCCACGATCCCGGCCTTGAACCGATCGCGTCGCTCGACCCGCAAGCCGGCGGCCTGGACGTGTGTGAGCGGACGCCGGCGGAAATGCTCTCCGCCCAGCGGCACAGTGACGAGCTCGAGGAGGCGCTGGCCCGCGCGCACGGGCCAGCTCGAACCCACGATGTGATCGGCGAGCAGCAGCAGGCCGCCAGGACGCAGCACGCGTGCCATCTCGGCGACCGCGCGCCGATCGTCGGGGATGGCGCAACAGGGAGAAGGTGCACACGACGATGTCGAACGAGGCGTCGGCAAACGGCAGGTCGTGGGCGTCGCCTTCACGCAGATCCGCGCTCCGGCCGAGCTCGGCGGCCCGCCGTTGGGCGATGTTGAGCATGGCCGGGCTCCATTCGATCCCGGTCAGCCGGATGTTCTCGGGGTAGAAGGGCAGGTTGAGACCGGTACCGATGGCGACCTCCAGCACGTCGCCGACCGCCTGGGAGCAGACCCAGGCGCGGGTGTCACCGAGCAGGACTCGCTCGAAGAACTTCATCTGCCGGTCATAGGACGTCGCATGCTTGTCCCAGTACCGGCGTAGCCGCTGGTTGTTGTGGCTGGCTCTGGGCATTACGTCGTCGCATCCTCACCGGCTGCGCGGCTCAGCCCTGCACCGCGTGAACCGTTCGGCGCCAATCTCTCCTGCGGCGCGGTGGCCGTTCCGCCTCGTCGGTATGCGCCAGCCACCGACGAGACCGCACGCTGCAGAACAGCCATCTGCTCGCCAGCACCAAGGCCGAGTAGCCCGAGCTCGAAGACCGCACGAGACGGTCATCGCGGAGACGATCCATCGTCTTCGAACATGTACTCGGTCGCCGGGCGGAACCCGCCCGTCAGTTCGCTGAGACTCAGTGTTTGACCACGGCGGCCGTTTTGGCCGCGGCTGCCCGCGCTGGCGTATCCCGCGTCCGGCGTGGCTGGCCTACGTCGCGTTCTTCTTGCTCTACGCGGTCGTGCTGCGTCACCTGCCGTGGCCACCGTTTTCCTGGTTCCACGTACCCAACCTCACCTGATGCGTCGGCGTGTCAGCGACGCGTCGCCGCAGCGTGCGGGCGGCGTCGGCGCCGGCGCCTCCATGGCCGCCTACGTGCGCGGCATGTGTCAATGACCCCGCCGCTCACCCAAGGCCGTGAGCGGGTCGTCGCGGCGGGTTGGTCGCCGCAGCCGTTGCAGCGCCGCCCGCTGCGCGGGCGTCAGCTCGTCCAGGCGGGCGAGTGAACGCGGCCAGTGCGCTTGCCTGCCGGCTGGTTCGCGTTTGGGTCAGCGTCAATGTTGTGCCTCGGCGGCCTGGATGTCGGTGAGGTGGAATCCCATGCCGAGCATGACCGTGCGCAGGTGCGCCCGGTAGAGCCGGTCGGTGTCGTCGATCAGCCGGGGCAGGCTGCCGAAGATTTCCGCGGTGAGGTAGCCGAGCAGGCTGGCCCACGCGGTGAGCACGACGGCGGCCAGGCGGGGCGGGTGGTGCGCTGGGGCCCGGTCGAGCAGGTCGCGCATGAGGTCGCCGACCCGCATGGTCGGCGGTACCTGGGTGCGGTCGGGGTCGGCGGCCCCGGCGTGGACCGCGGCGGCGTACACGTCGAGGGCCACCGCGGTGAGCCGGCTCGCCGCGGGTCCGGTGACCTGGTCGCGGGCCTGGTAACCGGGCAGCGGCGTGCCGAAGATCAGCGTGAACCCGGGGCGGTCGTCTAGTGACCAGCGCCGGTAGGCGTGGCCGATCGCCCACCAGCGCCGTGCCGGGTCGTCGGGCGGCTGCGCGTCGCGGGCGGTCGTGAGCGCGTCGGCGACCGCGTCGTAGGCGTCCACGCACAGCGCGCTGATCAGGTCGTCGGCGCTGGCGAAGTAGCGGTAGAGGCCGGAGGAGGCCATGCCCATCTCGCGGGCGATCGCGCGTAGCGACAGCGCGCTTGGCCCCTGCTCGGCCAACTGCCGGCGCGCGAACGCCTTGATCTCCTCAATCGTGGCCTGCCGGTGGCGGTCGCGCCGGGTCGGCCGCGGCGAACTGGTGGACGAGGGTGCGGGCATGCCTGTCAGTGTGCCGCCGAAGTGCAAGCACTGCAAACTTTGCGAGCACCGCTCTTGACACGGCGAGTGCCCAGGGGCACTCTCGAGGTGAGAGCGGCGATCACATCGAGATCGCCATTCACATCAAGAGCGGGAGGACCCGATGAACACCGGCAGGCGCGGGTGGACGTTGGCGGCGGTGGGGCTGGCCACGTTCGTGACCTCGCTGGACAACACTGTCGTGAACGTGGCGCTGCCCTCGATCCAGCGCGACCTGCACCTGAGCATCGCGGGGCTGGAGTGGGTGGTGAGCGCCTACCTCCTGGTCTTCGCCGGCCTGCTGCTGGTGGGTGGTCGGCTGGCCGACCGGTACGGGCAGCGCCGGCTGTTCCTGGTCGGGCTGGCGCTGTTCACCGGCGCGTCGCTGCTGGCCGGGCTCGCCGGCTCGGGGCAGACGCTCATCGCCGGCCGGGCCCTACAGGGGGTGGGCGCGGCGCTGCTGGCCCCGACCACCCTCGCCATCATCTCCACGACCTTTCGGCAGGAGCGCGAACGCGACCTCGCCGTCGCCTCCTGGAGCGCCATCGCCGCGCTCGCCCTGGCCCTCGGCCCGCTGGCCGGCGGCCTGCTCAGCCAGCACGGGCACTGGACCTGGATCTTCTTCATCAACGTGCCGGTCGGCCTGCTCACCCTCGTGGTGGCGCGGCTGGCGATCCCCCAGTCGCACGCGAGCGCCGCGGCCGGCTCCCTCGACCTGCCCGGGCTGGCCACGTCCACGGTCGGGCTGTTCGCGCTCACCTACGCGCTGATCCAGGGCCACGAGGCGGGTTGGACGTCACCGGCCGTCGCCGGGTCACTCGCGGCGGCCGCGCTGGCCGGGGCGGCCCTTCGCCGCGGTCGAGGCCCGGGTGCGCGCGCCGATGGTCGACGTGTCGCTGTTCCGCGACCGGGTGTTCACCGGCGGCACCGCGGCGATGGTGCTGTGGGGCCTCGCCGTGATGGGCGTCTACTTCTTCGCCTCCCTGTACCTGCAGGGCATCCTCGGCTTCTCGCCGACCAGGGCCGGGCTGGCGTTCGTGCCGCTGGCGCTGCTGATGGCCGCCGGCGCGCCGCTGGCCTCCGCCCTCGCCGCGCGCATCGGGGCGAACCGCACGGTCGCCGCGGGTTTCGTCCTGGTCGCCGCCGGCCTGCTGGCGATTTCCCGACTCGGCGAGGGCGCCGTCCTGGCCGACCTGATGCCCGGCTTCGCGCTGGTCGGCGTCGGCTCCGGGCTGACCATGCCGCTGACCTCGACCATCCTCGGCGTCCTGCCACCCGACCGGGCCGGTGTCGCCTCCGGGATCCTCAACGCCGCTCGCGAAATGTCCGGGCTGCTCGGCGTCACCGTGATCGGCGCGATACTCACCACCCAGCAGACCGCCGCCCTCGGCCACGGCGCCACCCCGACCCGGGCCTTCCTCGCCGGCTACACCGCCGGCCTGGTCGTCGCCGCCGTACTTGTGCTCGCCGGGGCGGTACTGACGCTGCGCGTCCTCGACCGTCACCGCAGCGCATCCGGGTCTCAGCCCGCTCCCATCCCGGCTGAGCCCGCGCCGGCCGCGTCCCGACCGGCGAGGACACCACTGCCCGAGCCGGTCGGCTGACCCCACCGGGTCCAGTCACGGCACGCAACCCCGCCCGGGGATCCGCGCCCGTGGCCACAGACAGCCGCGATGTCCGGCGCTCACGTACCGCCCATCGCATGAACAGAACAACTTTCGGGAAGGAGCCGGATATGCACCCCTCGATACGCGCGTCCGACGCGGACCGTCAGCATGTCATCGAGGCACTACAGGAGCACACCGCCGCCGGGCGGCTCGGTCTCGACGAGTTCACCGACCGGGTCGACGCGGCCTACCGTGCCGCCACGTACGGGGAGCTGGCGGCGATCACCGCCGACCTGCCCGCCGAGGCGCCCGCCCGGCGCGGCGCCATCCCCGGCCTGCTCGTTGCCGCCGTGGCCGTCGTGCTCGTGGTGGCCCTCCTGCTCGGCGTGGCCGGACTGGCCGGCTGGGGCCACATGTCCACCATGACGGCCGCCATGACCACCATGGGCGGCTGCCACTGACCACGCGCACTGCACGGGTCGGCCCGTCAACATGGGTGACGCCCCCGGCCCGTCCGGTCCAAACCCAACCGACGAGGTGACGCAAGATGCCAAAACCATGGCAGCGGGACGCGCGGGACGAGCGGGTGCTGTCGCGGCGTGACGAGCGGCTGCGCCGCTACTGGGACAAGCACGCCGGCTCCTACGACCAGCAGATGGGCTTCTTCGACCGGCGCTTCTTCGGCGACACCCGCGACTGGGTCTGCTCGCAGGCGTCCGGTGAGGTGCTGGAGGTGGCGATCGGCACCGGCCTGAACCTGCCCCACTACCCGCAGCAGGTGCGGCTGACCGGCCTCGAGTGGAGCCCCGCCATGCTCGACATCGCCCGACGCCGCGCCCAGGAGCTGGGCCGGGAGGTGGAGCTGCGCCAGGGCGATGCGCAGGACCTGGAGTTTCCCGACGCCTCGTTCGACACCGTCGTGTGCACCTTCTCCCTGTGCGGCATTCCCGACGACCGGCAAGCGGTCCGGGAGATGGACCGGGTGCTGCGCCCCGGCGGGCAGTTGCTGTTGGCCGACCACGTCGAGTCATCCCGGTGGTACGCGCGCGCCGCCCAGCGGCTGATCGAACTGGTCACCGTGCCGCTCGGCGGGGAACACTTCCGCCGCCGCCCCTTCATCCAGGTGCGGGCCCTCGGGTACGCAATCGAACGGCACCAACGCTTCACGCTCGGCATCGTGGAACGCCTCGCCGCCCGCAAACCGGATGCCGGCGCCTGACGAGGGCCCAGCCGGCACCGACAACCCATCAGATCCCCAACCCTCTCGTCGTGATCCGACGGTGTTGCGGGTAAGTAGTCGGAACGAGGCCTGGCCATGCCGGTGGGAGTGCCGTGCCGGTAGGAATGAACTGCCACGACGTCTATTCGGGAGGTCGCGATGCCATGGACGCGGGCACTGGTCGGCGGTGCCGCGGGGACCGCGGCGGCGCTGGCCGGCCTGGCGGTGCGCTACGCCGCCGGCGTGGCGCGGGCGGATCGGTCCTGGCCGGTCCAGGTCGAGCCGGGTCTGCGTGATCTGGGCGAGGTCGACGAGGTGTCGATCCTGCCGCTGGTGGAGCGGCTCACCGCCGACGGCAGCGGGTTGGTCGGCGAGCCCGGCGTGTCGTATCTGGTGCGGGCCGGTGGCACCCGGCTGCTGTTCGACTCCGGCCTGTCCGGTGGCCGGGCCCGCTCGGCGCTGGCCCACAACGCCGGCATCCTCGGCGTCGACCTGGGCGACCTGGACGCGGTGGTGATCTCACACCTGCACCTCGACCACGTCGGCGGGTGGCGGGCGATGCGCCAGCGCACCTTCGCCTTCTCCGAGAAACCCCTCGAACCGCGCGGGGTGCCGGCCCACGTCCCCACCCCGATGCAGCACCCGCGCGCCGATGTCATCCCCACCACCAGGCCGCGGGTGGTCGCGCCCGGCATCGCGGTGCTGCCGCCGCTGCCGCGGATGCTGTTCCTCGGGTACATCACCGAGCAGGCACTCGTGGTCAACATCCGCGGCTTCGGCCTGGTCCTGATCACCGGCTGCGGGCACCCGCCGATCGAACGGATCCTGGGCGTCACCGAGCGGGTCCTCGACGTGCCCATCCGCGCCGTGGTCGGCGGACTGCACCTGCCGGTCCACCCGGCCGGGACACCGCTGGTCCCCCAGGCCGTGCTCGGCAATCCGCACCCGCCGTGGCAGCCGATCGGCGAGCGGGACGCCGCCCACGCCCTCGACGAGATCGACGCCCGTGGCCCACGGCTGGTCGCGCTGTCTGGCCACGACAGCACCCCGTGGACCTACGACGCGTTCGGCCGCCGCTTCGGCGACCGCTACCGCACCCTGCGGGTCGGCGACGAACTCCGCGTCACCGCGGCCACCGCGGCCTCCCCGACCGCGGGGCCGCCAGCACCCCGGTGAGCAACGGCGTCGAAGCAACGCGCGTGCGCCGGGCCGGCCGCGTGCGGGCGGCGGCTTGACCGGTAGTGCTCGGCGCTACTTTTCCAGCTCATCCCGCCCAGCATCCCAATCGTCAACACCTGTGCGCTCCGCTCCGTGATTGGCGCCGGTGCGGGCCCGTGCCACGCGCGGGCGCGGCGCGCGCGCTGCGGCTACGGCGGTGTGCGGTCCGGTGGTCTCGGCGGGAAAGCCCCGTCGGGCTGCCGCCCCGTCGGGCGGCCCGGCACACTCGGGTTGGACAGATGGCGCACCAGCGCGACGATGCCGAGCACCGCCGACACGAGCAGCACCAGCGCGAGTAGGCCCCAGACCAGCATCCACCACCCCATGCCCGCCATCATTTCGCCGTGCATAGCTCACCTCCGATGTGATAGCGGCTCGTCTGGGGCGTGCCACACCGGCTGGCCGGCGACCCAGGTCTGGCACACCCGCGTCTGCGGTTGGAACGGGTCGCCGTCGCAGACGACCAGGTCGGCGGGGTGACCGGGGGCGAGCCCACCGGCGCCGGGCGCGCCGAGGGAGGCGGCCGCGCGGACGGTAGCGGCGCGGACGGCTTCGCTTTGGGTCAGTGCCTGCTCGGGCTGCAGTTGCCGGCCGCTGGGTTGGCGCCGATCGATGGCGGCGCGCAGATTATGCAACGGCTCGACTGACCCGCAGGGGTAGTCGGAGCTGAGCGCCAGCGGGACCCCGGCCTGCAGCAGCAGCCGGGCGCCGAACGCGGTCAGGTGCCGGGTAGTCCGGGTGGCGCTGATCATGTCGCCATACCGGGGGATGAAGCCGGGCTGGTACGAGGCGGTCGCGCCGCTGGCGGCGACGAGGTCGGCGGTGGCCGGATCGAGCAGCAGCAGGTGGTCGATGGTGGCCGTGCCGGGTGGGATTGCGGCGGTGCGCAGCGCGCGGGCGGCCTGCGCGACGGCGAGGTTGCCCAGGGCGTGGATGCGCAGCCGCACCCCGGCCTCGGCGTACACGGCGATCAGGTCGGTGAGATCCGTGTCGGTGTAGCGCAGGTAGGGGGTGTGCATGTGGCGCGGTCGTAGGATCACCTTGCGGCGCACCGCTTCCCGCAGCGGCCCGGCGGCGCGCATCCGCCACGCCTCCCCGCAGGCGCCGGCGAACAGGTCGAGGACCGCCCGCGTGGGCAGGCGGAAGGCGGCGCGCTCGCCGCCGTCGCCGAAGAGTTTGACCTCACGGGCGGCGTCGCCGTACGGGCCGTCCGGCGCGGTCGCCGGGCCGGGTGGTCGGCTGAGCATCCCGGCCGCCGAACCGGTCGCCCAGGACGCCGCATCCGGCTGGTCGCGTGCAGGGCGTACATCCGCTCGTGCAGGTCCGGCGACACGTACGGATCGTGCGCGTGCGTGATGCCGTAGGCGAGGCAGCGGTCGGCCTCGGCGGCCAGCACCGCCGCGGCGCCCTGCTCGCCGTGGTGCGCCGCGGTGTCCGCCAGCGCGCGTTGCAGGGCGATGCCGTACGCCGCCTCCCACACCTCGCCGGTGGGCCGGCCCCGCCGGTCGCGGGTGACGTCGCCACCGAACCCGCCCGCAGCCTGGTCGGCGATGCCCAGCGCGGCCAGGCCCGCCGATGAGAGCGCGCCGCGGTGCATGTCCAGCGTGCTGACCAGGACCCGACGGCCCGGCGCGGCGTCATCCAGCTCTCCGGCGGTGGGCAGCCGGCCCTCCGGCCAGGCGAACCGGGGGACCCGCCAGAACAGCAGCCACGGCGCCGACGGCGCGGCATCGGCCGCGACCCGGACCTCGTGCAGCGCCTCGGCCAGGCCGCGCCATTCCAGCCCGTCGCCGCCGTGCGGGAACCACGCGGCCTGGCTCAGGTGAAGGTGCACGTCCACGAACCCGGGCAGCACGTGACAGCCGAACAGGTCCAGGACCTCGTCCGCGGGCGGCGGCTGGTGCGTCTCGCCCACGGCCGCCACCCGGCCGTCCTCGACCAGCAGCCAGGCCGGGCGTGGGGTGCAGGTCGCGCCGGCCCATATCGTCGCGCCGGTGAACAGTCGGCGGGTCACGGCCGCTCCTCTCAGATGCGCGGCCGCTGCCGCGCAGGAGCGCGGTGCGGACGCTCGCCGTTCATGTCGGGCCAGCACGCGCGGCGGGCGTCCGGTGTCCCATCGGGTGGCCGGCTCGTCCGGTGTAGAGACCGAGGCGGAACAGCATGACGACGAACATGACACCGCAGGCCGGGCCGCAGAAGCCCATCGCCCACCCGCGCAGGCTGCTCCCCGAGGCGAAGCCGACCCAGGCCACACCGATCATCACGATCGCCAGAGCGATAAGCGCGCCGGACATCTCCAGGGTGGGGCGCCACGCCATGCCCCGAAAGCGCATCCAGACCGCCATCGGCAGCGCGTAGATGAGGCCGCTGAGCAGAACAGCCAGGGCGGGAGACCGCTGGCGCAGGTCCGGGTACCCGATCAGCGCCGGGCCGGCCAGGAACAGCAGCCCATTCAGGATCCCGCCGCCCACGCACATCACCACGCACATCTCCAGCCAGTGCTGGACGAAATGCCAGACTTGGCTACCCAGACCGGGCCTCGCAGTCGTCATCGCGTGCATGCCAGCTGCCCTCCCCGCCGGGTGCGCGCCCGGATGGCCCAATGCATCGGATCCGGCCGAAACGACGGTCCCGTTCCGATGGATACCCGAGCCGCCGGCCGGCGACACCTGCCGGTTTCCTTACCGCCTCAAGACGCCGTCTTGAGGTGACCGGCGGCCCGGACCGTGTGACGATGGCAGCGTGCTCGACGTCCGGCGGCTTCTCGTGCTGCGCGCGGTCGCGCAGCACGGCTCACTCGCCGCCGCCGCCCGCGCACTCGGCTACAGCCAACCCACGGTCAGCCACCACATCCACCGGCTGGAGGCCGAAACCGGCGTCCGGCTGATCACCCGCGACGGCCGCGGCGTGAGCCTCACCGACGCCGGCCGGGCGCTGGTGGCCCGCGCCGACGCGATCGCCACCGAACTGGCCACCGCGGAAGCCCAACTCGCCGCGTTCGCCCGAACCGCCGCCGGCCACGTCCGGCTGGCCGCGCTACCCAGCAGCAACGCCACCCTCGTACCCGCCGCGCTCGCCGACCTGGCCGCCCGCGGCCTGGACATCGCGGTGTCGCTGGTCGAGGCCGGCCCGGACCAGGCATACCCCCTGCTCCAGCGGGCGGAATGTGACCTGGCCATCACCTTCGACCACCCCACCCTGCCCGCACCCCCCGGACTGGTCACCGTGCCGCTGCTCGACGACCACCTGTCCGTCATCCTGCCCGCCACCCACCCGCTCGCCGGCGCCCAGGATGTCGACCTTTCCCGGCTCGCCACCGAACCCTGGATCATCAGCGAACGCTGCCGCGCCCAGACCCTGCACGCCTGCGCCCTGGCCGGGTTCACCCCGACCATCGCCCTGGCCACCGACGACTACCAGCAGGCGGTCCCGCGACTGGTCGCCGCCGGGCTCGGCGTCAGCCTCACCACCGCCTGCGTCAGCCGCGGCACCCCCCACCCCGACGTGGTGCTCGTCCCGGTCGCAGGCATCGCCCCCCGACGCATCATCGCCGCCCTGCCCGCCAACCCCCGCCCCACCGCGGCGGTCAGCGCCGTCCTGAACGCACTGCAGATAGCCGCCAGCCACGGGGCACATGGCACGGATCACGACATCGAGTAAGAACCGGCGGCGTGGTGCCGGATGAGTTGCGCCAGGAAGTCTGATGCGGTCCAAATAGGAGTCCAGACCGCGCCATGGTTCCCAATGCGTCGCTGCCCGACCCGTGCGCTCTGCCGGCCATCAGTAGCGGATGCTGGGGTGCTCCGTGGGTGCTCGGATGTTCCCTAGCTTGCGGGATTTGCCGGCACTCTCGGCCGGAGTGCTCAGCTGGAGGGCGGCGAACATGAAGCGCCACCGATGGCGGGGCATCGGACCTGCGGATACTATCTTGGATTTGGCGCCACTGGCTGGCACGTTTGGCCTCCAAACTCGAATGAACAAAGAGGACCGTCCTTTTAATCCATCGGTTCGGGGTTCGATCCCCCGGTGGCCCACCATCTGACCTGCGGCAATGCGCTATCTGCGCGTCCGGTGTGGACGCTTCTTGCTCCGTGCTCGCTGCGTTCTTGCTTTTACGCTCCGTGCTCGGCGGGGTGTTTCGCCTGGTGAGGGCCGGTTTGGCGGGCCGGCGGTGGTGAGTGTCGGCGGCGCGGCGGCGGCTGGTCCGGGTGTGGGGCGTTGGCGTCGGAGGTCGGCGCCGAGTTTGCTCGCGGCGTGCAGGACGAGCCGGGCGGTGCGCTTGGAGGCCTTGTACTGGGTGGTGTCCAGCACGCTGGTGTAGGTGTCGGCGGTCAGGACGATGCTGGCGTGGCCGAGTTGGTCCTGAACGGTTTTGAGGTCGGCGCCGGCGGCGTGGGCGAGGCTGGCGGCGCCGTGCCGCAGGTCGTGCAGCCGTACCGGGGGCAGGCCGGTGCGGCCGATGAGGTGGCGGGTGCGCTGGGTGACCGAGTTCGGGAGCACCGGTGTGCCGTCAGGTCGGGTGAACACGTAGCCGGTGTCGTGCCAGCGGTCGCCGGCTTTACTGGCGTCGGCGCGCTGGCGGCGGGCCTGCTCGCGCAGCACCTGGACGGTGGCCGGGTCGAGCGCGACGAGGCGCTGGCTGGCGCGGCTCTTGGGCTCGGACACGACAAGCTGGCCGTCGACGTAGGTGAGCTGCTGGGTAACGGTCAGACAGCGGTGGTCGAGGTCGACGTCGGCCCAGCGCAGCCCGCAGGCCTCGCCGCGGCGCAGGCCGCGGAGCGCGACGAGCCACCACAGCGGGTAGAACCGCTCGGTCCGGGCGGCGTGGAGGAAGTAGGCGAGCTGCTGGGCGGTCCACACGGCGACGGCGGGGCGTTCGCCGGTGCGCTGCCAGTCGGTGACCCGGCGGTCGGTCCACGCCACCGGGTGAGGGCGGCGGGGGTTGGCGAGCTCGACCCGGCGGGCCGGGTTGTCCCGGATGAGGCCTTCCCGGATGGCGGCGTTGAGCGCGGCGCGGAGGGTGGCGCGGATCCGCTGAAGCATCGCCGCGCTGTAGACGCGGCCGTGCCGGTTGTGGGTGGCGGCGAGGACGGCGAACATGCGCGCGATGTCCCGGCTGCTCAGCTCGGCGAGCCGTATCGAGCCCAGGGCGGGGACGAGATACCGGTCGATGTGGCTCCGGTAAGTGCGGGCGGTGCTGGCGTGGATGGACCGGCGGTGGAGAGCCAGAACCCAAGCCACGTTTCCAGGGTCCACAGGTGCGCGGTGGCCTGTTCGCACGACCGCGCCAGGACCGCATCCCGGGCACGGGTGACCGCGGCTTTGGACGCGAAACCGCCGCGGCGGATCTGTCGACGCCGGCCCCACAGGTCGGACACGTAGCAGCCGAAGTACCAGCTGCCGTGGGCGCGTTCGGCCAGTCGCGGGCAAGTCCGCCCGCCACGCCGCCCGGTGACGGGATCCGGGCACCAGCACCGTTTGAACACAACCCCTGCCGCCTTCTTCGCCATGACGCACCTCCCATGGTTGAGTCGCCGCGTTTATGCCTGCACCGGCTCAGGGCGCGCGTGAATGGTGGCGGCGGTTGATTGCGAGCGGTCCGCCAACGTGCTGCGCGGTGCGAGGCGTCCGGCCTGGCGCGTACCTCTCGGAGGGTCGGCCCGTGAAGGCGAACCCGTTGCACCGTGCCGGTGCGTTACGAGGCGCGGGCGGGACATTTCTGCGCGTCCGCCCACGCATCGGTCAGCCCGAACCAGTGCAGCCTTGGTTGCGGGTATCCGCTGCCACGGAGCGACGTCGCCAGTGGCCGGACCGGAACGCGATCACGTGCATGGTCTGCTCGGCGCAGATGCGCCGGCCAATCGGTCGATGAGGACCATCGTGCCCGGAACGGCCTGGTAGGCCAGTCCCCCCACGGTCGGCCCAGCACGACGCCATCCCGCTGTCCACAACCGACATTCTTGGCATGGGAGCCGCGAACACCGACGCGCGCTGCGGACCGGCGGATGTTGTCGCACACGGTGCCTTATGGCTTCGCCGCCACGCCATCAGCCCAGGCAGCCCGAGGCGGGTCCTCGCCGCCCACGGCGCCAGCACATGCGGCGCGTGTCACTCGAGCGTGAGGGTGTCGAGCGCCTTGGTTAGTCGGAGGTTCACGAGTTCGACGGTGCGTGCTCGCCCGATGCGCGGCAGTCGGGCGAGGGGTCGCAGTGTTGCCGGTAGCGGTTCGTCTCTGGCGAGCCGGGCTAGCTGGGGGTACCGGGCGGTCAGGGCGGGGTCGAGCGCGGCCAGCGCTGCAGTGAGTGGCCGGGCGGCGGTGGCTCGCCGGAGTTCGTCGGCGCCGTCGCGTTCCAAGCTTTCCTCGCAGACCCAGGCCAGGCGCTCGGGGGACAGACGGCGAAGCGCGACCGATTGGGTGACGTCGTCGGGAACCTGGGCGGCGGCGGCGGCCTCGAGCGGCCCGGCGACCTCGGTGAGCAGCCGGTTGCGTGGCCGCGTCCGCGCGGATGTGGACGCCTTGTCCCGCAGGGGGCGGCGAGCAGGCTCGGGCGCTTGGTGTGGAGCACGGATCGGTGGCAGGGACTGGACCCAGTCGGTGACGCGTTCGGCGAGGGCCGGGTCGACCTCGGTGTTGAAGCGGGCCTTGAGTTCGGTGAGATGGCGGCGGCGCTGCCCAGCGTGCAAATCGGCGTTGGCCAGGAGGACTCCGTCGGCATCGACGAAACCGATCAGCACGCAGTCGCCTGTGTGGGCCGTCTCACGGTAGGCAGGTGAGGCGATGCAATTACCCATGTACTGCGCCCACTCCGCGAGGGTGCGGGCGTGGAAGGCGACCACGATCCGCAGATCAGTGCCCGGCAGCATGGTGTCGTGCAGCGCCGCGAGCTCCGGCGACACCGCGAAATCGCCGGTCGCCTCGTCCTGGACAGGGGCGCTGGCCAGCAGTCCGTCGACAAGCTCAGCCCAGTTCCGGCATTTGCGGGGTACGGTCCCGCCGAGGCGCACGAGCTGCGCCGCGGACGCCACGGCGGCCGGAACGGAATCCAGCCGCGGCTCCAGCGGGTTGCGCTCGGGCGGGGAAGGATCGACGGCTATCCACGGCACCACACCGCCGCCGAACTCGAGGTCCGCCGCGTCGTGTCCGTGCAGTTGGGCCACCGCGTCCGCGAGATCGGCGTACCACAGCAGGTCCCGGGCGGATTCGACGTCCAGCGGATCGCTTCCCGGGTCGAGCCGGGCGGCGAGCGGCGCGTATCCGAAGCCCGGCGAATGCCCCCACTGCGCCGGCGTCCGGAACGGATACCCCACACTCTCCCGCCAGGAACGCCGGTGGTAGCACTCGAACGCCTGCCGGTCCTCCGGCCGCGCCGCCAGCAGCGCCTGCTCGACGACAGCCAGGGCCATCAGACCGTAGTCACGCGCGGCCGCCAACCGCTGCAGCACGTAAGCGGACAGGCGGTCATCGACCGGTTTGTCCAGACGCGCGGCGACGTCCCGCACGTAGCATCCCGGTCGCGCCGGCAGGCCCGTCAAGCCGGGCACCCTCTTCGCCGCCGCACCAGCGTCGTGTTTCTCCAGGAACCCGGCGGCGGCGACCAGCAGCACGCGGCACCGCTCGAGCCCCTCGACGAGCCCGTGGTCGGCCACCGCGACGGCGGTCCGGACCAGCGCGGTCGCGCCGATCGCGTCGTGCATGGCCCGTTTGAGCCACCGCTGCCGCTCGTCGTCGTCGGCCTGCCAACGCGCCGTCTCCCCCAGCGTGGGGTTATGGCCGAAAACGCCTCGTACACGGTCGAGGAGCAGCTGGTCCATGTGGTGGCGGTGCCGTGCGAGCAGGTCATCAAGGCGGTCCACGCGACCTTGGCTCGCCCGGCGCCTCGCCCGACGCGCGCGGTCGCGTTCCTGCTCGAGCACTCTGTGCCACAGGTCGATCAGAAGGCCCAACCGCCGAGGCCGGGGCACCGGCCCCAGAACCTCACGCAGGTACGTGGCCAACTGGGAAGGAAGCCCGCCGGGAACCGGCTCCAAGCCGGGCGGCTCCGGCAACTCCAGGATCGCCTCTACCTGCTCCGGTCCGAGCAGGTCACTGGCCGCCGACGCTAGATGCAGCACAGACCAGCGGCCCTCATCGACCGCGCGGGAGGCCGCCGCACCCACACGCTTGGTGGCGTCTAGGCCGAAGATCGCAACCAGAACGCTGTTGCGGTCGCCGGACGATCCGAGAACCCGCAAGGCGGCCAGCACCGCATCCCGTCGGTCTCCGTGGCCACCGGCCAGTCGTGCGGCGATGAATCCGTCACCGAGCTCGACGCCTGACCCTGCCGCGACGACCCCGGCGGCCGCCACCAGATCAGCCAAGCGCGCCGCCGCCGGTAATGGATCCGCGTCCGCAGGACCGACCAGGGCCGCAGCTCCAGGAGCGCCACTCTCGGCAGGAACCGGACAGCGGCCATCCAGCACCCACACTCTCGACTCAGCAGCGGGCGCGACGCCACCGAGGAGCATCACCTTCACGACAACCATGATCCGCA
>Ga0210378_10000486_pt1 | contig 20135 bp, 18 predicted proteins | sample PLM1_60_b1redo_FD_155465 | JGI IMG/M metagenome (GOLD analysis project Ga0210378, IMG submission 155465) | Groundwater sediment microbial communities from an aquifer in East River, Colorado, USA - PLM1_60_b1 redo | ecosystem: Environmental > Terrestrial > Soil > Riparian zone | place: USA: East...
CTCCCACTGGTAGTCCAGCACGTCCATGTAGACCCCGTCCCACGGGTTGACCACCCAGGACGGGTACTTCGCGTCGGGGTCGGAGCCGGGCGTGCCGGACATCGTGACGATGTTCTTGACACCGAGCAGTCCGGCCAGCTCGATCGTGCGGCGCAGGTCGTCGGCGTGCTTGGGCCCTACCCCAGGGTGGGGATTGAGCGGGTTGCCGTTGCAGTTCAGGCCGGTCAGCTCCAGGCCGTGCCCGGCGAAGACGGCCAGGTAGTCCTGGCGGGCCTGTTCGGAGGACAGCAGCAGGTCCACGTGGCAGTGCGGGGACGGGATGAAGCCACCGGTGTTGACCTCCACCGAGGTCAACCCGTTGCCTTTCAGCACTTGCAGTGCCTCGGTGAGGGGACGGTCGTGCAGGCAGGCGGTGTACGCGCCGAGCTTGAGTGCCATGACTGGTCTTGACCTTTCGAGCGAGTGAGGCCGGATCAGGAGTGGGTGGCGACGGCGGCGGGGGCGCCATCCGACTGGGCGGACCGGACGATGGCCTCGATGATCTCCATGTTATGCAGGCCGTGCGCAAATGAGCCGTTCGGGGGCACCGGGTCGGGGGTACCGACGACCTGGTCGAGGAACGCTCGGTTCTGGTAAATGAACATCTCTTGATTCCCGATGCCGACCCCAGGGGCCTCCATGGGGTAGCCGCCGCGGAAGTAGGGCAGCTGCGGGCCGACGATCACCTGCCGGACACCTCGGGTGCGGGCCTCGGGCTGGATATCATCGAACAGGTACTCCGCTGGTCGATGGAAGTCGAACGACGCGCGGCCGGTGAGCCCGTAGACGTCCAGTGCGAGCCCGTTGGGCATGCCGAAGGCGGTACGCGACACCGAGATTGATGCCTTCAGCCCGGACTGGAAGCGGGCGGAGAACATGGCGGTGTCCTCGTTCTCCACCTCCCCCATCTCGCTGCTCACCGGGGCCTCGGCGTGCCCGACGACGGCGCCGACCGGCATTGGCCGCTTCGGGATCTGGGTCGACAGCACCCCGCCGGAGACCGCGACAATCGGCCCGCAGATGTACTCGGCGAGGTCGATCACGTGGGCGCCGACGTCGCCGAGTGCACCCGAGCCGGGCCCGCCCTTGAACCTCCAGGTCAGTGGCCCTCGCGGGTTGCAGGCGTAGTCGCACCAGTACCGGCCGTTGAACAGCGTCAGCTCGCCCAGCTCGCCGTTTCGCACGTGGTCGCGGATCGCCGCAATCGCCGGGGACCGCCGGTACGTGTAGCCCACGGCGGTGACCACGTTCGCGTCCTTTTCCAGCGCAACCATGGCACGCCCGTCCTCCATCGAGCCGGCCAGCGGCTTCTCACAGAGCACGTGCTTGCCCGCGGCGACCAGGGCCTCGGCGATCGGGCGGTGAAGCGCGTTCCCCACGACAATGCTCACCGCATCGATGCTGGGATCCTCGACGACCGCCTCCCAGGTCGGCAACGCCTTCTCATACCCGTACCGGCGCGCCGCATCCTCGGCCAGCACGCTGTTCGCGTCCGCGATCGCGGCCAGCCGGATCGGCGGAAGACCCGCCCCGAAAACCGTGTTCACCATCCGGTATGCCGCGGCGTGACTGCGCCCCGCCATCCCGGCACCAATCACCGCGACCGAAAGCTGCTCCCACATGGGTTCTCGCCTTTCCTTCCCGTTGGTCAGCCGGACCGATTCTGTGCACCAACGAACCTGATGACGGACCATCAACGGCCGCGATCGGCGGTCGACCGATCCGTCATCAAGCTCGCAGCCATTCCGGCGACTAAGACTGGGCGACTAAGACTGCTGGTATCGCTCCCCTGGCGTGTACTGCTCTCCTGGCTGCCCTGCCATGGCGTCGCCGCCGCCGGCGGTCTCGGCGGTGATGCCGAGTTCCTTGACCTCTTCCTCGAGGACGTGCGCGGCCTCGGCCGCCGCGCCGCCACCGCGCTCCAGCTCGTGGCTGAGCTCCTCCAGCTCCGCACCACCGGCCATCATCGCGGTGAGATCCTCGCGGGTCACCTCGTTCTTGCGGAAGTAGCCGATGCTGCGGCCGCGCTTGAGCAGCAGGAACCGGTCACCCACCGGGTAGGCGTGGTGCGGGTTGTGGGTGATGAAGACGACCCCCAGGCCACGCTCGCGGGCCTGGATGATGTAACGCAACACGACGCCGGACTGCCGCACGCCAAGCGCCGCGGTCGGCTCGTCGAGGATGAGTACCTTGGCGCCGAAATGCACCGCCCGGGCGATCGCCACGCACTGCCGCTCGCCACCGGAGAGAGTGCCGATGGGCTGCTCGACGTCGCGCAGGTCGATGCCCATGTCCAGCAGCTCCTGCTTGGCCATCCTCCGCATCGCGGCGATGTCCATGGACAGGCCGCGACGCACCTCGTTGCCGAGGAAGAAGTTGCGCCACACTGGCATCAACGGGACGACCGCGAGGTCCTGGTAGACGGTGGCGATGCCGCGGTTCAACGCCTCGCGGGGGGAGTTGAACTGCACCTGTTCGCCCTCGACCTCGTAGGTGCCCTCGGTATGCTTGTGCAACCCAGCGATGATCTTGATGAGGGTGGACTTGCCGGCACCGTTGTCGCCCAGCACGCAGGTCACCTCGGCGCGGCTGACCTCGAGGTTGACCCCGGTCAGGGCGATGATGTTGCCGTAGCTCTTGCCCGCCTCGGTGAGCTTCACCAAGGGGGCGCCGTCGGTTCTGGCTGTGGTGTCTGGAGTGGCTGTCATTTCTTGGTCTCCGCCCGTCGCCGGATGAAGGTGTTCAGCACCGTGGCCAGCAACAGCATCGCGCCGAGGAAGAACTTGAACCAGTCCGGGTTCCACCCGGCGTAGACGATGCCCTGGGTCGTCATGCCGAAGATGAAAGCGCCGATCGCGGCGCCGATCGCGGAACCGTAGCCACCGGTGAGCAGGCACCCGCCGACCACCGCCGCGATGATGTAGAGGAACTCGTTGCCGACGCCCTCACCGGACTGCACGGTGTTGAACTGGAACAGGATGTGCATGCCGGTGAACCAGGCCGCGAACGACACGAACATGAACAGACCGATCTTCACCCGGGCCACCGGCACACCGACCGCACGCGCGCTGGCGTCCGCGCCGCCCACGGCGAAGATCCAGTTTCCGAGGTGCGTGCGCAGCAGCACCCAGGTCGACGCCGCCACGAACAGGAACCACCACAGCATCGTGATCCGGATGCTGACCCCGCCGACGTTGAAGTCCGAGGCGAAAACGGCGGATGCGGCGTTGAAACCGTCCATGTCGGAGATGTTCGAGGTGGCCACCCCACCGGACACCATCTTGGTGACGGCCAGGTTGAGCCCGGTCAACATGAAGAACGTGCCGAGGGTGACCAGGAAGCTCGGCAACCCAGTCTTGATCAGCAGCCAGCCGTTGATGAAGCCGATCGCCAGCAGCACGACCAGCGAGATCAGCACGCCGACCCACACGTTGAGGTGCAACTGGTAGGACGTCAACGACGCGACCAGCGCCCCGCTGGTGACCGCGACACCGGCGGACAGGTCGAACTCACCGCCGATCATCAGCAGCGCCACGGCCGTCGCTGGGATACCGATCACCGAACTGGCGTAGAGCACCGTGGACAGTGCCGCGGGCGTGCGGAACGGCTCGGCGACGATGAAGAAGAAGATGTAGATCGCAATCGCCGCCACCAACGCCCCGATCTCAGGACGGGTCAACAGCCGGGCTAGCAGCGACTTCTGCACGATTCGCTCGTCCCGTGGTGGCGCCGCGGGCGCCTCAAGGGTCTGACTCATCCAAGCCTCCGAGGGGTGGGTCCGGGGGGCCACCGCGGCGGCGGCCCCCCGAGGGGCTAGCGCGTCCCGTTTGCGGCGAATTTGGTGACCGCGTCGATGTTGGACTTGTCAATGAACGCCGGGCCGGTCTTGGTGGTCTGGCCGCCGCCGATGACGTTGCCGTTATTGACGTACAGCCACAACGAGTCGACCGAAAGGTAACCCTGCAGGTAGGGCTGCTGGTCGATCGCCCACTGGACCTCACCGGACTTGATCTTCGCCGGCAGGTCCTTGTTGGAGTCGAAGGTGCCCAGCTTCGGCTTGCTGGCCGATGCGGCCACGATCGGCAGCAGGGCCAGCGCGAACGGGGCACCCAGCGTGATGACGTAGTCGATGCTGGGGTCCTGGGCGAGCTTGGCCTGCACCGTCGAGGTCACCGACGGCATGTTCGTGCCCGTGACGTACAGCTTGTCCACCTTGCCGCCGGCGGCGGTCAGGCCCTTTTCCAGACCGGAGCAGCGCGCCTCCAGGGCGACGTGGCCCTGCTGCTGGACCACGCACAGCGCGTGCTTGCCGCCCTCCTGCGCGATCCGCTTGCCACCGGTCTCACCGGCCAGGTTCTCGTCCGAGCCGAAGTACATCATCGCGCCGGTGTCCTGCCAGACGTCCACGCCGGAGTTGAACGCGACGACCGGAATGTTGGCCGCCCTCGCCTTCTGGATCACTGCCTTCAGCTGGTCCGGGTAGGCGATGGTCACCGCGATGCCCGCGACCTTGCTGTCGATGGCGTTCTGCACCAGGGTGGCCTGCTTGCCTGGTTCGGGGTCGTTGGACAGCTTCAGCTCGACGTTGTCCTTGGCGGCCGCGGCCTCGGCGCCCTTGCGGACGATGTCCCAGAATGTGTCGCCAGGGGATTGGTGGGTGATGTATGCGATGGTGATCCGGGGAGTGTTCGCGGTGGCGCCACCGCCGCCGCCACCGCCGCTGCTCTGCGGCGCACCACCCTGACTGCTGCACCCAGCGGCGATCAGCGCGACGCATGTCACTGCGGCAGCGGCCGTGGCCGCCTTCGTTCCAGATCTGAACATCGGTGTCCTTTCCGGTCGAGACCGTCTGTCTGTGTGGTGTTCCTCGCCCCCTCCGGCACGCGCGACCGGCGCTGTACGCCACGCGTCAACGCCGTCCCTCTTGGGCACCGTCTAGCAAATCGCCAAGATCCTCCCTTCACGGCCACTATTCGATAACGATGGCGGTGTCCACGTCGGCCGGTTCCGGCCAGCAGGACTTCGGCCGCTCATCGGTGGCGGGATTTGTGAGTCTTTCGTCCTCACCGGCTTCTCTCCATGGCAGTAGTAAGCGGTGCGGTCGTGAGCGGAAGCCGAGGATCGATCGGCTGGTCGGCCCAGGTGTCCCGGACCCAGGCGTGCGCCGGGTCGAAACAGAACCGCCAGGTGCGTTCACCGGCGCCGGCCATCACGTTGAGGTAGTAGAGGTGATAGCCCGGTGCGGCCATCGACGGGCCGTGCCAGCCGTACGGCACCAGGACCGCGTCGCCGGTGCGCACCTCGGCGCAGACGTCGATCTCGCGCCCCGGACCTGAGGTGTAGACCCGCTGGTAGCCGACGCCGCCGCCGGCCACCTCGAAGTAGTAGATCTCCTCCAGCCGGGACTCGCCGTCGCGGTCCTCGTCGTGCTTGTGCGGTGGGAAGGAGGACCAGTTGCCGGCTGGGGTCAGCACCTCGACGGCCATCAGCCGATCGGCTTCGAACGCCTCGGCGGTGCAGAAGTTGTTCACCTGGCGGCTGGCCTGGCCGGCGCCGCGAAGTTCGATCGCCACGTCCTCGGCGGGACCGTAGCGGGCGGGCAGCCGTCGTCGGGCCCGGGCCGTCGGCAGCGCGAACCGCCCACCGGCACCGGAGGAGATCTCGACGACGGCGTCACGGGGGACGTAGGCAAAGTCGGTGATGCTGCTGAAGACGCTGGGCCGCCCGGCCAGCTCGAACCGCTGATCGTCACAGGCCACTGCGCATCCGCCGGAGAGCGGGAGAACAACGGTCTCGTCCGCGCCGGTATGGAGGGTGACGCTGCCGCCGGGTGCCAGCTCCAGGACCCGCAGCCCGCCGTGGTCCCAGCCGGCGGTCTCCGGGGTGATCGTCAGGGTGAACTGACCTGCTGCGGTGCTCCGGTGGCGGATGACCGGGGACAGCGTGGCGGTGGAGGTCCCTGGTTGACTGGTCACAGCAGGCTCACCGCCGTGTCCACGGCAGCGGCAACGTCGTCCCCCGGCGGGTAGAGCAACGCACGGCCGATCACCAATCCCTTGACGGTGGGCAGCGCGAGCGCCTTTCCCCACCTGGCGTACGCGGCGTCCTGATCTTGGGCGACCTCGCCGCCGAGGATCAGCGCCGGCAGGGTGGTCGCGGTCATCACGCGCTCCATGTCCGGCACGATCGGCACCTTCAGCCAGGTGTAGGCCGATGTCGTGCCAAGGCCGGCCGCCACCGTCATCGCCCGGACCATGGCCTCGGCGGTCAGCTCGTTGCGGACCTGGCCGTCGATCCGGCGTGAGATGAACGGCTCGATCATCGCCATCAGGTGCCGCTGTGCCAGGTCGCTCACCGCCCGCGAGCAGGACTCGAGGGTGGCCGGGGTGCCGGTGTCCTGTGGGTCGATGCGGACGAGCATCTTGCCGCCCTCGAAGCCGGCGGCGGCGATGCTGGCCGCGTCGTAGGCCGTGAACCGGTCGTCGATCTCGAAGCAGGTGCCGGCGAGGCCCCCGCGGTTCATCGACCCGACGACGACCTTGCCCTCCAGAGCGCCGAGCAGCAGCAGGTCCTCGACGATGTCGGGAGTGCCCAGCACGCCGTTGACGCCGGTGCGGGAGAGTGCCACGCACAGCCGGTCCAGCAGGTCGACCCGGTCCGCCATGGCCAGCGGGCGCTCGCCGGCCCGCAGCGCGCCGCGGGCGGGGTGGTCCGCGGCGATCATCATCAGCCGGCCGTGCTCGGCGAGCAGCGACCGCGGCCGGCGGCGGCGCGCGGCGGCCTCGGCGACGGCCGCGGGGCGCTGCACCCGCGTCTCGACGAGCTCGCGTAGCTGGCCCTCATGCACGGCCGGCCTCCCGCATCTTCGCCTCGACCTCGGCAAGAGTCGGCATCGCGTCGCCGCAGGCCAGCCGGCCGGCGACGATCGCACCGGCGGCGTTGCAGAACCGCATGGCGCGCTCCAGGTCCCAGCCGGACAGCAGGGCGTGGCACAGCGCGCCGCCGAAGGCGTCGCCCGCGCCAAGGCCGTTGACCACCTCGACCGGCGCCGGCGGCACCTCCACCTCGGTATCGCCGTCGGAGGCCAGCACGCCGTCCGGGCCCATCTTGACGATCGCGAGCCGCGCGCCGGCCTCGTGCAGCGCTCTGGCGGCCTTCGCCGGCTCGGCGACGCCCACCGCGGTCTCGCACTCTTCGAGGTTGCCGACGGCGACGGTGACGTGCGGCAGGGCCTGCTGCACGGCCTGCCGGGCGTCCTCGGGCGATGGCCAGAACATCGGCCGGTAGTCCAGGTCGAGCACGGTGATGCCGGCGCCGTCGCGGGCGCGCAGCGCATGCAGGGTGGCCTCGCGGCTGGGCTCCTGGCACAGCCCCGTGCCGGTGACCCAGAAGAGCTCGGCAGCGCGGATCGCGTCCAGGTCCAGCTCGTGCGGATAGATCTCCAGGTCCGGCGCCTTGGGCAGGCGGTAGAAGTACAGCGGGAAGTCGTCCGGCGGGAACACCTCGCAGAACGTCACCGGCGTCGGCAGGCCCGGTACCGCCGTGACGTACCGGTCGTCCACGCCGAAGCCGCGCAGCGCGTCGTGCAGGAAATCGCCGAACGGGTCCTGCCCAGTGCGCGAGATGAGCGCGCTGCGCCGGCCGAGTCGGGCCGCCGCCACCGCGACGTTGGCCGGGCTGCCGCCGAGGTACTTGCCGAACGTCCGCACGTGGCGCAGCGACACGCCGGTCTGCAGCGGGTAGATGTCGACGCCCAACCGGCCCATGGTCAACACCTCGGGAGCGGTCGGGCCCGGTCCGTTTGGGTGCATCCCGCTCCTCGTGCCTGAAGCGTGTCGACTGTGGGCTAAACATGTACTACGCTCAATCCGTCACGTCAACAGTTTGTTAAGACATTATTTGTCAGGACATACTGGAGGTAGGATAGGTGCCCACCCAGGACGGCGCCGCCGGTGCGCTGCCGGCCGTGGTGGTCGACCGGACCAGCCCGGTGCCGCTGTACTTCCAGGTGGCCACCCGGCTGCAGGAGCTCATCGAGCAGGGTGAGCTGCCGGTGGGGACGCGGCTGCAGAACGAGGTCGAGCTCGCCGACCGGCTCGGTGTCTCCCGGCCCACCATGCGCCGCTCGATCCAGTACCTGGTGGACCGGGGCATGCTGGTGCGCAAGCGCGGGGTCGGCACCCAGGTGGTGCACCCCATGGTGCGCCGGCCGGTCGAGCTGTCCAGCTTGTACGACGACTTGGTCAAGAGCGGGCGTGAGCCGCGCACCGAGATCCAGCGTTTCGAGGTGATGCCCGCGCCGGACGCCATCGCGCAGGCGCTGGGCATCCCGGAGGGCGACGAGATCACGTGGATGGAGCGGCTGCGCTACGCCGCCGACGAGCCGCTGGCCATCATGCACAACGCGGTCCCGGTCGACCTGTTGCGGCCGCGCCGCGAGCACCTGGCCGAGAAGGGCCTCTACGAGCTGCTGCGCGCCGCCGGGCATGCCCCGCGGCTGGCCAGCCAGGTCGTCGGGGCGCGCTCGGCGACCGCGGCGGAGGCCCGCATCCTCGGCGAGCCGCGCGGAGCGCCGCTGCTGACCATGACCCGCACCGCCTGGGACGGCAACGGCCGCGCCGTGGAGTACGGCGCGCACATCTATCGTGCCAGCCGCTACTCGTTCGAGCTCACCCTCTCGAGCTGACGGGGTCACCAAGACCTGATGGGACACCAGCATGCCCGTGACACCCATGCTGATCGGTGGCGAGTGGCGCGCCGCGGCATCCGGCCGCACCGAGGACATCACCTCGCCCTACGACGGATCCGTCGTCGGCACCGTGCCGAGGGCCGGGCTCGAGGACGCCGACGCGGCCGTGGCCGCGGCGGAGGCCGGCGCACGCACGTGGCGGTGGACCCCGGCACACGAGCGCATGCAGATCATGTTGCGGGCCGCCGAGCTCGTCGACGAACGGGCGGCCGAGATCGCGAAGACGATCACCACGGAGAACGGCAAGACGCTCGCCGAGGCCACCACCGAGGCGAGCCGGTCAGGCGACACCACCCGGCTCGCCGCCTTCGAGGGCGCCCAACTCTACGGCCACACGCTGCCCCTGGACGCGCACGCCGACACCGGGCTGGACAAGGTCGGCTTCACGGTCCGCCAGCCGTGCGGCATCGTGCTGGCGATCACCCCGTTCAACTACCCGGCCCTGCTGGTGCTGCACAAGATCGCGCCGGCGCTGGCCGCCGGCAACGCGGTGGTGCTCAAGCCGGCGGAGACGGTGCCGCTGAGCGCACTCGCGCTGGCCGCGTGCTTCGTGGACGCCGGGCTGCCGGCTGGGGTGCTCTCGGTCGTCACCGGGCACGGCAGCGAGATCGGCGACGCGCTGGTCGCCGACCCGCGCATCCGCAAGATCTCCTTCACCGGCTCCACCGAGATCGGCGACCGGATATCCCGCACCGCCGGGGTGAAGAAGCTGTCCCTCGAGCTCGGCGCGTCCTGCCCGGTGATCATCCTGCCGGACGCCGACGTGGAGACGGCGACGTCGGCGGTGGCCGCCGGTGGTTACGCCAACGCCGGGCAGGTCTGCGTCTCGGTGCAGCGCGTCATCACCCATCCCGCCGTGAACGTCGACTTCCTCGACGCGCTGGTGCCCAAGGTCGCCGCGATCCGCACCGGCGACCCGTCCGCACCCGACACCACGATGGGCACGCTGATCAGCGCCGCCGAGGCCGTGCGGGTGCAGCGGGCCATCTCCGAGGCGACGACCGCCGGAGCCCGCGTCCTCGTCGGCGGGGAGCGCCAGGGCGCCGTGCTCGCCCCGGCCGTGGTCGCCGACGTCGACCCGTCCTCGCCGTTCAGCCAGAACGAGCTGTTCGGGCCGGCCGTCACTGTGGCGGGCCGACCTCATGCCCTACGGCGGCCTCAAGGGCAGCGGCATCGGCAAGGAGGGGCCGCGCTGGGCGGTCGCCGAGATGACCGAGGAGAAGACCATCGTGCTGCACGGCCGGCCCTGGTAGTCGGGCAACGGTGATGGAGGCCCGACCATGAAGGTGTTCGTCGAGCTCACCGGGTTCGCCGCGACCGCGAGCCGATCGGCGCTGCGGGACACCGTCGCTGCGCTGGAGGACGCCGGAGCGACCGGGGTCAGCCTGTCCGACCACATCTTCTACACCCGGGACGGGCGGCCACGCCGCGACGTGGTCGACCCCGGCTGCGACCCGACGACGACGCTGGCTACCATCGCGGGCCTGTCCGCCCGGCTCGAGCTGCAGACCGTGGTGATGAACTCGGCATGGATCCACCCGGCTCTGCTGCTGCGGCAGTTCAACCAGCTGGCGGTCCTCATCGGTGGCGAGCGGGTGACGGCAGGACTCGGCGCCGGCTGGAGCGCAGAGGAGTTCGATGCGCTCGGCTTGCGGCTGCCGCCGTTCAGGGACCGGATGGACCGGCTGGCCGAGGTGCTCCTGATCGCCCGTGAGCTGTTCGACCACGGCACGGCGACGCTCGACGGCCGGCACGTCGTCGCGCGCGACCTACCCCTGTCGCCGGTCCCGCGGCGCCCTCCGCGGCTGCTGGTCGGCGGCGGCTCGGACCGGGTGCTGCAGTTGGCCGGCCGGTACGCCGACGTGCTCGACCTGCACGGCGACCCAAGGCACGGCAGGGTGGCCGGGGCGACGATGGCCGAGGCGGCCGCCGGCGACGTACGGCGCCGCGCCCTGACCACGGTCGAGGATCTCGCCGCGCGGATCGAGCTGGTTCGGGCCGCCGCGCTGGAGGCGAGGCGAGCGCGGGACGCGGTCAGCGTCTCGACGCAGATCTGGTTCACCGCGTACGGCTCACGGGCCGACGTCCGCGCCGCCGAGGAGGAGCTGTGCGCGAGCTGGGCGGGCATCCCGACCCGGCGCCTGGACCGCAGCCCCTACCTGCTGTTCGGCAGCCCGGCGCAGATGGCTGAGGCGCTGGCGGAGCGGCGCGAGACCTACGGGCTCGAACGGATCTCGCTGAAGGAGGACGGCGGTGTACGCACCGCGCCGGCCGACCCGCTGCGCTTCTGCCGCGAGGTACTTCCGCTGCTGGACCGCTAGCCGGATCGGCCGGATGCCTCCCGGAGGGTCTGCGCGGCGAACCGGAGCCCCTCGAGCTGGTCGAGCTCCTGGTCCTCGTGTTCGATGTTCACCGCCATGTCCGGGTCGACCTTTCCCAGCGCCTGCAGGAACTCGGCCCAGAACGCCACGTCGTGGCCGCGGCCGACGGCGACGAAGTCCCACGAGGCGTTCCGTGGCCAGCGGCTCAGGGTGTAGCGGCCGCCGAGGGAGATCACGCCCGGTTCGTCGGGCCGCACCCGCTCGTGCCGGTCGTCGAGCACGCCGTACACCTTCGCCGCCTCATTGATCCTGCAGTCCTTCGCGGCGGCGTTGTATACCAGGCTGCCGAGGTGGTTCACCGCGGCGACCGGGTCGATGCCCTGCCAGAACAGGTGGCTAGGGTCCATCTCCGCGCCGACGTGCGTCGCGTTGATCTCGGTGGCGAGCCGCTGCATGGTGCCCGGGTTGTAGACGATGTTGTGGGGGTGCATCTCGATGCACACCTTCACGTCGGCGTCCGCCGCGCGGGCCTGAACCTCGCGCCAGTAGGGGATCGCCACCTCGTTCCACTGGTAGTCCCTGGCGTCGAGGTAGGCGCTGTCCCACGGCAGGACGCTCCACGCCGGCAGCCGGCCGCCCGGATCGGTGGCCGGCAGCCCCGACATGGTGACCACGCGCCGCACACCCAGCAGCGCGCCGAGCTCGATGGCGTCCAGCACGTCCCGGCCGTGCTTGTCCCGCACCTGCGGGTCGGGGTGCAGCGGATTGCCGTTGCAGTTCAATGCGGTGAGGGTCACGCCTGCCGCGGAGAACAGTCCAAGGTAGTCCTCGCGGGCGTCCTTGCTCGCCCGGATGTCGGCGATGGGCAGGTGCGGCGCCGGCAGGAAACCACCCGAGTTGATCTCGGCGCTGTCCAGGCCGAGGTCGCGCAGCACCTGCAGCGCCTCGGCGACCGGCTTGTCGTGCAAGACCGCGGTATAGGCCCCGAGCTTCACTGGAGGTCCTCTCCGGTTGTTGGATCAGGCGACGAGCTCGGACTTCACCCGTTCGAGCATGCGCCGGTGGACCTCGTCCGCCTCTTCCTCCCAGCCGAAGACGCAGACCGTGGCCACCCCGTCGAAGTCCATCTCGCGAAGGGTCCCGAAGAACTCGTCCCAGGCGACGTCGCCGTTGCCGATCTCGTTGTGCTGGTGGACCCGCGCGTCCACGCCGGGCGGGTTGACGATGTAGCGGTGACCCTGTCTCAGCCGGTGGTTGTAGCAGTCCGCGATGTGCAGGTGCTGCAGCCGCTCGCCCGCGTACTGCATCATCCGGCGCACGTCCCCAGCCCCGTCCGAGAGATGGAAGGTGTGCGGCGCGCAGTACACATAGTTCACCCAGGACTTGTTCAGGCCGCGGATGATCTGCACGGCGTCGTCGTTGCGCTCGGCGAAGTCGTAGGGGTGTGCTTCCAGGTTCAGCTGGATCCCGTACCTCTCGAAGACCGGCGCCAGCTCCTCCATCGACTTGTAGAAGGCGTGCTCGGAGCGCACCGGCTGGTTGGGGTCGCCGGAGAGCTCCGAGACGATGACGGGGCACTCCAGCTGGTCGGCGATCTCCAGCAGGCGCTTCCAGTTGCGTACCTGGGCCTGGCGTTCGTGCTCGTCGGGGGACGACCAGTTGAACACCGGCACCAGCGTCTGCATCGTGACGCCGGTCTCCTTGCAGGCGTCCTTGACCGCGGCCACCGCGGCATCGTCGGCCTTGGGGTAGCGGTGCCAGAAGAAGAAGTCAGCTCGAGGGGAAAGCTCCAGGTGCTGGTAGCCCAGGTCGGCGGCCTTGCGCACCTCGTCGGCCACCGACAGGTCCGGGTGGTACATCGCCGGGTCGAGAGCGATCTTGACCATGCTGTCCGCCTTACGCAGTCGGTACGCAGTCGGTACTCAATCGGTGCCGGTCGCCCCACCGCTGGTTGCCGGCGAGTAGAGGTCCGGCTTCTGGCGCATGGACACCTCGGCGCGTCCCCCGGACGCCCAGGCTGCGAGGCCGGCGTCGGTGACCAGCGTCGCGGCGTAGCCGTCCCATGAGCTCGGGCCGGTGGAGCGTCCCGCGGCCGCCGCGTTGATCCACTCCTGGAACTCGATGTCGTAGGCGCGCAGGAAGCGCTCCCGCCAGTCGCTGGGCACCCGCCCGCCGTACCGGCCATCGCGCTTGACGACGACCTTGTTGGTCTCCGCGAGCTCAATGGTGCCGGTCTCGCCGAGGACCTCACCCCTGATGTCGTAGCCGTAGGCGACGTTGACCGCCGCCTCGATGTCGACCAGCACACCGTTGGCCATCTCCAGCAGCATGACCAGCGGGTCGTGCAGGTTCTCGGCCGCGAGGCTGGTCCGGCGTGGCTTGAGCAACTGGGCGGCCGCGACCTCGGAGTCGAGCAGCCACCGCGCGACGTCGATATCGTGCACGCAGGTGTCGACGATCACGCCCTCGGTCGTGACGTTCGGCGGGACGGCCGGGTTGCGGTGCGCGGAGTGGAAGATCAGCGGCGCCCCGATCTCCCCGGCGTCCAGGGCTTCCTTCATGGCCCGGTAGCCGTCGTCGTAGCGGCGCATGAAGCCGACCATCACCAGCCGGCGGCCGGCCGCCACCTCGGCATCGACGATCCGTTCGCACGCCTCCCGGGTGGTGGCCAGTGGCTTCTCGCAGAAGACCTGCTTGCCGGCCTCGATGCAGGCCAGCACGTACTCCTCATGGGTCGGACCCCACGAGGCGACCACGACCGCGTCGACGTCGTCGTCGCCGATCAGATCCTGGCCGCTCTGATGGACTCTGGCCCCCGGCAGGTTGTCCACGACCGACTTCGCCCGGTCGAGGTCCACGTCGGTCACCGCGGCGACGCGGGACCCCGACAGCACGTGCGTGAGCCGGCGGATGTGGTCCTGCCCGATCATGCCTACGCCGATGACGCCGACATTCAGTGTCACGTCCCTGTCCTTCCTGGAGTCGCTGAGGGAGCTAGCGGCGGTACGGCCACCGCCGGACCGGGCCGAGCCCGCAGCCGGCGAGGTAGCCGGCGGTGCGGGCGGCGATGGGCAGCGGGACGTCCGGTTCGACCGGGTACAGGTCCTGCTCGATGACGCAGAAGATCTCCCGGTCGAGATTGGCGAGCGCGTCCAGCAGCGGTGGCATCGCCGGCTCGCCGTACGGCGGCTCCACCATCGCGCCGAGCTTGACGGCGTCGGACATGGGCAGCTTCTCGCGCACGGCCCGGTCCCGGACCTCAGTGTCGACCTGCTTGAGGTGCACGTAGGTGATCCGCTCCGGGAACCGCTGGATGATCTGGACGTTGTCCCCGCCGCAGTAGGAGATGTGCCCGGTGTCCAGGCAGAGGTTGACGTACTGGGGGTCGGTGTCGGTGAGGAAGCGCTCCACCCGGTCCTGCGTGTCGACGTGGGTGTCGATGTGCGGGTGGAACACCAGGGAAAGGCCGAACTCCTCGCGTATGACCCGCCCAAGCTCGTTCGTGCCCGTTACCAGGTTCTTCCAGTGCTCGGGGTTGATCTCACCGGACTCGGTCGCCTCGCCGGTGTGCATGTCGGTGTACTGGTCCGGCAGGTGGATGAAGTACTTCGCACCGAGGGCGGCCAGCAGCGGCGCCTCCTGGCTGAAGTTCTCGATCGCCTCCTTCAGCGCGTCGGTGCCGCGGTGCAGCCCGGCGAACTGGGTGCCGCCGCAGAGCTTCAGGTCACGCCGTTCGAGCTCGTCTCGCAGCTGCGCCTGATCCTGGGGGAGGAACCCCCACGGCCCCATCTCGGTCCAGTGGTAACCGGCCTTGGGCACCTCGTCGAGATACTGCTGCCACCCCACCTGGTGGGGGTCGTTGTCGAACCAGACGCCCCACGAGTCGGGCGCGGTACCCATCCGCAGCCGGGACAGATCCTTGGTCGGTGCGCTCATCGGAGTTCCTCCTAGGAGGTCGCGTTCGGAGTGAGGTACGGGCGCTGGTTCGCCTTGCTGGCCTCGTAGGTCTTGCGCGCCTGCTGGGTGCTCTCCAGCTCGGCGACCTCGGAGACCGGCACGTCCCACCAGCCGCCGGACGACGGCACCGGGGCGAGCGGGTCGGTCTCGATGTACACCGCGGTGGTGCGGTCCGACGCCTTGGCCCGCTGCAGCGCGTCCCGGAACTCGTCGATCGTCTTCACCCGGATGACGTCGGCCCCGAGGCTCTCGGCGTTCGCCGCGAGGTCGATCGGCAGCTTGTCGCCGGTCAGCAGGCCGCTCTGGTCGTCGCGGAACCGGTAGTAGGTGCCGAACCGCTGGGACCCCAGCTTCTCCGACAGCTCGCCGATCGAGGCGAAGCCGTGGTTCTGCACGATGACAACGATGATCTTGATGTGCTCCGAGACGGCGGTGACGATCTCCTGAGCCATCATCAGGTACGAGCCGTCGCCGACAAGGGAGAACACCTCACGGTCGGGTGCGGCCATCTTGATGCCCAGCGCGCCGGCGATCTCGTAGCCCATGCAGGAGAACCCGTACTCGACGTGGTAGCCCTTGGGGTCCCTGGCCCGCCACAGCATCTGCAGGTCACCTGGCATGCTGCCGGCCGCCTGCACGACGACGTCGCGCGGGCCCATCACCTCGTTGAGCGTGCCGAGCACCGCGGTCTGCGCCGGCAGCGGCTGGTGGTCGAGGTGATAGGCCTGGTCCACCACGCGGTTCCAGTCGTCCACCAGCTGCCGGATCCGGGTCGTGTAGGACCCGTCAACGCGGTAGCCGTCGAGCGCCTCGGTCAGCGCCTCGAGCCCGGTCCTGGCGTCGGCGACCAGCATGACGCCGGAGTGCTTGGCCGCGTCCAGTGAGGTGACGTTGAGGTTGACGAAGCGAACGCCCTTGCCCTGGAACGCGGTCTTCGACGCCGTGGTGAAGTCGCTGTACCTGGTGCCGATGCCGATGACCACATCGGCATCCCTGGCCAGCGCGTTCGCGGCCTGGGAGCCGGTGGCCCCGACACCGCCGACGGCGAGCGGGTGGTCCCACGGGATCGAACCCTTGCCGGCCTGGGTGTCGGCGATCGGGATGCCGGTGGCCTCCGCGAAGCGGCGCAGCTGCTCGGTGGCCTCCGCGTAGATCACGCCACCACCGGCGACGATGAGCGGCGTGCGCGCCGACCGCAGCACCGCGGCCGCCTGGGCGAGCGCCGCCGGCTCCGGCACCGGCCGCGGGACGTGCCATACCCGCTTGGCGAACAGCTCCTCCGGCCAGTCGTGCGCCTCGGCCTGCACGTCCTGCGGCAGCGCGATGGTCACCGCGCCGGTCTCCGCGGGGTCGGTGAGCACCCGCATCGCGCCCAGCAGCGCCGCCGGCAGCTGCTCGGGCCGCCACACCCGGTCGAAGAACCGGGACAGCGGGCGGAAGGCGTCGTTGACCGAGACGTCGTAGCCGTGCGGCTGCTCCAGCTCCTGGAGCACCGGGCTCGACACCCGGGTCGCGAAGATGTCGCTGGGCAGCAGCAGCACCGGGATCCGGTTCACCGTCGCCAGGGCGGCGCCGGTGAGCATGTTGGTCGACCCCGGTCCGACCGACGCGCTGCAGGCCATCGTCTGCAGGCGGTTGAGCGTGCGGGCGTAGCCGACCGCGGCGTGCACCATGCCCTGCTCGTTGCGCGCGAGGTAGTACGGCAGGTCGGCCGACCCCGTGGTGTGCGCCTGCAACAGTCCCTGGGCGACGCCGGCGACATTGCCGTGCCCGAAGATGCCCCAGCAACCGGTCACCAGCCGCCGCTGCACGCCGTCGCGCTCGCTGTACTGGTTGGCCAGGAACCGGACCAGCGCCTGGGCGACGGTGAGGCGGACGGTGGCCACTTCAGACCTCCTCGGTTGTCGATGTCAGCGGGAGCCGGTTCACCTCTGCACGGCCTCGGCCGGGCGTTCGCCGACGGACGCCCGGTACTCGGCGAGCGTCTGCTCGCTGGGAGGGTAGATCCCCCACAGGGCCTCGCCCCGCTGGACCCGGGTGTTCAGGTAGGTCTCCAGCCGTTCCTGCTCCAGCGCCGGTCCGGCGATCTCCGGTGCGATTGCCCTTGGGATGACGATGACGCCGTCGCGGTCGCCGACCAGCACGTCGCCCGGGTAGACGGCCACTCCGGCGCAGCCGATCGGCACCTGCAGGTCGGCGACGTGGTGGAAGGCCGCCCGGGTGGTGATCGTGACGGTGCTCGCGTAGGTGGGGAAGGGCAGCTCGGACAGGACGTGGCCGTCGCGCAGCGCGCCGTCGGTGACGAACCCGGCAGCACCGCGCACCATCGCCCTGGTCATCAGCATGTCCCCGCCGGAAGCGGCTCTGGTGTCGCCGCGGCTGTCCACGACGATGACGTGGCCGGGCGGAACGCTCTCGATGGCCTCCCACTGCAGGGTGTTGCCGCTGCGGTACGGGTCCAGCGGGTTCACGTCCTCCCTGGCCGGGATGAATCGCATCGTGAACGCCTCGCCGACGAAGCCGTCCGCCACCCGGCTCAGCGGTCTGACGCCGATGAGCGTCGGCTGCCGGAACCCGCGCTTGTACAGCTGGGTGGCCAGGGTGGACGTACTGGCCTGGCGCAGCTTGTCGAGCACCTCGGCCGGCAGCGGGTCCTTCCGCGTTTCGGCGGTCACGTGGTTCTCCTCGTCTGGAAAGGGTTCGGGCGGCGACGGCGTCATCCGGCCGGCGCGGGACGGGTCACGAGCCGTGCACACCCGTGGGAGCGGTGTGCACGAAGTGCCCCGCATCGTGCACCCGGAAGTCGTCTTCGAGCTCCTCCAGGGTGCGCCCGCGGGTCTCCGGCGTGTACTGCCGCACGAAGAACACCGAGCCGAGGTTGATCAGGGCGAACAGCCCGAAGGTCAACGTCGCGCCGGCCGCGTCGACCAGGAGCGGGAAGACGAACGAGATGATCGCATTGACCGTCCAGAGGACGAAGACCGCGATGCCCATCGCAAAACCCCTGATGGTCATCGGGAAGATCTCCGAGAGCAGCAGCCACACCAGCGTGCCGATGAAGGTCTGGACGAACGCGACCAGGAGCAGCATCGCCGCCAGAATGAGGTAGCTGCGGAACGACGATTCGGGGAGCAGGAACGACAGGGCGAGCAGGGCGTGTGCCGCCGTCACCCCGATGAATCCCGTGATGATCAGTGGTCGTCGGTTGACGAAGCCAAGCAGCACGATCCCGACGATGGTACCGATGACCGAGGTGACGCCGACCGTGATGGTCAGGATGAGAGCGGCGCTCGCGCCGAGGCCGCTCGACTCGAGGATTGGTCGGCGCGTAGTAGTTGACCGTGTTGATGCCGGTGGCCTGCTGCACCGTGGCGAGGCCGCAGCCGACCCAGAGGATCCTGCGCATCCACGGATAGGCCTGCAGGTCACGCACCGCGGCGCCCTTGTCCTCGGCGACGTCCCGCTTGGCGTGCTCCGCGATGATGTCGTATTCGCTGGCCGCTTCCTGCGGATCACGGCTGAGGTGCAGCACCCGCCGGGTCTGCTCGAGCCGCCCCTGCACCGCGTACCAGCGTGGCGAGTCCGGCAGGAAGAACATGCCGACGAGCAGCCCAACTGCCGGTATGGCCGCGATGGTGAGCATCCATCGCCACACGTGCGGATCCGAGATCACCGCGTCCAGCACGGCGTTCATGATGAACGCCAGCATCTGGCCCGTGACGATCATGAGCTCGTTGATGGTGACCATGCGGCCCCGCATGTGCACGGGCGCCATCTCCGCCAGGTAGAGCGGCACCGTGGCCGCAGCGGCGCCCACCCCGAAGCCCAGCAGGATGCGAGCGATGACCATGATCGTGACATTGGGCGCCAGCCCGCTACCAAGTGCCCCTACCAGGAACAGGCACGCGCAGACCAGCAGGCTTCCCTTGCGGCCAAGGGTGTCGGAAAGCTTCCCGCCAAGCAGGGCACCGAGCGCCGCGCCGGGGAAGAGCAGCACGCTGACCACGAGCGCCTGCGTAAAACCGGTGAGATGGAGATCGTCCCGCATGTAGAGCAGGGCACCCGATATCACGCCCGTGTCGTAGCCGAAGAGCAGCCCACCGAGCGTGGAGATGACGGTGAGCTTGACAAGGTAACCACTGCGCCCGCCCGTAGTGGCGCCGGCATTGCGAACGGATTCGGTTGTGCTGTCGGACATGATGCCTCTTTCCCGCGATGAGGCCTCCCGATGCGACGAGCAGCCGACTGCGGTTCTCAGGACCGAGGCGCCGGCCGGGACACTGTTGCGACACATCGGTCCCAGTCGAGCTAAGCACACTCAATTGCCGGGTCGAGACGCTTGCCGGCCAGCGGGAGAGCCGCCATCCGGTGCCGGGGGGCGAGCCGTCGATCGGTCCGGTGTCGTGGATGTGGGGGACGCGAGGGGCTACGGTCGTTCATCGAGCGCCGCGACCGGAGGTTTGTTGGCCGATGAGCACGACCAGCCGCCAGTTCCGGCTCGCAGCTCGACCCGTCGGAGAGGTCAAGGCCTCCGACTGGCACCTCGTCGAGGTCCCGGAGCCCCTGCCGGCCGACGGTGAGTTCGCCGTCGAGGTCACCCACATCTCGGTCGACCCGGCCATGCGTGGCTGGATGAACGCCGGCCGCTCCTACGTGCCACCGGTCGAGATCGGCGAGGTCATGCGCGCCGGAGCGCTCGGCAGGGTGATCGCCTCGCGGCACCCGCGGTTCGCCGAGGGCGACGTCGTGTACGGCGTGTTCGGCGTGCAGGAGCACGCGGTGTCCGACGGCTCGGGCGTGCACAGGATCGAACCGATCGAGGGTGTCTCCGCGGCCGCGCATCTCGGCGTGCTCGGCACGTCCGGCATGACCGCCTACTTCGGCCTGCTCGACGTCGGTCGGGTGCGGGAGGGTGACACCGTGCTGGTGTCCGGCGCTGCCGGTGGGGTCGGCATCACCGTCGGCCAGCTCGCCAAGATCATGGGTGCCCGCGCGGTCGGCATCGCGGGCGGCCGGGAGAAGTGCCGCGCGCTGGTCGAGGACCTCGGATTCGACGCCGCTGTCGACTA
>Ga0210378_10000487_pt1 | contig 20133 bp, 25 predicted proteins | sample PLM1_60_b1redo_FD_155465 | JGI IMG/M metagenome (GOLD analysis project Ga0210378, IMG submission 155465) | Groundwater sediment microbial communities from an aquifer in East River, Colorado, USA - PLM1_60_b1 redo | ecosystem: Environmental > Terrestrial > Soil > Riparian zone | place: USA: East...
CCCACTGGTCGAGACGGCCCTCCAGGTCTGCCTCGACGCTGCTCCCCGCCTTGGGGAGACCGTCGTGGTGGTGGGCATGGGCGCCGTCGGCATCCTGATCGCGGCGCTGCTGGCCCGGACGGGCGCGGACGTGCTCGGGTCGGAGCCGGAACCGGTCCGGAGAGCCGCCGCAGCCGCCTTCGGCGTGCGGACGACAGCACCGGACGAGATCGCCGAGGTGGTGGCCTCCGAGACCGCGGGGCGGGGGGCCGACCTGGTGGTCGAGGCCACCGGGGACCCGCGGGCCCTGGCCCCCTCCCTCGGGCTGCTGGCCCACGAGGGAACCGTGCTGGTGTGCTCGTGGTACGGGACCAGGCCGGCCTCCCTGCCCCTCGGCGGCGCCTTCCACCGCCGGCGGCTCTCGCTCCGCAGCAGCCAGGTCTCCACGCTGCCGGCCGCCCTCACCGCCAGGTGGGACCATGGGCGCCGCTCGGCGCTGGCGTGGAGGCTCGCCCGCGAGCTGCCGCTGCACGTCGTTGCCACCCACGAGTTCCCCTTCGAGCAGGCCGAGGAGGCCTACGCTCGCGTGGACGGGAAGGAGGGCGGCCTGATCCACGCCACCCTGCGGTACCGGTCAGGACCCGAACGATCCCAGGAGGAGCATCGATGAGCGTCGGCTACGAGGTCGGGTCGAGCGTCACGGTCCGGGCGCTGCACCAGCAGCCCGTCGAAGGACCAGAGGGGGAGCTCCACCCGCACGACTACCGGATCGACGTCGTGGTCGGGCGGGCTGAGCTGGACGAGCACGGCATGGTCTGCGACCTGGATGCGCTGCGGGCGGCGCTCCAGGCGATCGTGGCCCGGATCGACGGCAAGGACCTCGAGGAGATCCGCCCGCCGGCGGCCGAGGCCGTCACCGTGGAGGTCCTGGCCCGATGGGCCCACCAGAACCTGGTCCCAGCGCTGCGGCAGGCGGGGGGCGACACGCTGGCGGTGCGGGTGTGGGAGTCTCCCTCGGACTTCGGCGGCTATGCCGGGCCGGTGTCGTGACCGGTCGCGGCGGCCTCGCGCAGCGCCGAGAAGAACAGTGCCGCCGACTGCGCCCAGGTCGGCCGGTCGGCCGCCCGCCTCGCGGCCGCCGAGCCCATCGCCCGCCGCAGGTCCTCGTCGCCGGCGAGCCGGGCGAGCGCGTCGCGCAGGCCGGCCACGTCGCGTGGGCTGGTGAGCAGCCCCTCCCGGCCGTCCTCGGCCAGATAGGGCAGGTTGCCGGCCCGCCAGCCGACCACCGGCAGCGCTGCCGCCATGGCCTCACCCCACACGGTCCCGTAGGGCTCACGGAGGCTGGGCAGGACGAACACGTCGGCCTCCTGGTAGAGGACGGCCACCCGCTCGGCCGCCAGGGGGCCGTGGACCACCACCCGCCCGGCCAGGTCCGGCCGTGCCAGCCTGGCACGGACGTGGGCGCCGTAGCGTGGGTCGGCGCGATCGTCCCCGGCCAGGTGCAGGGTTGCCAGCCCGTCGGGGAGCTGCGCCACGGCCTCCAAGAGCTCGAGGATGCCCTTGCGCCGGACCCAGTTGGCCACGCACAGCAGGCCCGCTCGGCGTCCCTGGCGGAGGTTGCCACGCCTGCCGGCGGCGGCGGTGGGCAGGTCGCGGCCGGGCGGCACCACCCGGATCCGCTCGCGCGGATACCCCGTGGCGGCCAGCTCCCCGCCAAGGGCCGCGCTGGCCACCAGCAGCAGGAGGGCGCGACGGTACGCCATCCGGTCCAGGGCCGCCTGGACGCCCCTGCGCAGCGGCCCGTGGTCGATCCCGCCTGGAGGCTGATGCAGGCTGCCCACCAGCGGCGCCGGTGGCCGTCGGGCTAGCCACGGCCCCAGGAAGGCGGCGGCGATGCTGTCGAGGACGACGACGTCCGCCCGGGCCTGTTGCAGCACGGCGCGGCCGGCCAGCGTGGACAGGGGAAAGGGGCGCTCGGGGAACGAGACGAAGTGGATGGCGGCGCCGCAGGACGGGGCGAGCTCCGCCATCCGGCGGTGGTACCGGTAGCCGCCGGTCAGGCGGCCGGGGTCACCCAGGGTGACCAGGGAGACGGTGAGGATGCGCGTCATCCACGTGGCCCCGTGTGCGTTCGGGCTCGAGGGCTTGTATGGCGGCGGGGAACGGTACCCCCTGGAGCTGGCCAGGGCCATCGCCGCCGGGGTGGAGTGCGAGCTCGTGACCTTCGGCCCCCGCCCGGGCCGGTGGGTCAGCGGCGGCCTCCAGGTCCGGGTGCTCCGTCCGCTCGGGCGGCTGCACGGCCATCCCGCCCAGCCGGTCGCGCCGCAGCTGCCCGCGATGCTGTCCGGCGCCGACATCGTCCACACTCATCATTTCCGCAGCGTACCCACGCGCATGGCGGCCCTCACCGCCCGCATGCTCGGGGCCGCCACCGCGATCACCGACCACGGCCTGCCCGGCAAGGCCTGGGGCGGGCTTGTCCACCGGCTGTTCGATCGCTTCCTCACCGTGTCCGAGTTCTCCGCCAGGCTGCTCGGCGCTCCTCCGGAAAGGACGCAGGTGATCTACGGCGGCGCGGACCCGCGGCGGTTCACACCCGACCCGGGCGGCGACCGGGACGGCGTCCTGTTCGTCGGCCGGCTGACCCCACACAAGGGGATCGACCAGCTGATCCGCGCGCTGCCCGCCGGTGCCTCGCTCCGCATCGCGGGCAGCGGCGGCCACGACCCCCGTCCACCCGAACAGGGGTATCCGAGGCTGCTCCGCCGGCTTGCCGAAGGCCGGGACGTCGCCTTCCTCGGTCCGGTCCCGGATCCAGGCCTGCCCGAGCTGTACCGCCGGGCCGCGGTCCTGGCGCTTCCATCGCTGGACCGCACCTGCTATGGCCGGGAGGTCCGCGTCTCCGAGCTGCTCGGCCTGGCGGCCCTGGAGGCGATGGCCAGCGGCACGCCGGTGGTCGCCAGCCGCATCGGCGGCCTGGCCGAGGTGGTGGTGGACGGGGAGACCGGGTTCCTCGTGGAGCCGGGCGACCGGGAGGCACTCGGGGACCGGCTGGCGCTGCTGCTGTCGGACCGCCGCCTGGCCGCCCGGCTCGGCACCAACGCCCGCGACCTGGTCGTGGAGCGCTTCACCTGGCAGGCGTGTGCCGAACGGTGCCTGGCCGCCTACCAGGCGCTGGCGCGGCGGCGGCCACGGCGGCGGTGAGCGTGTCGACCACGGGGACGCCGGTCGCCTCGAGCACCTGCCGGTGATGGGAACCGCCGTCGTACAACACGCAGCGGGCGCCGACCGCCCGTGACGCCTGCAGGTCGTCAAGGGTGTCGCCCACCAGCATCGCCGCAGCGGCGGGGACCTTCAGCGCGGCCAGGTGCGCAACCAGATGCTCGGCTTTGCCGGCACCGCCAGGCACCCGTAGCCCGTCCACGCGGGTGAAGAAGCGGTCGATCCCGAGCCGCTCGACCAGCGGCACCAGCTCCCGATGGCGCCACATCGACAGCAGCGACTGGGTCAGGCCGGCCGCCTCCGCGGCCGTCAGCGCCGCCCGCGCGTCGGAGGCCAGAGCCAGCCGCTCCACCCAGGCGTGGTAGCTGTCGTGGTAGGCGTCGTCGAGCATCCGCCACTCCTCCGGCGAGATCGGGCGGCCGGCCACCTGCTCGTAGAACCGCTGCACCGGACGGGTGAAGTGGTTGCGGTAGGTGTCGGTGTCGATCGGGGGGGCGCCGAGCGCCGCCAGCGCGTCGTTGACCGCCGCCACCACCGCGACGTGGTCATCGAACAGGGTGCCGTTCCAGTCCCACACCAGGTGACGGACGCCGCTCCTGCCTTCGCTACCCGCTGGTGAGCTCATAGACGTTGCCGTCGGGCGCTCGGAAGTGCCGCCATCCCTCACCGCGGTCGTCGACCTGCCCGCCGAGCAGCTCCACACCGGCCTGCTCCAGCTCGGCCACGGCGGCGGTGAGGTCCTCGACGACGAAGCCGACCACCGGGCCGGTGGTGAAGTACCGATGGTCCTGGTCGCTGGGGCCGAACACCTCGAAGGTGTCGCCGGAGGGCAGGTCGAGGACGGCGAAGTCCCGCTGCTGATGCGCCACCGCCAGTCCCAGCACGGCGGTGAGGAACTCCAGCATGGCGCCGTAACCGTCGGTCCGGGTGCCGGCCCAACCGATGCCTGTGACCCGCATGATCGCCTCCTGGTCCATCGCCTGACTCTCGATGTTGCCATCGCTTGCGGCGCCGGTGGAAGGTGGTGATCTCACCATCGCGACGCCAGGGCTGGCGACTCACCGCTGCAACAGGAGGTCCACCCATGGAATCCATGGTCGACGGCATACCGGTGCACTACGTCCAACAGGGCAGCGGAACCCCCGTCCTCGGGTTGCACGGCGGCGGCGTGGACCATCACGAGATGGCCGGCAGCCTGGAGCCGCTGTTTGCCGACCGGCCCGGGTACCAGCGTATCTACCCAGACCTGCCCGGCATGGGCCGCACCCCCGCGCCGGAGACGGTCAACAGCAGCGACGACATCCTGCAGATCCTGCTCGGGCTGATCGACACGGTCATCGGCGGCCAGCCGTTCCTGGTCGTCGGCCACTCCTACGGCGGCTACCTGGCCCGGGCCATCGCCAACCGGCGGCCCAGCCAGGTCGCGGGGCTGGCCCTTATCTGCTCGCTTGTTGGTGATCGGGTGGACAAGGAGGAGGTCCCCGCCCATGTCGTGTTGCACGCCTCCGGCGACCTGGACGGCATCCTGGATCCCGCGATGGAGGCCGAGTTCCGCAGCTACCTCGTGGTCCAGACCCCAGAGACGCTCCGGCGCTTCCAGGAGCAGGTGATTCCGGGGGCGGTGCTGGTCGACCAGGCCGCGCTGGAGCGGATCTTCCAGCGCTGGGAACTGCGCGCCGCACCCGAGCAGGCACCGGCGTATGCCAACCCCACGCTGATCCTGGCCGGGCGCCAAGACGCCACCGTCGGCTACGCCGGGTTCTGGCGCCTGATCGAGCACTATCCTCGTGCGACGTTTGCCGTGCTGGACCGCGCTGGCCACGCCCTCCCTCACGAGCAGGTGGGGCTGCTTACCGCCTTGATGGGCGAGTGGCTGGACCGCGTCCGCGAGCAGTCACCGACCGCGGCGCCGACTTCACCGCTGTGAAGCGAGCCGCCCACCACTTCGGCAAGCTCGACATCGTCGTCAACAACGCCGGCTACGGCCACTTCGGCATGATCGAGGAACTGACCGAAGACGAGGTGCGAGCGCAGCTCGAGACGAACCTCTTCGGTGCGCTATGGGTCACACAGGCGGCGCTGCCGATCATGCGCGCGCAGGGCTCCGGCCACATCGTTCAGGTGTCGAGCCTCGGCGGCATCACCGCTCATCAAGGCGCACTCGACCCAGGGGTCATCGTGTCTCCTTGGCGATGACGGAGGTGCCCGCGATGCGATCGTAAGGAGCACGCCGCGAGCCGACGAACAGCGAGAGCACGTCGACCGCGATCACGGCGTTCGCCACGCTGAGCAGCACCGTATCCACCGCCGCGCTCCGGTCGCCTGGCCAGACGAGCAGGTTCCAAACCGCGGTGTGCGCAAGCTCCCAGGGAAGGGCGAACTTCAGCGTCGTCCGCAGCAACGACCGCGGCCAGGCCAGCCGGTCGCCGCCGATGGTGAGAACGCGCAGTCCCAGCAGCCGCTTGCCGGGGGTCGCTCCACCAGGGTGGCTTCCCACCCGGCAAACCACAGGGTGACCGGCACGGTGAGAACCGCAAAGACCACGAGCTGGGCCACCACCCGCCCTGTCGGTGTGGTGATGTCTGCGGGCACCGCTCCGACGGCGCGGCCGAGCACACCGGCGAGAGTGAGGAACCCCAGGTACAGGACGATGACACCGTAGTCGACGCCGAAGGCGACGACCCGGCGCCACCCCGGACTCGGTTGCGCCTGCATACGGATCACCTCACGACTAGATCACCGCACCCCAGACGCCGGGTTCCAGTCGCCCGGGAATCCCCAAACGGCGGCTACTCGGGAAGCTTGGCCGCGAGGACGTCGACCGGCTCGATCACCGGCGGCTGCGCCAACAGCTCGGGAGCTTGGGCCATCAGGGCATCGGCGACTCGGCCTGCCAGGTGCGCCTGCCGGCCCGCGTCGTCGGGAAAGGCATCGAAGATGCCGAATTCCGAAGGGCCGAAGCGGATCGCAAACCACGCGATCGTTGCCGGCTCCTCCTCGACCAGCGACAGCCCTCCCTCGAGGAAGCCTTCGACCTCGGCCTCCTTCCCGGGTTTGGCCAGCAGTCGAACAAGCAGCCCCACCGTGACCATCGTCGCTCCCCTTTCGATAGGAGTACCGCCTCGCCACGTGCAAACCGCGATTCAGGCATCCTACTGGCTTAGGAGCGCGACAGGGCCGGGAACCTCACGCCGGTGAGCGCTTCGGAGGCTTGCCAGAGGCGGCCGCCGAGCTGCTGGTCGTAGGCGGTCTTGGAGTAGTTGACCTTGCGGGGCAAACCCCTCGCCTCGCCGGGCCCGCCGGGCCCGTAGTAGTCGCCACCCTCGACGTCGGGGTCGGTGGCGGCCCGCAGCACCGGCAGCGCGCCGCGCGCGGCGGGCTGGCCGACCAGGGGTGTGAGCAGCCCCAGCGCCCGTGCGGAGATGCCGCCGCCGCCCAGCCGGGGGCCGTGGTATTGCAACTCGGTGCGGCTGAAGCCGGGGTGGGCGCCGACGCTGAGGGTGCTGGCGCCGGCGGCGCGTAGGCGGCGGTCCAGCTCCACGGTGAACAGCGCGTTGGCCAGCTTGGACTGGTTGTAGGCCCGCCACGGGGTGTACCCGTGCCGGCTCTGCAGGTCGTCGAGCCGGATGGCGCCCATGCGATGGTTGAGGCTGCTGACCGTCACGACCCGGCTGCCCCGGCGGGCCAGCAGGGCCGGCAGCAGCCGCCCGGTGAGCGCGAAGTGCCCCAGGTGGTTGGTGCCCAGCTGCAGCTCGAAGCCCTGGGCGGTCGTCTGGCGGTGTGGGACGGCCATCACCCCGGCGTTGTTGACGAGAAGGTCGAGTCCCTGGTCGCGGTCCAGGAGCTGGTCGGCCAGACGCCGGATCGAGTCGAGGTCGGCCAGGTCCAGGTGGACGAGTTGGACGCTGGCGGCGGGCAGCTCCCGCAGGATGGCCGTGCGGGCGGTGCGGCCGCGTTCGGGGTTGCGGCTGGCCAGCAGCACCTGGGCGCCCTTGCGGGCCAGCTCCAGGGCTTCGTGGAAGCCGATGCCGGTGTTGGCGCCGGTCACCAGCGCGGTGCGGCCGTGTTGGTCGGGGATGTCGGCGGTGGTCCAGGGGGTGGGCATGACGGCGCCTCCCGTCGTGGCAGCAGCTCGTGCATTGCATGACAACCGTAGCACTCAGTGTCAAGAGTTGCACTGAGGGACGCGGCCGGCTATGCTGTGGGCATGCCCCGAGTTGCTCAGCCACCTCGCGACCTCCGCCGGCGCGCCCGCGACGCGGTGCGCGCGGAGGTCGCCGAGACCGCTTTCGAGCTGTTCACCGAGCGCGGGTTCGAGGAGACCACCGTCGACGACGTCGCGGCCGCCGCCGGCCTCTCGCGCCGCAGCTTCTTCCGCTACTTCGCCTCCAAGGAGGACGCGGTGCTCGGCGTGCTGAACGCCGTCGGCGACGCCATCGCCGCCGAGCTGGAGGCCCGGCCCGCCGGCGAGCCGCCGTGGAGGTCGCTGCGCCGCGCCCTGGACGTGCTGGTGACCACCTACCTTGGCGACCCCGAGGTGGCGCTGGCCCGCTTCCGCCTGATCCACCAGACGCCCGCCCTGCGCACCACCCTGCTCGACAAGCAGGACCGATGGCAGCGGTCGCTGGCCGAGGTGCTGGCCGCGCGCCTGGGCGTGGACCCGGCGCGCGACCTACGCCCGGAGCTGCTGGCCGCCGCAGCGCTGGCCGCCCTGGACGTCGCCAGCCGCCGTTGGCTGGCGACGGACGGACACGCCGACCTTGCGACCCTGCTGGACGAGTCATTCGCCGTGCTCACCCGCGACCTGCGCTCCCAATAGCTCTGACTCGCGTTGGCAGGTTCCCGTCAGGGGTGGCGGACCGCCGGTCCCGCATCAGTGAAGTCAGGCGACAGCTTCTGGCGGTATGGCGTCCTGGACGCTGCTGGGCCGGGCGCCGGCGGCCTGCCGGGCGATGGATTGGCCGCTGTCGGGGTCGAACCAGTACAGGGCCGACGTGTCGACGGCCAGGTCGATGGCACGGCCCCGTCGGGCGCTGGTCTTGGGGTTGACCCTGGCGGTCCACAGGCTCTCACCCCCACCGACCAGGCCGCTGGTCTGGTCCTGCTCGTGGCCGGTCGGCTCCTTGTCCTTGGCCGCCTTGTCGAACTGGGCGATCAGCACCTCGTGCTGCACCGGCGGGATCTTCACGGGAAAGATCACGTCGACCTCCGAGCCCAACTTCTCGGTCACCCCCGCCTCGGCCTTGATCTGTGGCCAGCCCTTCGGCGCAAACGCCGCATCCTCCAGGCTGGAGGGGCGCAGGCCGACGATCACCCGCCGGTCCAGGAACCGCTCCAGCCCCGGATGCGCGGCGAAGGTCTGGTCGGGCACGGGCAGCCTGTAGTCGGCAAACACCACCGCCGGGCCCTGGTCTCTGACCAGCCAGGCGTCGGCCAAGTTCATCGCCGGACTGCCGATGAAGGTGGCCACAAACAGGTTGGCGGGGGCGTCGAACAGCGACTGGGGGGTGTCGACCTGCATCAACTCCCCATCCTTGAGCACCGCCACCCGGGTGCCCAGGGTCATCGCCTCGATCTGGTCATGGGTCACATAAACAGTCGTGGCCCCCAGGCGCTCGTGCAGGGCGGCCAGCTGCGCCCGCGTCGACACTCGCAGCTTGGCGTCCAAGTTACTGAGCGGCTCGTCCATCAGGAACGCCTGGGGGTCGCGGACGATCGCGCGGCCCATCGCCACCCGCTGCCGCTGCCCGCCGGACAGGGCGGCCGGCTTGCGCTCGAGGAACGGCTCCAGGCTCAGCAGCCTGGCGGCCTCGGCGACCCGGCGGCGCTGCTCGGGCTTGGGGGTCTTGTGCAGCTGCAGGCCGAAGGCGAGGTTCTCCTCGACCGTCATATGGGGGTACAGGGCGTAGTTCTGGAACACCATGGCGATGTCGCGGTCCTTGGGCGGCAGGTCGTTGACCACCCGGCCGCCGATGCGGATGGTGCCCTTGGTGATGTCCTCCAGCCCGGCGATCATCCGCAAGGCGGTGGTCTTGCCGGAGCCCGACGGGCCCACCAGGACCATGAAGTCGCCGTCGGGGATGTCCAAGGTCAGGTCGTTCACTGCCGGCACCCCGCCGGGGTAGACCTTGGTGACGTGGTCCAGTTCGATGCGTGCCATCTTGGGACCTCTCAACCATCGGTAGCGGGCTAGTCCACGTAGGGTCCGTTGAACATCGGGACCTCCCCGTAGGGCTGGCCCGTCATCAGCAGAAACCGGGTGCCGGGCGCGGCGTCGGCGACCGCGAGCTCGGTTCCGGGACCCAGCAGCACCAGCTGCGCCGGCCTCGCCCGACGCCAGTTGGCCCCAAAGGCCGCCTCGCCCCCCAGCACATAGGCCAAGCCCTGGAACCCCGCCGGCACCGGCGTGGTGACCTGCCCCCCGCCGGGCAACGTCCTCATCTCCCCTTCTTGATCGGGTCACAGCGGGTAGGGCCCGAACCTGGCCCAGGCCACAACTACGGCCAGGAGCAGCAGGACGGCGTTGATCCCGATCATCGGCAGTTCCCCGCGACGCCGGTGGGTGGCGGCGGCGCCGACCATCAGCAGGGCCAGTCCGGCCGCGGCCAGCGGGACCAGCACGGTGGCGACCCCGGTGACCGCTGGCAGCAGCAGGGCCACCCCTGCCAGGATCTCCAGCACCCCGATGGTCCGCACGCCCGTGTCGGAGAAGTCCTCCACCCAGCCCATGCTGGCGGCCAGCTTCTGGCGTGGCTGGCTGGCCTTCGTCACCCCCGCCAGCAGGAACGCCAGGGCCAGCAGCACTTGCAGCACCCAGACGGTCACGTTCATTGACCACGACTCCTTTCCTCAAGCGGAGGTGTCCCTCCGATCTGTTCCGTCGACCAGCACAAGGCGGAGGTTAGCCTCCGTATTCCCCGTACACTCCCACCATCCCTGCCTCCTCGGATCCGGAGGGGGACGCGACGCCCTCAGGTCGACGTTGGAATTGCCAGCCAATTGCCAGGCGGGCTCAAGGTCACGCCAAGGTCCCGCCGGCAGCATCGCCCTACCCGGCTCGATAACGAGCCAACAACCAAGGAGGCAGTACTTGGACAGCAGCAACGAGCGCCGCGGCTGGCGACGCTGGGGCGGCAAGGCAGCCCTGGTCGCCGGCGGGCTCCTGGTGGGCGGGGTGCTTGCGGGGACGCTAACGGCAGGCGCGGCCACCACGACCACCAACGCAGCCGACCCCTACGCTCCCGCCGCGTCAGGGGCCGCGCCCAGGGGCGCGGTTGACCAGTCCAAGAGCCAGCGGCCCGACGAGCACCTGCTCAGCGGAGACACCGCCAGCAAGGTCCGCGCGGCAGCCCTGGCCAAGTACCCCGGCGCGACCGTGCTGCGGGTGGAGACCGACTCCGACGGCGTCTACGAGGCACACCTCACCACCACCGACGGGCAGCGCGTCACCGTGCAGGTCGGCAAGGACTTCAAGGTGACGGGTCTGGAGTCTGCCCGTCGCCGCTGATCCGGCGCACGCGGCGCTCTGCCGCTGACGACCGACCGACAGGGCCGGGTCCAAGAGGACCCGGCCCTGAGCGTTGCCGACTCTCCGGTGCTTTCGATAGCGGCTGGACTGTTGTTCGCCCTGCTTGGACATCATGACGACCAGGCCGCTCAGGCTGTCGGCTCCTCCTGGAGCTGGTCGGCCAGCTCGCGGATCTTCGCCTCCGGGTAGCGGCGGTGCCCGCCGAGCGTCTTGGTGAAGGGCAGCTTGCCCTCCTTCGCCCAGCGGGACACGGTCTTGGGCGACACGTACAGGAGGTCGGCCACCTCGGCGGTTCGGAGGTAGCTGGGGGTCTCGACGCTCGCGACGCCGTTGCGCTGCGCTGCCACCGTGGGATCCCTTCTCGAGGCTGGACCCGATAGCGGGGCGGGGCCCAGGTTGGTGACCTTCTGGATGCAGATCCGAACGGGGTAAGTATCCAGAGTGGTCCAAGCAGCCGCCATAGCCCGGTTGGGTTGTTTCAGCTCATCTGCTACCTGGTGCCGCAGCGGCCACGGTTTGCCCTTTCGAGGTAGTTGAGGGCGTTGCTCTCAAGGCCGAGTGGCCGCTGCCAGGATCGGACGCAACCCGGTCGCGGCCAGTTTGCTGTGGAGGGCTATCCGTGATAAGCGTTGCGTGAGCGTTGGTCTCCCCCCAGGCCAACACCAACACCTGCTCTTGGCGGCCCTCCCCCGTGTCCTTGTGTCGCCAGGGGCTAGGAGGGCTTGCCATACCCAGCCGCCGCTATGGGGCGTCCGTCCTCGTCATGCAGCTCCCCCCTCCACGATGACGCCGATCTGAGGAGGACGTTCTCGTGCGCCGTACCACCCTTGCCCTGATGATCGCGCTGCTGGCCGCCGCCACGGCCGCGTGCAGCCAAGGACGATCCACGACCGAGGAGTCGGCCACCAGGCCAGCAGCGCAAGCCGCGCAGCCGCCCAAGCTTCCTCAGGGCAGCGAGCCGGTGCAGCTTGACCCCGCCCAGTTCACCACCCGGATCGACAACCCCTACTGGCCGATGACGCCCGGGAGCCGCTGGATCTACCGCGAGACCGACGGCCAAGGCAGCATCCACCGCGTGGAGGTCACCGTCACCAGCCAGACCAAGACGATCATCGGGATCCAGGCCAGGGTCGTGCACGACGTGGTGACCGAGGACGGGCAGCTGGTCGAGGACACCTACGACTGGTACGCCCAGGACGCCCGCGGCAACATCTGGTACCTGGGCGAGGCCACCAAGGAGTTCGAAAACGGCAAGGTCACCACGACCGAAGGGTCCTGGCAGGCCGGCGTGGATGGCGCGCAGCCCGGCATCCTGCTGCTGGCTGACCCCAAGCGAGCGATGGAGTACCGCCAGGAGTACTACAAGGGCCAAGCCGAGGACGCCGCCCAGGTCTTGAGCCTCGATATGCGGGCGAAGGTGCCCGCGGGCTTCTTCGACCATGTGCTGGTGACCAAGGACTACACCCCGCTGGAGCCGAAGCTGCTGGAGCACAAGTTCTACGCGCCAGGGGTGGGGCCGGTGCTGGCCATCACCGTCAAGGGCGGCTCCAGCAGATCGGAGCTGCTTCGCTTCGTGCACGCGCCCTGAGCCCGGCGACCCGGGCGTCTGGGTAGCGCCCGGTCCAGGTCCCCATCGACCCGGCCATCCAGCCTTTCGGGTCGTCGATACGGCACGGCGTCGACCTGGCGGCCGGCTACAGGGGGCAGCCGGTGCGCTCGTGGAGCCGGCGGTTGGCGCCCTGGCCGAGCCGCACCAGCAGCGGGTCGGGCGTCGACACCGGCGCGTCGACATGGACCTGCAAGACCCGTTCGTTGCAGACGAACATGACCAGCTGGCCGCTGCCGCCGCCGGGCTCGAGCCGGTACAGCTCACCGCCGGTGACCTGCGGCAGTCGCTCGGGCCGGACACCGCGCCCGCCCAGGGCGTCCCGTAGCTGGCCCCGCATCGCCAGCGCGTCGGTTCTGGAGGGGAACTGGAACAGCGCGGCCACCACCGCGCCGGCCTTCCCCGACCAGCTGCGAGTGCAGCCGCCCTGGAACTGGTGGTCGCTCAGGGCGCGGGCCAGCGCCGCCGGCGCGGGCAGCCAGCCCCCGGTCGCGCCGGCTGGGGTGGCGAACGCGCGGTCGGCCGGCCGCAAGCCGAGCGTGCCGCCGACGCCGAGGTCGCCGAGCAGCTCGCACAACGCTGGCGGCCGGGTGGGGGCGGCGGCCGGGGCCGGCCGGCTGGTGGTGGACTTCGGGGAGCCTCCCGGCTGGCGGATCGCCGACAGGTCCGGCAGCCCGAGGTTGGCCACCAGCCCGGCCGCCGCCACCACGACGGCCAGCAGCCCGAGCAGGGCCAGCCGCCGCCCGGGCCGCCGCCGCGGCGGGGTCGGGCTTGCCGGTGGTGTCGCCGCGGGCGGCGGGGGGGCGGGTGTCGGCGGTGACCAGCTCCGCTGCAGCAGCTCGGTGGCACCCGCCTGCGGGTCGGGTGCCGTGTGGTCGCCGAGCAGCTCCAGCAGCACCGCCCTGGCGGTCGGTCTCTGCTCGGGCTGCTTGGCCATGCAGGCCTCCACCAGCTCGCGCAGCCGACCGTCAAGCCCCTCCAGGTCGGGCGGCTCGTGGGTAATCCGGTGGACCACCTCCACGATCGTGCCGTGCCCGAACGGCCGGCGCCCGGTGCCGGCGTAGGCGACCAAGGAGCCCCAGACGAAGATGTCGACCGCGGCGGTCACCGGCCGCTGGGCGAACTGCTCCGGCGCCATCCACCCCGGCGTGCCCATGAGCCTGCCGGTGGCCGTGGTGGCGCTGGCGTCGAGAGCCCGCGCGATGCCGAAGTCGATCACCTTCGGGCCGAAATAGGAGAGCAGCACGTTGCTCGGCTTGAGGTCGCGGTGCACCACCCCGGCCCCGTGGATCGCGGTCAGGGCGGCCGCCATACCGACCGCCAGCCCCTCCAGGTCGGTGGCCGACAGCCGGCCGCTGCCGGCGATCGCCCGGTCCAGGCGCACGCCCTCGACATACTCGGTCACCAGGTAGGGCAGGGGGCTGGTCACGTCGGCGTCCAGCACCCTGGCGGTGCAGAAGCTCACCACGCGGCGGGCGGCGGCGACCTCATGGCGGAACATCCGCAGAAACGACGGGTCGTTGGCCAGCTCGGGGCGGAGGACCTTGACGGCGACCCGTGGCCCGTCGTCGCGGCGGCCGAGGAACACGGTGCCCATCCCGCCGGCACCAAGCCGCCCGAGGATCTGGTATGGCCCGACACGCTCGGGATCACCGGGAGTCGGCGGCGACCCCGCCGACGGCCCGAGGTCGGCTGGCTTGCCGCGCTCGGCCAACCAAGCTCCTTGCGTTACGGCCCCGGCCGCACCGCGGGCCGGCTGGCGCGACGCGCTGACCAGCAGAGCCTACCACCGAGGACAGCCAGGAGGATCAAAGGTTCACAGGCCACCCATCGCTGCTATCTCTGGTCCTTCGCCAGGTTCAGGATCGCCTGCGCCCGGCGGACATACTTGTTCTCCGCCAGGTCGCGCACGGTCTTGACGCCAAGCGCCTGCTCGAGAGCGTCCGCATCACGCTCGGGCAGGCCCAACGCCGCAACCGAAGCATTGGCCAGCGCGGCGAAGTCTGTCCCCTCGGGCTCGTCGTTGGAGGGCGGGTCGGGCTGGGGCCTGTCGGCCATCGTCGCCTCCCTACGGCAGGCGTTGTATTGCTGGCGTGCGACTCCGCGTTGGCGAGGCGAACCGCCGAACCGAAGGGCAGGGAGACCAACGTCGGTGTGACCGACCACGGGTAGGTTAGCCGGTGTTGGTTGGGGGTCCCCCCTGCCCGGGCCCTCCCTGGCCGGTGCTTGCGGGCGGGCCGCTGGGCGGGGGCGAGACCGGGGTCGACGGTGCCGAGTCCCTCGGTGGCGAGCTTGGCCCCTGCCCGTGGGCGCGTGTGCTGGCCGTGGTGGCCTGGCAGAAGGCGGCAATCTTGTCGGTCCCGCCGGCCGCGGCGGCAAGCGCCTGGAACGCCACCGGGTCCGCCCGGCGACCGCTGTCGGTGCCCGACCCAGCCTGCCAGGCCTGGCACAGCCCGGCACGGGCCGCTGCCATCGCGTCGGGCCCGACAGCGTTCGTCTGGCCCTGGCGGTCAGCCGACGCGCCGGCCGCGGCGTCCTCGCAGTAGGCGGCGACGTTGTCAGCACCGCCGGCCGCCACCGCCAGCGCCCGGAAGGCCGGCGAGTCCGCCCGGCGACCGCTGTCGGTGCCCGACCCAGCCTGCCAGGCCTGGCACAGGCCGGCACGGGCCGCTGCCCCGAGGTCGGCGACCGCGGCTTCGCCCAGGCCATGCCCGGCCGCGCCGGCACCGGTCGTGGACGATGCCTGGTCGGCCGCCTGCTCCGCCTGGCCGGGCAATAGCCCGGTCGCTGCGGCAGCGACGCCGCCGATCGACAACAGCGCCGCGAGCACCGCGGCGGCCGCCTTGACGCTGAGCACCTTGCTGAGCATCGCTACCCTCCGGGGGACGAGGGTGGGGGGATGCGACTGCACCACGGCGGCAAACTCGGCGAGCACCTCCGGTTCGCGGGCCAGCTCCTCTGCAGCGGCCGGGGCGGTCGCCGCGGCCAGCAGCTTGGCCACCTCTTGGTATCCGTGCGGGACGTCCGCAGGGTCCAGCCGGCCGGCCAGCAGCCGCTCCGGTGTGTCGTGGTCGGTGACCGGCACCGCGGCCTCGAGGAACTCAAGCAGTCGCTTCATGTCGGCGACAAGAGCGTTGTCGTCACTCATCGCGTTACACCCCGCGCCAGCCCTGCCGCCTCCAGCCGCTTGGCGAGCCGCCGCAGCCCGCGGTGGGCCAACACCCGCACCGCACCCGGCGGTTTGCCCGTGATCCGAGCTACCTCGGCAACCCCCAGGCCGCCAAGCACCCGCAGCGCCACCACCTCCGCCTGGTCGGCGGGCAGCTCGGCCAGAAGCGCCAGCGCCGCCCGGGTCGACTGGGCCTCCAGCACCGCCGCGGCCGGGTCATCAGGTGCCGGCCGCGCAGCCAGCAGCTCAACCGGCAAGGACGCGACGGGCCGGCGCGCGGCCTGCCGGCGGAAGTCGATGGCTCGGTGGCGAGCCGCGGTGAACACCCATGCCCGGAAGTCCTGCTCGTCGCCTCGGAAGCGCCCAAGCCCGCGGATCACCGACACCCAGGTGTCGGCGGCCAGGTCCTCGGCCGCGATCGGGGCCGCCACCCGCAGATACCGCAGCACCGCCGGCTGCATGTCGCGCCACAGCACCGCGAACGCCTGCTCATCCCCACCCTGCGCGGCCGCCAACACGGCTGGAAACGACGGCCCGATCATCACACCCCCGTGTGCACGACCACGCCTGCACGGTCACGCCTGGTCATGCCGGCACCGCCGGTTGTCGGGGACGGGTGCGGCCAGCCCGCCTTGCGCCACGCATTCGAACTCCAGCCATGCTGGCTAGGACGGGCGCACATACTCGTCGGTCCGCCAGGAGCGTGCCCAGTCATCAGCGGACAGGAGCACGAGGTCCGAGTCACTCCAGAGCCGGGCAGCCCGCTTGGCCTCCTCGTAGAGGGGCTCGGCATGGCGCTCCGCCAGCTGGTGGGAAGGGACCGTGACGCGATCGCCAGCCGTCGAGCCAGCCCAACGGATGGATCCGAGGTCGGCCGGGCTGGCGAGCTCTCCGAGGTGGCGTACCCGCCGGTCGCGGCGGGCGAGCTCCTCCCGCAGCCTCGCGTTCTCGCGCTCGAGCTCGGCGGCTTGCCTGGTCACGTCACGTCCGGCATTGCCAGCAGCAGCCTCTCGCTGTAGCCGCCGATGGTGTTACTCAACATCGTAATGTGGCCGGCAGCAGCAACGGCCATGGCCACCTCCTGCGAAGTCGCTTAGCCCGACCAATCGGGGTGGATCCTTGTCAAGGATTCGAACGAGAGAGGCGGGGTCAGACGGGCCGGCGTGTTCCGGGCGATGCCGCGCACCCTGCGACACACGACATCGGGGATGATCGCCAACGTGCTGGCTTGGGGTCGGCCTGGGGGAAGGCCGACGAGCTTGTGAACCGCTATCACGAACAAGCATCTCGCCGCAAGACCGGCAAGCCGGTGGTGGTGGGGTTGTGGCAGCACGCGTGGTCCGCGTCCGCGTCTTGGCCTTGCGCTTGGACTGAGCGACGGCGCGCCGGCCGGCGGGCTGGGCCCGCCTGGCCGGCGTCCGTCGGCTAGAGATTCGCCTCGAGGAACGTTCGTGCCGCCGTCGAGTCGACTCGATACTCGAGGTTCGGGCCCGTGCAACGCATGCTGAACGTCCAGGTGTTGATGGCGACGACGGTGCCCTGGTGGAACAACGGCCCACCCGAGTCGCCGAAGCACACGCTCTGGGTGATCTTCAGGAACCGGTCGGGGAAGGCGTCGTGCTTGGTGATGACCGAGACGTCGCGGTAGCTCCGGATTCCGTCGACCAGGACAACCGGGTGGTTGGCCAGCAGACTTCCGGTGATGAAGGCATCGACGCCGTACCCGACGACGGTGAATGTCTCGCTCGTCAGGTCGAGTCCGGCCAGATAGTCGGCGTCGGCGATCGGCGCTGGGGTGACGCCGGCCACGGCGTTGTCGAGGAACACCAGCGCGGTGTCCTCAGCCGGAGGCGCGAGGAAGAGGTGCTTGGAGTTGCCGTGCCCGGGTGGCGCCGTGAACCAGTCCGGGTGCACGACGATGTGATCTACCGTGGCGTAGGGCGCATCGCCTTCCGGATCGAAGGAGATCCGCAGGTCGTCGGGGCCGAACCCGTCCGGGCCTTCCTCGACCAGGAAGTCGGTGCAGTGGGCGGCGGTGAGGACGACGTCGGCTCGGACAAGCGTGCCCGAGCAGAAGTCGGACCAGTCGCTGTCGACGTGCAGCTGGAGCACGCCGACGTTGGCGTATCGGTTGGCCGTGTCGGTGGTCCCGTCGAGCACCGCCCCGGCCGGGCCGGCGACGAGCAAGACGACGACCGCTGTCGCCGCAAGTGTCGCGGCACTGCGTAGTAACCGCATCTTCCCTCCTGCTCGAGGCACCTCGGGGCAAGGTTCATGAAGGGGTCTAGATGGAGAACGTCCGCCCGCCCCATCCCGTTACGGAATATAGGGAAACGATGTCCTACTTGGTCCCGGTCACCCAGACCGCCTGGTTCTCAAGGCGGACACGGCCATCGGCGGTGGTGTACGGCGCCCACGCCTGTGTGACCTTGGCCCACACGCGCTGCTGGACTTTGGGCGCCTGGCCGTCGACCAGCGAGCTGATCGGTGGTGCGACGTCGCGCAGCCAATTCGTCGCCAGCTCGGGCGAGCCGGTCTGGTAGATCGCGGTCACGGTCCCGGTTTCCACGTCGGTGAAGCCGGCAGCCTCGACCAGCCTCATTAGCTTGCCGGCGTCGGCGAGCGCGAAGGGACCCGGAATCCCGGTGGGTGGTGGCGGCAGCTGGAGCTCGGCCCTGATGACGGACACGGGCGCGGCGAACTGGACGGTCCCGGCTGGACCCCACACGGCCGCGGCGAGGCGCCCATGCGGCTTGAGGAAGCAACGCAACCGCGCCAGCACCCCGGGGACGTCGGGCAGGAACTGCAGCCCTTGGCGGCTCAATACCGCGTCGAAGCTCGCCTCCTCGAACGCCAGCTCTTCGGCGTCGCACTCGATGAACTCGAGGTTGTCGAGCCCCTCGGCAGCCGCCCGCTCACGGCCGACCGCCAGCATCTCAGCCGAGATGTCGGTACAGACGACCTGTCCGCCGGGGGCGACCGCGCGCGCGGCAGGCAGGCCGGGCTCCCCATAGCCCGTGGCCACGTCCAGCACCGTGTCCCCCGGGCCGATCCCGGCCAGCTGGACCAGGGTCCGGCTCACCATCCGCCCGGCCTCTTCAGCCTCCAGCACGTCGACCCAGGCCCGCCAGCCGGGTGCGGCAGCCCGCCACTCGGTTCGGAGGTTGGTCTTGTACTGGGCCGGGTCGAAGGTGGTGATCCCCGTCATCCTCTTCTCCTCTCGCGTGGGGCTTGCCGGGATGACCGTACGGCGCCGCGATGCGCCGGGCATCGCCTGGATCAACCAAGCTCACGAGCGGCATGTGTGTGGTGGGTTCTGACCAGATGGTCAGATGAGGCCTTGCTTGAGGGCGAAGGAGGTGGCCGCGGCCCGGGAGGACACGCCGAGCTTGGCGAGGATGTTCTGCATGTGCCGGGCGACGGTGTGCTCGCTGAGTTGCAGCGCACCAGCGATGTCTCGGTTGCTCTTCCCGGACGCGACGAACCGCAGCACCTCAACCTCACGAGCGGTCAGCACGGCCCGCGGCGCGCGCCCGCGCTGGAGCAGGGCCGCCGCGCGGCGCGCGTCGGCGGCGGCGCCGAGCCGGTCGAACTCAGCGCGGGCGGCGTCGATCTCGATCCGGCCGCCCTCCTCGTCGCCGAGCCTGCGCTGGGTCTCACCGATCAACAGCCGCGCCTGCGCTTGCTCGTACGGCAATCCCAGCGCCCGCCAGCCGGTCAGCCCGCGGCGGAGGTCCTCCAGGGCGGCGGCCGGACTCCCTACGGCCAGATGGAGCGCGCCCTGGGCCGTGGCCGCGGTCGCCTGTACCGCGGCGCTGGTGAGCCCGTCCGCGATCGTCGCCAGCTCGCGCGCGGCATGGCGGGCTTCGTCGAGCGTGCCGGCCGCGATCGCGACCTCGACTTGAGCGGCCAGCAGACGCGCACGCCCGAAGCGATCCACCGTGTGGGATGCCAGCGCGGATCGCAGCGCGGCCGCTGCCGCATCCACGCGACCCTGCGCCAGCCGCAGCAGCGCCATGCCGGGCTGCGGATCCCATCCCAGCTGCTGGGCGTGCACGAACGCCTGCTCCGCCCCGGCCAGATCGCCGCGACGCCGCAGGACCTCCCCGACACCGTAGGACGCCTCCGCTGCTCCCCGCGGCTTGTGGGGCAACAACTCCTGGTGGGCGCGGCGCATCTCCGCTTCCGCCTCGGCCCACGCGCCGCGCAAGGCGAGCACCTCGCCGCGGTAGATGCGGCACAGGCCCTGGCTGTAGGGCGTGGTCGCGGGCAGCGCCTCGCACCACGCCCTGGCGGCCTCGGTCCACTCACTGGCGCGCCGCAGATCCGCCAGATCCTTGCACGCCAGGATCACCGAACAATAGACCCAGCCGGTGAACAGGGGGGCCAGCTCCCCGGCAAGGACACAGGTCATGGCTTCATCGAGCAGCGCCAGGCCCTCGTGGATCCTGCCTTGCGCGACCAGGGCGCGACCCTGGATCTGCATCGCCACCGCCGCCAGATCGGCGTCACCGTGGTCCCGGGCCATCTGGATGGCTTGCGCCCCGCCGTCCACGGCCTCCTCGAGCGGGCCCTGGTGCAGGTGCAGCTCGGCTTCGGCCATCCGCAGCCATCCGTGCTCGATGATTC
>Ga0210378_10000489_pt1 | contig 20122 bp, 15 predicted proteins | sample PLM1_60_b1redo_FD_155465 | JGI IMG/M metagenome (GOLD analysis project Ga0210378, IMG submission 155465) | Groundwater sediment microbial communities from an aquifer in East River, Colorado, USA - PLM1_60_b1 redo | ecosystem: Environmental > Terrestrial > Soil > Riparian zone | place: USA: East...
CGGTCGGCCTCGGTGTAGCCGCACAGCTCCCCTACGAAGAAGCCGTTGTTGAGGATGTTGTGGTGCGAGAGCGTCGCGCCCTTGGGGAAGCCGGTGGTGCCGCTGGTGTACTGGATGTTGATCGGGTCGTCGAAGGACAGGGCGGCGCGCCGCTCGGCCAGCGCGGCCGCGTCGCCGCCGCGGGCGAGCAGCTCCTCCCACTCCGGGTCGCCGAGGAAGACCACGTCCCGCAGGGCCGGGCACTCGCCCCGCACCTCCGCCACCATGGCGCGGTAGTCGCTCGTCTTGAACGAGGGCGCTGCCACCAGCAACGAGATCCCCGCCTGGTTCAGGACGTACTGCAGCTCGTGCGTCCGGTACGCCGGGTTGATGTTGACCAGTATGGCGCCCACGTCCGCGGTGGCGTACTGCAGGACCACCCACTCCCACCGGTTCGGCGACCAGATCCCGACCCTGTCGCCCTGGGCCACACCCGCGTCGAGCAGCCCCAGCGCGCACCGTTCCACGTCGGCCGCCAACTCCGCGTACGTGAACCGGCGGCCCGAGCCGCGGTCCACCAGCGCCTCGCGGTCACCGTGGGCGAGGGCGGCGCGGCGGAAGTTCTCCCCGATCGTCTCGCCGAGCAGCGGCACCGTGGAGGTGCCGCTCGCGTACGACGGCCCGGTCACGGCCGGCGCCTAGTGCTCGTCCACCGGGTCGCCGACCAGGTGTGGTCGGTCCTCCGCCGCCGGGTGCCGGTAGGCGATCCGGTCGGTGGGCAGCGGGAACTCGAGGTCCTCGCCGAACGGCGACAGCCCGCCCTGCACCTGCGCGGCGAACTCGCTGACCGGCAGCCGACCCTCCGGCACCACGGTGGACCGCTCCGGCGGCACGGCTTCCTCGGTCATCCCGGACCTCCTCGTACGCGGCTGACGGCCGCAGTCTCCCGCGCGGCGGCGGTCCCTGTCACCGGCCCGATCTGCGATCCTTTCCGCACCAGAGAACCACCGGGAGGCACGATGAGCGCTCCGCACGAGGCGGGAGCCCCGCGCGAGTCGGTGGTCCGGGCCGCCTTCGCCCCCGACACCTACCTCGCGCATCCCGACCGCGCCGCCCGGGTGCAGCTGGTCATGAACCACCACGGAGCCGGAAGGCGTCGGGTCAACGTGGAGTGGAGCGGGCCGCTCGCGGACTTCACGACGCCGAAGTCGTTGGGGCTGGTCGACCTCCGCCCGCGCAGGCCGGAGCCCTTCGACATCAAGATCGAGCCGAAGAGGATGCAGCCGGAGGGCAACCAGCACTACGAGCTCACCGCGATGGTCCTCGACCCGGGGAACAGGTCCGTCCTGTTCAGCACCTCGGTGCGGATCGGCGTGGAGGGCGCCCCCGACTTCGAGATCGAGCAGGTGAAGTGCGAGCCGTCGACGGTGACGGACCAGCGCAACGTCCGACTGACCGTGAAGGTCAGGAACAACGGCAACCTTCCGCTGGAGCTCGACTCCGTCCGGTTCAACCCGCGGTACTGGATCCAGAAGGGCGAGAAGCGCGCCAGGGAGAAGCGGTTCGACGCGCGTCGTCACCTCCAGTCGGAGCGGTACGACCCGCGGACCCCGGAGGATCTCCAGCCGAATCAGCCACGCACCTTCGAGCTCATCGTCCTGCCCCCGCGCTACCTGGTCGGCTACGGCCGCACCTGGCAGGTCCCGGTCGGCGTGCGAGGCATCGTGATCCGGGGCGACGAGGTCGATCCCAAGATCGAGTTCGCGGAGTTCCGGCAAGAGCCGGTCTGGCGGTGGGAGCGGCGGATGGTGTGGCTGGCGGCCGCGGTCGCCGCCGCGCTGCTGGTGCTGATCGTCTTCATGGTCGTGCTGGCCACCTGAGCCGCGGCCCCGCCCCGAACCGGGGCGCACGACTACCCTGGACTGGATGAGCACGACCGGCGCTCGCAGCCTGGCCGACTGGCTGCGCGCCCAACCCGACGAGGCGCTCGCCGCCCTGCTGCGGGCCCGCCCCGACCTCGCCGTCCCGGCGCCGGGCGACGTCGGCACGCTGGCCAACCGCGCCGGGGTGCGCTTCTCCGTGCTCCGGGCGCTGGAGGACCTGGACGCCTGGACGCTGCAGGCCCTGGACGCGGTCATCCTGGCGACCGAGGGGGTCGGGCCGGCCCGGCGCGGGGCGGTCGGCTACACGGCGGCGCTGCTCGACGGCCCAGGCGCGCCGGCCGGGTCGTACGCGACGGTCCGCGGGCTGCTCCCCGCCGCGCCCGCCGACTCCGTCCGGGTCGCGGTAGACCGGCTCCGGCGGCTCGCACTGGTCTGGGGCGAGGACGCCTCGCTGCGCGTGCCGGGCACCGTCCGCGACGTCGTCGCGCCGTACCCGGCCGGGCTCGGCCGCCCGATCGGGACGCTGGTCACCTACGCGACCGGGCCACAGCTCGCCCCGGTGCTCGCCACGCTCGGTCTGCCCGAGCAACGGCAGCCGACGGCCGGCGCGGCGGTGGCCGAGGCGCTGGCCGAGCCGGGGCGGCTGGAGGCGCTGCTCGCCCGGGCCGGCGACCGGGAGCGCGAGGTGCTCGACCAGCTCGCCGCCGGGCCCCCGCTCGGCACGGTCCGGGACGCCGCCCGCCCCGTCGCCGCCGCGGACGCGGACTCCCCGGTCCGCTGGCTGCTCGCGCACGGGCTGCTGGTGGCGATCGACCCGGACACCGTCGAGCTGCCGCGGGAGGTGGGGCTGGCGGTCCGCGGCGACGCGCCGCTCGGCGAGCTGCGGCTGCGGGCGCCGGAGACGGTCACCGAGGACGTCGGCGCCCAGGTCACGGACGCGGCCGGCGCCGGCCAGGTGCTGACCGCGCTGCGGCTGGTGGAGACGCTGCTGGAGGCGTACGCGCTGGACCCGCCGCCCGAGCTGCGCTCCGGCGGCCTCGGCGTCCGCGACCTGCGCCGCACCGCCCGGGTGCTGGACGCCGACGAGCCCACCGCGGCCCTGCTGGTCGAGGTGGCCCGCGCGGCCGGGCTGCTGGACCTGGCCAGCGGGCCGGAGCCGGCCTGGCTGCCGACCGCGCAGTACGACCTGTGGCTCGGGCTGGATGCCGCGCAGCGGTGGACCCGGCTGGCCACGGCCTGGCTCGGCATGACCCGGATGCCGTCCCTGGTCGGCCAGCGGGACGATCGTGGCCGGGCGCTGGCGCCGCTGTCGGCGGACGTCGAGCGCACCAGCGCGCCCGGGGCGCGGCGCCGGGCCCTCGGCGTGCTGGCCGCCCAGCCGGCCGGGCACGCGGTCACCCCCGCCTCCGGCGTGGTCGCCCGGCTCGCCTGGGAGTCGCCGCGGCGGGGTGGGCAGCGGCAGGAGCTGGTCGCCGCGCTCCTCGACGAGGCCGAGGTGCTGGGCCTGACCGGGCGGCGCGCGCTGACCTCGTACGCGCGGCCGCTGCTCGGCGGCGACGAGAGCAGCGCTGGCACCCTGCTCGAGGATCGGCTGCCGCCGCCGGTGGACCACGTGCTGGTCCAGGCCGACCTCACCGTGGTCGCGCCCGGCCCGCTGGAGACCGACCTGGCCCGGGAGATGGCGCTGGTCGCGGACGTGGAGTCCGCCGGCGCGGCAACCGTCTACCGGGTGACCGAGGCGACCGTACGGCGGGCGCTGGATGCCGGCCGGTCCGCGTCCGAGCTGCACGAGCTCTTCCGGGCCCGGTCCAGGACGCCGGTGCCGCAGGCGCTGACGTACCTGGTGGACGACGTGGCCCGGCGGCACGGCGCGCTCCGGGTGGGCGCGGCGGCCGCGTACCTGCGCTGCGACGACGAGGCGCTGCTGGCGGCGGTGGTCGCCGACCGGCGGGCGGAGTCGCTGCGGCTGCGGCGGATCGCGCCGACCGTGGTGGTGTCGCGGTCCGGCGTCGGGCGGCTGCTGGACGTGCTTCGGGACGCCGGCTACGCGCCGGTGGGCGAGTCCGCGGAGGGTGCGGTGCTGATCGTCCGGCCGGACGCGCGGCGGGCGGCGACCCGGCCGGCGCTGCCGCGCGCCTCGGAGCCGCCGGCCGTCACCGACGCGCAGCTGGTCGAGCTGGTCCGGGCGCTCCGGGCCGGCGACCGGGCGACGCAGAAGTCGGCGGCGGCGCTGGCCGTGGGCGTCCCGGGAGTCACCACGGCGACCACGCTCGGCCTGCTGCGGGAAGCGGCGCGGGCCAACCAGGCGGTGCTGCTCGGCTACGTCAACGCGCAGGGGACGGCGTCGCAGCGGATCGTCGAGCCGGTCTCGGTCAACGGCGGCTACCTGCACGGGTACGACCACCAGCGGGACGAGGTACGCACCTTCGCGCTGCACCGGATCACCGCCGTGTCCGTCCTCCCCGAGGACGCCGACACCTCCGCCTGAGCGCTCCCGCGTCCGTTGCGGCGACGAGGGCCTGGCCGCGGCCCGGGAGGCGGGCCTCCGAGTACGCGGAGCGGGTGCGCCCGCTCGGCCTGCCGGCGGACCGCCCCTGAAGCTGGTCCGGTCCGTGCCGGCCGCCTCGCAGCCGGGCTGACGGCCGGTCAGCTGCCGGCGGCGCGGGCCATCGCCGGCACGCACAGCGCCCGGGCGGACGCGGCCGCCCCGGCGGGGTCGAAGTCGGCGACCGGCACCGGCGCGCCGAGCAGGAAGCCCTGCACGGAGTCACAGCCCAGCTCCGCCAGCGCGGCGAGCTGCTCGGGCCGCTCCACGCCCTCGGCCGTCACCGTCAGCCCGAGCGCGTGCGAGGTCTCCACCACCAGCCGGACCATCGCCGCGTCCGCGCCGTTCACGCCCAGCCCCTGGACGAAGGAGCGGTCCACCTTCACATCGTCGACGGCCAGGTCCCGCAGCAGCCGCAGCGAGGAGTAACCGGTGCCGAAGTCGTCCAGCGACAGCCGCACGCCCAGGTCGCGCAGCTCCGCTAGGCGCTGCTTGGTCACCGCGTAGTCGGTGACCGCGGCGGTCTCGGTCAGCTCCAGCCGCAGCAGCGACGGCGCCACGCCGTGGCGCTCCAGCACCCCGCGGACCTCGGCGAGCAGGTCGGAGCCGACCACCTGGTGCGGCGAGAGGTTCACGCTGACCGGCAGCGGCACTCCCATCGCCTGCCAGCGGCTGGCCTGCCAGGCGGCCGCGTGCAGCACGGCGGTGCCGATCGGCACGATCAGCCCGACGGTCTCCGCGTACGGGATGAACTCGTCCGGCGGCACCATCCGGCCGTTCTCATCCCGCCATCGGACCAGCGCCTCCGCGCCGACCAGCGCGCCGTCCCGCAGCCGGTGGATCGGCTGCCAGTGCAGCGAGAACGCCTCGGCGGCGAGGGCCTCCCGCAGCCGCAACGTCAGCGAGAGCCGGTCGACCGGGCGGTCGGCGGCCGGGTCGTAGAGCTCCGCCCGGCCGCGGCCGGAGATCTTGGCCCGGTGCATCGCGCTGTCCGCGCGGCGCAGCACGTGCTCGGCGCTGTCCGCCGGGCCGTCCACCACGCAGATCCCGACGCTGGCCCGCAACTGCAGCTCGTGCTCGCCGAGCCGGACGCCCTCGGCGAGGACGGCGAGCACGTCCTGGGCCACCGCCACGGCGCCGGCGGTCGGGTCGTCGGCCGGCAGCCCGCCGAGCACGATCGCGAACTCGTCGCCGACCAGCCGGCCGACCGCGTCCGCCGGCCCGATCGCCGCGCCCAGCCGGCGGGCGGCCTCGACGATCAGCGCGTCGCCCAGCTCGTACCCGAGGCTGTCGTTGATGTCCTTGAGCTGGCCGAGCTCGACCTGCAGCAGCCCGAGCGGCGCTTGCGGTGACGCGCCGGCCAGCCGGAGTCCCACCTCGTCGAGCACCCAGCGCCGGGTCGGCAGCCCGGTCAGCGGGTCGTAGAGCGTGGAGTGGGCGAGCGCCGCGGCGAGCTTGGCGAAGACGTCGCGGGCCGAGTAGAGCTCGCCGCGGCCGTCGCCGTCGACGACGGCGAGCGACTCGCCGGCGGCGTGCGGACCGGACAGCAGCGAGCCGACGGCGTCGGCCAGGGCGAGATCCGCGGGCAGCGCGGGCGGCTGCGGGGGACGCTCCGCGGCGGCGTCCAGCGGGGCGAGCGAGGCGACGAGGTCACCGAGCGTGCGCAGCGACCGGCCTTCGGAGTCGTGCAGGACGGCAGCACGGAGCGCCGCTTCCAGCATCCGCTGTGGCACGCCCGCGCCCCCTCCCTTGCCCTGAGGCAGCATCCGCGTATCCGCGGCGTCCGGCAACCGAGCACGGTGAACTCAGGGTGTACCAGATGACACCTCCCCGTGTCCCGCTAACTGTCCGTCTGCCTCCCGAATCCTCTCCGCCATCCCTTACTCCGTCCGAGTGACTCCAGCCGTGGCTGGCCGTCACTGGCAGAGTGGATCCAGCCATTTTGGACCTATCCGGTCGTATTCGATCGTTTTAGGCCAGGTGAGGTGCCGAGGGTGCGGCGCGGTCCGAGGAAGGCTGGACACGGCATATAGCGTCTCCTTCGCCTCCACTCGCAGGAGTGATGACGATGCAGACTGACCTGACCGGCCAGGTGGCCCTGGTGACCGGGGGCTCGCATGGTCTCGGTCGGGCGATAGCTGTCGCACTGGCGTCTGCCGGATCCGCTGTTGTGGTGGCGAGCCGCTCAGAAGAGGAGAGCGAGGCGGTTGCCGCCTCACTCGCGGTCAGCGGCGCGGTCGGGGCCATCGGGATGCGCTGCGACGTCGCGAACGAGGACGAGGTCGACCGAATGATCGCCCGCACCATGCACCAATTCGGTCGCCTCGACGTACTGGTCAACAGCGCCGGCATAAACGTCAGAGGACCTATAGAGAAAGTGTCGCGCGCGGACTTCGACCGGTCTCTAGCGGTCAACGTGACAGGTACCTGGCTGGCATGCCGGGCCGTGGCAGAGCCGATGAAAGCGGCGGGATACGGCCGCGTCGTCAACATGGCGTCCGCGCTGGGATTGGTCGGCGCGGCAGAACGGTCTGCCTATGCTGCGGCAAAGGGCGCGGTCGTCCAACTCACCCGCGCGCTCGCGATTGAGTGGGCGAGGACCGGCATTACGGTGAACGCCATTGCTCCCGGACCGTTTGACACGCGGATGAATGCGGCGGTGCGCGGCGACCCCGCCACCCGGGCGGGGGTACCGCTCGGCCGCTGGGCCCGGCCCGAGGAGGTGCAGGCGGCGGCCCTGTTCCTCACGTCTCCCGCCGCCGCATATACCACCGGTGCCGTCGTCGCCGTCGACGGTGGCGCCACCGCTCAATGACCTCGCAGACATCACGGGGAGTCAGTATGCGCGTCCTGGTCACCGGTGCTAGAGGCAAGGTCGGCCGGGCGGCGGTCTCCGCCCTCGATGCCGCGGGCTACGACGTCATTGGCACCGACCTCGCCGCTCCGGGCTATGACGTCCCCCATGATGCTGGCCGCCCCTATATGCAGGCGAACCTTCGCGACCCCGGGGATGCGTTTGCTGTTGTGAAGGGCTGTCAGGCGATTGTGCACTGCGCTGCGATCCCGACCCACGGCAGCAACACACCGCACCAAGTCTTCGCGAACAACGTCATGAGCACCTTCAATCTCGCGGAAGCCGCGGTCAGCTTCGCGGTCCGTCGGATGGTCAACATCTCGTCGGCCGCCGTCACGGGTTACGCCACGGCCGAGCGGGACACGTTGCCGGACTATCTACCCGCGGACGAGGAGGAGACGCCCCGCCCGCAGGAGCCGTACTCGCTTGCAAAACACTTCGGCGAGCAAGTCATGGACGCGGTCGTGCGTCGCTCCGACCTGCGGTGCATCTCACTTCGGCCGAGCTGGGCGCAGCGCGCCGACGACTATGCCGCCAACCTCGGAGCTGGAATTCGTGATCCCGGGCCACGCATCAGTCGGTGGGGTTACGTCGACATGAATGACCTCGCCCGTGCGATCGTCCTCGCCATCGAGTCGGATCTCCCCGGTCACGATGTGTTCCACATTGCGGCGGCCGACAACGCAACGACGTGGCCGCTGGCGAAGTTGGTGACGACATTCTTCGGGGATCGGATAGAAATCCGTCCGCTGTCCCGACCAGACGCGAGCCCAGTCTCCTGTAGGAAGGCTGCACAACTGCTGGGATTCGTGCCCAGGTATTCCTGGCGAGATTATCTCGGGGCCGACGGACAGCCCAATACAAATCGTCCTTCGAGGACCTTACGGCGGGACAAGGCGGCGGAGGAGTATTCGTTGCGACGAGAATCGAGAGAAGCAGATTGAATCTGTAAGGACGTTCCATTCATTGGGGGTGTAGGTGCCGATGATCCGTCTGCTCAGCCTGCCGCAGCCAGAGGTTCCCGACCTGCCGCCACGGGTGCCGCCAGACCTGCACGATCCTGTCCTCGTCGACTTGGTCATGCGGGAGTACGGCGCCATCCGGAATGAGCTGGACGCGTCACTGTCCGCCCAGGTGTCAATCATGAGCTTCGGATCCGCGACTGCCGGTCTCCTGGTCGCCGCCGCCGGAACGCTCTGGGCGGAGGAGCCGTTGCTCGCCGGACTACTCCTCCTCCTCGTGGTCCCCTCCGCGTGCTTCCTCGCTCTAGCCATCCACGCAGGCGAGATGGTTCGGCTCATGCGCGCGGGCCTTTTCCTGAACGCGATCGAGAACTGGGTGAACAGGGCGCCGTGGCCGACCAAGCCGCAAGACAGACTGGCCGGGGTGCTCACCTGGGAACAATGGGGAATCCGCGACGGCGCCCCAGATATGGCCGGTCACAACCGGCGGGCCATCCTCCTGACGTTCGGGCTGCTGGCCTTCGGGTTCATGCTCGCTGGCTTCTGGCGGCTGCACGACACGGACGGGTTACACGAGGCCTTGGCCATCGGGTCGCTGGTCGTCGGCCTGACCCTCGGGGTGCAAGCGCTCCGATGGATTCTGCGACTGCATACCTACGCATACAAGCACAGGCGGAGTTACGAGCAGACGGCGTCGACCATGACGCCCACTCCGGGCGGTCACGCGCCGCCTACCTCGGTGTCGCCTTGACCCGGAGCAGTAGCGCCTGCTCGGGCGCCAACACGGGAACGGTGATCCCGACGACTTCCAGCGACCGACCCGAGAGCGTGATCGCTCCTGCCTCGTACCACGGCGGCGGGCGCAACTGGATGACCATCGGCGGATTCACCGGATGCACGGGCTCGACCCGGTAGCGCTGCGCCGGATCCAGCCCGGGCAGGCTGGCTGAGACCGGCACGGCGTAGCGGGATGTCTCGAGTTGCACGTAGGCGTAGAGCGCCTCCCTACGGTCCGGCGAGACCACTCCGTGGACGGTGGCAGCTGGGTCGGGGTGGTCGGCGTGAACCACCTCGCCGCTGTGCATGAGCCGCCGGTGCTCCTGGTAGAAGCGGATCCACGCGGCCAGACCGGCCTTCTCGTCGTCCGACGCCTCGGTGATGTCCCACTCGATGCCGGCATGACCGAACAGAGCTGTCGAGGTACGGAAGGAGAGGTCCTGCACTCGACCGCTGGTATGGGCGCGCGGCGGTCCGACATGGGTCCCGACGAGCTCCGGCGGGAGGAAGAGACCGGTCCACAGCTGGATGGTCTGTCGCTCCAGCGCGTCGTTCGAGTCGCTCGGCCAGACCCTGTCGGCGCGCTCCACCATGCCCAGGTCGACCCGCGCTCCTCCAGAGGAGGAGCTCTCGATCTCCAGTCCCGGATGGGTGTGTCGAAGATGGTCGATCAGGCGGTACGCCGCCTGGGTCTGCAGCCGCACTCCTGGCCGCCCCTCGTGGCCGGCATCGATCAGATCGCGATTGTGGTCCCACTTGAGGACGTCAATGCGGTGCGCGGACAGCAGCGAATCCAGCCGCGATCGTACGTACTCGTACGCCGCGGGATTGGCGAGGTCGAGCACCTGCTGGTTGCGCCGGCCAAGGGGAAGCCGCCCTCCGGCCGCGAGGATCCAGTCCGGGTGCGCTCGATAGAGGTCGGAGTCGTGGCTCACCATTTCCGGCTCGACCCAGAGACCGAATTGCATCCCGAGGGAGTGGGCGTGATCGATCAGCTTGGCGAGGCCGTCCGGCCAGAGCGTCTCGTCGGGATACCAGTCGCCCAGGCCGGCCGAGTCGTCGCGGCGATGCCGAAACCAGCCGTCGTCGAGCACGAACCGCTCTACGCCGAGGGACGCTGCCGTGTCCGCCAGCTCCAACAGGCGCTGCCGGTCGAGATCGAAGTAGACGGCCTCCCAGGTATTCAGGACGACGGGCCGCGGCCGGTCCGGGCCCGGGTGCGAGGAGCGCGAGCGGAGGTAGCGGTGGAAAACGCTACCGATTCCGTCGAGGCCGCAGGAGGAGTACGCGAAATACATCCAGGGGGTGGCGTACTCCTCGCCTGGCTCGAGCCGGACCTCGCCTGGCAGCAGCAGCTCGCCGCCACCAAGCATGCCGTCGGCCGACGGCCATCGCTCCGCGTATGTCACGTGGTTACCACTCCAGCCGACGTGGATCGCCCACACCTCGCCGTGCCGGAAGCCAAACCCGGGCCCCCCGGCGAACAGGCCGGTAGTCGCGTCGTGCCCGGTACGGCCGCGGCGGTTCTCCCGCACCCATGCCCCGAGAGGCAACGGGTGGCGCTGAGGGTGGCGCTCGCGAGACCAGTGACCGGTGAAATCGAGCAGCTCGCTCGCCTGCGCGGGGATGGGCAGCGCGGCCAGGAGCGCCTCAACCAGATATGGGCCGGCGCCCTGGTTCTGCACGGCGTGCCGGACTCGCAGCATCCCCGATTCGTGCAGCTCGAGGTCCGACCGCATCCCCAGGCCGGCCGCCGGATCCGCAGCCTCGATTATCACCCGACCGGCTCCGGCGTGCTTCACCTCGGTGAGCACGAACAGTGGAGACCAGTCCGTCCCGTCGCGGTGGCCGGACAACCCCGGCCGGCCGAAGTAGCCCTCGGACTGCTGGCGTATGAGCGAACGGGAAGGCGGCCGGTCGAGCGTGCTCCAGGCGACGGCGGGGGTAGTCGCCTGGGCGAGGTCTGCCAGGTCGGCCGCACACAAGTCACCCAGGTCGGCGCCCCAGTGCAGCACAGCCGGCAGGCTGGGCCCTCGAACGTCCAGGACGACGCTGCAGTCCCTGGCGCGCAGGTGGAGGAAGTCTTCGCGGTCCGACCCGGCACCGTCCGCTTGCATCACCGCTCCCATCGCGTCGACGACCAACGACTAACGATGCCATGCCGGTGATCAACGCTGCACGCAACGGAGATGTGAGGGCAGGGTCGGTCACGACCCGGTTCCTCGCGAGCAGCTCCGGTCCGGGAGGGTGATCCGTCGGCGGCGGCCATTGCAGGAGGCAATAAACATGTCTTCCTGCAATGCCCTCCGCGAGAACACCGTCTGCCCGGAGGCGTGCCGGGCCGTCGGGCGGGTCTGCCGGAGGCGCGCCGGGCCGTCGGGCGCTGCGGGGAGGGATTCGCAAGCGGGGGCGGAGCGTTGCACACTTCAGCCGTTCCGAACCCCCCGCCAGGAGACCTCGCGCCCGTGACCGACGGACCCCTCATCGTCCAGTCCGACAAGACCCTGCTGCTCGAGGTCGACCACCCGTCGGCGCCCGAGGCGAGGGCGGCCATCGCCCCGTTCGCCGAGCTGGAGCGCTCGCCCGAGCACGTCCACACGTACCGCCTGACCCCGCTCGGCCTGTGGAACGCCCGTGCCGCCGGGCACGACGCGGAGCAGGTCGTCGACGCGCTGGTCCGCTTCTCCCGGTACGCGGTGCCGCATGCGCTGCTGGTGGACGTGGCCGAGACCATGGACCGGTACGGCCGGCTCCAGCTGGTCAAGCACCCCGCGCACGGGCTCGCGTTGGTCTCGCTCGACCGCGCGGTGCTCGAAGAGGTGATCCGGCAGAAGAAGATCGCCCCGATGCTCGGCACCCGGATCGACGAGGACACCGTCGCGGTGCACCCGAGCGAGCGCGGCCGGCTCAAGCAGGCGCTGCTCAAGGTGGGCTGGCCGGCCGAGGACCTGGCCGGGTACGTCGAAGGTGAGGCGCACGCGATCTCGCTGCGCGAGGACGGCTGGTCGCTGCGGCCGTACCAGCAGGAGGCGGTCGACAACTTCTGGGCCGGCGGCTCCGGGGTCGTCGTGCTGCCGTGCGGCGCCGGCAAGACACTGGTCGGCGCGGCCGCGATGGCGCAGGCCGGCGCGACGACGCTGATCCTGGTCACCAACACGGTCGCCGGCCGGCAGTGGAAGCGCGAGCTGCTGGCCCGTACGTCGCTGACCGACGAGGAGATCGGCGAGTACTCCGGGGAGCGCAAGGAGATCCGCCCGGTCACGATCGCGACGTACCAGGTGATGACCACCCGCCGGAAGGGCGAGTACCGGCACCTGGAGCTCTTCGACAGCCGCGACTGGGGGCTGATCGTCTACGACGAGGTGCACCTGCTGCCGGCGCCGATCTTCCGGCTCACCGCCGACCTGCAGTCGAGGCGACGCCTCGGACTCACGGCCACGCTCGTCCGGGAGGACGGGCGCGAAGGAGATGTCTTCTCGCTGATCGGGCCGAAGCGGTACGACGCGCCGTGGAAGGACATCGAGGCGCAGGGCTACATCGCGCCGGCCGACTGCACCGAGGTGCGGGTGACGCTCACCGACGCCGAGCGGATGGAGTACGCGGTCTCGGAGCCGGAGGACCGGTACCGGGTGGGCGCCACCGCCCGGACCAAGCTGCCCGTGGTCCGCCGGCTCGTCGACAGGCACCGCGGCGACCAGGTGCTCGTGATCGGCGCGTACCTGGACCAGCTGGAGACGCTCGGCGAGGAGCTGGACGCACCGATCATCCAGGGCTCGACCACCAACAGGGAGCGGGAGCGGCTGTACGACGCCTTCCGCCGCGGCGAGATCTCGACGCTGGTCGTCTCCAAGGTGGCGAACTTCTCGATCGACCTGCCGGAGGCATCGGTCGCCGTCCAGGTGTCGGGCACCTTCGGCTCGCGGCAGGAGGAGGCGCAGCGGCTCGGGCGGGTGCTGCGGCCCAAGGCCGACCGCGGCACCGCGCACTTCTACACCGTCGTCGCCCGGGACACCCTCGACCAGGAGTACGCCGCGCACCGCCAGCGCTTCCTGTCCGAGCAGGGGTACGCGTACACGATCGTCGACGCCGACGATCTCCTCGCCGCCGGATAGCCCCGCTACTTCGGCACGTTCCAGGCGCTCACGGTGATGTTGAGAGTGCCGTCGGACCCGATGGCGTCCACCCTCAGCAGCACGACCTTTTGCCGGATGCCCTGGTCGTTGGCGTGTTCTGCGGACGTCAGGACGCAGATGAGCTGTCCCTTGGACGGGGCGAAGGTCGGGTCGATGGGAGCCCGGCGCAGCTCCTGAGCGCAGTCGTTCGCCGTCGGCGCCGGACTCTTGACCTCGGCCAGCGCCACGTCCTGGAAGTCGAGCTTGTAGGCGGGCTCGTAGCCGGAGTAGACGAACTCGGTCGCCACGCCGGTCGAGTTCGCCGACGGAAGGTCCAGGTCGATGCCGCGCGCCGTCGACGGCTGCAGCCGGAGCTTCTCCTGCTGGTACGCCGGTGTGAACACGCCGCGCGGGTCCGGTCCGTCGGTGGGCTCGGAGGTCGGCTCGGCCGTCGGATCGGTGGTTGCCGCAGGATCCGTCGTCAGGTCGCCGGCCGGCGTCGACGCGTCTGACGGGGTGGTGGGTGCTGCCGTCACGGCCGAACCCGCAGCGGTGGGCTGCGCCCCGGACCGGGACAGCGCGACGACGGAGACCAGCGCCGCCAGCAGGGCGGTCACGAGCGCGACGACGGACAGCAACTGCGGTGCCCGACCCGTGTTGGGTCGCGGCCCGTTCGGAGGTGGTGCCGGCGGCTGCCCGGCCGGCTGGAAGATGGTTGGCGACCCGTCTGGTCTCGTCATCCTCGTTCGTCCCCCCTTGCTGCGGGCGCCGATGTGCCACCGTCGCCTGGCCCCCATTCGGAGCCGCGGACCTTACGGCCCACCCGGGCGCTTCGCGGGCCGTTCCGCAAACTCGCACCCGCCCGGGCGCTGTCGTACCGAACGCCGTCGCCCGGGCCGCGCGCGCTGCTAGCCTCCCCGTCTGCGCGAATCGCCGACCCGGGGGGGAACGATCGTGTCCGGCAGCGCACCCAGCACGCCAGACCGTGCCGAACCGTCCGCGGCGCCCGGTCCCACAGTCTCGGACGATCCGGTCGACCTGCGCTGGCGGCGGGCCGCCGAGCTCGCCGCGGTCGTGGCCGCTCTGGCCGCGATCGTGTTCGGCCTGCTCGAGCTGCGTCCCGAGCCCACGCCTGGGTCGGCCGCGCCGCCGACGACCAGCCCCCGGTCCACCGGGCCCGGCGGCGGCACGACCGGGCCGAGCCTGACGACCCAGCCGGCTGGACGGCCGGACCGGTATCTGACCGAGCTGACGCCGGCGGTGGGCGGCTCGCTGGTGCAGCGGGTCGGCGCGAACTCGCTGCGGATGAGCTGCGGCACCGGCGAGTCGGACGACCGCGAGCGCGAGGTCACGTACGACATCCCCCGGTCCGGCTACCGCTCCTTCGGAACGGCGGCCGCCGTCTCCGGCGAGCGAGAGACCCGCGTGCAGGTCTTCGTGCTCGTCGACAACCGTGTGGTGACCGAGCCCGTGGTGACCGCCGGCGGGACCCAGAGACTCACCTGGACCGGGGACGGTCTCGTCCGGCTGACCTTGCGAATCGCCTGCGAGCCGGGCGCGACCAGGGTGACGTTCACGGATCCGGGTCTGACCCGATAGCGGACGCGACCGTCGCTACCCGCGCGGGGCGATCAGCTCGCCGGCGCGGACGGCGGCCGCCAGCGCGTCCGGGTGGCCGGTGCGGTCGAACACCTCGACGGCCGTGTCCGAGAACTTGATCACGTGCTCATCACCGTGCCGGGCCGCGCGGTCGAGAGTCTCGGCCGAGTCGGACGGCGCGGCCGGGAGCCGGTCGTCGAGGCGGGCCGGCTCGTACGCCGAGATGATGGCGGCGCTGGCCGCCCACGCGGCACCGAGGCTCGGGCCCCACAGTTCGCGAGGCAGCACCGGCAGCATGTGCAGCACCGCGTTGGGGGCGGTCGCCGTGTGCACCAGCAGCACCGGACTTCCCCGGGCGTGCCGGAGGTACCGCACCGTGGCGGCGTCCACCAGCTCGGCGAGCAGGACGGGCACCTCCTCGACGTCCACCGGCGGCCGCAACGCGCCCAGGGACGCCGGCCAGCCGTCGAGGCCGGCCAACCGGTCGAGCCGGTGCGCGAGGAAGCCGCTCTGCTCGGCCAGGTGCGGCACCGCGTCGAGCGCGTCCGCCGGTCCCAGCCGGCCGCCGGGCGGGGTGAGACCGGGCAGGAGACGTGAGCGGCTCGCCCAGAACGCCAGCCCGTGCGCGAGCTCGGTCACCGCCGCCGGGCTGTCCCCGGAGGCCAGCGCGCGCACCGCGTGGCTGACCCGGATCACCCCGTGGGTGGCACCGGCCGCGATCCCCGGCAGCAGCCGCGGCCACCAGGTGACCAGCGCGTCGCGCCAGGGGCGCTCGGCGAGCTGCTCCGTGAAGTACGCCGTCCAGTCGCCGACCCGCTTCCCGTTGCCGAGCGCGGACCGCCAGTCCTCGTCGGCGATCCGCTCGCCGGCGGCCGGGAGCCCGTCCAGCCGTGGGACGTACGCGTCCAGCCACCGCTGCACGTCGACGTCGAGCCCGCGCCGGACGATCACCTCGGCGGCCATCGGCCCGTGGTTGGTGAGCCCGTGGTTGCCCTCCTCGTCCCCGCCGAACTCGGGTCCGGTCCGGCGCAGCCGCTCGTACGCCTCGTCCAGGACGTCCCTACCGGTCATCCCGCGAGCCTAAAGCGGAGCGATAGCGTCACGACGAGACGATGGGCGAGCTGGTCCTCGCACGGTGCGGTGGGGCCGGGATGCGGAGGACGGCCGGTGACGGTGAGGAAGACCGAGACGCTGCTGGCGGACGGCCGGGCGCTCTACTACTTCGACTCCGCGGACGTGGTCCGGGACGCGAAGGACACCCGCGACCTGCCGCCCACCACCACCAGCTCGGAGATCCGCTGGGACCCGCTGCTGGACCAGTGGGTGGTGATCGCGTCGCACCGGCAGACCCGGACCTTCCTGCCGCCGGCGGACGAGTGCCCGCTGGACCCGTCCCGGGACGGCCGGCAGACCGAGATCCCGGCCGACGACTACGAGGTGGTGGTCTTCGAGAACCGCTTCCCCTCGCTGTCGACCGGCGCCGTGCTCGGCGCCGACCCGGACGACCCCACCCACGAGCGGCGGCCGGACGACGACCCGCTGTTCACCCGGCGACCCGGGATCGGCCGGTGCGAGGTCGTCTGCTTCACCAGCGACCACTCGGCGTCGTTCTCGTCGTTGTCGCCGGAGCGGGTGGAGACGGTGCTCGACGCCTGGGTCGACCGCACCGAGCAATTGAACGCGCTGCCCGGCGTCGAGCAGGTCTTCGTCTTCGAGAACCGGGGCGAGGAGATCGGGGTCACCCTGTCCCACCCGCACGGACAGATCTACGCGTACCCCTTCGTGCCGCCTCGGATGCGCCGGCAGAACGAGTCGGCCCGCCGCTACCGGGACCGGACCGGGGAGTGCCTGCACTGTTCCGTGCTGGCGGCGGAGCGGTCGGCCGGGGTGCGGATCGTGCACGAGACCGACCTGTTCACGGTGCTGGTGCCGCACGCCGCGCGCTGGCCGTACGAGGCGCACGTCTACCCGCGCCGGCACACCCCGGACCTGCCGTCGCTGACCGGCGAGGAGCGGGCGGACCTGGCCCGGGTCTACCTCGACCTGCTGCGCCGCTTCGACTCGCTCTTCCCGACGCCGACGCCCTACATCGCCGCCTGGATGCAGGCGCCTGCCCGGCACGACCGCCACCTGGCGCACCTGCACGCCCAGGTCTTCTCCATCCGGCGGGCCGCCGGCAAGCTCAAGTACCTCGCCGGCAGCGAGTCCGGCGCCGGCGTCTGGGTGAACGACATCACCCCGGAACGCGCCGCCGCCGCCCTCCGCGGCGAGCAGTAGGTCAAACGTAAACCCGTACTCCACACGCGACAATTCACTCAGCGGGACAGTGGCCCGGACGCGGGAGGGGCGGCCCGGGTGACCCCGGACCGCCCCTCCGCGTGGTGGTGCGTCGTGCTGGTGGGGACTAGAAGTCCATGTCCCCGCCGGGCATGCCGCCTCCGCCGGCCGGCGCGCCGGCCTTCTCCGGCTTGTCCGCCACGACCGCCTCGGTCGTGAGGAACAGCGCGGCGATCGACGCGGCGTTCTGCAGCGCCGAGCGGGTGACCTTGGTCGGCTCGACGATGCCGGCGGCGGTCATGTCGACGTACTCGCCGGTGGCCGCGTCCAGGCCGTGACCCGGAGGCAGGCCGCGCACCTTCTCCGCCACGACGCCGCCCTCGAGACCGGCGTTGATCGCGATCTGCTTGAGCGGGGCCTCCAGCGCGACCCGGACGATGTTCGCCCCGGTCGCCTCGTCGCCGTCCAGGTCGAGCTTCTCGAACGCGGTCTTCGACGCGTTGATCAGGGCGACGCCACCGCCGGGCAGGATGCCCTCCTCGACGGCCGCCTTGGCGTTGCGGACGGCGTCCTCGATGCGGTGCTTGCGCTCCTTCAGCTCGACCTCGGTGGCCGCGCCGACCTTGATGACGGCGACGCCGCCGGCCAGCTTGGCGAGCCGCTCCTGCAGCTTCTCGCGGTCGTAGTCGGAGTCGCTCTTCTCGATCTCGGCACGGATCTGGTTGACCCGGCCGGCGATCTGGTCCGGGTCGCCCGCGCCCTCGACGATGGTCGTCTCGTCCTTGGAGACGACCACCTTGCGGGCCCGGCCGAGCAGGTCGAGCGTCGCGTTCTCCAGCTTGAGGCCGACCTCCTCGGAGATCACCTCGCCACCGGTGAGGATGGCGATGTCGGCGAGCATCGCCTTGCGGCGGTCACCGAAGCCCGGCGCCTTGACGGCGACCGAGCGGAAGGTGCCGCGGATCTTGTTGACGACCAGGGTGGCCAGGGCCTCGCCCTCGACGTCCTCGGCGATCACGGCGAGCGGCTTGCCCGACTGCATGACCTTCTCCAGCAGCGGGAGCAGGTCCTTGACCGAGGAGATCTTGCCGTTGACGACCAGGATGTACGGGTCGTCGAGAACCGCCTCCATGCGCTCCGTGTCGGTCACGAAGTAGGGCGAGATGTAGCCCTTGTCGAAGCGCATGCCCTCGGTGAGCTCGAGCTCGAGCCCGAAGGTGTTGCTCTCCTCGACGGTGATGACGCCTTCCTTGCCGACCTTGTCCATCGCCTCGGCGATGATCTCTCCGACGGTCGCGTCGGCCGCGGAGATGGACGCGGTGGCCGCGATCTGCTCCTTGGTCTCGACGTCCTTGGCAGCATTCTGCAGCGCCTCGGAGACCAGCTCGACGGCCTTCTCGATGCCCCGCTTCAGCGCCATCGGGTTGGCGCCGGCGGCGACGTTGCGCAGCCCCTCGCGCACCAGCGCCTGGGCGAGCACGGTGGCGGTGGTCGTCCCGTCACCCGCGACGTCGTCGGTCTTCTTCGCGACCTCCTTGACCAGCTCGGCGCCGATCTTCTCCCAGGGGTCCTCCAGCTCGATCTCCTTGGCGATGCTCACACCGTCGTTGGTGATCGTGGGGGCACCCCACTTCTTCTCCAGCACGACGTTGCGGCCCTTGGGGCCCAGCGTCACCTTGACTGCGTCGGCGAGCTGGTTCATGCCGCGCTCGAGCCCGCGGCGCGCCTCCTCGTCGAACGCGATCATCTTGGCCATGCGGTATGTCCTCCAGAGCTTCCGGGACACGGCGACGGCCGAGAGGTGCCCGCGACGGACGGTCCCACCAGGGACCTCACCGTCCCGGCCTGGCACTCACCAGGTGGGAGTGCCAACGCCGAGTCTGGCACTCGGGGCGGTCGAGTGCAAGGAGCAGAGTCTGCCCGGCTCGACCCGGACAAGGCGACGGCCCGGCTCCCCGGGGCGGGAGCCGGGCCGCCGGTGCGGTCCGGATCAGCTCAGGCGAGGAACCGGACGGCGTCCGCCTGCGGGCCCTTGTTGCCCTGGGCGACGTCGAACTCCACCCGCTGCCCCTCCTCGAGGGACTTGTAGCCGTCCATCTGGATGGCCGAGTAGTGGACGAAGACGTCCTGGCCGCCGTCCACGGCGATGAAGCCGTAGCCCTTCTCGGCGTTGAACCACTTCACGGTGCCCTGTGCCACGTGCACTCCTACCTCGGGGGCGATCAGACCCCGCACCGCACGGAGCCCGGGTCTTCGTCACGGGTCCCGCACCTGCTACGTGCTCGCCTTACGAGGACGTGGAACTTCGCGCCCGAAACCTGAACTTCGACCGAGCGGGACGGTACACGATCGGCGCCGTACGGTGCAGTCCCCGGGCGAGGCGGTCAGCGGCTCACATCGGCGGCCAGGTCGGCGGTGCCGGCGCCGTCGGCGGCGCGGCGCAGGCCCGCGTAGGTGACCGTCGCGAAGGCGGCCGCGGCGAGGGTGAACGGGAGCACGGCCAGCGCGCGGACCACGTCGTCGACGGGTGCCGGCAGGGCGGCGACCACGGTGCCGACGATCGCGCCGTACAGCGCGGCGGCGAACAGGCCGACCGCGCAGCGGGCGGCCGTGCCGAGCGGGCGGCGGTTCACCAGGGCCGCGGCGCGGCGCAGGCCGGCCCGCTCCACCACGACCGCGCCCGGCAGTGCGGCGGCCGAGACCGCGGCGACGTACAGGCCGGGCAGCACGCCCAGGGCCAGGCCGGCGGCGGTCAGGACGGCGGCCAGCGCCGACCAGCCGAGCAGCGGCAGCGCGACCCGGCCGCCCCGGGCCAGCGCGGTCGAGACCGCGGTCTGGGTGCCGGCCGCCTCCCGGACCGCCAGGTGGACGGACCCCGCCTGGGCCAGCGCGAGCGCGCCCGCGACGAGCAGGCCGGCCACCGCGGCGCCGATCCGGCCGAGCCGGGCCAGCCCGGCCGCCGCGGCCAGCGCCGGGATCAGGCAAGCCGCCTGCAGGACCAGCAGCGGTCGGCCGCTGCGGCGCAGCACACCCAGCAGCCGCCACGCCCACCCGCGCAGATCGTCCGCCGCCAGCGGGTCTCCGGCGGCGGTCACCCCCGCATCGTCCCGCACCCGCCGGGAGTCGCCCTGCTC
>Ga0210378_10000490_pt1 | contig 20052 bp, 18 predicted proteins | sample PLM1_60_b1redo_FD_155465 | JGI IMG/M metagenome (GOLD analysis project Ga0210378, IMG submission 155465) | Groundwater sediment microbial communities from an aquifer in East River, Colorado, USA - PLM1_60_b1 redo | ecosystem: Environmental > Terrestrial > Soil > Riparian zone | place: USA: East...
GGAGAAGGTCAGCCCGGCCCGCGGTGGCGACGCCCACCGCCGGTCGAACCGCCCGCGCCCGGCGGTCTGCGCCTCGGCCACGATCACCAGGCCCTCGGGCGCGCCGGCCTCGGCCGCCGCCGCGACGTCCTGGTTCGTCGACCCGGTCTCCGCGAACACCCGGATCTCCCGCCAGAGCCCGCCGTCCCGCAGCACCGCATCGGCCACGGCCGACGCGGCCAGCGCCGGTCGGTCCGGCAGGGCGGCAGCGCCGATCACACCGCCGAGCCTAGGTGGTGCCGCCCGGGTCCAGTGTCGTGACGCCAGGTGGCTGGCCATCAGGAGCCCAGCTTGCCGGCGAGGGGCCGGGGCGGGACCACTAGGCTGCGCGATGAGCGAGCGCGAGGGCGCGCACCGCGAGCGGGGCGTGAGTCCCCGGCGGAAACGCGAAGCGTTTTCGTTGGGCCCAGCGACGAGGGCGGGTCCGGCCGGAGGGCCGACGGCCGGGCCGGCGGAGGAGCGAGCGATGAGCGAGCGGGAGAGCGCGCAGCGCGAGCGGGGCGTGAGTCCCCGGCGGAAACGCGAAGCGTTTTCGTTGGGCCCAGCGACGAGGGCTGTGCGGGCCGAGGGCCGAGGCTCGGACTGGCCGAGGAGTGGGAGATGAGCAGCGCGGCGGAACAACCGGCGGCGCCGGACATCCATACCAGTGCGGGGAAGCTGGCCGACCTGCACCGGCGCAACGACGAGGCGGTGCACGCTGGGTCGGCGCGGGCGGTCGAGCGGCAGCACGCCAAGGGGAAGCTGACCGCGCGGGAGCGGATCGCACTGCTGCTGGACGAGGGCTCGTTCATCGAGATGGACGAACTGGCCCGGCACCGGAGCACGAGCTTCGGGATGGATGCGCAACGGCCGTACGGTGACGGGGTGGTGACCGGGTACGGCACCGTGGACGGCCGGTCGGTGTGCGTGTTCGCGCAGGACTTCACGGTCTTCGGCGGCAGCCTCGGCGAGGTGTTCGGCGAGAAGATCGTCAAGGTCATGGACCTGGCACTGCGCACCGGCTGCCCGGTCGTCGGCATCAACGACTCCGGTGGCGCGAGGATCCAGGAGGGCGTCGTCTCGCTCGGGCTGTACGGCGAGATCTTCTACCGAAACGTGCTTGCCTCCGGCGTGGTCCCGCAGATCAGCCTGGTGATGGGGCCGTGCGCCGGTGGCGCGGTCTACTCCCCCGCGATCACCGACTTCACCGTCATGGTCGACCAGACCTCGCACATGTTCATCACCGGCCCGGACGTGATCAAGACGGTGACCGGCGAGGACGTCGGGTTCGAGGAGCTGGGCGGCGCGCGGGCGCACAACACGAAGTCGGGCGTCGCGCACTACATGGCCAGTGACGAGCGGGACGCGATCGACTACGTCCGGGCGCTGCTGTCGTACCTGCCGAGCAACAACCTGGACGACGCTCCCGGCTACGACACCGTCGCGGACACCGAGGTGTCCGACCACGACCGGGAGCTGGACACGTTCATCCCGGACTCGGCGAACCAGCCCTACGACATGCACACCGTCATCGAGCACGTGCTGGACGACGGCGAGTTCCTCGAGGTGCATCCGCTGTTCGCGCCGAACATCATCTGCGGCTTCGGCCGGGTCGAGGGACGCAGCGTCGGCGTGGTCGCCAACCAGCCGCTGCGGCTGGCCGGGACGCTCGACATCGATGCCTCGGAGAAGGCGGCCCGGTTCGTCCGCACCTGCGACGCGTTCAACATCCCGGTGCTGACGTTCGTCGACGTTCCCGGCTTCCTGCCCGGTGCCTCCCAGGAGTGGGGCGGCATCATCCGGCACGGCGCGAAGCTGATCTACGCGTACGCCGAGGCCACCGTGCCGAAGGTCACAGTGATCACCCGGAAGGCGTACGGGGGGGCATACGACGTCATGGGCTCCAAACACCTGCGGGCGGACATCAACGTGGCCTGGCCGACCGCGCAGATCGCGGTGATGGGCGCGCAGGGCGCGGTGAGCATTCTCTACCGGCGCGAGCTGGCCGGCGCGGCCGACCCGGAGGCGATGCGGGACCAGTTGGTCACCGAGTACGAGGACAGGCTCGCCAATCCCTATATCGCGGCGGAACGCGGGTATATCGACTCGGTGATCCCGCCGTCGTACACCCGCCGGTACGTTGTGCAGGCACTGCGGGTGCTGCGCACCAAGCGGGACACGCTGCCACCGAAGAAGCACGGGAACATTCCACTATGAGCAGCGCACGCGATCGGCCGGACCTGCGGGTGGTGCGCGGCGTGCCGACCGACGAGGAACTGGCCGCGCTGGTCACCGTCGTCGCGGCCCGCGCCGCGGCGGCCCGGGCGGCTGCCGACCGGCCGCGAGAGGTCTCCCCGTGGAGCGCTCCCGGGGTCCGGCTGCGCCGGCCGCTGCACCCTGCGCCCGGCGGCTGGCGGCGTTCCGCGCTACCCGGCTGAGAACCGGGCTCCCGCGTCCCCGGCGCCCCCGGGCGCCCCCGGCGCCCCGGCCGGGCCACGTACACCGCGGGCCGGGCGGCGCCGGCCACGCGGCGCCGACCATGCCGGCCGTGCCTGGCCGGGCTTGGCTGGGCCACACCGGGCTGGGCCTGGCCGTGCCGGGCCGGGCTGGGCCGGGCTGGGCCTGGCCGTGCCGGGCTGGGCCGGGCCGGGCCGCGCCGGGCCGCGCCGGGCCGCGCCGGGCCGGCCGGTGGCGGCCGGCGGTGGTCACCGCGGCAGCAAGGGGCCGGCATGCGCGGCGAACGCCTGGCGCAGCCGGTCGGTAGCGGCCGGCGGCGCCGCGACGGCATCGAGAGCCAGCAGCGCCGCGCCGACGATCGGCGGGTGCGGCGCGACCATCACCCGGGCGGCGGGAGCGACCGCGAGCACGCCGATACGAACCCGGTCGTCGAGCGGAGCGTGCCCGGCCCGCAGCAGCCCGCCTCCCAGCACCACGTCGACCGCCTCGCCGGCCAGGCCGAGCCGGGTCACCGCCGCCCGGACGAACGCGACCACCTCGTCGGCCAGCCGGTCCACCAGCCGGCACGCCTCGGCATCGCCCGCGGCGGCGGCGGCCAGCACCAGCGGCGCCAGTTCGACCAGCCGCGACTCCCCAACCACGCCAAGGTGCACCGCCTCCGCGACCGCGGCCGGGCTGACCAGGCCGAAATACGCCGGCACGGTCTCGGCAAGCACCGTCGCCGGGCCGCGGCCGTCCTCCGCGCGGGCGGCGGCACCGACGGCGCCCAGTCCCAGGTCACCGCCGCCACCCCAGTCGCCCGAGATCGGGCCGAGGGAGGCGAACCGGTGCTCCCGCCCGTCCGGCGCGACCCCCACGCAGTTGATCCCCGCGCCGCAGGCAACCGCGACTCCCCAGCCCCGGTCGGTTCCGGTGCGCAGGATCGCGTACGTGTCGTTGCGGACCGTCGTGGCGGTCGCGAACCTCCGCACCGAAACGGCGGCGGCCAGCGCCGCTTCCTCGGCCGGAAGATCCGCCCCAGCAATCATGAGCACGCCGACCAGCGGAAGCTCGGCCAGCCCGGCGTCCCCGGCAGCGCGCCCGGACAGTTCGGTGAGCACGGCGAGGCAGCCGTCCAGCCCGATCTGGTGCGGCGACGCGCCGGGCCCGCGGACCAGCGCCCGCAGCGTGCCGTCCAGACCCACGATCGCCAGGTCGGTCTTGGAGTTGCCGCCGTCCACGGCAAGCACGGTGCCGGCGCCGGCCCGGTCGCCATCCGAGCGGTTGCCGACCCCGGCCGAGCCGGTCACCGCCGTTCCCGGCACCGTCGCGCCGGACGCAGCGGGACCAGCCGTCCCCGGTCCTGAGACCGCCGATGCCGGCACCGCCGCGCCGGCCGCCCGGGACCGGCTACCGTCGAGCCGCCGACCGGACCGGTGGGTCCAGCGCCGGTCCGGTCGGCGGTGTCGCCGCCGAGGCCGGTCGCCGGACCACCCGTCACGACGCTGCCGCCGACTCGGGCGACGTTGGCCCGGTCGGCGCAGCCGGCGCGCCCGCAGCCGGCGCGCCCGCAGCCGGCGCGCCCGCAGCCGGCGCGCCCGCAGCCGGCGCGCCGGTGGCCGGCGCGCCGGTGGCCGGCGTGCCCGCAGCAGACACCTCCGAGGCCGGCGCGGCCGACCCGCCGTCGCAGACCGCGTCGCCCAGGCCCTTCGCCCGCTCCCACTCGCCGACCAGCGGGTGGGCGAGCAGTGCCTGCCGCACGTCGCGACGCGAGCCGGACAGCGCCGCGGCGACCGCAAGCCGCTCGTACGCCGCCACGTGTTGGACCAGGCCGAGCAGCGCCGGGTCCAGCGGAGGCTGCCGCAGCGGGTGCGCACCGGCGCGGTCGATCCGAGCCGGCACCTCGACCACGTCGTCGTCGGCCAGGCCGGGCAGCGTGCCCGCATTGCGCATATCGACGACCTGGGTGTCGCCGGTGTCCGCGACCAGCGACGCGAGCAACTGGGTCGCCGCCTCGCTGTAGAACGCGCCGCCGCGGTGGGCGAGCAGCGCCGGCTTGCTGGCCAGCGCCGGGTCGCGGTACTGCTCGAGCAAGTCCGCCTCGATCGCTGCCACCGTCCGCGCCCGCGGGGTGCCGGCGCGCTGTTCGGCGAGCACGTCGGCGTGCGCGTAGAAGTACCGCAGGTAGTACGACGGCAGCGCGCCGAGCTCGGTGATCAGGTCCAGCGGGATGCCCAGCCGGTCGGCCAGCGCCGGGCCGTGCCAGCCGATCAGCATCGGCAGCACGTCGATGCCGTCCAGCCGGACCGCGCGCACCCAGGTCAGGTGGTTCAGCCCGACCTGGTCGATGTCCACTCGGGACGGCGCCACGGCGAGCAGCTCGGCGCAGAAACGCTGCAGCCCGATGGCGACGTTGCACAGACCCAGCGCGCGGTGCCCGGCGTCGAGCAGCGCCCGGGTGACGATGCCGACCGGGTTGGTGAAGTCGATGATCCACGCGTCGGGTGCGGCCCGCTTGGCGACCTCCTCGGCCACGTTGAGCACGACCGGTACCGTTCGCAGCGCCTTGGCCAGCCCGCCCGCGCCGGTGGTCTCCTGGCCGATTGCGCCGTATGCCAGCGGCACCGTCTCGTCCCGCAGCCGGGCGGCCTGCCCGCCGACCCGCAACTGGACGATCACGGCGTCGGCGCCCTCGACCGCCTCGGCCAGCGAGCCAGTCAGCGACAGCGCGCCGGACCAGCCCTGCCGGCGCAGGATCCGTCCGGCGACCCCGCCGACGACGGCGAGCCGCTCGGCATCCAGGTCGTACAGCACGAGCTCGGCCACCGGCAGCTGGTCGGCCCCGGCAGCCAGGCTGGAGACCAGTTCCGGCGTGTACGTCGAGCCACCGCCGACGACGACCAGCCTCACCCGGTCACCCCGGCCGACTTCGACGGCGGGCCGTCGAACCACAGCGGCTGCGGCAGGTGCAGCAGGCCGAGCAGCCGATCCACCGCTCAGACCCGCCACCCCGACCGCCGGGGCTGCACGCGGCGAGCAGGCGCACCCCGGGCGCACCGAGGGTGCCGGGTCTCCCGTTCACTACTCCTCCTCCGCTGCCGGCGGCTGCGGCCCGGCGATCCGCATGCCGGCGTGGTAGGCCCGTTCGGCCGAGCCGGCGGGATCGGCCTGCCAGGTGATGCTGCCGAAGACGGCGTCCTGCGCGGTGATGACGGCGGTGGCCAGCGCGCCCTGCAGCACGGCGTCGGCGCCGACCCGGCTGACCACCACGCGCGGGTGCACCGGCGTGGTCCGGCGCAGCGCCCGGGTCACCGGCTCCACCAGCAGGTCGGCGAAGCCGAGCCCGACGCCACCGCCGAGCACGACCAGGCCGGGGTCGACGACCGCGGTGACCGCGGCCAGGCCGACGGCGAGCAACTCGGCCTCCCGGTCCACCACCCGCCGGGCGGCCGGGTCGCCGGCCCTCGCCGCGGCAGCGACCTGCTGCGCGGTGTGAACCGAGTCAAGGCCCTCCCGCCGCGCGGCCCGGACGATCGCGTCGGCCGCCACGCTGCTCTCGAAGGCGCCGCGCCGCCGCACCGCCGCCGGTTCGACCCGTTCGCCGGCCGGCTCGCCCGGGCCGCTCGCGCCAGCGGTCTCGGCCGGGCCCGCCACGCCCCCTGTGCCGAGGGTGCCAGCGGCACCGGCAGTGCCGGCCAGCAAGGGCAGGAAGCCGATCTCGCCGGCTGCGCCGGTGGCCCCCCGGCGCAGCGCCCCGTCCTGCATCAGGGCGAGTCCGACGCCGGTGCCGACGGAGAGGAAGACGAAGTCGTTCGTCTCCCGACCCCAGCCAAGGGTGAGCTCGGCCATTGCTGCGAGGTTGACGTCGTTCTCCACCCGAAGGTCGAGTCCGAGCTCGGTGCGCAGCCGTTCGACGACGCCTCGCTGCTGAAGGCCCGGCAGGCTCGGCGCGAGCCGCATGTGGTCGCCGCCGGGCAGCATCACCCCGGGACTGCCCAGCGTCGCCGCCACCACCTCGGTCAGTTCCACGCCGACGTCACTGGCCAGGCCACGGGCCGCCTCCGCGAGTTGCCCTACCAGCGCCGCCGCGCTGCGGCCGAGGGTGCGCTCGTCCCGCCGCGCCAGCACCCGACCGCCGAGGTCGGCGAGGACCGCGCGCACCCACTGCCTCCCGACGTCGAGAGCCAGCGCGTAGCCCGCGGTCGCGTCCAGGTCGTACAGCAGCGCCGTAGCGCCCCGGCCGCCGCTGGTGCGGCCGACCTCCCGCAGCAGCCCGGCCTCCTCCAGCCGAGCCAGGGCGAGCGACACGGTGGGCTTGGACAGCCCGGTCTCCCGGGCGATCTGGGCCCGGGAGATCGCACCGGTGCGCAGCACCAGGTCGAGCACCCGCCGCTCGTTCATCGCCCGGAGCTGAGCCGGAGTCCCCACCTCCGGCCGGCCGATCATGCGCGCCACCACCAAAGTTAGGAAACTTTACGAATGGAAAGAACGTAAGAGCGCCCTGCCCGGTCCGTCAAGCCCCACCTGCCGAGCGGCGAAGTCCGGGTAGCTTCCGCGCTCTGGCCGGGTATGCCGGTGCGAAGCCTTCGGGGCGGTTCGCCGTTCCGGGGGTGGGCGGGAGGCGCAAACCCCCCGCCAGATCCCTAGACTCCGGGCACACCCTTCGAATGGAGCCACGCGTGCAGAAGGTGCTGATCGCCAACCGGGGGGAGATCGCCGTCCGCGTCGTCCGCGCTTGCCGGGACGCCGGACTGGGCAGCGTCGCGGTATATGCGGAGCCGGACCGCGACGCGCTGCACGTCCGGCTCGCCGACGAGGCGTTCGCGCTCGGTGGCGCCACCCCGGGCGACTCATACCTGCGCGCCGACAAGATCCTCGATGCCTGCCGGGCGTCGGGGGCCGATGCGGTGCACCCCGGCTACGGCTTCCTGGCCGAGAACGCCGACTTCGCCGCGGGGGTGTTGGACGCCGGCCTGACCTGGATCGGCCCGCCGGTCGATGCGATCCGGGTGCTCGGCGACAAGGTCGCCGCGCGGCACCTCGCGCTGCGGGTCGGCGCTCCACTGGTGCCCGGCACCGCCGACCCGGTCGGTGGTCCGGAGGAGGTCGTCGAGTTCGCCCGGGAGCACGGCTTGCCGGTGGCGATCAAGGCGGCGTTCGGCGGCGGCGGCCGGGGGCTGAAGGTGGCCCGGACGCTCGAGGAAATCCCGGAGTTGTACGCCTCCGCCGTACGCGAGGCCGAGACCGCGTTCGGGCGCGGCGAGTGCTTCGTCGAGCGGTACCTGGACCGGCCGCGGCACGTCGAGGCGCAGGTGCTGGCGGACACCGCCGGCGCCGTCGTCGTGGTCGGCACCCGGGACTGTTCGCTTCAGCGGCGGCACCAGAAGCTGGTCGAGGAGGCGCCGGCGCCGTTCCTGTCGGCCGAGCAGCGCGGCCGGATCCACAGCGCGGCGCGGGCCATCTGCGCCGAGGCCGGCTACGTGAGCGCGGGCACGGTGGAGTTCCTGGTCGGAGTGGACGGCGTCATCTCTTTCCTGGAGGTGAACACCCGGCTGCAGGTCGAGCACCCGGTCACCGAGGAGACCACCGGGGTCGACCTGGTACGGGCGCAGCTGCGGATCGCGGCGGGCGATGCACTCGCGGACCTCGGGCTGACCGCCGACCCGGCGCCGCGCGGGCACTCCTTCGAGTTCCGCATCAACGGCGAGGACCCCGGCCGGTCGTTCCTGCCGGCGCCGGGCGTGCTGGCTCGGTACGTAGAGCCGGCCGGGCCGGGCGTGCGGGTCGACTCCGGCGTCGAGCCCGGCGCGGTGGTCGGCGGGGCGTTCGACTCGCTGCTGGCCAAGGTGATCGTCACCGGGGCAACCCGCTCCGAGGCGCTTCAGCGGGCCCGCCGGGCGCTGCACGAGATGGAGGTGGAGGGGATCCCGACCGTGCTGCCGTTCCACCGGGCGGTGATCCGGGACCCGGCCTTCACCGCCGAGCCGTTCGCGGTGCACACCCGGTGGATCGAGACCGAGTGGAGCGGGGACATCCTCCCGTACGCCGGCGCGGTGGCCGACGCGGGCGAGCCGGAAGAGCGGGAGACCGTGGTCGTGGAGGTCGGCGGCCGCCGGCTGGAGGTGGTGCTGCCGGCCGGCCTGGGCCTGGCGGCCGGCTCGGCCGCCGCGGCGGGGGCGGCTCCCAAGCGCGGCAGCCGGCGCAAGGCCGGCGCTGCCGCCGGCGGCGACGCGCTGACCAGCCCGATGCAGGGCACGATCGTGCGGATCGCGGTCGCCGACGGCGACCAGGTTGCCGCGGGCGACCTCGTCCTGGTGCTCGAGGCGATGAAGATGGAGCAGCCGCTGCTCGCGCACAAGGCGGGCACGATCAAGAGCCTCACCGCCGCGGTCGGCGAGGTCGTGTCCAGCGGCATGGTGCTCTGCGAGATCGTCGACACCTAGGGGGCACTTAGGGGTGTCTGGTGGACCTGCGGCGGCGCCCACCAAGATCCACGAGACACTGCGGGACAATGCTCGGGTGCGCGGCCGGCCGTCGTTTCTGCAGTGGCTGCGGTACGCCTTCGGCGGACGGCTGCCGGAGTCGCTGCACGAGTGGGTCCGGCACGACCTCACCGACGCCGACTGGCGCTGGCGGGAGGTCCTGCGTGTGTTGGTCCAGTGCGCGGTCCCGTCCGCGGCCCTGTTCCTGTTCCCGACCGACCTGCAGGTCCGCGTGCTGATGGTCGCGCTGGTCGTGGTCGGGGCGCTGTTCACCGCCGCCGCGTACGGCGACGAACTGCGCGACCGCCGGCTGCGCCAGCACGGCCTGCTCCCGCCGCGGCAGCCGGAACTCTGAGCTGGTCCGGGACCACAGTGGTCCTGCGCCGACCCGGCCGCGCTCATCCCACTGGCATCCGCTCTGCGGCCAGCCGTCGGACCGCACCGACGCTGGCCACGGTGCTGACCACCACCGCGGCGGCGACCATAGGCGCGAGCCCGGCTGCCAGGAATGCCGCCCCCGGGCCGGCGGCCTGGACCAGCGACCCCGCCGCGATCGCGCCGCCCGCCGCACCGATGAACGCGGACATGGTCAGCGCCGCGAACGTCTGTGTCACCGCGCCGGCCGGAGCCCGCTGCTGAACCAACGTGTAGAGCGCGCCGAGCCCCGGGGCGATCAGCGCGCCGGCGACCGCGAGGGCGGCGCCGAGCAGCACCATGCCGCCGATCGGGGCGAGCGCCGCCGTGCATACCGCGACCGCGCCGAGCAGCCACAGCAGGCGCGACTCCGGGCCGCGGCGGGGTGGGTGGCCGCCGCTGAGCAGGCCGCCGAGCAGCGACCCCGCACTCCACACCGCGAGCAGCAGCCCGGAGGCGTTGGCACTGCCGGCCCGGCTCGCGGCCGCGACGACCGCGACCTGCGTCATCGACAGCCCGCACACCAACAGCGCGCCGGTGGCCAGCAGCGGCAGCACCGCGGTGACATCGGCCGGGCGGAGCGCCGCCGCGTCCCGGTGGGCCACCCGGTCCAGCCCTGGCGTGGCCGCGAACGCGACACAGCCGGCGAGCGCAATCCCGGCGGCGAGCGCGACGCTGGCGCTCGGAGAGGCGGCCGCGGCGACCGCACCGGCCAGCGCCGGGCCGACGATGAACGTCAACTCCTGCAGGGTGGCCTCCAGCGAGTACATCGCCGAGAGCGACTCCTCGCCGGGCAGGAGCACCGGCCACAGCGCTCGGCCGGTGGGGATCACCGGCGGCGAGGCCAGCGCCGCCGCCGCCGTGAGCGCGGTCAGCATGGGCACCGACGAGGTCCGGGCCGCGGCCAGCGCGAACAGGCCGGCGGAGGAGGCGACCGCGGTGGTGAGCAGGACGAGGCGGGGCCGGCCGCGGTCGACCAGCCGGCTCCAGAGCAGGCAGCCCACCCCGGCGCAGCCCACCCACACTCCGCTGACCAGCCCGGCCGCGGCGAACGAGCCGGTCCGGCCGACCACCAGCAGCACCACGGCGAGCCCTGCCATCGGCCCGACGAGCCGGGCCACCAGCAGCGTGCCGAGTGCCCGCGGAACGAGCGGGGTGCGCAGCAGCGTGCGATACGCGGAGGGGAACACGCGGTCGATGGTGCCCCGGGGTACTGACAGTTTCCGAGCGATTTTCCGGCCGGGCCGGCTGACTCACGCACCGGTGGGTCGCGGCCAGCGACCGGTCAGTCCAGGTCGTCGTGCACCATCAGCCGGCGGGCCGCCTCGGTGAGCGAGCCGGAGATCGACGGGTAGACCGAGAACGACGACGCCACCTGGGCAACGGTCAGCCGGTTTTGCACGGCGATCGTGACCGGCAGGATCAGCTCGGAGGCGTACGGCGCGACCACCACGCCGCCGATCACCACGCCGGTCGCGGGGCGGCAGAAGAGCTTGACGAACCCCTCCCGCAACCCTTGCATCTTCGCCCTGGCGTTCGTGGCCAGCGGCAGCGAGACGGTCCGGGCCGGGACCTCGCCCGCCTTGATCGCCCGCTCCTGGATGCCGACCGTGGCGATCTCCGGATGGGTGAACACGTTCGCGGAGACCGTCTTCAGCCGCAGCGGGCTGACCGCCTCGCCGAGCGCGTGCCACATCGCGATCCGGCCCTGCATGGCCGCGACCGAGGCCAGCATGAGCAGGCCGGTGCAGTCGCCGGCCGCGTACACCCCCGGCACCCCGGTCCGGGACACCCGGTCCACCTCGAGGAACCCGCCCCGGCCGAGTGTGACGCCCACGTGCTCGACGCCCAGGCCGGTCGTGTTCGGCACCGAGCCGACCGTCATCAGCGCGTGGCTGCCCTCGACCGCCCGGCCGTCCTCCATCTCGACGAGGACACCCTTCTCGGTACGCCGGACGGCGGACGCCCTGGCCCGCTTGAGGATCTCGGTGCCACGGTCGGCGAACACGTGCTCCAGCACGGCGGCCGCGTCGGCGTCCTCGCCGGGCAGCACCCGGTCCCGGCTGGAGACGAGGGTGACCCGCACGCCCATCTCGGTGTATGCGCTGGCGAACTCCGCGCCGGTCACCCCGGAGCCCACGACGATCAGATGCTCGGGCAGCTCGGGCAGCTCGTACACCTCGCGCCAAGTCAGGATCCGCTCCCCGTCCGGCCGGGCGTCGGGCAGGATCCGCGGGCTCGCGCCGGTGGCCAGCAGCACCACGTCGGCAACCAACGTCTGCACCGACCCGTCCGCGGACACCGCCTCGACCCGGTGCGTCGCCTTGCCGGACTGGTCGGCGGCGAACCGTCCGCTCCCGGCGACCAGCCGCACCCCCTCGTGCGCCAGCCGGCGGCCGACGTCCTGCGACTGCGCCCGGGCCAGCTCCTTGACCCGCCGGTGCACCACCGGCGTGTCGACCAGCGCGTCGGCCGGGCCGGTGCTGGGCACGCCGAGACCGCGCACACCCAGTGTCCCCGCATTACGGAATGCGGTCATGGTCTCGCTGGTCGCGATGAACGTCTTGGACGGCACGCAGTCGTAGAGCACGCAGGCGCCGCCCAGCCCATCCCGCTCGACGACCGTCACCTCGGCCGCGAGCTGCGCGGCCACCAGCGCCGCCTCGTAGCCCGCCGGCCCGCCACCGACGACGACTATATGGGTCACGCGGTCCATTCTCCCCGACCGGACCGCACTAAGCTGCTCCGCCGTGGCTTTGTACGCCGCGTACGGCTCGAACATGGACCCGGCGCAGATGCTCGAGCGCTGCCCGCACTCGCCGGCCGCCGGCACCGGCTGGATCATCGGCTGGCGGCTCACCTTCGGCGGGGAGGACCTGGGTTGGGAAGGTGCGCTGGCCACGCTGGTCGAGGAGCCGGGCTGCACGGTGTTCGCCGCGCTGTACGACGTTCCGCCGGAGGACGAGGCGCGGCTGGACTCGTGGGAAGGCGCCGACACCGGCCTCTACCGGAAGATCCGGCTGCGGGTGCACACCCTGGAGGGGAACGAGCTGGCCTGGGTGTACGTCCTGGACGCGTTCGAGGGCGGCCTGCCGTCGGCCCGCTACCTCGGGGTCCTCGCCGACGCCGCCGAGAATGCCGGCGCGCCGGACGAGTACGTCGCCGACCTGCGCGACCGCCCGTGCCGATCGGTCGGCCCGTAGCGTGCGCCGCCCTCAGCCGGCCAGCGGATCCGTCCAGCGCACACCGCGGAACCGGGCGAAATCGGCGTCGCAGGAGCAGAGCTCGGCGCCGTGCTCCACGGCCAGCGCCGCCAGGTGCGCATCGCTGGTGAGGTTGCCGGCAGTGCCGAGCGGCCCAAGCAGCTCCCGCAGCACCACCGAGTGGCGGTCGGTGGGGTGGACCACCATAGTGCATGGCTGAAGCAGCCAGCTGTCTACGAGATCAAGCGCCTCGCCGACGTCCAGTGGCGCCGCGAAGATAGCCGCTCGGGTGCTCAGCCGGACGAACGCGAGGAGCACCGCCCAGGGCAACGCGACCGTTTCGGGTCCGGACAGAACCTGCTCGACCCACGGTCTGGCCTCCGCGTGCCGCGCCGCGGACTCGTCGACGGCGTAGAGCAGAAGGTTGACGTCGAGGAGCTTCATTTGCGCAGGTCGAGCTTGCGCACGAGCTCGGCGTCCTCCATCTCGTCAGCCAGCACGAGAGCTCTGTCGAGGTCGACGCCCGGGCGCCGCCGCATCGGCCGAGTGACCATCCGGTACGGGCGGGAGGTGACGGAGCCGACCCCGAGGCCGGCCCGCACAGCGGCGTTCAGCGCTTCCTTGAACGAGATGCCGCGTTCCCGCGACACCGCTCGGAGTTTGGCGGCCACGTCAGGATCGAGAGTGACGGTCGTCCGCATGTCGGCATCATAGCATCAACCACTGTGCTGTCAGGATGACAGACTCCGGAGAAGGGCTCCGTTGGGTCGACAGATTGTTCCACCGAACGGCTCTGACTTAGTAGTCCATCCCACGTAGCACAATGCGGCCCGCTGCTGGACCAGCGGGCCGCACCGGATTGCGGGGAAGGTCAGTAGACGGAGACCCCGTACACGCCCAGCGGCTCGGGGACCGGCTGGAAGAACGTGGTCCCGCCGAACGTGCAGTTGCCGCTGCCGCCGGAGGTCAGGCCGACCGCCGCGGTCCCGTCGAACAGCGAGCCGCCGCTGTCCCCCGGCTCGGCGCAGACGTTCGTCCGGATCAGGCCGGTCACCGTGCCCTGCGGGTAGTTCACGGTCGCGTTGGTGGCCGTCACCGACCCGCAGTGCACGCCGGTGGTGCTGCCGCTGCGGCACACGAACTCGCCGACGAACGCGTTCGCGGCGTGGGTGATGTCCTGGCTGGTGCCGTTGTAGAGGTTCACCGTGCCCGGGTGCGAGATGTTCGGGTTGGTGTACCGGACGATCCCGTAGTCGTTGCCCGGGAAGCTGCTGCCCGCGGTAGTGCCGATCACCGTGCCGTTGGCCAGCGTCCAGGTGGTGCCGATGTTCGTGCAGTGCCCGGCGGTCAGGAAGAAGTAGGTGAGGCTGGGGGTGCGGACGTTGAAGCCGAGCGAGCACCGGGCGCCGCCGGTGTAGATCGCGTCACCGCCGCGGATGTAGTTGGTCAGTTTCCCGGGCATGCGCTCCACCCGGACCGCCGAGCCGTTCCGCGCGGCGGTGGCCAGCAGGGCGTCCAGCCGGGCCCCGGTTGCGCCGTCGCTGACCGAGAGCACCACCTGGTGCGCCGCGGGGTCGACGTACCACGCGGTGCCCGGCACCCGGTCGAAGCCGGCGGTGATCGCGGTGAGTTGAGCGGCACTCGGAGCCGCGGGCGCGGCCTGCGCGGCCGGCGCGGCCAGCAGCATGCCGGCGGCAAGGCCGACGGCGCCGAGCAATCCGATCGTGCGAGAGCGTCTGTGGGTCACACGAGCCTCCTCGGAGCAGACGGACACGCCCTGTTGGCGCGTCTCGCTACGCCAGGAGCCGCAACGAAACTAGCCCGTTCGGTGGGGGATCACCTCTCCGAACGAGTCGGTCCGATAAAGCAAGCACCCGGCGCCGAAATAGTTACCCGACCGCTGGACGGAGGCAAGCGCAATCCCCCGTTCGGAGGAGTCGCAGAGGTCCCCGTGGAGGGCTGAAAGGGTCAGGCGAGAGCGGTGAACGCGACCTGGGCGAGCAGTCGGACGCCGACCGCGAGGGCCCGCTCGTCGATGTCGAACGTCGGCTGGTGCAGGTCCAGGTACGGCCCGGAGTCTTCCGGAGCGCGTACCCCGAGCCGGGCCATCGCGCCCGGCACGTGATCGAGGTACCAGGCGAAGTCCTCGCCGCCCAGGCTCTGCTCGGTGTCGTCCGGCGCCGACGGACCCACCGCGGCAACACTCGCCTCGCGCAGCATCGCCACCGAGGTCTCCTCGTTCACCACCGGCGGCACCCCGCGCTCGTACCGCACTTCAGCGTCGGCCCCGGTCGGCGCCACCACCTCTTCGATCAGCCGCCGGACCAGTCCCTCCGCGTCGTCCCACGCCTCGCGCCGCAGCATCCGGACGGTGCCGCGCAGCACGCCGCGCTCCGGGATCGTGTTCCCGGCGACCCCTGCCTCGACCGCACCCCAGACCAGCGACACGCCGTCTCGGGGATCGGCCCGCCGGGACAGCAGCCCCGGCACCTGGGTGATCACCTTGCCCAGCGCGTACACGAGGTCGACAGTCAGGTGCGGGCGGGCGGTGTGGCCGCCCGGCCCGCCCAGCCGCACCTCGACCCCGTCGCACGCGGCGGTGATCGGCCCGACCCGCAGCCCGACCCGGCCGGTCTCCAGCCGCGGGTCGCAGTGCACCGCGAAGATCCGCTGCACGTCCGACAGCGCACCCGAGGCCACCACTTCCACGGCACCGCCGGGCACCGTCTCCTCGGCCGGCTGGAAGATCAGCCGCACCCGGCCCGGCAGCGCCCCGGCCGCCGCGGCCCTGGCCAGCACCAGTCCGGCCCCGAGCACGACCGCGGAGTGCGCGTCGTGGCCGCAGGCGTGGCAGACCCCGCCGACCGTCGACCGGTACGGCACGGGCTTGGCGTCGACCAGCGGGAGCGCGTCGAGGTCGGCCCGCAACGCCACCATGCCGGCGCCGGTGCCGATGTCGCAGATCAGTCCGGTGCCACCGGGGAGGACCCGGGGGGCCAGCCCGGCTCGGCGCAGCCGGTCCACGAGCAGCGCGGTGGTGCCGCGCTCGAGGCCGGACAACTCCGGGTGGGCGTGCAGCTTCCGGCGCACGGCGACGAGGTCGGACTCGTGCCGGGCCAGCCAGGAGTCGAGCCAGGGCGTCGCGTCCGGCACCGAACCGGTGGCGACGGCGAGATGTGCTGTCACAGCCGCAATCCCACCCGCATCTCTGCCAACAGGCTGTCCACGACGGGGATCAGGTCCCCATCGTGCTCCGCTGCGACCCTACGCTGCCGCTGGTAGCTCGCGCCGTAGTCGAGGATCCTCGGGACCAGCGCGAGCTCGGCCTCGCAGCCCAGCCGCCGCGCGATCGGCATGAGATCCTCGGCCAGGTCCGTGATCGCCGTGCGCACCGGACGGACGGTGCCGCGGGCATCGACGACGATCTCCGCCTCCAAACCGTATCGGGCCGCGCGCCACTTGTTCTCCCGGACCACCCAGGCGCGGGGCTCCGGCAGCGAGTAGCCGCTGTCGATCTGGTGGTCGAACTGCTCGACCAGGCACTGCGCCAGCGCCGCCACCGCGGCGATCTCGTCCAGCGTCGGCAGGCCGTCGCAGATGCGCAGCTCGACGGTGCCGAACTGGGGATGCGGCCGGATATCCCACCATACCTCCCGGATCGAGTCGATCGAGCGGGTGGTGATGAGCATCTCCATGTACCGCTCGAAGGCGTCCCAGCCGGACAGCTGGTACGGCAGGCCGGCGGTCGGCAGCGCCTCGAAGACCTTGCTGCGGTACGAGGCGAGACCGGTGTCCGAACCGATCCAGTACGGGCTGGACGCCGACAGGGCCAGGAAATGCGGCAGGTAGGACAGCAGCGCGTTGACGATCGGGATCGCCTTGTCCGGGGCGCGGACGCCGACGTGGACATGCACGCCGAAGATCTGCAGCTGGCGGGCTATCCACTGGTTGCGCTCGACCAGCTTCTCGTACCGCTCGTTCTCGGAGATCTTCTGGGTGGTCCAGTCGGTGATCGGATGGCTGCCGGAGCACATGACGCCGACACCGTGCCTGGCCGCGGTCGCCCGCACCTGGGCGACGGTCTCGGCCAGGTCGGCCCGCGCCTCGGCCACGGTCGCGCAGATCCCGGTGATCACCTCGATGCACGACTGCAGCAGCTCGTGCTTGGCCTTCGGGTGCGCGACGCCCTCGGCGGGCGCTAGTTCGGCGAGGATCAGGTTGGACGCCGACGTCAGCTCGCGGGTCTCCAGGTCGACCAGCTCCAGCTCCCACTCCACGCCCAGGCTGGAGCGCTCCGAGGAACTGAAGCCGATCTGCATCCTCCGAGCGTAGGGCATGTGCTTGAGCATGATCTGGCCGTGCGTGTGGGACACTTGATGCATGGCGGCATCACCAGCAGACGGGTTGGCTCGGCTCCGCGCGGCGGCGGAATCCGGCGAGCTGGACGCGTTCTGCAGGAAGCACCATGTCCGGATCCTGACCGTGTTCGGCAGCACCGCCCGCGGCGAGCCGACGGCGCGCGACCTCGACATCGGGATCATGACCGAGCCCGGCACCGACTTCGATATCTTCAGGGCGGTGTACGAGCTGATGGTCCTGGCCGGGCTCGACGCGGTTGACGTGGCTCACCTCAACCGCGGCGGACCATTGATCCGGGAACGCGCCCTGGTCGGCTCCATCCCGCTGTACGAGAGCGAGCCATACGCGCTGGCGCGCGAGCAGACGAGAGCGATGGTGCAACGTATGGACACCGATTGGTTGCGCCGGCTGGACCTGGAATTGATGGCAGGATGACGCCGCGCTCACTCGATCCGGCCGCGATCCGGGCTCGGCTCCATGAGATCCGACTGCTGATCGACGACCTGAAGGAACTCGGCGAGGTCGAGGCCGCTCAGCTGCGGAGTAACAGGCAGAGACGCCACGTCGTGGAACGGGTCCTTTCCCAGCTTGTCGACTTGGCTGCCGCCATCAACGCGCACATCACCGCCGTGGAGTTGGATCGCGCGCCCGACAGTTACCGGAAGTCCTTCGACGAGATAGCGACCGCCGGAGTCATCGATCGGGACTTCGCTCATGTCTTGGAGCCATCGGTTGGCATGCGCAACATCCTGATCCATGAGTACCTGGAGATCGACCACGATGAGGTCGCGGCGGCCGTGCCGCTCGCGATCGAGCAGTACGGAAGGTATGTGCAACAGACGGCAGCGTGGCTGCTCAAGCGCATGGAGGATCAGAACAGGTCGGGGGGGCGGTAGGTGCCCCAGACGTCGCGCAGGGCGTTGCAGACCTCGCCGACGGTGGCCCGGGCGCGCAGGGCGTCGCGCATCGGGTAGAGCACGTTGTCGCCGCCCTCGGCGGCCCCATCCTCGGCGGCCCGGCGCAGCGCGTCCAGCCCGCGGCGGACGTCGCCGTCCGAGCGGGCGGCGCGCAGGGCGGCCAGCCGGCCGCGCTGGTCGGCCTCGAGCGAGGGGTCCATCCGCAGCGGCTCGTACCTCTCGTCCCCCTCCACGGTGAAGCGGTTCACCCCGACCACGACCCGCTGCCCGGCCTCGATCTCGCGAGTGAGCGCGTACGCCGAGCGCTCGATCTCCTGCTTCTGGAACCCCTGCTCGATCGCCCGCACCGCGCCGCCGAGCTCCTCCACCCGGCCCATCAGCGCAGTCACGCCGGCCTCGACCTCGTCGGTCATCGCCTCCACCGCGTACGACCCGGCGAACGGGTCCACGGTCGCGGTGACGTCGCTCTCGTACGCGAGCACCTGCTGGGTACGCAGGGCCAGCCGGGCGGCCTTCTCGGTGGGCAGCGCGATCGCCTCGTCGAACGAGTTCGTGTGCAGCGACTGGGTGCCGCCGAGCACCGCGGCGAGCGCCTGCACCGCGACCCGGACCATGTTCACCTCCGGCTGCTGGGCGGTGAGCTGCACGCCGGCGGTCTGGGTGTGGAACCGCAGCATCCACGACTTCGGGTTCCGCGCGCCGAACTCCTCCCGCATGATCCGCGCCCACACCCGGCGCGCGGCGCGGAACTTCGCCACCTCCTCCAGCAGCGTCGTCCGGGACACGAAGAAGAACGCCAGCCGGGGGGCGAAGTCGTCCACGGCCATCCCGGCCCGCACCGCGGCCCGGACGTACTCCACCCCGTTGGCCAGGGTGAACGCGATCTCCTGCACCGGGGTCGCGCCGGCCTCGGCCATGTGGTAGCCGGAGATCGAGATCGTGTTCCAGCGCGGAAGCTCCGCCCGGCAGTAGGCGAACGTGTCGGTGACCAGCCGGAGCGAGTGCGCCGGCGGGTAGATGTACGTGCCCCGGGCGACGTACTCCTTGAGCACGTCGTTCTGGATCGTCCCGTTCAGCGCGCTGCTCGGCACCCCCTGCTCCTCGGCCACCAGCTGGTAGAGCAGCAGCAGCACCGCCGCCGGCGAGTTGATCGTCATCGAGGTGGAGACCTCGCCGAGCGGGATCCCGTCGAAGAGCACCCGCATGTCGTCGATCGAGTCGATCGCCACGCCGACCTTTCCCACCTCGCCGTGCGCGATCGGGTCGTCGGAGTCGAACCCCATCTGGGTCGGCAGGTCGAACGCCACCGACAATCCGTGGGTGCCGGCCCGTAACAGGGCGTGGTATCGCTCGTTGGACTCCTTGGCGGTGCCGAACCCGGCATACTGCCGCATCGTCCACGGCCGCTCGGTGTACATGGTGGGATATACGCCGCGGGTGTACGGATACCCTCCAGGCTCGCCGAGCCGCTCCGGTAACCCGGGCGCGACATGGTCCGGGCCGTACACGACCGCGACGGGGAACCCGGACTCTGCCCTGCCGTCGACCATGCGCTCGACCTCCCGGTCGCGTGCCGGTTTCCGTCCGGCCGCCCCGGTGACCGATGCTAGTGGCGTGCCCGCGTGCCCGGCGTGGGTAGGAAGGATGGCCGTGGTCACACCAGCCCAGGGCAGCGGGCGCGTGCTCGCCCGGCGGTACCGCCTGCAGCGGCTGCTGGGGCGTGGCGCCATGGGAGCGGTATGGGAGGCCGAGGACACCTTCCTGCGCCGCCCGGTGGCGGTGAAGGAGGTGGTCCTGCCGCCGGGACTGTCGCCGGAGGAGCGCGCGCTCAGCTGCGAGCGCACGCTGCGGGAGGCTCGGGCGATCGCCCGGCTCGGCCACCCCAACGTGGTGACCTTGTACGACGTGCTGGACGAGGACACCAGGCCCTGGGTCGTGATGGAGCTGGTGCCCTCCCGCAGCCTGGCCGACGTGCTCAAGCAGGACGGTCCGCTACACCCGCTGCGGGCGGCCACCGTGGGGCTGGCGATCCTCGGCGGGCTGGAGGCGGCGCACGCCGCCGGCATCACCCACCGCGACGTGAAGCCGGGCAACATCCTGCTCGGCCACGACGGCCGGGTGAAGCTCACCGACTTCGGCATCGCCCGGGCGGCCGGCGACACCACGATCACCGGCACCGGCCTGCTGATCGGCTCGCCCTCCTACCTGGCCCCCGAGATCGTC
>Ga0210378_10000491_pt1 | contig 20037 bp, 25 predicted proteins | sample PLM1_60_b1redo_FD_155465 | JGI IMG/M metagenome (GOLD analysis project Ga0210378, IMG submission 155465) | Groundwater sediment microbial communities from an aquifer in East River, Colorado, USA - PLM1_60_b1 redo | ecosystem: Environmental > Terrestrial > Soil > Riparian zone | place: USA: East...
GCATTCCTGCCGACCGCATCCGCTTTGACGAATTCGCCGCACGCTGAGGGGACAGAAGATGGCGAGGCTGACGCGCCTATCCGGGGAAGACCTGCACGGCCAACTCTTTGACCGATCCTTCCGCGGCTACGACTGCGGCCAGGTTGACCATCTAGTCGAACGCTGCCGCGACGAGTTCTACCGGCGTGACCGCGAGTGGGGCGCGCTGATCCACGAACGCGACATGCTGCGGCAGGAGAACGGCAGCCTACGCACCAAGCTCGGCCTGCTGGACGCCAACGAGCAGGCCCGGATCGTCGAGGACCAGGCGGTCAGCATCGTCAGCGCCGCCCAGCGCGAAGCCGAGCAGGCTGTCGCCGAAGCCCAGGACCAATGCCGCCAAATGTCCGACGACGCCCGCGCTCACTACAACGGCATCATCGGCCAGGCCCAGCAGCAGGCAGAGGCGATCCTCGGTGACGCCCACCGCACGGCGACCGCTGCCGCCAATTCGGCCGCAACGGCATACCGGGCGGCCAGCACCGCCGACAGCTACCAAGCCCAGAAAGAACAGCTCGAACGCGAGGTCGCCTACCTGCACACCTTCTCGGCTGCCTGGCGCAGCCAACTCCGGACACTGTTCCAGAACCTCGGCCAGCAGATCGACCAGTGGCCGCCCGACGCGCTACCGATTGAGCCATATCCGCGCGATGGTGCCCGATGAGCCGTGGCCACCACCCGGAGCCTGCCGGGTACATCGACCAGGCCGCGCGGGTCGGCTGGGACGAGCGCGGCAGTTTCGGCTTCGAGGTCGTGCGACGGACGGCTCGCGATATGAGCGCCGAGGAGCACTTCTTTAGCGACTACGCCGTGGTGCCGCTCGCCGACACCGACGACGGCCAGGCCGTATAACCAACCCTGGGCAGCCGGTGACTGTGACCTGCCTTGTGCCCGTAGCCGGATTGCTTGGTGGCGCAGCGGCGGGCGCAACCGCAACCGTGCTTTACCGGCAAGCTAGGCGGCCGCCGTGTCGCTGCGGCTTCGTCGTGATCGCCACTGATTTGACGCACGGTTTCGCTATGGTCCACCGACCGACCACACGAGGGGAAATCAGCATGTCTGTCCGCGAGATTATCGGCCGCTTAACCGAAGCCAAGTCCAAGCTGACATCGGCGCAGCAAGCCGCCGCTAACGCTGCAACGCAGATTGGCCAAGCCGAGGAGAGCGTCAAACGAGCGTTGGACGGAGCGCAGGCGAACGCCCTCGTGACGCAAATCGAAGTTCACAAGCAGAATATTCTCGACGGCATGAAGGGCATTGAACCGCTGAAAGCCGAGATCGACAAGGCCATCACTCGGGCGCAGGCTATCGGCAGTGGCCGTTGAAGTGGTGATGGCCCCAAGGTCGTTCCGCCTCCTATGGCGTCGAGCGGTGGCGGGGAGACTAGCGGTGAACATCCAAAGCCGTCAGATGTGGTGCAGAAGGTGGGCAAGCAATTGCCTGTTCGCCAGCCGCAGTCACCGACCGATGCCTATGTTGTGTTCGGCAGTCGCTCGCGCCGGGTACGCAGTGGCCTCGCGGGCGAGCCGGATCGCGGTTTGAGCCTGGAATGGTGCGTTCGCAAGCTGGAAGCGGTGCAAGGCAGGAAACTGCCGAATATTGCACGGAACTGGCGCATGGCGATTCCAGCGGTCTTCCACGCCGAAGGACACGCTGCTGCGGCCCTGCGTGACCTGGCGAAGCAGTCACCTGACACTGAACTGAATGCTGAAATCGCCATCAACAACCGGCCGTGCGATGGCCCGCTTGGCTGTGACGACATCCTCCCCGCGCTCCTGCCAAGGGATTCAAAGCTGCGGGTCTACATGAATGACGAACACCGCCAGTTATCGTGGTACAAGGACTACACCGGAACTGGAGAGGCAATCGCTGATGAGTGACAAGTGGTCAGAATGGACGGACGAACCGTCCGCCGATGCGCCAACACCTGACTACGGCCCCGGTCACGTCGGCGTCTGGTGCGATGTTGACGGCCGCAACGTCAGCACGGCGGCCGAGCTGGACGCCTGGGTCAAGGAACGACTGTGGACCTTCATGCCATACGGCGGCCGGGGCCAGGTCTGGTTGGTCGGTAGCCGCTTGAAAGAAGGCAGCCCGCACTCCTGGGCGCTGGAGGTCGCCGTCGATCCGGAGGTTGACCGAGCTGCGGTGACGTGGCTGCCGACCGGCCAGCATGGGTCAGAGCCATCCGTGTCAGCTCCCGACGAGCCGCTGGTGGTGCAGCAGACCGACCCCGACTACCACGTTGTCGAGATTCCGGCCGAACAGGCGCGCGTCACTGTAGAGGTGGCCACACGTGCTATGGGTGAGTACGTCGAAACGGGTGAGCGGCCAGCATGCTTGGGGTGGGCAACCTGAACCACGTCTTCTCAACGGGATTCAGTTGTGGCGACTGGCCTAGGAAGCACCATGTGCGACCTACTTCAGCTGTTTGCGATGGTGGCGCGCCGTTATGATCGCCGCCGAGAGCTTGCGCGCAATCTCGTCTATGTCTCCAACCGCCCTTTCAGGATTGTTGTGGTCCGCCATCCATTCGGAATGCGAGATCAACCCAAACCCACCATCGGCTATGCGAGTGCGATGAAATCCCCGCGCCATGGACTCGATGGGCTTTGCCGACTCGAATGCCTCAAGCTTCGTCAGTCCACCTTGCCGCAAGTGGTGGCGAAGCTTCTTTACTAATCGCACGTTGTCGTCGAGGCCGTGTAGAAAGCCAGTTGCTTTAAGTGCGTTAGCCTCATCCGATGAAAAGGGATACCATAGGCCATCGCTCAACTCGTAGAGGCTTGCTGGTCGCGTTACCCACTCATCAGGCTGGCATCTGACGGTGAGTTCAAATGATCGTTCTCCTCTGGCTGGTAGCCACGCGATCTCTAGTCTTTGTATCTGGCAGTCGTCAAATAGGAGCGCGTCTGCACCCTTGATTGCGTCATTCAACAGCTTCGCGAAGTTATCGACGTCAGCACCGTTCGGCGTTTCCCAGCGATCCTGTTCGTCAACATATATATGCCACAAGATGCCGACCTCGCCCGTGAAGAGGAAGTCGTAGGAGCGGAGCTCACTAGCTACGCGTTCCTTGAATAGCCGCTGCTGAGCACCCCCTGCTCCGTAGTGAAGTGGGTCGAAACCGAAGTCGTGCCGCATACTTCCGTAGTCAGGTCGCCAGGTTGGGTCGGGCTCAGTAGACATACGAGCAGAGTCTCACGGCAGCTCAGACTTCGAGGGAGGTTCGTCGAGCGGCTGGTCAGAGCCGCTGCTCGCACAGACCGTCGCGACTGCCATCGGGGCTATCCCTGAATGAGTTGGGTAAGGCATTTCTTCTAGTTGACAACTTTGCAGTGAGCGGCCGACGCCAACTAACGCTTTAGCGGCACACCCGGTTCCACCTCTGTTATCCGAGAGAGTGTTCCCGTCTTAGGCTCGATCAGCCAGCCATCGTCGATCAGAGTGCTCGTGACCGTCCGCAGATCCAGTTCCCCTAGGTGCCAGCCTTCGCGGATGCCGTGCCGCAGCAGTTCAAGGTAGAGATGGCTGGGTGTTGTCGCCTGGTTCGAAGAGGCCAGATGCTTAGTCGCGGTCGCAACCTCATCGGAGCGTACGTGCTCCGCCGGCGGAGCAGCATCCTTACACGGAACCATGGTGATGATCAGATCAAGCGTGGCAACATCCTCGAAGCCCGAAGCAAGGCCCTTTACTGAGCGCTGGCCCTTGTTCAGCACGACCAACGAGTCCGGTTCGATGGCTAGGCCGGCCGCGGCAATGGCGCGCTGCACAAGCGCCCAGACTTTGCCGGATGAGTTACCGAACACCATGCTGACCCGCCCGCCGGGTTTCAGCACGCGGCGGCACTCACCCAGCGCATCGGCGAGTAGCTGCTCGTAGCGTCCGGAGGATCGTGTGCCGGAACGGCTTCGGTCGATGACTGCTTCTTGATTCACGTCTGTGAAGCCGCCGAGCCAGCCCTCCTGGAAGAGCGCCATATCAGCATAGAAGAGGTTCGAGCCGAAGGGCGGATCGGTAAAGACGTAGTCAACGCTGGCGTCGGGCAAGTCAATGCTGTCGGCGCTGCCGATGTTGTACTGCACATCGAGTTCAGGCTCGAAGAGTGAGCCTTCGCCACGGGACTGACGAACCCAATCATCGGATCGTGTAGTAGCGACGACCTTGCGGGCGAACAGGTCGAAGACGTTCCACTCGTAGAATACGGGTGCAACGTAGTAGTTGGCATTTGCTGCATTGAGCGGCCGCTGCCGGGACCATTGGTAACGCTTGGACGCCCGCGTGAGGCACGCGGTGAAAGCAAAGAGCAGCTTCGACCTGATCCGCTCGTCCGCGACCTCGCCGATCTTGGCACGTAGCGTGGCCAGGACTGCCAGATTACGCGGCGAGTAGAAGGCCGCGACGGTCGTGAGCCCGTTCTTGCCGAGCGCCGACGCTTTGTACATCTGCCGGTCAGGCGTGATCTCAACCTTGGGGTAGTCGAACGGGTCCAGATCGATGTCTGCCCGGCCGTCTCCCGCGGGCTGCTCAAGCTGTTTCGGGCTGCATGAGCAGTTGATGTAGTCGATGACCGGCTCTTCGCTCACCCGCCGCTGGCGGCTCCCGAAGTCGGCGGCGCAGTGCGGACACCTCATGTCTGGCTTGCGCCAGTCGGCGGCCTCGAAGGCGCGGTAGTAGTTGACGGACTCGCCACAGCCACCGCAAGCGAGGAGCATGGCCCACACAGACTTGGCCAGCTCGGCTGCCTGGCCGCAGGCCAGGCATGGTGTGGCGTAGATGTGCTGCAGAGCCTCGCGGCTGGCCCTGATCACCTCGTCGGCCTGCTTCTGGAGATGCTCGGCGTCTACTAGATTCACGTAGTTCTGACCGATGTGGCGTCCGAGGACACTTACGTCAGAGAGTCGCCCGCGGCGACCGCAGATGGCAGCCGCGACGCCGGTCATCCCCGAGCCAGCGAAGGGGTCAAGCACTAGGTCACCGGGCTCGGTGTATGCCTCGATGAACGGCACGATCGCCGGCACGGGCACCTTGGTCAGGTAGGCATGGGCCATATAGGCCGGATCACCGCGACCAACAGCTAGTTCTTCGGGCACCCGGCCAATGTTACTCATAGTCTGTAGCCTCATCGTCTACGTGGACCTAGCGTCGGCCCCATCATGGCGGATGGGAGTCACAACGGCACGCATCGGGGCCGTGTCGCGTTCGGCCACCGGGTTCGCTCGATCCGCGAGTCGCGGGGTCTATCGCAAGAGCGCCTTGCCGAGTTGGCCGGACTGCATCGTACATATGTGTCTGGCATCGAACGTGGCCAGCGCAATGTAGGTCTCGACAACATCCTGGTGCTGGCCGACGCTCTTCAAGTACCCACCGCAGATCTCTTCAAGGAGCACTGACTGGTGGCGGGGTTCAAAAGAAACGCGGATGTGCCGACGAGGCGGCCGACACCCGAGGTCCAGCGTCCGCCCTTGGTACCAACCGGTGACATCAGTGCCATCATCGACCTTGGTGCGCGTCTTCAGTCCGAGGCATCGCAGCACAACATTCACAACGTTTTTGACGACGGTGGTTACAAGGAACTGCTCCTGCTAACGCTCTTCGATCTCAAGAAGCTGGGACGTACCGGGGACGATGCCATCGATGAGCATGGCAGGCAGTACGAGATCAAGACTGTCGCTCGGATGAGCTCGAATGGTGCGCGGAAACCCTACCTTGCGATTACCACCGAGCACACGCTCACCGTCGACAACCTCCAGCGATACCGAAGCGTTCACCTTTGGATCATCGCCGTGTTCGACCAGGCCCAGCCGGAAGCCATATTTGAGATAACACCCGCCGCGCTGGAGCCCTACTTCCAGAAGTGGGAAGAGAAGCTGGTGCTGCAGGACGGCCTTCGTGTGGCTGGCGGTGCTCCGGTACATCTCAATAACCCAAAGATTCCGCTCACGTTCGTCGAGAAGCATGGTACTCGCGTGTGGCCAGAGGGTCCCGTGCAGCTCCCGCTCGAGGTCGAGCAGGCACTTGAAGAGACCGATCGACTGCCAGGCTGACTAGCCGGGTCCCGCTATCTACCCGTTTGCTAGATACACGCCGCATCTGCCCCAGGCTGGCATGCACCGTCGATCGTCCCTCGACTGACTATGCTTGGAACCTGAAGCACGCCACAGGCTATTTAGCGGCTCTATCCCAACAGTGATAGAGCGCATCTCAGTAAGGGCTATTGTGCCGCGTTCCCTTGACGTGCAAATCAATCTAGTCATACTAGTTGCAGAACTCAATCCTTTTTAATCAGGGACGAATATGGGAACGGCACAACGATTCAAGAAATTTCTGTCGAATATCAGCGTCACGTCGCAAAACCTCGCCGACGCGGCCACTAAGTACAACGGTGTGGCGGGCAAACTGCACAGCCATTACTACGCTACGAGCTACTCCGGAAGCACGGCACTGCGCATTGGCTCCTACGGCAAAGCTACACAAGTCCGCCCGCCGCGAGACGTCGATATTCTCTTCCTGATGCCATACGAACAGTATGAGCGGTACAACAATTACGCTGGAAATGGACAGTCGCAGTTGCTTCAGGATGTGAAGGCGGCCCTTCAGCAGCGATACTCGACGACCGAAAAGATTCGAGGCGATGGACAGGTCGTTGTCGTGCCGTTTACCGGCGGGCACACCGTTGAGGTGCTTCCAGCCTGGACCACGAAGAGTGGGAAGTATCTGATACCCAATACGCACGACGGCGGAAGCTGGAAAGTAGTCGATCATAGCGCCGAGGTCGAAAATGTAGCGAGCTCCGACACGCGCAGCGATGGCAACGCTCGTGCGCTGATTAAGATGATGAAGGTCTGGCAGGCCGAATGCAATGTGCCGATCAAGTCGCTCGTCCTTGAGCTTCGGTCGGTAAACTTTCTCGCAAGCTGGGCGAATTATGATAAGGGCCACGAGTACTACGACTGGATGGTGCGCGACTTCCTCGGCGAGTTGACTAAGAAGGCGAATAGCTACTGCACGATCCCAGGTATCGAAGAAAAGTGTCACTACGGTGACGCCTGGCTCAGTCGAGCTGAGACAGCGCATCAACGAGCGATCAAGGCGTGCGAGTACGAGGCGGCAAGCAACGATTATGCTGCGGCCGTCGAGTGGAAGAAGCTCTTCGGGAGTCAGTATGAATTCTGAGTCCTCGGTCGGCGGCGATCCAAATGTTCAAGCCATTCGCGAGAGCTTTGGCCGTGCCGTCTACTCCCACAAGACGCACGAGAAGGCGCGCGAGATCGAGAGCTCGAAGGCCGAGATCGTCAAGTGGGCCAACATCATCCTGACCGCGCTGACATCGGGTACCTTGCTCAGCACCGTGATCACCAACGAGAAGGTCTTGCTGTATATCAGCAGCGCATTGGCCGCGATCACGCTCGGCTTTCTGATTTTCCAGCTTAGCTTCAATCCTGAGAAGGAGGCCGAGCGCCACCGGGCGGCTGCTAAGGAGCTGTGGTACGTCCGCGAGAAGTACATTCATCTGCTGACCGATATCAAGGTGGATCCGGAACGAGTTGACATCCCCCGCCGGCGAGACGAGCTCGTCGAAGAACTGAAGTTCGTCTACAAATTCGCACCTGACACTTCGCCCAAGGCATACGCTGCCGCCCAGAAGGCTTTGAAGATCAGTGAAGACATGACATTCAGCAATGAGGAGATTAACCGGTTCCTGCCTGACAGCTTGCGGGTGGAGTAATATTGTGAGTGCCCCATCCGAAAAGATTCGCGAGATCCTGAACTTCAGCGGCTATCCGTTTCAACACCATTGTGCTGATCGAATTTCGAGACTGGAGCAGTACCAGATATCGGCCGAAGTACCATTCACCTACCCGCCAACAAACGGCCCTTTGCTCGGCGTGCATGGCACGATGGACTTGCTGGCGGCCCGTCCCGACAGCAAGAATCGTCTCCTGGTGTGTTTTGTGATTGAGTGCAAGAAGGCTAATGATAAGATCAAGAACTGGATACTGCTGCCGAATAAGCAACAGAGCCCACGGTGGTCAACGTTCATAATCTCGCGACTCCCACCGGGCGAGCGAGAGCAGTTGAGTGTGACGCGCGGTGTGACGTTTCCAGAATTGGGTTATGGGAAAAGTGGCCAGTATGACTACTGTGTCAATGGCATCGAGGTCAACACCGCGCTAACTTCGGCCAACCAGGACAAGGGTGAGAAGATATACAACCCGCTCAAGCAAGTGGCGCACGGAGTTCGTGCATTCGAGTCGGCTCATCCGAAAGTCGTCGAAGGCATCGAATACTTCCGCGAGAGCAAACACCAGGAGCGGTTCTACATACCAGTGGTGATAACCACAGCAAACCTCTATGTTATTGATTTTCCACTCGATAAGGTGACGCAAGGGGAAGTGCCAGCTGGCGATCTGTCGTTGGGTGACGCCAAAAAGTGGATTAGCTATGAGTTTCCGCTACCCGATTACCTCAGCTACGAGATTGATCGGGCCGAGGAGGGGACTGTATTCGTCAACAAGCGCACTGTCTTCGTTGTAAATGACAAAGCTATAGATGAGTTCTTTTCCAAGGCTGTCGATGTCCAGAATCTTAGAGCGACGCCGACCGAATAGAGCCGACGACACGCCAGGATTTCAATTAGCACTCCCGCACACGCCGCCGATCTCCTCTGGCAGTTGTCGTGTTTCAAAGACTCCCTTCTCGGGATTGGGCGTTCGTTCCATTCATAATTCCTCCTGCTTACTTGGTTGTGTGGGCAGGAGGGGCAGCGGTGAAGCTGACCCTCCTGCCGATGGCCGGTGAAGGTCGATCAGACGATCAGGTGGTCTGGCCGCCAGCTCGACGCCTGGGCGACGGTGCTTCCTGACCGAACAGCGCCTCGATTGCGCCACGCCGGTTTGCGGCCTCGCGCTCGATGTCGTCGAGTGCAGCCTTGGCCCGGTCGGCAAAGTCGCCTGCGGCCCGCTTGCTCTCGACGTAGAACTCGACCGCCTTGCGGATCGCGTCGGTCAGCGAGTCGTCGTCGAGCTGGGCCACCAGGGCGAACTGCGCGTGCAGCTCATCCGGCAGCTTGATGCCGAGCGTCTTCACGCCATTCTTGGGATCGGTCACGATCCCCACCTCCTCGGTGTGAGCGACCGGCCATCCCGTGCTGGGATGACTTGAGCGGTCGCATGACAGCGAGGAGAGCGGCGGACTCAGGCAGCCAACGCGGACGAGCGGCGGGTGTACGTGGGTGGCCGAGACTCTGTGATCCGGGTCATTGCGAGCGTCGCGAACTCGCGGTTCAGCTCGATGCCCAGCCAGTTGCGTTGGTGCCGCTCGGCAACTACACCAACCGTGCCGCTGCCGAAGAACGGGTCGAGCACAAGGCCCGGACGATAGGCTGCGCCGCAAGTGCATTCGGGCCTGAAGTTGTCGGCGCCGCGCTCGCGACGCCACGGTGTACCGCAGTCGACGCACACGCGCTCGGGGCACGTAGCCAGCAGTGGCCGTTCCACCAATCTGGTTGGGAACGTTGCGAAGTGTGTACCACGGAATCCGGCCGTCGGCAGAGTCCAGACGTCGCCGGGGTTCTTGCCGAGTGGGTGTCCAACGCGACCGGAAGCCTTGAGCTTTGACAGGCCGCGGTTATCGCTCTTTGTCCAGTCGCCACGGCCCGATGGCACGGCGTCGGCTGGCGGGTACGTCCGAGTCGGAGCGCTGGCCGTCAGCCGAGAAGCTGTCACCAGCGGAATCCGAATGGCGTCGAGATCGAAGTAGTAGTGCGGCGAGCGGGTCAGGAAGTACAGCACCTCATGCGTCGTGCTCAGCCGGTCGCGAATGCTGCTCGGCATTGGATTGGTCTTGGCCCAGACCACCTTGTTGCGGACGGTCCAGCCATCAGCCACCAAGGCTAGAAGCAGGCGTTCCGGCCCGCAGAGCAGGCTCTTCCTGGGTGCGCCGTACCGCTGGTGCGGGCTGTAGCCGTCGCCGACGTTCAGCCAGAGCGAGCCGTGCGGGGCCAGCACGCGGGCCAGCTCGGCGCAGATCATGCGTAGTTCGGCGACCCAGCTGTTGACGTCTTTGCCGGCGCCAAGCTGACCGGCCACGCCGTAGTCGCGCTGCGCGTAGTAGGGCGGGCTGGTGATCACGGAGTCTGCGGTACCGGAAGGTAGCTCGCGGAGTCGCGCCAGGGCATCGCCGATGAGGATCGTGTTGTGCTGAAAGGTGGGTTGTTGCATGTGGAGGTTCTGTTTATGGGTTGTGTAATGACAGCGGGTGTCGTTGGAGTTGCTCCGGTGCCTGGCGAGCACCGGAGCGGCGGTGACCATGCGGCTCCATGCGGAGCGCGCGGCGAGCGCCTGAAGCGTGGGTCACGGGCAGTGCCCCAGACGCGAATTTGCCCTTACGAGCCGTAAGGCTCCTGCGGGCGGGTCGGGTGGCGACCCTGCTGACCTGCATGTTCGTGGACGTAGCGGGCCAGGGAAGGGTTCAACTTGTGTCCCATCAGGGGCACCCAATCCGGTCACGGCGCCGCCGCGTCAGTCGACGCGGCGGCCGCCAAGCACCTCACGGATGACCGGCGCGAGCGCCCGGAACGCCTGGCCGCGGTGGCTGATCTGATCCTTCTCGGCCGGCGACAGTTCCGCAGTGGTGCGATCGTGGCCGGTCGGGGTGAAGATCGGGTCGTACCCGAAGCCACCCTCGCCCCTGGGCACCCGGATGAGCGAGCCAGCGAGGCGCCCTTCCACGACGTGCTCGGTGCCGTCGGGGAGGACCAGCGCGGCCGCGCAGACGAATGCGGCGCCCAGCCGCTCGTCTGGGACGTCACCGAGCTGAGCGAGCAGCAGGTCGAGGTTGGCCTGGTCGTCGCCGTGCTTCCCGGACCAGCGCGCCGAGAAGATGCCGGGCATCCCGTTGAGCGCGTCGACGGCGAGACCGGAGTCGTCGGCTACCGTCGGCAGGCCGGTGTACTGGACGCCCTCGCGCGCCTTCAGCAGGGCGTTCTCGGCGAACGTGGCGCCGGTCTCGGGCGCCTCGGGGTACGGCGGCACGTCGCCGAGGCCGACCAGCTCGATGTCGACGGCCTCGGCGAGGATCCGCTGCAGTTCCGCCAGCTTCTTGGCGTTGCGGGAGGCGAGCAGCACCTTCACGACGCCAGCGCCTCGGCCTGCAGGCGGGTCAGTTCGGCGCAGCCGGCGACGCCCAGGTCGAGGAGCGCGTCGAGGCTGGCGCGATCGAAGGTGGCGCTCTCGCCGGTGCCCTGCACCTCAACGAACTCGCCGGCGGCCGTGCAGACGATGTTCATGTCGACCTCCGCAGCCACGTCCTCCTCGTAACAGAGGTCCAATCGCGGCTCGCCGTCGACGACCCCGACGCTCACCGCCGCCACCGACATCGGCAGCGCCTTGGCGACCGTCGTGGCCAGCGCACCGCGCCCGGCCAGCCAGGCCACGGCGTCGGCGAGCGCCACGTACGCACCGGTGACCGCTGCCGTCCGGGTGCCACCGTCAGCCTGGAGCACGTCGCAGTCCAGCGCGATCGTGTTCTCCCCCAACGCGGCCAGGTCGACCGCGGCCCGCAAGCTCCGGCCGACCAGCCGGCTGATCTCGTGGGTACGGCCGCCGATCCGGCCCTTCACCGACTCGCGCTGGCCACGGGTGTGGGTGGCGCGCGGCAGCATGGCGTACTCGGCGGTCACCCAGCCCAGCCCGCTGCCCTTGCGCCACCGCGGCACGCCCTCGGTGACGCTGGCCGCGCAGAGCACCCGGGTACGGCCGAACTCCACCAGCACCGACCCCTCCGCGTGATCGAGCCAGTTGCGGGTGATGCCGATGGCGCGAAGCGCGCTCGCGGCGCGGTCGTCAGGTCGAGTCATGGATGTGAAGCGTAGTTGAGTACGGCAACGACGGCGGGGGGCGGCGCCGCGTACTCCGCCATGGCCCGTCCAGCCCGTGTACCCGCAACATCCCGGCGACCGCGGCCGGCCAGCCGAACCCCGTGGCGTGGTCGCGCGCGGCGCGGCGCCGGTCGGCCTCCGGGCGCGCCATGACCTCCAGCACGCCGTCCGCGAACCCCTCACCGGAGACGACGGCGCCCGCCGGGCCGACGACCTCCCCCAACGCCCCATCGCCGGCCGCGACCACCGGTGTGCCGCTCGCCAGCGCCTCCAGCGCCGCCAGCCCGAACGTTTCCAGCGGCCCTGGTGCGAGCGCCGCATCGGCGGTGGCCAGCAACCGGGCGACCGTGTCCGGGTCCCGCACGAACCCCAGGAACCGCACCGGCAGCCCCTCGGCCCGGCGTTCCAGCGCGGCGCGGCGCGGACCGTCGCCAGCGATCGCCAGCACCGCTGGGACACCCCGACGGCGCAACGCAGCCAGCGCGTCCACGGACCGCTCGACCCGCTTCTCCGTCGACAGCCGGCCGCAGTGGACGAGCAGCAACTCGCGCTGGCCGGCCAGGCGCGCCCGCAGCGCCGGATCATGGTTGTCCGGCGTGAACCGGGCCAGGTCCACCCCGAGCGGCACGCGCTCCACGTTCGACGCGCCGAGCCGCCGGAACTCCTCGGCGGCGAACGCTGTGGTGCAGACGACGTGGTCGTACGCGCGGGCGGTGGTCGTGTTGAGCCGGTCGGTGAGCATGCGCCGAGGCAGCCAGCGGGGCAGGAACATGTCCACCAGCGCGCCGAGGTTCTCGTGCGACACCATCACGCTCGGCACGCCGCGCGCCTGCGCCCAACCGCCGGTCCAGCGCAGGGTGGACCGGTCGGAGACCTCGATCCGGGCGGGCCGCAACCCGTCGAGCACACGGATGAGCCGGCGCCGGCCGAGGAGGACGCGGTACCCGCCCATCCCGGGGACGACCGGGCCGGGCAGCGTGATCACCCGCCCCTGCTCGGTGATCTCGTCGCTGGCCCGCTCCCCCGGGATCACCAGGACCGGCTCGTGACCGGCGGCGAGGTACCCCTTGCCCAACTCGCGCAGCGCCGTCCGCAGACCGCCTGATCGTGGGCTGACGAAGTTCGCCAGACGCACGATCCGTTGGCCGCTCACGCGGCCTGTGCCCCGGGCGTCGCGGTGACCGCCGCGTAGTGGTCGAGGAGCGCGTCGCCGATCGCGATCCAGGTGCGGTGCTCGACGGCACGGCGGGCCGCGGCACCGAACTCGGCGCGCAGGCCCGGGTTGGCGGCGAGTAGCTCGACGGACGTCCGCAGGGTGCCGGGTTCGCCAGGGGTGAAGAGGTATCCGGTACGGCCGGGCTGCACGAGGTCGAGCGGACCGCCGGCTGCCGGAGCCACGACGGGCACCCCGGAGGCCATCGCCTCCTGCACGCTCTGGCAGAACGTCTCGTGCGCGCCGGTGTGGGTGAAGACGTCGAGGCTGGCGTGCGCGGCAGCGAGTGCGTCGCCGGTGAGCTGCCCGAGGAAGGTCGCCCGGGGCAGCGCCCGCTCTGCCGACTTCCGCGCTGGACCGTCGCCGACGACCACCACCTTGATCCCGGGGAGCCGGGTCACCGGTTCGAGCAGTTCGACGCTCTTCTCCGGCGCGAGGCGGCCGATGTACCCGACGATCAGCTCGCCGTCGGGGGCCAGCGCCCGGCGCAGCGCCTCGTCCCGGCGGCCCGGCTGGAACCGGACGCTGTCGACGCCTCGTGGCCACAGGTGCACGCGCGGGATGCCGTGCTGGCGAAGGTTCTCGGCCGCCGTGCTGGACGGGGCGAGGGTCCGCCCGACGACGCCGTGCACCCGCTTGAGCCAGCGCCACGCGGCTGCCCGTCCGACGCCGAGCCGGTAGAAGCCGGCGAACCCGGCGATGTCCGTCTGGTAGACGGCCACCGAGGGGACGCCGATCCGGTCGGCCACGAAGGCGCCGTACGCGGCGAAGGCGAACGGGGACGCGAGGTGCACCACGTCCGGGACGAACCGGCGCAGCGCCACCTCCACCTTGCGGCTGGGCAGGCCGATCCGGAACGTCGGGTACCCAGGCAGCGGCACGGACGGGATCCGGATCACGTCGTCCCCGCCGACGACCGCCGGGGCTGGCGGTTCGGGGGCGATGACCAGTGGCGTGTGGCCACGGTGGCGCAGGTGTTCGACCACCCGCTGCACCGAGTGCGCCACGCCGTTGACGTCGGGCAGGAACGACTCCGTGACGATCGCTACGCGCATGGCCTCCACGGTGCTGGCGCTATGTCGTCAACTCACCACCAGCACGTGACGTAGGGCGGAACATTTGGCTACACATCGGACTTCGGCGCGCCGCCTCCTTTGTTGATGAAGGGCACCTTCATGCGGCCATCGGCCCATGAAGATGCCCTTCATCAACGGGGCGGCGGGCAATGCACATTGAGTTGATAGGAATACTGTGGTTTACTCGGCGCCATGGTTGCCACCGCTGCTCCGCTGATCCGGCGGCTCCGCGTCGACCTGGTTCGCGTCGCGAGCGCGCTCTGTCCGTCCTGCTGAAACGCCGGCTCATCCCCGTTCAGCAGGAAAGGATCCTCGCGTTGACCTCGCACGCCCTCACCAAGCCCCACCTTCACACGCAACTCCGCACCGTCGTCGACGGCATCCTCGCTGAGCGCGCGCAGTGGCTGCCGACAGTCCAGTTCGACGCGGCGCAGCGCTGGTACCGGCGCGTTGACACCAGCCATCTCGGCGATGGGCTGGACGTCGAGGCGTGGATCCTCAGCTGGCTGCCCGGGCAGGGCACCGGCCTCCACGACCACGGTGGCGCGTCCGGAGCGTTTGCGGTCGTCACCGGCACGCTGCACGAGCACTCGGCCCGCACCGGCCTCAGCGGTCCGCCGCGCCTGCTCACGTCCAGCCGCACGTCCGGCCAACTCCGCACGTTCGGCTCGCACCACCTGCACGACGTCGTCAACGTGGGCAACGAGCCGGCCGTCAGCGTGCACGTCTACTCCCCCACGATCACCACGATGACCCGCTACCGCTGGACCCGCCGCGGCGCGGTCGTCACGGCCGTCGAGCGCGCCGGGGCAGACTGGTGAGCGCGACCACCCGACCGTCGGGCGCGGCGAGCATCGACGAACTCCTCGACGCGGCCCGGCAGCGGCTCGTCCGTGTCACCCCTGAGCAGGCGCACGCCGAGGTGAGCGCCGGTGCGGCGCTACTGGTGGACATCCGTCCGGCTGCGCAGCGGGCCATCGAGGGCGAGTTCGCCGGGTCGCTGGTCATCGAGCGCAACGTGCTGGAGTGGCGCTTCGACCCGGCCAGCGATGCGCGGATCCCGGAAGCCACCGGGTACGACGTCCGGGTCATCGTCGCGTGCTCCGAGGGGTACACCTCCAGCCTCGCGGCGGCGGCGCTTCAGGACCTCGGCCTGCATCGGGCCACCGACTTGGACGGCGGCTTCGTGGCCTGGCGGTCCGACGGCCTTCCGACGCGCTGAGTTCCCCAGGCCGAAACCTAGCGCCGGGCCGGCAGGTCGTAGCTGTGGCCGGGTTTCGCCAGTTCGACCGGGCCGTCGAACGCGGCTGTGGCTTCGGCGAGCGTCGCGGCCTCGTCGCCCCACGCGTGCACGAGGTGGGTGAGGACGAGGCGGCGCGCGCCGGCCTTACGGGCGTGCTCGCCGGCCTCGCGCCCGGTGAGGTGCAGGTCGGCCGGGTGCGGTTCGCTGTCCAGATAGGACGCTTCGCACAGCAGCAGGTCGGCGTCGCGGGCCAGGTTGACCAGCGCCTCGGTGACGCCGGTGTCTGCCGAGTACGCCAGTGAGGCGCCGCCGTGCTCGATCCGGAACCCGAACGTCTCGACCGGGTGGTTCATCCGTTCCGCGACGACCTGGAACGGGCCGATCTCTAGCGCGCCTGGCTCCAGCGTGTGGACGTCGTACACGTCGTCCACTGTGGATTTCTGGTAGTCCGGCCCGTAGATCCGGGAGAGCCGCTCGGCGGTGCCGGACGGTCCGTACAGCGGCAGCGTCGGCAGCGGGCCCGACGGGTTGTAGCGGCGTACCACCACGTAACTGCACGCGTCGAGCATGTGGTCGCAGTGCAGGTGGCTGAGGAGGATCGCGTCGACGCCGTCGATGCCCGGGTAACGCTGCAGCGCGCCGAGCGAGCCTGTGCCGAAGTCGACGAGGAGGCGGAAGCCGTCCGCCTCGACCAGGTACGCGGAGCATGGCGAGTCGGGGCCCGGGAAGCTGCCGGCGCAGCCGAGCACGGTGAGCCTCATGTGGCCACGCCCGCGGGGTTCACGGTGGCGAACGCGCCGGTGTGCTCAGCGTTGAGCTGCGGCCCGAGGAAGCGCCGGCCCAGCCGTGCGAACGGCTCGGCGTCACCTGTGGCAAGGAAGCGGTGTCGTGGCGGCGGGGCATCGTCAGGCCGGAGCAGATCACGCTGGGTGAGCACCCGGTAGACGTCCTTCGCGGTCTCATCCGCGCTCGACACCAGCGTCACACCATCTCCCATCGCCAGGCCGATCACCCCGGTAAGCAGCGGATAGTGCGTGCAGCCCAGGACGAGCGTGTCGACCTCGGCACGTTGCAGCGGCTCCAGGTACGCCTGCGCCAGCCCCAGGATCTGCCGCCCGCTGGTTACCCCGCGTTCGACGAACGACACGAACTCCGGGCACGCCACGGACGTGAGCTGTACCTCCGGCGCGGCGTGGAACGCGTCGTCGTACGCCTGCGACGTGACCGTGGCTCGGGTGCCGATGACGCCGATCCGGCCGGTACGGGTGGCCGCGACCGCGCGCCGCACCGCCGGCAGCACGACCTCGACGACCGGCACGTCGTACCGCTCGCGGGCGTCCCGCAGGCACGCCGCCGACGCCGAGTTGCACGCGATGACGAGCATCTTGACGCCCGAGTCGACCAGATGGTCCATCACGTCGAGGGCGTACCGGCGCACCTCGGCGAGCGGCTTCGGCCCGTACGGCACGTGGGCGGTGTCGCCCACGTAGAGGACCTGTTCATGGGGGAGCTGATCGAGGATCGCACGAGCCACGGTGAGCCCGCCGACCCCCGAGTCAAAGATCCCGATGGGCGCATCCGTCACGAACCGAGCGTACGTCCCCCGACGGGGTCGCCGCGTGTCAAGAAGCCGACAAGGTGACCGCCGCCTCTGTGACGATCGTCTCCAAAATGGCACGAAACTCCCAGGGCCTCTGACCAGCCACGGGACCGCGAGAGAGCGCTCCTACCGCATGGTGCTGAGCGACAGCGCGAACCGCCCGTCGGAGTCCGTCCACCAGTCGGAGAGGGCGAATCCGGCGACCTCCAATTCCGCCGTCACGCCCTCACGCTGGAACTTCGCCGATACCTCCGTGCGCATCTCCTCGCCATCGGCAAAGTGGACGTCCAGGTCGAGCCCGGCGACGTACACGTTCTGCGCCCGGCGTGACCGGAGTCGCATCTCGATCCACTCGTGCTCGGCGTCCCACCGGGCCACGTGGTCGAACGCGTCAAGGTCGAAGTCGGCTTTCAGCTCGCGGTTGAGGACGGCGAGCACGTTCTTGTTGAAGGCGGCCGTGACCCCGGCGGCGTCGTCGTAGGCGGGCACGAGGACGTCCGGGCTCTTCACCAGATCGGTGCCGAGCAGCAGCGTGTCGCCGGGCACCAGCGTGCGGCGCAGGTCGGCGAGGAACACGGCACGGTCGGCCGGCACCAGGTTGCCGATCGTGCCACCGAGGAATGCCACCATCCGCCGGCCGCCCGCCGGCAACTGGCCGAGCTGGTGCTCGAAGTCGGCGACGAGCGCGTGCACCGCGAGCCCCGGGTACTCCGCCCGCAGCGCCTCCGCCGCCTCGGCCAGCGCCGACTCCGACACGTCCACGGGCACGTATCGCTCCAGCGTGTCGTGGCGGCGCATGGCGTCGAGCAGCACCCGGCTCTTCTCCGACGAGCCCGAACCCAGCTCGACGAGCGCGGTGGCGTCGGAGTCGGCGGCGATCTCATCAGCCCTGGTTTCAAGGATCTCCCGCTCGGCCCGGGTCGGGTAGTACTCCGGCAGCCGGGTGATCTCCTCGAAGAGGACGCTGCCGTGCTCGTCGTAGAACCACTTCGGCGGCAGCCACTTCGGGTCGCTCGTGAGGCCACGGCGGGCGTCCGTCCGCAGGGCTTCGCCCAGGAAATCGGGCGGCAGCAGGTTCTCGACGACGAACTCAGGCCTATTCACGGGTTCTCCGTTCGGTCGGGATTAGGCGGGTCGAGCGCGAGCGGCGCCACCGCGACGCCGTCCGGGGTGGCGGTGAGCACGGACCGGTCGGGCACGTCATGCCAGCCCGGCTCGTCGTCGAACGGCTCGGAGGCGACCACGACCCCTCGGGTGTCCGCCCGCCAGGACAGGGTGTCGCCCCAGGTGGTGGCGGCGATGCTGCGCCCATCGGTGGCGAGCAGGTTGAGCCGGCCGCCGCCCGTGGCCGCGGCGAGGCGGACGACGGCGGCGAGCGCCTCGGCGAGGCCACCCGCGGACGCCAGCCGTTGCCGGACCAGCAGCCAGAGCAGCGCCGAGTCGGTGGGCACCTCCAGGGTGAGCAGCTCGGCCGGGGTGAGGCCGGCGGCGAGCGTGGCCACCGACGTCGGCCAGCCAGGGATCGCGCCGTTGTGGCTGAACAGGTGCCGGCCCTCGGCGAACGGTGCAGCGGCGGCCTCCCCGTACGGCATCCCGTCGGTGCCCGAGCGCACCGCCGCGAGCAGCGCCCGGGTACGTACGACCCGGCCGAGGTCACGCACGAACGGGTCCGTCCACATCGGGCGGTCGCTGCGGTACCGCGCCGGCTCCGGATCGCCGTCGGCGTACCAGCCGATACCGAAGCCGTCCGCGTTCACCGTGCCGTACCTCTGCCGGCGCGGCGCCCACGACTGCCGCAGCAACGCGTGCGGCGGATCGACCAGCAACTCCCCGATCGGCGTTGCCGGCCCGAGAAAGGCCAGGTGCCGGCACACGTCAGGCCTCCTCCGGGCCAGCGTCCCGCGCGCACCGGAAGCCGGTGAAGATCTGGCGCCGGATCGGGTAGTCCCAGTTGCGGAAGGTGCCTCGGCAGGCCAGCTTGTCGGTGGCCCACGAACCGCCGCGCAGGATCTGAAACTTCGGCCCGAAGAACACTTCCGAGTACTCGCGGTACGGGAACGCGGCGAACCCCGGGTAGCCGGCGAACGTGGACGACGTCCACTCCCAGACGTCCCCGATCAGCTGCCGTACGCCCAGCGGCGACGCCCCGGCCGGATACGAGCCCACCGGCGCCGGCTGGAGGTGCCGCTGGCCCAGGTTGGCATGGTCTGGCGTCGGATCCTCGTCGCCCCACGGGTAGCGCCGGGACCGCCCACTCGCTGGATCCCAGCGCGCCGCCTTCTCCCACTCGACCTCCGCCGGCAGGCGCTTGCCGGCCCAGCGCGCGTAGGCCTCGGCCTCATGCGCGCTGACGTGCTGCACCGGCTCGCCGGCGGGCACCCGTTCGGTGACGCCGAACCGCCTGCGCAGCCAGCCATCGCCGTCGCGCTGCCAGAACCCCGGCGCTTCGAGCCCTGCGTCGACACGATGCGCCCAGCCCGGCTCGGACCACCAGCGCTCGTCGTCGTACCCGCCGTCGGCCATGAATACCTGGTAGTCGGCGTTGCTCACCGGCGTGGTGTCGATCCAGTACGCGCCGGTGCGGGCCGGATGCGCTGGGCGCTCGTTATCCAGGGCCCACGGTTCGGTCGAGGTGCCCATCGTGAACTCGCCCGCCGGCACGAGCACCTCGACAGGGAACGCATCGCCCGGGGCCGGCGGGGGCGGCGGTGCGTGCAACGCCGACTCGCCGATCCGCAGCTGGTGCGTGGCGACCATCGTCTCGTCGTGCTGCTGTTCGTGCTGCAGGATCATCCCGAACGCGAACCCGGTTTCCACCAGCGGCTGGCCCTCCAGCGGCACGCCTTCGAGGACATCGAAAACCTTGTCGCGCACCGTCGACACGTACCGCCGCGCCTCGGCCGGACCGAGCAGCGGAAGCTGCGGGCGGTCGCCGCGCGGATGGCGGAACGCGTCGTACAGCTCGTCGATGTCCTGGCGTACCGG
>Ga0210378_10000492_pt1 | contig 20034 bp, 17 predicted proteins | sample PLM1_60_b1redo_FD_155465 | JGI IMG/M metagenome (GOLD analysis project Ga0210378, IMG submission 155465) | Groundwater sediment microbial communities from an aquifer in East River, Colorado, USA - PLM1_60_b1 redo | ecosystem: Environmental > Terrestrial > Soil > Riparian zone | place: USA: East...
CCTTTCCTTCGTCGAGGCAGTCGAACGCCTTGCCGCGAGCACGGGGGTGACGCTTCGCTACGAGGGTGAGACGGCCACCGACAGAAAGGCCACCGGGCGGCGCCAGGCGCTGCACCGAGCCATCGCCGAAGCCGCGGCCCTGTTCCACAGGATGCTGCTGGAGGGGCGCGAGGCGTCGGAGGCTCGGGCGTACCTAGACTCGCGCCGGATCGAGCGCTCCAGCATCGATAGGTTCGCGGTGGGCTACGCACCCGGCTACCCCGACTTCCTGCTCAAGCGGCTCTCGAAGGCTTACTCACCCGAAGTCCTGGTCGAGTCCGGGCTGGTCGCGAAGGACGCCGGAGGAGCTCTGCGGGACAGGTTCCGGGGCCGCATCATGTTCCCCGTCCACGATCTCTCTGGGAACGCCGTAGGTTTTGGCGGGCGCCTGCTGGCGGGCCCGGGCGCGCCTCCTAATGCTGCGAAGTACGTGAACTCTCCCGAGACATCCGTGTACCACAAGGGCACGCTGCTCTACAACCTCAATCGCGCCAAGGCCGACATAACTCGATCGGGGCGGGCCTTCCTGGTGGAGGGGTATACGGACGTGATCGGCCTCGATCAGGCCGGGATCCCGGGCGCGGTGGCTACGTGCGGAACGGCCCTCGGTGAGGATCACATACGGCTGCTGGCCCGCTTCACTGAAAGGGTGATCCTTGCATTCGACTCCGACGAGGCTGGAGCGCGCGCGGCCGAGCGAGCGTTCGAGTTCCAGGAACGTTACGTGGTGGATCTGGCGGTCCTGGTTCTGCCCGAGGGCAAGGACCCGGCGGATTTCGCTCAGGCCCGCGGGGCCGACGCCCAAGAAGCCTTCCAAGAACTGGCCGCGCAAGCTACTCCTCTTGTCGAGTACATGATCGACCGAATGCTCATCGGCCTCGACCTGACCACCCCCGAGGCGCAGACGCGAGCCGTGCGAGCCGTGGTGGATCGCGTCCTGAAACAGCTCGCGGATCCAGTCCTGCGCGAGAAGTACGCGGTCCTGACTGCGGACAAGATCGGCCGGACGACGGTGAGCGAGAACGCGGTTCTACTTGAGCTCCAGCGCGCCGAAGAACCCGCCGACGGCCCGGCGCGGCAATCAGTCCGGCTCTCGCCGCAGCAAAAGGTCGAACGCGAGGCGCTGAAACTTCTGCTCCAGGCCCCGGAGCTCTGCTCCCGAAGGCTGCCGCTGCTCGACGTCCAGGAGTTCATGACGCCCGGGTACCGCCGGGCGTTCGAGTTGATCCGCCAGACCGGTGGTGCGGGGGAGAGCGTGTCCGGCCTGGTCGGCGCGGCGTTGGAAGGCTCGCGCGGCGAACAGACGAGCAAGCTGATCGCGACGTTGGCGGTGGAACCACTCGAGACCCTGGGCGATCCCAACAACGAATATGTCGAGCGGGTCTTCATCCGGCTGGAGGAGTTCGCCCTGACGCGGCGAGCCGAGGAGATAAGGGGCAGGCTCGAACGGCTGAACCCGCTGACGGCGGCAGACGAGCACCGGGCGCTCTTCGAGGAGTTCGCCGGTGTCGAGGGAGCGCGCATGAGACTACGAGAGGCCTACGAGGCGGGTGGCTCGCCGTAGCAGACAAGGCAACAGTCGCTTCATCTGGGAAACTGATTGGCATCCAATCTCCGGCCAAACCCATGACTATGGCGACGGAAACGAGCCAGCCTGCAGCAGACAGCTTTGCCGACCCGATGACGGACGAGGCTATCCCAGAGATTCCCGAAGCCGTCCAAGCCATCGGCGTAGAAGAGGCCAAGGAGATCCTGCTGGCCCTCGGCCGCGAGCGCCGCTTCGTCACCTCCGAAGAGCTCATGGAGGTGCTCCCCGTCGAGGAGCTAACCCCGGAGCAGGTGGAGGACTTCCTCACGCAGATCGAAGAGCACCTCCGCCAAGAGGGTATCGAGGTCCGCGAGGAGATCATCGAGGAGCTCGAGGGCGACAGCGAGACTTTCAGGTCGGCGCTCCCGCGAGACGAAGAGCCGCTGAAGGCCCCGACCAACGATCCGGTCAGGATGTATCTCAAGGAGATCGGCAAGGTCCCGCTCCTCACCGCGGCACAGGAGGTGGACCTGGCAATGCGTATCGAGGGGGGAGAGTTCTCTACCGAACTCATCACCGCGATCGACGGTCAGGGCAAGGTGGACCAGAAGCAGTTCCGAAGGGTCGTGGACTCGGTGGTCCGGATCCGCGAGCATCAGCTGGATCCGGAGAAGCGCCTTCGCCATGAGGGCATCGGCCGAGAGAAAGCCTCTCGCAACTTCCGTCCCAAGACTCGCCCGGAGGCCGTCGACTTCCTCAGGCGCGTGGAGCGCGACGGCCAGCTGGCCAAGAAGAAGCTGATCGAGGCGAACCTCCGGCTGGTCGTCTCGATTGCCAAGCGCTACGTGGGCAGGGGGATGCTGTTCCTTGACCTGATCCAGGAAGGGAACCTCGGGCTGATCCGCGCGGTCGAGAAATTCGACTACTCGAAGGGGTACAAGTTCTCGACCTACGCGACGTGGTGGATCCGCCAGGCGATCACCCGAGCGATCGCCGATCAGGCGCGGACGATCCGCATCCCCGTTCACATGGTGGAGACGATCAACAAGCTGGTTCGCGTCCAGCGCCAGCTTCTCCAGGATCTGGGACGCGAGCCCCTTCCGGACGAGATCGGCCATCAGATGGGTGTCGGCGCCGACAAAGTCCGCGAGATCCTGAAGGTAAGCCAGGAGCCCGTTTCACTGGAGACGCCGATCGGCGAAGAGGAGGACTCCCACCTCGGGGACTTCATCGAGGACTCAGAGGCCGTTGTTCCTATCGACGCCGCGAGCTTCATCCTGCTCCAGGAGCAACTCGAGTCGGTGCTGCACACGCTTTCAGAGCGCGAGAAGAAGGTGATCCAGCTGAGGTTCGGACTCCTGGACGGTCACCCAAGGACGCTGGAGGAGGTCGGCCGGGAGTTCGGGGTCACGCGAGAGCGGATCAGGCAGATCGAATCCAAGACGCTCTCGAAACTGCGCCACCCCTCGAGATCGCAGAAGCTTAGGGACTACCTGGAGTAGCTAGTCGGGGACCACGACGTCGGGGCCGAGCCGACCCCGGACGGCGGAACCCGCACGTTCGACGGCTCCGTGAACAACCGACAACCCGCTGCGCCCTGCATCCGCCGTCTTCTCCCTTGCCAGCATCGCGGCGCGCTGGATAGGCGGAGACCCGGAGAATTCCTGCCAGGCTCGGCGTATCTCCTCGTAACGCTCTCGGCCCGCTCGGGTGCCGAGAACGTAGCCCACCCCGAGCCCGAGGAACAGTCCAGTCTTGAAGCTCATGTTCCCCTCCTTTCCTCCAGTCCATTCTTACCCAGGACAACGCATTACCAACGCTGGCGGGAGCTGGAGAAGCCGCTGGTACACTGGCCCGGCGGCCGCCTCAGGCCGACATTCCGGGGTAGCTCAACCGGCAGAGCGGGGGCCTGTTAAGCCCAAGGTTGTGGGTTCGAGTCCCACCCCCGGAGCCACTATGCTGACCCGAGGGGCGGTAGCTCAGTGGGTCAGAGCAGCGGACTCATAATCCGCCGGTCGCTGGTTCGAGTCCAGCCCGCCCCACCGTGTTTGGGCAGGTCAGAGGCCATGTTCGGTCGGCGAGCAGGCGGCCCTCGCCGTTTCAGGCCGCAACCAGGCCGCAAGACTTCGAGCAACCTACGCTGGGATTAGCGCACGGACGGCGAAGACGGGCAACATAAGGTGGCTGGCCTTGTCTGATGTAGAGCCGGTCCCTCCGAGCCCGTCAAGGATCTTCGAGATCAAAACAGGGCGTTCCTGGGGAACCTCTACAGGCTCAACCTTCTTCCACCGTCGAGCCGAGAGCTGCTTGTGAAACGAGGCGAACTGGGCGTTGCTGATCATCTTTAGGTCAAAGGCTCGCTGAGCAGCCGCGGCCATCGACAATCCATACGTGGCTTTCACGCCCATAAGGACCCGCAGCGTGAGGGGAGCCGCCAGGGCTGTCCTTCCAGAAGACCGCGGCAGAAGGAACGCGCCAGCGAATCGGTATGCCTCGGGCTCAGCTCGCTTGCGGTCCAACCCGGGCCTAAGGGTGTGCAGGATGAGGTGCCCAAGTTCATGGCTCACGCTAAGCCGATCCCGGTCCCCCGAGCCTCCGGCCATCAGCGCGATGATGGGCCGGCCACCCATTCGGAAGTCCGGCCACGATGAGAACGCGAAATGGTCCTCCATGTCACCGGGTAGCCGAACTACGATGACTCCAGCCCGTTCCACCGCCCGGATGACGTTGGCTACGGGGTCGCCCTTGTCGAGCCCAAGCGAGACGCGAGCCTGTGCGGCGACGTGTTCGATGTCGTCCAGACTGGCGACGTTCTCAACTGGCTCGATGCCCACCGGAGGGAGCTTCAGCCGGTCCTCGGCCCGCTGGACGACCTCCACGACCTGTTGCACCTGGGCCCGAATCTGCTTGCCGACTTTGCTCGCGCCCCGTGCGAGCTTTCGGTAGTGGCCGACCGGAAGATCCGGTACGCGGCCAAGGTGGAAGAAACTGACCGGGTAGCTCGTGGCCTGGGCGATCTTGGCCACTGTGCCCTCCGAAGGCTTGAGAACACGCCCAGCCTCGATATCGCTGAGGGTCCCTTGAGAGATACTCGCAGCCTCAGCGAGCTGCTGTTGTGTGAGGCGGCAAGCCTCCCGCGCAAGTCGTATCCTCTCGCCGATCACTCCGCCGCACCGTCCCCCGATTCGTGGTCTTCCTCAAACTCGGACGGATCGAATACATCCTCGGTCGGAAGGTCATCCTCGCCGGGGATGAACCGCAGGTCTTCTCCTTCAGGCTGAGTGAAGGCACGTCGCCATTCCAGCTTTGGCCGCTGGCCGTACTGCCATATCCCAGTCGGTTTGGACAACGCCAGGAACAGCTCTCGTTCCTTGTTCGTTGCCCAGTCCAGGATGTAGTTGGCGACCTCGGGGATAATTGCCCCGCCCACCGTGATGGGCAGCCGAGGGAAGCCATTGCGTGAGTAGAACAGCTTCTTGGCGAGGCTCAGTCCCGGGTGTGGTGGCCCATCCCCCCGCGCCTTGAGCACTCTGAGTACGAGTGGCATCCGCTTCAGCTCGATACCCGAGTTCGCCAGGATGCGACCTCGTTCCCACTCCTTGGGCTCATTCTTGGGCTCCTCTTTGCGAAGATGTACGCTGGTGCCGAACCGCGCAACATGCGACCACAACCAAGGATCGAACGGCAGTTCGTTGGTGGCGAAGAAGCTGTCGGCCAGCGAGACGCTGTGATCGAGGCCGGTACGGACGGCGAGGATCGCTGGCGTCAGGTAGGTTAGGACCTGCTTCGGATCCTCTAGGTTAGGTGTGGACATCGCGCCGATATTATCGGCAGCAAATCCACATGTCAACACAGGAGCCGTGACTTTCTTCTGGCGAGTCGGCTCTTGGCGACCTCGTTGACCGTGGCGGATCAATCTCCCGAATGCACGCTGGCCAGTCGTTCAAGGTCCACATTCGAGGCTGGCCTCCAGACGAGCTGCCACGTCGTCCAGATCCTCGTCGAATACATGGCCGTAGACCGTCAGCGTGAAGGCGGCCGAGCGATGGCCCAGGATAGCCTGGACCGCCTTGGGCGATGCACCCGAATGGATGAGTCCTGCGGCCGCCGAGTGCCGTAGGACGTGCACTCCAACGGCCGGGATGCCCGCTCGTCGAAGGGCTGGCTGCCACTGCCGGTGGTAGAAGTTCGAATGGCGGAGAGGACCTCCATCTGGTGCTGGGAAGAGGAGAGCGCCGGGATCGCTTGTTACTCGCTCTTCGAGGTGTTCTGCGATATCGCCCGCCAGGCCCGGCGTCAGCGGAACCCGCCGTGCGGCGTGGGTCTTCGTTAGCCCGAATAGCAACTCGGTGCCCACCTCGGCAAGCGACTCTTCGATGATGAGGCGTCGGCGAAGGAGGTCGACAGATCGGCGCCGAAGGGCTGCTGCCTCTCCGAACCGCAAGGCGAGCGTGCCCAGGATCCGCACCAGGAGGTCATACGGCTCGGCCATGGCCCGTGCGATGCGCTGAACGTCCGCGGGTTCGAGGTAGGCAGCCTCGCGGTGGGGGATACGCGGCAGGTCGGCGTCGGCCGCCGCGTTCCGCGTGATCAGCCCCTCTCGAGCGGCGGCCTTCAGCATCATGGAGAGCACGATGTGGGCCTGCCGGACCCTGGAGGCCGAGAGGCCGTCTGCCTGCATGCCGTTGATCCATGCCTGCACGTCGCTGGGGCCAATGCCGGCGAGCTGCCACCGTCCGAATTTGGGGAGGATCCGGCTGCGGAGCATCGACCGATATCCGAAGGCCGTCTTCGGCTTAAGGATCGGCGTTCGGGCCTCGATCCAACGATCGGACCACGCTGCAAGCGTGATCTTGCCGAGTGCGGGATCTACCCATGTTCCTCGGGCTTTCGCCACCTGCACCTCGGCGAGCCAACGCTCGGCATCGGAGCGCCGATCGAAGGTCTGCGATCGTTCGTAGTTGTCGGGGCCGCGATAGCGGGCTCGCCATGCTGTGTCTTTGCCGCCGCAGGAGGGGCACGTGAGTGCCCTCGGTCCGACGGTCTTGGCGCACTTGCGGCACCGCTTCTGGACATGCGCCATCAGCGCCTACCTCGGCTCCTCGGTTTGGGGGTTGTCTCCAGTTGCAGCGCTGGCTCCAGTTCCTGCAGGAGGGTCCTCGTGATGTGACCCCGCAGGGCTTGGATCGTCCGCGCAGATGCGCCTCCCGGCGCGAGTTTCCGGAGCCGCGCATCTCGCTCCTCGGCGAGCGAGCGCGACCAGAGCGACCCTGCGGCCCGGGCCACCTCCTCTGGCGAGACCCCGAGCCTGCGGCTAGCCTTGTGCTCCGCCACGCCGATCGGACTGATGACGTATCCGCTGACGGTGCCGTGCCGACCGCGGACGATCTGGGCGGACGCATCTGTCGTGAACTCCCAAGAAGTGGCGCGCCCGAGGACTTGGGCAACGAGTTCGTCAACGTCGATGGCGACGCCTGCGTCGATGAAGACCTTGCCGCCCGAACTCAACAGGGTTTCCAGGTCGGTGGCCAATACCCGGACCAAAACGGTCAGCTGGGGGAGGGTTAGGTCCGCCGTGCCCCGTTCCACGCCCGCGATCACCCCTCGGGTCATGGATGGGCTCCCGGCGGCCCATGCCAGCCGCGCCAGCTCGTCCTGGGTCAGCCTGAGCTCGCGGCGCCGCCGACGCACACGCTGGGCGATGAGTTCCCGGAACGGTCTTGCCTCCGCCATTGCCCGCCCATCTTACACCTCAAGGGTGCGGTGTGGCGCCCTTGACTGATGCTATTCTGGTGCGCGTGAGCGCACCCTTGAGGAACCGGCTCCTCGCCTGGCGGCGTGAGCGGGGGCTTTCCCTGGCCGATGTGGCCGGTCTCACCGGATACAGCCAAGCCATGCTCTCCCGAGCGGAGCGTGGGGAGCGGGTGTTCTCGGCGATGGCGCGGGTTCGGGTCGCTCGGCGCCTGGGCGTCTCCATCGCGGAGCTCTTCGACCCCGACGATGCCGTCGGAGGCGCGGCGTAGATGGACCTCGGGACGAAGCAACTCGCCACCCTCGCCGAGGTCTCTGCCTTCCTGCAAGTCCCACCCAAGACGTTGTATCGGTGGCGCTCGGTGGGGGAGGGTCCCCCGGCGTTGAAGGTGGGCCGGCACCTGCGATACCGCTGGCGGGAGGTAGAGGCATGGCTCGAGACGCGGGCTCGTGGAGGCGCCCCGGTCAGGAGGAGGCCTCGGTGAACCCCCCCGATCCAGATGAACGGAGTTCACGATCCACACCCAGGACACGCCGCCGGGGGGAGCACCCGCAACTGCAGCTCGTCGCCGCGGCGACGATCCCGCCCCGGTCCGTGCGATGGGCATGGAGGAACCGGATCCCGCTGGGGACGCTGACCGGTCTCGCTGGCCAGCCCGGGCTGGGCAAGACCACGATCGCCCTCGATATCGCTGCCCAAGCATCTCGAGGGGAGCTCGACGGCGACCTGTGGGGACCCCCGGCAGACGTGATCATCGCTACGGCCGAGGACTCGCTCGAGACCACCTTACGTCCTCGCCTCGAGCTGGCCGGCGCTGACCTCGAGCGGATCTATTTCGTGATGGTAGGCGACGGGGGTTCCTTCAGCCTGCCGAGGGACCTCGACCGGCTCGAGGAGCTTCTCGCGGCTGGCCCGAGGGCTCGCCTGCTGGTGATCGACCCGTTGATGGGACACCTCGACGATGGCACCGACTCGCACAAGGAGCATCCCGTCCGACGTGCGCTCGGGCCGCTCAGTAGTTTCGCCGAAGGCCACGACCTGGCGATCGTTGCGATTCTGCACATGAACAAGGGTGAGATGGACGACCTGCTGCGCCGGGTCGGCGGCTCCATTGGGATCGTAGCGGCCTGTCGGTCGGTCCTGGTCGTCGCGGCCCACCCGGGAGCGAACGATCGCGATGAACGAGTGCTCGTTGATGCCAAAGGGAACCTGGCGCCGCTCACCTCGTCGCTTCGCTACCGCATGGAGGATGGGACCATCCTGGGCCAGTCCGGGGAAACCATTCACGCTGCCCGGGTGCAGTGGGGACCCGAAGAGCCGGACGTGAACCGGTACAACCTGCTGGTCAGAGCTGGCGGGCGACCCAAGCCACCGCGCCACCTCGCACGGGACTTTCTGCGATCAGCCCTGGGAGCGGGGCCGCGGTTGGGCTCCGAGGTTCAGGCTGAGGCCGAGGAGGTCGGTATCTCGGCGCGGACGCTCGACCGAGCCAAGGCCGATGAACACATTGAGTCGGTCAAGGAGGACTTCCAGGGCCCTTGGAATTGGCGGCTTCCGACCGAATCGGAGGACTCCACCTCCCGAGAGGAATGGCGTCCTTCGAGTGCCGACGAAGTCGTTTCTGCTGGTCACCACAAAGGACGCCAAGCTTCCCAGGACTGGCGCCCTTCGGGCGCTCAGACCTCCACCGAAAAGCCGAACCCGAGTGGCGAAGGAGACGATGGCCGCCAAGCATTGACCCTGTGGCACCCTTCGGCTCCACCTGCGGAAAGACCACCCCCGGAGGGCGAAGGGCGCCAGCAGCCCGGAGAGCCGGGCGCATCTCCTTCGCCACCGGATCTTGGTCTGCCTGGGTTCGACCTCACGGCCGTCGCCGCGATGGTCACGCAAGAGCGAGGGCGGGGTCACGCCGACGAGGCATCGCCGTGCTGCTCGGCACCGCAGGCGGCCCAACACCCGCCGGCTTCGCGCAGTGGACCGGCTCCACCGAGGGCGGTAAGGGGGTCGTCGTGAAGGACGCACGGTGCCTCGTCGACGGTACCGAACTCCTCACTGACGCCATCGCGAAGTTCGCCGCGAGTGTGGCGAAAGGCCGATACGAGGAGGCTGAGCAATTCGCCTCGCTCGCCTTCTACCTGATCCAACACCGAGTCGATGAGCCAGAGCAATGAAGAGCAGCGGTTGGATGGCCGGGATGGTCCGCCATGAAGAGGGTCTGCAGCCAGCCGGGCTGCCCGAACGTGAGCCCTTGCGCCCTGCATCCGCCGCGGGGCGGGTGGGCCGCCTGGCAGCGGGCCAATCCGGGAGCCGCCAAGGCCTATCGGGGGGACTGGCCGGCGATCCGCAAGCGGGTCCTGGCCGAGGAGCCACGCTGCCGCCTCTGTGGTGCCTCGGCGAGCGACGTCGACCACATGCTGCCCGTCTCACGCGGGGGAACGCATGAGCGGTCGAACCTCCGCGCCCTGTGCGGTCCGTGTCATCGACGGCGGACGGCTCGCCAGACCCACCGGGGGGGTGGGGGGTCGCCGCAGTTCGGCCCTATCTAGGATTGCACGCACGCTCCAAGCACGCGTTCCCAGGTTCCGGGCCCGATTTCGCCGTTTCCGGTTTTTTCCTCCCGTCCGGCCGAGGAGCGCCTGGTGATGCGGGACCGCATCGTCGAGCTCCGCCGTGTTCCGGCTGGGGACCTCTTGCCCGATCCCAGGAACTGGCGTCGTCACCCGCCTGCCCAGGCCGCGGCTCTGCGATCCATGCTCGAACGGGTCGGGTTCGCCGACGCGCTCCTGGCCCGGGAGACCCCCGAAGGTCTGCGCCTGATAGACGGCCACCTCCGGGCCGGGTTGACCCCACAGGACACCGTGCCGGTGCTGGTGCTAGACCTCGATGAGGCCGAGGCCGGCGCGGTCCTGGCTACCCTGGACCCGATTGCGGCGATGGCCGCCGTCGACCAAGACGCGCTCCTGGCGCTCCTGGGTGAGATCTCCCTCCCAGATGGGGAGGTGTCCGCCATGCTGGGCCGCCTTGCCCGAGCCACGTCGACCGCAGGCCTGACCGACCCGGATGACATCCCGGCTCCGCCTGAGGAGCCGAGGACCCGTCTGGGGGACTGCTGGATCCTGGGCCCACACCGGCTTCTCTGCGCCGACGCTCGCTCGCCGGAGGCGGTGGAGCGGCTCCTGGACGGTTCCGTGATCGACCTCGTGGTGACCTCCCCGCCCTACAACGTGGGGATCGACTACGCGGCCTACGACGACGCCGAGGTCCCCCGGGACCACTACCTGGCCTTCCTGCGCCTCGCCCTCGAGCCATGGATCGGCGCGCTCGGCTCAGGGCGCTTCTGCGCCTGGAACGTCGGGGTCTCGGCCCGGACCTATCACCTGCACCAGGGTCTGCTTCTGGAGGAGCTCGGTCTCACGCTCAACCGCCAGCTGGTCTGGGTCAAGGCGGGGGTGCCGCTCCCCACCTTTCAGCACACACGGGCGGCCTCACGAGCCCGACGCTACACGCCCGACTATCGCCACGAGGTGATCTACCTCGCCTCCAAGGGCGAACCCGAGGACGGCGCGAGCATCTCGCTCCCCGCCGCCGGCGTCTCCGACGTGTGGGACCACCTCCATCAGTCCCAAGCAACCAGAGACCTCCCCGCAGGGGCAAGCGAGCGCCGCAGTCGCCGACGAAACTCCGGGCTGAAACGCCATGCAGTCAAGGCCCATCCAGCGGCCTTCCCGGTCGGGCTCCCCGAGACACTGATGGGCTACCTCAGCGCGCCGGGGGAGGCGGTGGCCGATCCGTTCGTCGGCTCCGGGACCACCCTGATCGCCGCGGAGCGAACGGGGCGACGCGGATTCGGAATGGAGCTCGACCCGACCTACTGCGACGTGGCGGTGGCTAGGTGGGAGCGCTACACCGGCCGGGAGGCGGTGCGGGAGGATGGGTAGGAGGGGGCCCTTGCCCAAGCGACCCGGTCGGGCCGTGGGCCATCGCCCCCGACCCGAGGTCCTCCACCTGATGCCGAGGGTGGCGAACCAGATCCCCCGCGCCCCGGATGGGCTCCTGGCCTCGACCCGGCGGGCCTGGCGGGTCTTCTGGGAGAGCCCGAAGGCACACCTCGTCACCCCGGAGAACCGTCCCGCCCTGGAGCGGTTGTTCAGGATGCGGGACGACCTGGAGCGGGAGAGTGAAATCTTCCGGCAAGGGCGCCTGGTCTCCGGCTCGGTCGGACAGATCCGGATGAACCCCCTGGCCGGCCACATCCTGGCCTTGGAGGCGGCGATCGTGCGCCTGGAGACCGAGTACGGGATGACGCCTTTGTCCGCCAGCAGGCTGGGCCTGTTGTTCGGCGAAGCATCGAGGTCCTTGGAGGATCTGAACCGGAGGCTCCGTGAGCAAGCAAGCGAAGGTGAGGAGCACGACGATCCCTACGCCGCTCTACTCGAGCCCGATCGTGACGGCGGAGGGCAAGAGCGTCCGAAGCGGAGGGCTTCGAACGCACGGGCCTGAGGTGTGCCGGTGGATCGAAGCCACGGTCCTGCTGGGGCCGGGCGACTTCTACGGCCTTCCGTTTCGCCTGACCTCCTACCAGCGCCGATGGATCTACCGGCTCTTCGAGTACAACCCGGACACCGGCAACTACCGGTACAAGCGTGCCCTGTTCGGGACGGGCAAGGGCAACGGCAAGACCCCATTCGAGGCGGTCCTAGGCAACGCCTGCCTGGCCGGACCGGTGGCCCCGATCGCCCCCTTGGTTCTTGTCGCCGCCTCCACCCGCGACCAGGCAGACCTCGTGTTCGGTGACATGCGGGAGGGTCTGCGCCACGATGACTGCCCTCTCAAGCCCTTTGTCGAGCCGATGCAGTACTCGATCCAGCTGAAGGACTCGCCCGGGGAGGCCAAGCGGGTCGCCGCGGTGGACGGATCGAACGACGGCCCTCGTGCCACGGTGCTGCTGGTCGATGAGCTCCACGAGTGGCTGGGGCGCCTGGAGAACGTGTTCACCGTCCTCGACGGGGCCATCGGGAAGCGGCGGAACGCCTTCACCGTGATGATCTCCACCGCCGGCCACGACCGGGGATCACTGCTCGCGAAGCAGTACGACTACGGCAAGAAGGTAGCCTCGGGCGAGGTCATCGACGACGCATTCTTGTTCGAGTGGTACGAGGCCCCTGACCACCTTACCGATCTGGACGACCCAGGGGTCTGGGAGGAGGCGGTCCGACGGGCCAACCCCGCCCTCGCCGAAGCGGACTTCCTGCGCCTGGACTACGTCCGTTCGCGATACGACGGGGCCCAGGCCATCCCTCGGTATCAGTGGGAGCGCTACCACTTGAACCGGTGGACGGCTGCCGAGTCCATGTGGCTCCCGCCCGATTCGTGGGAGGCGTGCTCGGCGCCCGATCGACCGGTCGCCGGGCAGATCACGTTGGCATTCTCCGGGACGTACTCGAACGACTCGGCGGCTCTCCTCGGCGCAACCGACGGGGGACATCTGTTCGTGATCGACGCCTGGGAGTCCGACGCCGAGCTCGGAGTCGACCGGGCGGCGGTCGCTGCCTCGGTGAAGGCGGCGATCGAGCGTTACCGGCCCTGGCGCTTAGTGTGCAATCCGCTCGGGTGGACCTCGGAGATCCAGGCTTGGGAGGACGTCTACGGCGGGGCGGTGGTGATCTTCGAATGGGCACACCAAGCCAAGCGCAAGGCCGATGCCTGCAGCCAGTTCTACTCGGCGGTGATCGGCGGGACGCTTTCGCACGACGGCGATCCGAGACTTGCCCGGCACCTCGGAGCCGTGGTGGTTAAGGAGACGCCCGATGGCGCCTACATCTCGAAGGGAGGCCGCGAATCCAGACGGAAGGTGGAGCTGGCGGTGGCGGCGATCATGGCCTTCGACCAGTTGGGCGGGAGCGTGGAGCCACTTATTGCTTGGGGTCTGATATGAGACTGTCTAGGTGGCGAGGAGGGCACCTGACGCGGCCGATTCGGGCCCGGCAGTCCTTCATAGACCGACCGGTTGGGCTTCCGGCACGGAAGCCGCGCCTGATTGGATGGGCTCCCCATCATGGTGGGATCCCTCCAAGCAGCTTGTCGTGCATGTCAGACCTTGCCGTGAGAATGTCTCCCCGATCAGTCCAAGAGCCCATACATGCCTGGTGGTGGACGAGGGGGGACGTCATGGCAGTCAGCATGGTCGCTTATAGTTCATCGAGCCGGGGGGAGCGTCCCCGCACAGCAAGATGCGCCCGGTCTCCCCGGGGGTGGCCCGATACCTAGACGAATGTTTCGAGGATCTCTTGGCAAGGGCCACGAAGGGGACCAGTGCGCCTGCCTACTTCGCAACCTCTGATGCGAAGCAGCGGTTCACTGACCTGCGGACCGGCAGTGAAGATGACTTTCTGGCCGCAGCCGACTCGCTGACACAACGTTTGCACACGGCGATGGATGAACGTGCGAAGAAGGGATTCATTGTTGCTGTCCGACGCTCATCAGATCCCAACGGCCCCGCAGGAATCGCACAGGTGGGTGTTCTGAAGCTCGATATCCATGATGAGCCGGCCGCGGCGGCCCGGGAGATCGAGGACGAGCTGACGCTCGAAGCCGTCCAGGGGCTATTGGACCTTCCTGGTGAGCTGCAGAAGGGGGCCGTCTATCCCGATCCCCGTGCAGATAGTGACCTTGTCGTGGGTGATCGGGTCATGGTGGAAACAGCGAAATACTTTCTGCGTTCTCTGGACGTTCAGCAGATTGCGGCCGCCGGCTCCGCTACGAAGTCCTTTGTCGAGGTCGTCGCGAAGGTGGCGCCCGCCAAGCTCGACGACGTCGTCGAGGAGCTCGACGGCTACGACCACGCGATCAGCCCCACAGCGTTTCTCGCTGAACACCCCGAACTATTGGATGAGCATGAGCGAGAGGAGACCCTTCAAGGTTTGGAAGGGCTGACCAGGCCCGTTCGGATCATCGACGTACCGACGAAGCCCCCGCGTGTCGTGGTCAGCGCGGACGGAATCAGCATTCGGGGTGCTGTTATGGACATGCACAAAGTGACCTGGCATCCGTCCAACGGCGGCTGGCAGATTCAGATCGATGTCTCCGAGGAGCCCCGGAAGAGCTATGAATGAGCGTGCTCGGGATCGACTCGAATCATTGACCCAAACGCTTGCCCTGCTCGAGCGTTGGCGCGAAGCGAGTGGACGCAGCACATTCGATGATGCGATCGACCGCTCCTCCATTGAATTCGAAGGGCTGACCCGCGATTTCCCCATTGCCGACATCGAGGCTCTTGGCTCGAATGGCCATCGAGTTGAGCTCACGGCCTTGCGGGGGGGGTGGAGCGTGAATATCTCCGTTCGGCCGGGCGGCAGGTTCGAGATAGATCAGGCAGCCGGACCAATCGATGAAGCCTTTGATGACGAACAGACGATCAAGGCTGCTGAGGAAGCCCGGAATAGCGAGCGAGCGCGGGATCTGCTTGAACTCAGCGGCGAGCTCGATTGCCGCATACGGGTGACGCTACAGAACGAGGCGAGCGAGACCGGGTTCCACTGGATCCGCACCGGGAGCGCGTTGATCGATCACGTGAGGAGACACACCTTCCTCGGGGTCGTCCTGCCCGTATACGAATCGGCGGGGCCGCACCGAATCGTGATCCACGACGCTGGCACGGGTCAGGCCCAGGCCAAGGATTTCGTTGCGCATGGTCCAGATGTGTGGCCACCCGATCCCCCCGGAGTGGACGGGGCAGCATGGGACGAGTATGCGCGAACGTGGTTGAGTGACGGCCGACCGAGGATCCCCCCGCCGGCGGCGCTACTTCCCATTGAGGCCGAGGGGATACCGGACATCACTGATCTCCTGCGATCGATCGCGCACGCCCTGGCCTGGACCTGGGTGGCTTCGAGCGTTCGGGAGGATGGGCGAACAATCAGGGTTCGGTTCGAGGCCTCCCCGGATCTTGAGTTCGACCTCACCCAGCTCCCAAGTTCCGTGCAAGCAGAATACGCGGTGCGCTTGAGCGAGTGGTCCGTTGCGACGACTGACCCGGCACGACGGGAGGCGCTCCATCAGGCGGTCTCGCTCGTCGTGCGGGAGCCCGAGGCCCTCGAACGATCCTCAGAAAGGGTGCTCAGGACGGCGAAGTACTTGTTGCGCCTAGCGCGGCAGGGAACCGTGGCGGAGGCGCTTGCGATCCGCCGATCGGCACGCCAGGCCGCCAGCCAAGCGGCGCAGACGGCGGCAGACTCCAGCCGGAACGCGTCGCGCTCGGTCGTCGATCGGGTTCTTACGCAGGTAGTGGGTGCTTTCGGTGTCCTGCTCGCGAATCAAGCGAAGCTGATCAACGCGACTGTGGCCGGCTGGTTGCTCGTTGGGCTCCTGGCGCTGAGCATTGCCACAGGACTTGTTGCTCTCGTCTTCGAATTCCCAGCCGTGACCTCCGCGCTGGAGGCATTCGACAGGGACATCGAGACCTACTCCGACATGCTGACAGATGAAGACCTCGCCCAGATTAAGGACATGCGAGGCCTTGCCGCGGCCAGGAGCCAGCTTCGAACGGCCCGCTGGATCTCAGCCGCGCTCCTCGCGGCTGCCATCAGCGTGCTGGTTCTGGCCAGGCTCTCCCTTTGAGTACAGGACGCGGGTTAGGGAGCATGACCAACATACCTAGTCCGAAGCCGACCAGCTCGGCCACCGGGTTGGCCTCCCGGCGGGCCCGTGAACGCCATGGTCTGGGAGGCCGTCCGTCGGAGAGTTCCCCTGGCAGCTGTCGACTATGGCAAAGGGCGGCTGCTCGACCGTATTTCCACGGCCTCACGCTGAACGATCGAGAACTCGAGATGGCCCCCAGCCCGATATAACCGGAGCTTCCCCTGACGATGTGGATCAGGGAGGTCGCTGCGGTCTTAGGCATTTCCCGCGGTACGGCCTATGAGCCGGTCCACCGAAGCGAGCTTCGATCCGTGCGGCTGGGCCGACGCTTGGTCGTTGTCAGACATGTCCGGGTAAGCCTTCCTCGAAGGACGCGCCCCGCGAACCCCGAGTACGGCGTGTTCTCCGCGTCGTCTGCAGGGATCGTCAGGATCAAGAGCCGAGTCCTACGCTCGCGAACAAATTCCCTGACCGAGGTCTGATCGGCGCCAACGAGTTCGTATGCCATGCATCGGACAGCTATGACATAGTCAAGCTGCTGAGCGAGGGACCCGTTTCGTTGGCGCGCCGATGGGGACGGTTCGAGGGGGGACCCTAAGTCGGCTTGATAAGGGCGGATGCCCCAGGCTTAGGTGGAGCAGAGCGGCTACTCGGGCTCGAAGCCGTATTCCCGGAACTTCAAGGTCTTGGCATTCTCTGTCACAGTCCTGACCACGTCGCCCGGGGCCCCCTCCGGCAGCTTTGCCTGGATCTCCAGCGAGAGCTCCACCTCGGCCTTCGGAAGGCTGGCCAAGTGCTGCACAATCGCGTCGGCTATCTGCGCCACGTCGCGGCTCAGGCGCACTGGGTCCAAGGCGACGCCCCCATGGAATCGCCGGGGCAGGTCGGGCTCTGGGGCTGCCCTCTCGCCAGGAAATGCAGCGACTTCAGCCTCGTCGGGTGGCTGCTCCGGCGCTGGGGTTGGTCGCTCCTGCTCGATCTGACGCCTGGCCACGTCCGGCTTGACCAGCACGCTATCGACTGTCACGGAGACTCCGACCGACTCTCCAGCCCGAAGTCCTCGGTAGCGCCCCGAAGCCTCATCCCACGCCTCTGCGTAGCCAAAACCGTCCTGCTCCCAGTTGATGAAGGAGATGCCCTGCTGAGCCGCCTCAACGAGAACGCGAGAGTCACGGAGCCGGGGAAGATAGAGGTACGAAGCGAAGTCTTCCCATAACTGGCGCAACCCCACATGGTCGCCGCGCCAGAGCGGGATGCCGTCGAGCTCCTTGCGCAGTCGAACGGCGCCGAACTCGGTGATGAGGTACTCCTCTGATCGGAGCTTCTTGCTCGCCCGTGTCGCGAGCCCCTCCTGTCCTGTCAGCCGGATCTCCTCCCAGTCCATGGGGCCATTGGGGCTGAGCTGTACGGGGATAATTGCCCAGCAATACGTCTCCGGCATCCGCTGGTCCACGGTCCGATCGGACTCCTCGCGCTTGCTGGCAGCCTGCCGCGACTGGAAGGCGTCGAGGTTCAACTGTTCTCGCTCCGCCTCGATGGAGGCCCAGGCCTTGTGGCTCCGAACAGCTTGCTCCAGGTCTGCGCGTCGAGTGTGATCCGGTGCCAGGAATACCAATGCGTTCCGATACCGCCTCGGGCCGGCGCCTCGCTGGTCCAAGATCTGTGCAGCGAAGGCCCTAGCAGCCGAGTCGCCCGCCTTGCTTGCGTGCGTGTGTTCGGGGTCCAGGATCACGAGCCTGGCCTCGGATTCGTCCGGCGCGTCGCCTCCGGAGCTGGGTGCGACGTGCACGGCGGCGAAGTCGCCCCGATCGCGCTGAGCTCTTAAACGCCGGGTGATTTCGTCCCAGACCTCGTGATCCTCGTACTGGATGGCGCGGTCCTGGGCGAGACGAGTCACGCTGGGCTGGGTCGAGAACCAGTACCTGCGGCCATCGACATAGAGATGCGTGGCCCGGTCGGTCAGACGCCGGAGCGCATCCCCGAAGACGGCCGGGCTCTCACCAGGCTGGACGCAGCCAAGTTTGATGTTTCGATCCTCCAGCCCGCGATGGGCCGTTCGAACCGTGGGAGCCGAGCCGAGATAGATCGTCCTGGCGACGCGCCGGCTCGATGAGTAGCGGCCCAGGTTGGGGTTATCGCGGTCGAGTTGCAAGGGCAGAGAGCTAGGTCCGTCGACGTCCGCCTCGATGATCGGCCGCCAGTTGTCCGGGAGGTACCGCGTCAGCTCAGACTGCACTCGCGGGTCGTCGATCGGCACCGACCCCGGCATGATCAGCAAGCTTGCATCCTGTCGCTCCCAGAGCGAGTGGATGACGGCCGCCAGCAGGCGCAGCACCCCCCGGGTCCGCTGGAACTGCTCCAGCGATGACCAGTCGGTGTATAGCCGGTCGAACAGCTCCGCGTGTACGGGATACGCGGCTTCGAGCCGCCGCTCGTAGGCCTTCTCCCCGCATCCCTGAGGAAACTCTTGGTTTTGTGCCCGATAGACGTCTCCGAAAGCCTTCACCACGGCGTCCCGAGCGGCGAAGCTCTCAGGCGACTCGATCGACTGGAAGAGCCGTCTCCGCACGATCTCGAAGCTCTCTTCGGCGGTGGCAGGGCGCCACGGCGACTCCATCCGACCGACCCACCGCTTCAACCCCTCGAGAGCCACGCGACCGCCCTCTCCGCCGATCTCGATGTCGGTGACGACCGCTTCTTCCGACGGCGAGGCGCCGAGTCGTTCAGACACGGGAATGCTCACCACCAGCAGTGCCTTTGGCGTCGCTCTGGCGGCCTCGGTCAGCGCCTGGGTGAAGCTGAAGTGGGTATCCAGGCTCCCGGCCGGCAGGTGCTCCTTGCCGTAGAGCTGCCGCGCGTAGGCCACCCACTCGTCGATCAGGATCAAGCACGGGGAGTAAAGGTAGAGGAGCTCATTCAGGGCATCGCCCGGATTCGTGCCAGTCGCGTCGGCTTCCGCGACGAGCTCGTAGCCCTCTTTCCCTCCCAGCTGCCAGGCGAGCTCACCCCAAAGCGTGCGAACCTCAGTGCCATCTGGTTTGCGATGCGGCTGCCCCGGCGAAATGGCCGTTCCGACAAGGACCGCTCGTTGGGCAGCCGGCGCCTGGTCCACGCCAGCCTCTTGCACGATGGACTCGACGCCAGGCAGCTCCGAGGAGGGGACGCCGGAGAATAGGTGGTATAGGGCAAGGAGTGAATGCGTCTTGCCCCCGCCGAAGTTCGTTTGGAGTTCGACGACGGGGTCCCCGCCTTTCCCCGTGAGGCGCTCCAGTGCCTGTGCCAACAGATCACGGATGCCCTCGGTGATGTAGGTGCGCCGATAGAACTCCCTGGGATCGCGGTACTCATCCGTCCCCTCGCCCCGGTACACCTGGCCGAGATCGGCGGCGAACTCGGCTTGCTGGTAGCGGCCGGAGGCGACATCTGGGTGAGGAGTGATGACCTCTCTCCAGGGCTTGTATCCAGCCGCAGGGCGGCCCTCTGCTGGCGTGAGCGTGGCCTGTCGAATCGCCTTCCGCGCATCCTGCTCGAAGCTGGACCGCAGCAGCTCGACCTTCTGACGAGTCGCCTCCGCTGCCTCAGGAGCCGAGATCGCTTGCAAGAGGCGTTGGACACTGTCGAGAGCTCGGTAAGTGTCGTCAGGCGTGAACGGGTCCTCGTGAGCCCACTTGTTCCTGGTGTCGCGGAGCTCTGCGACGAGATTCCGCTCGGTCCGGCCAAGGGTCTTTCGGAACACTAGGTCCCACTGGTCCCACATGATCTTGAGGAGGGCTGATGCATCCCAGTTGGCTCCCTTGCGCCTGTAAGCAAGGTCGAAGCTTTGGTTCGCGACCTCCACCCATCTCTGTCGGTGGACCGCCTCCATCTCTCGTTCCATGAATGGACGCAGACCCTGAGTCAGTAGTTCGATCGCCCGCCCAACCCGTTCGCGGTTACTTTGTGCCATGGTGTTTCTCCCATCTGTGTCCGAGGATGCTCCACCCGGCCAAAATCTCAGGTCGAACGGCCCAAAGCTCCATCCAGTTGTCAGCTGCTGACGCCACCGCTTCCTCCTGGTCCACCCTTTCTGAGCGCCTTT